>Ga0193946_1000028_pt1 | contig 15332 bp, 9 predicted proteins | sample BRT_12_MG_FD_161268 | JGI IMG/M metagenome (GOLD analysis project Ga0193946, IMG submission 161268) | Sediment microbial communities from the Broadkill River, Lewes, Delaware, United States - BRT_1-2_MG | ecosystem: Environmental > Aquatic > Freshwater > River > Sediment | place: USA: Delaware... | reverse complement strand
ATCCTGATGTTCAATGTTTGACGGGATATAGAGGCAACACATGGCGGCAATAGAAAAACGTTCGAGGCAAGACTGGCAGGAGCTCGACCGGGAGCACCACCTGCATCCGTTCACGGACCACAAGGCGCTTCACGAGAAACGTTCGCGGATCATCACGCGCGCGGAGGGCTCGTACATCTTCGACGCTGACGGCAACAGGATTCTCGACGGCATGTCCGGGCTCTGGTGCGTGAATGTCGGCTACGGCCAGCAATCACTCATCGACGCGGCGACGCGGCAGCTGCAGGAATTGCCGTACTACAACAATTTCTTCCAGTGCGCGCATCCGCCGTCAATCGAGCTCGCGGCGCTGCTCCAGGAGGTCAGCCAGCCGCAGTTCAAGCGGGTGTTCTTCGCGGGGTCCGGGTCCGAGTCGAACGATACCGTGGTGCGCATGGTTCGTACGTACTGGGACCTGATGGGCGAGCCGCAGCGGCATACCATCATCAGTCGCCAGAATGCCTACCACGGCTCCACGGTGGCGGCGGCCAGCCTCGGCGGCATGAAGCCGATGCACCGGCAGAGCGGCCTGCCGATTCCCGGCATCGAGCATATCGACCAGCCGTACTGGTTCGGCAGCGATCGCAGCCTGTCGCCCGACGAATTCGGGCTCGCAACGGCGCGGGCGCTCGAGGAGAAGATCCACGAGATTGGCGCCGACAAGGTCGCCGCGTTCATCGGCGAGCCCGTGCAGGGAGCCGGCGGCGTCATCATCCCGCCCGACACCTACTGGCCGGAGATCCAGCGTATTTGCGACGAGTACGGCATCCTGCTGATCTCGGACGAGGTCATCACCGGCTTCGGGCGGCTGGGCGAATGGTTCGGCGCCGATTATTTCGGCACGAAGCCGGACCTCATGCCGTTTGCGAAGGGCGTAACCTCGGGCTACCTGCCGCTCGGCGGCGTCATGGTGGGCGATCGCGTTGCCGACGTGATGATCGACAAGGGCGGCGAGTTCTTCCACGGTTATACCTATTCCGGACACCCGGCGGCTTGTGCCGTCGCAATCGCCAATATTCGCCTGATCCGGGAGCAGGGGCTGGTCGACCGGGTAAAGAACGATATCGGGCCTTACCTGCAGGAGCGCTGGGCGAAGCTCGGCGAGCACCCGATCGTGGGCGAGACGCGCATGATCGGGCTGATGGGCGCACTGGAACTCGTGCAGGACAAGGACACACTGGAGCGTTTTCCCGAAAAGCGGGGCGCCGGCACGATCTGCCGCGACCTGTTTGTCGACAACGGCCTCGTGCTGCGTGCGGTGGGCGATACCATGGTGTGTGCGCCGCCGCTCGTGCTCGAGCGCAAAGAGGCCGATGAACTGATCGACACGGCCTGGCGGTGCCTCGACCTGACCGCGAAGTCGCTCGCCTCCTGAGTAGCTTTACGGAGTAGTCGCTTGGACAAGAAGATAACCGACCACGCGATCGTACGCGAAGACCTTTACGGCACCACGCCTGAGCCGACCTACGGCGGCGCACTGTCGTTCTGCCGGCGCAAGTTCACCAAGGACATGAGCGGCGTGGATGTTGCGGTCACCGGCATACCGCTCGATACGGCGACAACCAACCGGCCGGGCGCAAGGTTCGGCCCAAGGGCGATTCGCGCCGCGTCCACGATCATGGCCTGGGAAAAACCCTATGGCATGGAATTCGATCCCTTCGACAGGTTAGCTGTCGTCGATGCCGGCGACTGTTTTTTTGATCACGGGCGGCCCGAGCAGACGCCGGCGGAGATCGAGGAGCATGCCTTCGGCATCATCGACCAGGGACCCGCGCTGTTGTCGCTGGGCGGCGATCACTTCGTTTCGTATCCGCTGTTAAGGGCTTACCACCGCAAGCACGGGGGCGCGCTGTCGCTGCTGCACTTCGACGCTCACAGCGATACCTGGGCGGATGCAAACGATCGCATCGATCACGGTACGATGTTCTGGTGGGCTGCGAAGCAAGGCATCATTGATCCGGCGACGTCCGTGCAGATCGGCATCCGGACCTCGAACCCCGATACGATGGGGTTCAACATCATTGACGCACCGGACGTGCATGCATCGGGTATCGCGGCCGTCGTCGACAGGGCACGCGACATCCTCGGGGACCGCCCGGTCTACCTGACCTTCGACATCGATTGCCTGGATCCCAGCTATGCGCCGGGCACGGGCACGCCGGTATGCGGCGGCCTGACCACGCACCAGGCGATGTCCATACTAAGGGGCCTGGCGGGCATCAATGTCGTCGGCATGGACGTGGTCGAGGTGGCGCCCGCCTACGACATCGGTGAGATCACGGCGCTTGCGGGCGCACACCTGGCGATGGAGATGCTGTACCTGTATGCCTGCCGTCCCGCTTCCTGACGGCGCGGCGCAGATCAGGCGAGAACTTTCTTGAGACTGGATTCGTAGTCCGATTTCGGCCGCACGCCTACGATCGTGTCGACGATCTGGCCCTTGTCGAACAGCATGACGGTCGGGATCGAGCGAATGCCGTACTGCATGGCAACCTGCTGGCTCGAGTCCACGTCGACTTTCGCAATCTTGACCTTGCCGTCATACTCCTGCGACAGGGACTCGATAACGGGCCCCAGGACCCGGCAGGGACCGCACCATTCAGCCCAGAAATCCACGAGGACCGGTGTATCGGACTGCAGCACCTCGTCTGCGAAGTCCTTGTCCGTGACGGCTACCGGGTGCGCTGCTGATTCGTTCATAATGTCGTTCTCCGTTAAGGCGATCCAGAGATTTGGGATCGCTGCCGGCTGTTTCAAGCGTTTGACCTCAGAGAGGGTGCCAGTACTCAGATGATTTCGCTATACGGGTATTGCGGATGGGCACAGCCATGAATGTGACGGGACTGGTGCGCTTTTTCGAGCAGCGGCGTGAGCGTGGCGAACCACTCGCACTGGTCACTATCTACGAAACCAGCGGCTCCACCTACAGCAAGGCGGGGACCCACATGCTGATCGACGGTGACGGCGACTTCCACGGCATGCTGTCGGGCGGCTGTCTCGAGGGCGACCTCGCGCTTCGCGCAGCCGCCGTCATCGAGTCCGGCGAGCCGCAGACCGTGACCTACGATCTGGCCCAGGATGATGAGCTCTGGGGCCTCGGCGTCGGCTGTGACGGCGTTATGCACGTATTCCTGCAGGCGCTGACGCCCGCCAACGGCTACCAGCCCTTCGAGGCGGTAGCCGGTGCCATGAAGGGAAACCGGCCGGTGCGCTTTGCCATCGTAATCGAGTCCGCGCACCCGGAGATCCGCCCAGGGGCTGCGGCCGTGGACGCGGAGGGCGGCGCACGGGGGTTGGGGCTCGCGGACGATGCAGCCGGACAGCTCCTGCAGGACGGCGGGCGTCCGGTGCTGCATCAGGTATTGCTCGATGACAACGAGATAAGCGTTTTGGCGGGCACGATACAGCCGCCACCGCGGTTACTCGTGCTCGGCGCCGGACCCGACGCTGAACCGGTGGTGCAGTTCGCGGTGGAACTGGGCTGGCGCTGCACGGTCGTCGATCATCGCGACGCCTACGTGGCCAGCGGTAATTTCGGCGGTGCCGAAAGCGTCCTCTGCCTGCCTGCCGGGACGCTGGCAAGAAACCTCGAGCTTGATCGATTCGACGCAGCCGTCGTCATGAGCCATCACCTCGCGAGCGACCGCGCGTACCTCGAGCAACTCGCCGCAACGGAGTTGCGTTACATTGGCCTGCTGGGACCGGCAGCGCGGCGTGACCGCCTGTTATCCGAGCTGGGTGAAAGTGCTCAGACGCTGACCGGGCGCCTGCGCGGTCCGGCTGGCATCGATATCGGCGGCCGCGGTCCTGCCGCGATTGCGCTGTCGATTGTCGCCGAGATTCAGGGGGTGCTGCGGGGGCGCATCAGCTGATTACTGTTTTTCGATCTCGTCGCCCGGCAGGAAACAGCGGATAACCATGTCGGCGAGCTCGTCGAGGTTGTCGTCCGAGCCGAAGTCGATGTTGCTGGTACCCTTGATCTCTTCGGAGAGCGCGAGCAAGCCGCCGGCGGACACGCGAATCATGTTGAACAGGATTGCCGGGTCGCCCGCGGGTGCGATGCCCAACTCCTGGAGTTCGCTGAGCGACTTCACAACGATATCGAACAGTGGTTTCAGATGAGTCTCAACCAGCCAGTCGAGTCGCGCTGAAGGATGACTGGATTCCTGCAGGATGAACTTGTGCAGAGCCGGCTGGTTGTGCGCGTATCGCACGTAGGTCCGGATGAACGTTTCGGCCCGGGCCCTGGGCCTTGTTTCCGGAATTTCGGCCATCGCCTTGACCAGGGAAATATTGAACTCCCGGAAGATGCGGTCGGCGGCGGATCGCCACAGCTGGTCCTTGTTCTTGAAGTGATAGGTGATGAGAGGGTGGTGCACGCCGGCCCTGTCGGCGATGTCCCGCGTGGACGTGCCTCTGAATCCGCCTTCCGAAAAAGCCTCGATCGCGGCATCCAGCAATTTCTGCTGTGTCACGATGCTGCGTTGTTGTTGTTTTCGCGCGGGCTGTTGATTGCCCGCCGTCGCTCGTTCTGACACGCCAGAAAGTCCCGGTTTTTATTCTCCGGGCTTAGACTAGCGTCAAAGCAGTAATTGGTCCAGAAAGGACAGTTTTTTTCGTGGATCCGGGCGGTTTCCGGCTACTCGATTGCGAACATCATGCGCACGCCTGCGCGCTTTTCTACGATCTGTCCGTCCTCCACGACAGGCTCGAACTCCCATTTCTCCACCGCGCGTGTCGCCGAGTCCACGAATGTGTCACCCGGTTCCGATCCGACGACCTCGATATCGGCGACGCTGCCGTCGGCCGTAACGGTAAAGACGACGTCGACCCACCCTGAGACGTTGCGCCTTTCAGCGGACCTCGGGTAACGGGGAGCCACGTACTTCTTGCGGGTCAGCGTGCTTGCCGCAACGGGCGCCTGATCGCGCACCGGGACAGGCTCTGCGGCCTCGGCCGGTGCAGCCGCCTCTTCGGCGACGGGCTCGGCGGCCTCTGCCGCTTCAGGTTCTGCCGTGTTCGAATCCGCCGCGCCCGCATCAGCCGATGTTGCGGCGGAAGCACTGGCGGCAGTGGCGGCGGCTGCCGCTGCTGCCGCTGCTGCGGCTTCCGCGGCGCGCCGCTGCTCAGCCTCGCGTTCGGCGGCCTGGCGTTGTTCTGCGGCGCGTTTCTCCGCCTGCTGGCGTTCCGCCGCTGCACGGCGCTCGCGCTCTGCACGCAGGCGATCGTCCTCTACGCGCTGGCGGGCCTCGGCCAGCGCCTTTGTCGATGCCGCGAGTTCCGCGCTTTGTGGATCGAGCTGGCGCGCTTCGGCAAGCAGGGCTTCAGCCGTGCTGAAGCGGCCGCCGTCGATTTCTTCCCGCGCCTGCAACACTATCTTGCTCGCGACAACGGTCAGGCCGGTCTGCGCGGCGGCATTGCCGGGGTTGTTGCTGAGGGCAAGCTGATAGTAATAGCGGGCGTTATCATTGGCCGGTGAGGTCAGGGCGCCTTCTTCGAGCCGCTCGCCGGCCAGAGCGAGGACCTCGTCGACGCGGCGTTCGCTGCGCGCGCGCTGTAACTCTTGCTCGACGAGATCGATCTCGCCGTCGTCGGCAATGCCGAGTGCTCGCGCATCGGCGATCGCTGCCGATGCGTCTTCGAGACGTTGTTCGCGGATCGCGCTTCGAGCCGAGTCGATGTTGATGCGGAGCTGCATCTGTGACACCTGCGCAGACAGGAAGGGCAGGCGCGGATGGTCGGGATTGGCCTGCCCGACGCGCTCCAGTGCCGCTGCCGCGTCGTCGGCACGGCGTTCCAGCAGTGCCGATTCGGCCATGCCGAGGGCTTCGTCGAGCGTGGCATCGAGTTCCGCGGCGGCGAAGGCATTGTCGGGAGCCGCGCTGACGGCTGCGACGTAGAGTTCGATTGCGTTGCTGCCCGGAGGGTTGAATACCTGCCCGGCATCACGCGCAAGACGCGCCTCTTCGAGCAATTCGTCGACATCGGCGGACGGTTGTGCGGCGGTGCTGCCGGGTTCCGGTGTGTCTTCGCTGACGGACGACGTAGCTGTCGGCTGCGGTTTGCTGACCGCGGCGTCCTCCGAGCCACCGAACACCCAGAAGCCGACAGCCGCGATTGCAACGAGTGCGATCGCCCCGATGCCGAGCATCTTCGGGCTGAATGACGATGATGTATCACCGCCTTCACCGGTGTCTGCGGGCGACGTGGCGGGCGTCTTTTTCGGTTCCTTGTCCTTTTTCTTGCTCGATAGCGACTTCGAGACCGTCGAGACGATGCCGGTCATCGTTTCCGTGAAGCTCGCGTCGTCGCCAAATGCGTCGTCGAGGCTGCCTCCGCTGGCGGCAAGAGAGTCGCCCTTGTTCGCCGTAATCGAAGCTGCCGCTTTTGTCGGTTTCCCGTCGGCGGGTTTCGGTTTCGTCGCCGCGGGCCTGGACGGCGCTGCCTTCACGGCCTGAGGCTCCGGTTTCGCTTTCTGTGCGACCGGGGCGGCTGCTTTGCCCGTGGACTTGAAGGCCGAATCCGGCGCTTCGAGATGATGTTTGACGGAAGCCTCTACCGCGAGTCGCGCCCGGCCCGGAGACACGGGCTTCAGCAGGAAACGATAGACCTTGCCGCGGTTAATGAGGTCCATGAGCATCTCGCCATCGTCGCGGCGACCGGCAACGATGGCGACGAGCCTTTTGCGCAGGCTGCGCAGGTGCCCGGTCAGTTTCTCGACATTCTCGCCGACCATCGCCGCATCGACGACGGCCACGCCGACCTTGTTCTTGCGGACGGCTTCTTCCGCCTGCTTGAGGGTATTGGCGTAGTGCACGTTGTGGACGCCGCGCGACGATTCCCTGATCGTCGTCAGGAACTCCTGGTCTTTCGTGATCACCAGGACGTCGACGGTGGCCGCTCCGAGAGCGGCGGAGGAGGATACCTTCTTGGGATCGAGGGCGGGTAACTGCCCTGTTGCATCGGTGATGATCGACGATCCGTTTTCGGAGGTCTCCATGATGATGTGTTCGGAGGCGGGCTCGTCGGGGTTGGCGCGTGTATCGTTGGCGGATTCGGCGAGCGCGACAAGCCGCGATTGCTGCGTGGCGTTGTCGATGAGGCGCCGCAGCTCCGACGGGTCGACGCCGCCGCGGATGACCTGGAAGACTTCCTTCTCACCGACGAGCGCTTCGCTGCTGTCACCGGCAAGCAGGATGCCGATGGTTTCGGGTGAGCGTTTCTTGGCTTCGCGCAGCGCCTCGGCGCCGCTCATTCCCGGCAGCTTCTGCGCCGAGACGATGACGTGGATGGGCGTCTCACCGAGCGTGACCAGAGCTTCCGTGCCAGTGGTTGCACAGTGGACCGTGTAGCGATCGTCGAAACCCGTACTGAACTTGTCCAGCTTGGATTGCTCGCTATGCAGCAACAATACCTGCGTTTTGTATTGGTCCAGAGCCACCGGCATCCTCCATAGGCCTTATGTCTAATTGCACGCGACGTCCTTGCGTTGACGGAGTATATCCCCTGATTTTCCGTTAAATGTCGCTGCGCGCCGACATATTCCTTAATCTGTGACACGCCGCACAGTGAAAGTGCAGGGCGCGTCACAGTTGGGTTTCGCCCGATTCAGATGGTTTCGAGGGATACAATTTCCGGGCTGCCGGGCCGCCAGGCTCGCCTGTAGGAGCGGTTCTCGAACCGCGACCGGACGCCGGGGATCAGCGGCGTTCGCTCACCTCGGTTTGCAGCGCCGTCAGGGCTTCATCGAGGGGCAGCACCTTCTGTTGCTTCGAGCCGAGGCGGCGCATCGCGACCGACGTGTTTTCGACCTCGCGGTCTCCGACGGCGAGCAGTACCGGCACCTTGGCGACGCTGTGCTCGCGCACCTTGTACGAGATTTTCTCGTTTCTCAGGTCTGCCTCGGCACGTAGTCCGTGCGCCGCAAGCGCCGTGACGACCTCGCGCGCGTAATCGTCCGCATCCGACGTAATCGTCAGGACTTTTACCTGTACCGGCGCCAGCCATAACGGCAGGTTGCCGGCGTGATGCTCGATCAGTATGCCGATAAAGCGTTCCAGGGACCCGAACATCGCGCGGTGCAGCATGACCGGCAGGTGTTTGTCACCGTCTTCGCCAACGTAGGTTGCCCCCAGGCGGCCCGGCATGTTCAGGTCCACCTGCAGCGTGCCGCACTGCCAGTCGCGCCCGATGGCGTCGCGCAATACGAACTCCAGTTTTGGCCCGTAGAATGCGCCTTCACCCGGGTTGTGGGTGTAGTCCAGCCCGGCGACCTCGAGTGCCTTGAGTAACGCGGCCTCCGACTGGTCCCAGACATCGTCTTCGCCGACGCGCACCTCGGGGCGATCCGCGAACTTGATGCGCACGTCCTCGAAACCGAAGTCGCGGTAGATCCCGAGTATCAGGTTGCAAACCGCGATCGACTCATCGGTGATCTGCTCCGGCGTGCAGAAGATGTGCGCATCGTCCTGGGTGAAGGCACGCACGCGCATCATGCCGTGCAGCGCACCGGAAGGCTCGTAACGATGGCATTTACCGAATTCGGCGAGACGCACCGGCAGATCGCGGTAACTCGTGATGCCCTGCTTGAAGACCTGCACGTGTCCCGGACAGTTCATCGGCTTGATGGCGAAGTGCCGGCCGTCGACCGTCTCGGTCGTAAACATGTTGTCGCCGAACGCTTCGAGGTGGCCCGACTTCTCCCACAGCGCCGTGCTCATCAGCTCCGGCGTGTTGATCTCCCGGTAGCCCGCGTCGTTCTGCTTTTGCCGCATGTAGCCGATGAGGTTCTGGTAGAGCGCCCATCCCTTCGGATGCCAGAACACGGCGCCCGGTGCTTCTTCCTGGAAGTGGAACAGGTCCATGACGCGGCCGAGGCGCCGGTGATCGCGTTTCTCCGCCTCCTCCAGCATGTGCAGGTACTGGCGCAGCTGCTTGTCGTTCGGCCACGCTGTCCCGTAGACCCGCTGCAGCATCTCGTTGGAGGAATCGCCGCGCCAGTAGGCGCCGGAGACGTGTGTCAGCTTGAATGACTTGCCGAGCTTGCCGGTCGACGGCAGATGCGGGCCGCGGCAGAGATCGATGAAGTCGCCCTGGCGGTAAAGCGTGATGGGCTCGCCCGCCGGGATGCTAGCGATGATTTCGGCCTTGTAGTCTTCACCGATGCTGTAAAAATACTCTACCGCCGCGTCGCGATCCCATTCCTCGCGCGTGATGGCCTCGTCGCGGTCGACGATATCCTTCATGCGGGCCTCGATAACCTGCAGGTCGTCTTCCGTAAACGGCTCCTCCCGCGAGAAGTCGTAGTAGAAGCCGTTCTCGATCGCCGGGCCTATCGTCACCTGCGTGTCCGGCCAGAGCTCCTTGACGGCTTCCGCCAGCGCATGCGCCGCATCGTGTCGCAACAGTTCGACGCCGTCATCGGAGTCGCGCGTTATGATTTCGACCGTCGCGTCATCCTCGATATCCCGGGTGAGGTCCCACAGTTCGCCGTCGACGCGAACGGCTACTGCGTCGCGCGCGAGGCTCTTGCCGATGCTGGCGGCTATTTCGGCGCCCCGCGTCGCAGCGTCGAACTGCTTTTCGGAGCCGTCGGGCAGGGTGATTGTCGGCATATCGGTCGGTGTCTGTTTGTTACCCGCGAGAACGGCGCGCCATTGTACAATTGGTTTCCCGTACAAGACACCCTCCGATCCATGCGCAAAGCTCCAGATCCATCACCGCAGGTCGCCCACGACCACGACAGCTGCGTATCCGCCGCCATCGCGACGGCGGAGCGGCTCTGCCGCGAACGCGGCCTGCGCTTCACGGAACTGAGGCGCAGGGTGCTGACGCTGGTCTGGGACAGTCACAAGCCTATCGGTGCCTACGACATCCTCGACAAGCTGGGCGGGGAGGGAAAGGCGGCCGCGCCGCCGACCGTCTACAGGGCGCTCGATTTCCTGATCGAGGCCGGTCTGGTTCACCGGCTCGACACGCTCAATGCCTACATCGGCTGCCCCGACCCGGCGCGATCCCATGCCGGCCAGTTCCTGATCTGCCGGGGCTGCCGCACGGTTGTCGAGCTGGACGATCCCGATATCGACGCGGTCGTGGCCCAGAAGGCCGATCGGCTCGGCTTCACGTCCGTGCACCAGATGCTCGAAGTGCAGGGTCTTTGCGCCAACTGCAGCGACGCAGGCTAGGCTGGCCCGCGACTTCGCGTACAATGGCGCCCGGTTAAAAAGCAGCGAACTGAATCGATGAGCGAAGCGCCGCGGGACTTTATCCGCCAGATCATTCACGACGACCTCGAGTCCGGGAAGCACGACGAAATCGTCACGCGGTTCCCCCCCGAGCCCAACGGCTATCTGCACATCGGCCACGTCATGTCCATTTGCCTGAACTTCGGTGTCACCGAAGAAACCGGTGGCCGCACCTACCTGCGCTACGACGACACGAACCCGCACAAGGAAGACCAGGAGTACGTCGACGCCATCGAGAAGGACGTGCACTGGCTGGGCTTCGACTGGGGCGACAGGCTCACACACGCGTCGGACTACTTCGAGCAACTGTACGAGGCGGCCGAAAAGCTCATCGAGATGGGGCTCGCCTATGTTGACTCGCTGAACGCCGAGGAGATCCGGGCGCATCGCGGCACCCTGACCGAGCCGGGAACGAACAGCCCGTATCGCGATCGCAGTGTCGAGGAAAACATGGACCTCTTCCGGCGCATGCGCGCGGGCGAATTCGAGGACGGCGAGCATGTGCTGCGGGCCAGGATCGACATGGCGTCGCCCAACATGAACCTGCGCGACCCCGCTCTGTATCGCATCCGGCACGTCGCCCATCAGCGCACAGGCAATACGTGGTGCATCTACCCGATGTACGATTTTGCGCACACGCTGTCGGATGCATTCGAGCACATCACCCATTCGCTGTGCACGCTCGAGTTCGAGGATCATCGACCGCTGTACGACTGGTTCCTCGATCAGCTCGAACCACCACACCGTCCGCGCCAGATCGAGTTTTCGCGCCTGAACCTCGCGTACACGATTACCAGCAAGCGCAAACTCGGGATGATGATCGACAACGGCGTGGTGAGTGGCTGGAACGATCCCCGCATGCCCACGATCGCGGGCATGCGTCGTCGCGGCTATCCGGCGGCGGCCCTGCGTGACTTCGTGAAGCGCGGTGGCGTAACCAAGAAAGACAAGCTCATCGAGATGGGCGTGCTGGAAAACAGTGTCCGCGAGGTGCTGGGCGAGGAGGCCGAGCGGCGCATGGCGGTGCTGAAGCCGCTGAAGGTCGTGCTCACGAATTACCCCGAGGGCGAGGTCGAGACGATGGCGGCCATGAACCATCCCAACCGGCCCGAACTCGGTACGCGCGAGGTTCCGTTTTCAAGGGAAATCTGGATCGAGCAGGACGATTTCATGGAAGAGGCGCCGCGCAAGTTCTTCCGCCTGAAGCCCGGCGGCGAGGTCAGGCTGCGCAGCGCTTACATCATCCGTTGCGACGAGGTCGTGAAGGACGACGACGGCCACGTCGTCGAACTGCGCTGCAGCTACGATCCCGATACGCGCAGCGGCACGGGAACGAGCGATCGCAAGGTGAAGGGTACGATTCACTGGGTATCGGTCGGGCACGCCGTGCCGGCGACGGTGCGGCTCTACGATCGGCTCTTCACGGTGCCGAATCCGAATGCGGCGCATGACTTCATGGATGTCCTGAACCCCGAGTCACTCGAAACCGTCGAGGCGATGCTCGAACCGTCGCTGGCCGGCCTCGGTGCCGGCGAGGCCGTTCAGTTCGAGCGTCTCGGCTACTTCTGTCCGGATTCCGCCGACGATTCACCCGAGTCGCGCGTTTTCAATCGTGTCGTCACCCTGAGAGACTCCTGGGCGAAGATCGAAAAGCAGGCGATGCAGAACGAAAACTGAGCAGGATGTTCAGTTCGAGATCCGGTAAGTCAGGTCGACGCCTTCATCGCGAGCGCCCGAGGTCAGCGTTACGCCCAGGCCTTCCGTCAGGTCATACCGCACGCGGATGATGTTTTCCTGGTCGAACAGCCCGATACCGTAACTGGCGTACACACGCGGCGCGATGTAGGTGCCGAAGTCGAACGCGCCGATGCCTTTCTCATAGTCGAATTCGCTCCCTGTAACCAGCAAGGTCAGGGCGCGTTCCTCGGTGGTCAGTGGTGTGGTGTAGGGTTCGATCGTCGGCCGGCTTGCGGGCCCGGATACCAGTACACCCGCGCGTCGCACCTGGGAATTGCCGAAGATTTCGCGTTCGGCCCGGATGCGCAAGTAGGGGTCGTTAGCCGGCACGTTCGGGAAGCGCACGGCGCCCTCGGAAATTACGAGCTTCTGACCGTAAGCTAGTATTTCACCCTGCACGACGTAACGACCATTTGCCGTCGGCATCGGCGGTCCGTTCCAGGTGAATACGGCGCTGCCGGTCACATTGGCATCCGCAACGTCGAGATCGACGACGACGTCGTCGCCGAGAGCAACCTCGATCGATCCGTCGATGGCTAGCTCAGTCGCGCGTTTGTCTTCGTGTGCACGATCGGGTAGTTCACCCCTGACGATGACGACGTCGTCGCTCTCCGATACCCGATTGATGCCAATGTCGCGGGGGCGGATGCGCGCATGTGTAACGTCAACTCGTCCTCCGAGTTGCAGGGACTTGCCGTCGAAATTGATGGTGACGTCGGTGTTGGCAACGGCCCGAAGGTCGGGCACGTCGATGAGGGTCAGGTTGTCGCCCTGCAGCTCGATTTCGAGACCTCTGCGCGCGGTCTTCTGGTTATTCGTACGCGTCCGGATTCGGCCGCGGCCTTCCCCGGCGATGAAGGAGCCTGTCATCTCGATTTCGCCGCGTCCCTCCAGCTCGCTCTCGAGCGAGACCTGTGTAAGCCTGAGCCCGATCGGCAAGTAGCTCATTGATCCGCCATCGAGGGCCAGATCGCCCGTAACAGAGGGTTCTGACAGCGATCCCCCGATCTCGAGGTCGGCTGACAGATTGCCGCTGACGTCATCGAGCACCGGGACAAGTGCTTCGAGAAAACTGATGTCGGCGGCATCGAGATCGATCGTGCCCCGAAGTGCGGCCGGGCCGTCACCGGCCACGTCGAGCACGTCGAACTGCCCGGCAACCTGGCCGAGTCCCGGGAGAGGCAGGGTCAGCACGCCGCTGCGCAGGCTGTTGCTGTCGATTCTGAAGCGGAGGCCCGCGTCACCGGTTTCGAGTTTCAGGTCCGGGCGTGCGCGGCTAGTGACCGTCCCGGAGGTCATTGACATGTCCACCCGCCCGGAGGTCTTGCCTTGTTTCGTCATGCGCCAGTCCAGTTCGCCATTCAGGACCTGGTTGAATTCGAGGCCGGTGTCGACGAAAGCGTTGACAAGGCTGGTGGGAACAGACGACAGGGTGGCACCGATTTCGGCGCCCATTGTGTCGCTCCACGAACTGTCTGCGCACAGCCTGATGCCATGCTCGTTGGTGAGACACAAGTCCTCGAGTTGTGCGTCTTGCGGCGACAGCTCGATGGCTGCCGCGTTGGCCAGTGAGGCAGAGAATTCGGCGTGCTGCAGTTCGAGTTCCCGCACCTGACCAGACCAGCGGCCCGGATTATCCCAGTCGTCGAGCTGGCCGGTCACCGCGAGCAAAGTCGCCAGTCCATCGGTGGCGAATGCCAGCTCGGCACTTTGTGCCTCTTTTCCTGCCCTGGTTTGCAGGCGCAGGCCCGATGCAGTAAATCCGCCGTAGCGGGCCTCCGACGCTGTCAGTTCGACGTCCATCACTTCCTCGCCATTGCGGCGGTCCGCGATTTCCAGGTTCATGATGGCGCCGTCGCGGTAACCGAGTTCCGGGCTCGACGCGCGTATCTCGAGGTACGGATTTTCCGGGCGCAGCGAGAGCAGCCCGCTGGCGGTCAACGTACCGAATGCCGCGTCGAGGTAAGTTCCGAGTTCGTCGATCGAGATGGAGTAACGGAGGCCATCGATGCCATACGGGTTGCCGTCGATTCGCAGCCAGCTCTCGCCGTGCCGGAGCGACAGGCCGTCAGCCGTTACGGTACCTTCCCGCATGCTGATAACCCCATTTGCCCGTAAAGGCTGGCCGCGGAAATTCCCGCGGATATCACGGAGTTCAGCTGTCAGGCCGAACGGCTGCTGCTGTCCGTTGAGATCGAGATGACCGCTCAACGTCGCCGGCCAGTCGGGCAACAGCGCGTCCGTTTCGACGTTGGCCAGGTCGAGACTCGCGGACCAGGCGTGCGGTTCGACCCAGCGATACGTTACGCGACCGGCGATCGACCCCCCCAGCACATCACCGTCAAGAATCTGCACGTCTGCCCCGTCGAGATTACCACCACCCTTCACCGTAAACTGGCCTGCCGGCAGGTCCGGTACGGACAACTGCACGGTTCCGTCGATAAGCCACGCATCCAGCGATCCCGACACGGCCAGTCTGCCCCGGCGGCTCGCAATCTGCGGGTCCGGGTCGACCGGTGGCCACTGCGCGTTCTGCCAGTCGACGCCACCCTCGATAGTTCCGGCCTCGATATCGACTTCGGCGCTGATGTTGGCGGTCGAATTCGTGCCTGCAAGGCCCAGGTTCGCGTCGACCGTGAAGTCCCGCGTCCCGCCACTCGCATTGGCAGTCACGCGCACGGGCGGTACCTCCGGCAGACCTTGCTCTTCGGGCAGCGTTGCCGACGGAACTTCGAGAGCGAGATCCCAGCGTATCGACTGTGTGATGCCGGCGACTCGTCCGGTCAGTTTGGCCTGCGGCGCATCGCTACGCGCGTCGACGGCGAAGTCGTCGAGCGGACCCTCTGCCGCCAGCCGGAGCGGCAGGGGCTTGCTCAAACCGGTCAGCGCCGGTTCCAGCAGGGCCCGCAGATCGATCGCGATATCGTAGGGCTCCTCGAGCCGCAGCTGCGCGTCGCCCTTGGTGCCTATGTCGGGCATGAGCAGGTCGATATCCGTGATCTCGATGGCGTCCGACCAGCGTGCCCCGAACGAGGCAGAATCGATTTCCGCAAGTGTTTCCCCTGTGTTCGATATAACGCTGGCTTCATCGAGGTGCAGCCTCGCAATTGCAAGAACGAACGGAAGCTGCAGCTGCTCGATGCGGAACGGCTGTTTATCGGGATCGGTCTCAGGCGAGCCCCCGTCACGGAGCTGTACGATCAGCCCCGACACCCGCGCCGTACCCACCGACACGGCCAGCGGTATGAGATCGACGTTTACATCGATGGTCACGCGTGAGGCGGATATGTGGACGCCGTCCGCCGCGAACGC
>Ga0193946_1000026_pt1 | contig 15559 bp, 21 predicted proteins | sample BRT_12_MG_FD_161268 | JGI IMG/M metagenome (GOLD analysis project Ga0193946, IMG submission 161268) | Sediment microbial communities from the Broadkill River, Lewes, Delaware, United States - BRT_1-2_MG | ecosystem: Environmental > Aquatic > Freshwater > River > Sediment | place: USA: Delaware... | reverse complement strand
TAAAAAGAAAAAAGTCACATGCGGAGTGAAGCAAGATGACTAGTAGAAATATAGGGGATTTAGAGCGGAATAAGTTTTTTGCCGGAGATGTCAGCGACGGGCCTTTTTCTCTCGCTCAGTGTTCGGATCATTTTTTTTCGATTGCAAAGGGCGTGTCCGGCTACTCTTATATAAATAAATTTGGCCGAGTTGTTGGCGCATCAACAAGCATGATTGATGTGACAGACCTAGCGACTCCGGCGGTTTATGCATGGCTTACAACAGCGTCGAAACTGGAAGCGATATCTTCAAGTGCTAACGATACGGCAGATGGTAGTGGAGCGCGGACTATTATTGTCGAAGGACTTGACGCTAATTTTGAAGAAATCAGCGAAACGATAACGATGGCTGGGCTAAGCGCATCGACTGCGACAACGAATAGTTTTATTCGAGTTCATAGAGCATATATCGCCACGTCTGGGAGCTATGCGACGACTTCGACAGGATCTCACGCCGGGAATATCACAATACGACTAGCCAGCGCGGGAGCCACGCAAATATATTTGAGAGCGTCGGCTTCTCAAGTAGGCCAATCTTTCGTTTCTCGTTACACAATCCCTGCAAACAAGACAGGCTATTTGATGCATGCATTTTGCTCTGTGGACTCAAATAAAAGTGGTACTTTTTGGCTGTGGCGGCGCCTATCAGCTGACGTTACAAGCGCACCTTTCGGAGCTAAAAGAGCAATTGATATTTTTGACGGCATTAAACAGCCTTTTGAAAGGACTTGGACGACGCCAATCAAGCTCGAAGAAAAAACGGATATTTGGTTTTCGCTCATAAGCGCGGGCGCGGATACAAACGCAAGCGCGGCTTTTGATATTTTGCTCGTTGATAATTAACAGGGGGGATATATGGCTTTTGTTCAATTTTTAGTCACACTATGGATTCTTTTTTTAATGACGAGTGCGGTTCAATTCAGTATGATCGCTCTTAAAATATTTGGACAGATAAATTGGGAGTGGATCTATGTGTGTAGTCCTTTCATATTATTTGTTCTATTTTCAATTTTCATATGTGTATTTAAAATTATCGAATGGATTAGGAAAAAAACTCATGATCGACGAAAAACAACGAAGAAACTTGTCGAGTCAACTAGTCAGGCTGACAAATGAAAAGATCGATTTGAAAGGCAAAAAGAAGGCTTTTTTGAACTCGACAAATGATTTCATCAAACAAGCCAACAGGAAAATCGACGCGCTCGCTAAAGCGATCGAAACAGGTAGTGAAGAACACTTGTTCGGCGTATGGGATGAAGATCAAGTCGAGAGGATGCTTGAGGAAGCGAAATCTGTCGAGATAAAGAGGAAATAGAAATTGTATTTTATAGCTGATGTTGGCAGTAATTACGAGACAACACAAGACTTAATCGATAGCGTCTACTACGCTCATAAAGCTGGTGCTGACGCCGTCAAATTTCAATACTACGATCACAAAAGCTTATATGGCTATGACGGTGATGGAATGCGCGGATTGCTTACAAAAGAGCAATTGGATGCTATCAGGGACAAATGCCGAGTGATGAAAACAGATTTGATCATTACTCCATTCCATGAGTCACATGTTGAGATCCTTGATCAATATGTTGATATTTGGAAAGTCGCCAGTTCTGATATCAATTATATGCGTATGCTCAAAAAGATCGCTAAAACGGGAAAATTCGCGATCCTGTCAACAGGCGCGAGCGAGTCAAGAGACATAATAAGAGCGTTAAGCCTATTTGATAAAAGGAAAGTCGCGCTTTTGTATTGTGTCAGTTCGTATCCGAGCGCCGAGCATGACTTAACATATATCAACTCTCTTGCGATAAAATTCAAAGTGAGAGTTGGATATTCAGATCATTCGCTTGATGTTTTCAACACAGCTTATTGCTGTGAAAATTTCTTTGGGTGTAAAATATTTGAAAAGCATTTTAAGATTCGAGAATTTAAAAGTCCTGATAATTATCATTCGCTCTTATGGGATGATTTCAAGCGCATGGTTGACAGGACAAGGCGACAAGGCGCGCCTACTTGGCGAATAAATAAAAGTGAACTCGATATGGTTCAAATGCACAATCGTAGGCTCGTTGCAATCAATGACATCGAAAAGGGTGCGGTGTTACAATACGGTATCAACTATGGCGCATATCGCTCGAAATCTCGTGATGCGACAAGGATATCTCCCTTCGATGAGAGTATCGTTGAAAATAGAAGGGCCAAACGTAAAATTTTCAAAGGCCAGTCGATCGCAGAGTATGATTTTGAATGAAGTTTTCACCGCATAGTCATAAACAGTCTGATCTAATATTCTCAGAAAAGAAAATATCAATCGGCGCGACCGGAGTGCAATGGGGAAAGACCAGGGCCGGGTGCGTGTGGTTGAAACGCTTCATGCATAAATACCCTGGGCCTGAGGAAAATTTTCTTGTTACAAGTCCAAGCTATCCGATCTTATATCAATCAACACTACCACCGTTTCTTATGCTGAATGAAGGACTTGGACGCTATAACCAAAAGCACGAAGTTTTTGAAATGTATAGCGGCGCAAAAGTTTGGTTCAGGACGGCCACGAAACCTGATTCTGTCGTTGGTATCACAAGAGTTAGAGCTATACTCTGCGACGAAGCTGGAATGTATTCTCGGTATTTTTGGGATAACATTCAGGGCCGTTCTGCGTTTTCATCTGCACCAATTATGATCGTTACATCGCCGTATTCACTTAATTGGCTTTATCAGGACTTTATCAGACCGTGGCATAAAAATGACGAATATGTAAAACAAATGATTCATTTAGTCCAGGCCACGTCGAAAGAAAATCCATACTTCCCCGATCAAGAATACGAAGATCGTAAGCGCACAATGGATGCGCGGCGTTTCAATATGATCTTTGGCGGGCAGTTTGAAAAAGCCGAAGGTTTGGTTTATGACATTTGGAACGATGAAGCTGGTATAGTTGAACCTTTTACGTTACCGCCAGGAACAGAGTTCATTGGCGCGATCGACTGGGGTTACACTGATCCGTGTGCAATTGTGGTGCGTGGGATTACTCCCGACAAATATCAATATCAAGTCGGGGAATTTTATAAGACACGACAGCAAATAGAAGATATCGCAGAGTCGTGCTACCAGTTTATGTCACTGTGGCCAATAAAGTGGTTTAAATGCGATCCAAGTCGACCTGATTATATCACCAAACTTTGCGCTTTGGGTATTCCCGCCGTACCAGCAAATAATGAAATCAGACTTGGCATTGATGCACACTACGATCTTATCAAAAATGGTCGTTACATGATTTTTCGTGGATCCTCACCGAATACGCTCAGCGAACTCGAAATGTATCACTATCCCGAACCAAAAGATCTCAAACCCGATCAAAATGCAAAAGATGAATTACCAGTCGATCAATTTAACCATGCTATGGATGCAAATAGATATATTTCTATCGATTATGCTTTACCCATTAAGCCGAAGCGTGCTAAACTTGCTCATACAACTAAATACAATGTAGCGTTGGCGCCGATCGATGTTGACAGGGAACGTCTACTAAGGCCGAAAAAGAGAATAATGACGGGTTATTAAGGATGATTTATCCGTATCTTTGTAAAATGTGTGGATCGCACTGGGAAGTCGTGAAGCGTATAGCTGAAATCGACAATCCCGAATTTTGCCCAAAATGTAAAACTCATGGCGTCAGATATATCGCAGGGCGTCAATCTTTTTACGGAGCCGAAGTTGAGGACGCATATTATTGTCCCGCTCTCGGCACTGTCGTTAAGAACAAAAACCACAGAAAAAAAATAGCGAAAGATCGAGGACTCGAGGAAGTCGGCAACGACGATCCGCCGAATAATTTCGACAGCTATGAAAAAATTCGCGAGCAACGCGCTAAAGATCGATATGCGGAGTTTTTCGAACCGATAAGGATCAATACTCGTGCTTGAAACTTTGAACAAAATGGATGATTTTGCCGTAGATTCTGGCGAATCGTCTCCCGATATTTCGGAAGATGAGCGTCAGGACGTTGATAAAATCATGAAAACTTTCAATCGTTATAAAAAATATCGGTCACGCTATGATCGGCGTTGGCTTGATTACTACAAATTTTTTCGAGGCACTCAATGGGGCGAGCGTAAGCCACGTTGGCGTAATAGTGAGATAATTAATCTCGTTTGGCAAACCATTCAATCGCAAGTACCACTACAAACAGACGTCCGACCAAAATTTTCCTTCCTTCCTTCCGAACCTTCTGATACAAAATTTGCAAGCGTACTCGAAAAAATAGCGGACAGCGACTGGGAAAGACACAATTGGCTGCGTGTCGTTCTGGAAATATTGTATGACGGGTACATTTATGGCACGTCATTTAGCTCAATGCGCTATGACGCGACGTTGGACTTTGGGGTTGGAGCCGCTGTCTATAAGTCCGAAGACCCGTTCTACTGCTTTCCTTGCCCGGAGTCAAATATAATTAACGATAGCGAAAGCGAGGGATTTTTTTATGCAAGACCAATCCGAACTGAAAAACTCAGACAACTCTACCCCGATCGAGCCGGATCTATTCGAGAGGATATTAAAGATTTTGTACGAAAAGAGCGTACTAATCTATCGGGCTTTCAAGAAACTTATCAAAACACTGATCGAGAAATGCCGGAAGGCACTTGGGGCGGTTCTAGCGAAGATTCAGGAGATAGTTTCACCTTCGTCGTCGAAGGCTTTCTCAAACCAAGTGAACTCGTTGAGGACGAAGATAGCCGACAAAATCAGACCAGCGGTGAAATAGAAAAGACTTACACAGTCAGAAAAAAACATCCAAATGGTCGTCATGTCGTTGTTGCTAACGGCATGCTTTTGCTCGACGAAGAATTGCCTTACGACGATAATCTTATCCCTTTCAGCAAGTTTAATAATTATGTTTTATCACGTGAGTTCTTTGGCGTGAGCGAAATTGAACAGCTTGAAGGGCCACAAAGAATTTTTAACAAATTTCTTTGTTTCACGCTCGACGCTTGGGCATTAACTGGTAATCCGATATGGGTTGTTGATTTTAATTCTGGCGTTGACACTGACCAAGGATTTGTTAACGTCCCTGGTTCAATTCTTGAAAAAAATCCAGGCACAGAAGTAAGGCAAATTCCCGGTGCTGGGATGAACCCTGCAATTATGCCTGTCCTCGATAGGCTTGTTGGCTGGTTCAACACGATAGCTGGGCAAAGTGGTGAGTTATCACAAGGCGATGCTCCTGGCGGCGTGACTGCGGCGTCAGCTATCGAACAACTCGTAAAAATAGCGCGAACAAGAGTTCGGCAAAAACAACGAAATCTCGATGAATATTTGATTGATGTTGGTCAACAATACATGAATCGGGTTTTTCAATTTTACACAGTGCCAAAAATATTCCGAATCACAAACGATGATGGATCAACTTTATTCAAAAAGTTTCGCGTCGATCGTGATGAAAAAGGTAATCGCGTCGCTGTCATGAGTGATTACACTCAAAACCCAAAGACTGGCGAGATGATCGAAGGGCCAGAAGAAAAAATGGCTATTCGAGGCATGTTCGATATCCGCGTCAAAACAGGTTCCGATCTTCCTTTTGAGGAAGTTGATACAGAGCGCAAAACTTTGGCGCTATTTGATCGCGGTATTATCGATGCAGAGGAAGTGCTTGATAGGCTTCAATATCCAAACAAGGAACGCATTTTAATGCGACTCCAAGAACAACAACAAGCGGCAATGGCCGCTCAACAACAACAAGGGTGAGTCTATGGAAGGACAACAACAAGGCCAGGGACAAGGCCAAGGCGCCCAAACGCTACCAACTGATGTCTTAGTCGGTATGCAAGCAGTCGGTGAGGCTTTAATGCAAGCTGGCGCGCCTGAACCAATTTTACAAAAACTTGCTCAAGCAATGAAACTTTACGAAGAAGTTTTATCCGAAGTATCTGGCGGTGGGCAAGGCGGGCGTCCTCAACCCGCGCCGACAGAACAAGTAGGTCAACCTATGGGGCCAGCTGGCGTTTAATCATTTGGAGTATTCATGGATTACGAATTGAGTGAAAATGATCTTAATATCGGCACAGGTGAAGGCGACTCTGGCAGTGCTGGACTATCGACTGAAACTCAGCCGAGTGAAACAAATACAACTCAACAACCGCAGACGTTCAAATATTCTGCAAATGGCCGCGAAATCGAAGAACCTTTGGATGTGATTTTAAAAAGAGCGTCCCAAGGCTTTAATTATGCGCAGCATATGGAAGGTTTCAAGCGGCAACAAACAGAACTTGAACAAAAGCGCTTACAAGTTGAGGAACAAGAAAAAAGGTGGCGCGAGTATGACGAGTATGCTCGATCTAACCCCGATTGGGCAAATCATGTCAGAACCGCATGGGAGAACCGCACAAGTTTCAACTCGAACGAGCAAACGAGTGTTAACCAAAACTTGCCGCCTGAAATTGTCGCTGAATTGAACGAATTAAAACAGTTTCGCAACGAATTTAAAACACATCAGGAAAATTTGAAGCGAGAGCGTGAGGATTTGGCTTTAAACGAGCAAATCGAAAGCGTTCGCAAAGAATATCCTGATATCGATTTGAGCTACACCGATCCTGAGTCGGGCAAATCTCTTGAATGGCAAATCATTGAACACGCGCAAGCAAACGGTATTTCTAATTTTAAAAGTGCCTTTAGGGATTTTTACCATGACAAACTCATGAGTCGCGCTGTAACGAAAGCAAAAGAGGAAGCCGCAAAAGAATTGCAAACGCGACAGCAAAAAGGGTTCATCGCTCAAAGCGACACTCCAATGTTGAAAAATTCTAGCGGACGATCAACGCGAAACATGTCGTATTTTGATTTGGCGATCGAAGGGGGGAAAGAAATGGGTTTCATTTAGTCAATTAAAAAAGAAAGGAGAGAGCTATGTCTTTAACAGACCAGCTTACAGCCCTGACACAAGCGAAGATAGTTCCGAAAATGTATGATAATATTTTCGACTCAAACATTCTTCTCAAGAGGATGTTAAAAAGTGGGCAGTATCAATCACAAGACGGCGGGACAGCAATTCAAATTCCGCTGAACTACGCGACAACGAGTTCAGCGGGATGGTATTCTGGCGCTGAAAATCTCGAAACAACCGATAATGAGAATATCACATCGGCAAGTTATTCTTGGTGTTCGGCTTATGCGAATATCTCGATTGTCGAGGAAGATAAACTCAAAAACGGTGGATCACTTGGGATTTTGAAGCTTTTAGCTTCTAAGTCGATGATCGCCGAAAAAACTCTGAAAGACATTTTGGGGACTGGTTTATATTCCGATGGCACTGATGCGCAAAGCATCGTAGGGCTTCGAGACATCGTCGCTACCGATCAAACAGTTGGCGGCATAAGTCAGAGTACATCGACCTGGTGGGCCGCGCAAGTCGATAGCTCGACAACGGTTACTACGCTTTCTGCTTTAAACACACAGTTTGAAGCTGCGTCGATCGATTCTGAACAACCAACAGTGGGTGTTGCAAGTCGTGCGGTTTATGGTTATTACTATAACCTTTTGACACCACAACAACGCTTCACCGATTCTGAGTCGGCAAAAGGCGGGTTCAAAAATTTGTTCTTCAATGGGATTCCTATTTTCAGCGATAGCTATGCGCCTGCCAATCACCTATTTTTCCTCAATGAGGGACATTTGTGGTTGTACTATCATCCCGAAAGAAATTTCAAAGCAATGCCGTTTGCTAAACCGATCAACCAGGAAGTCATGGTCGGAAGGATTTTGTGGATGGGTGCTTTAGGATCTTCAAACAACAGATTGCACGCTAAATTTAGCGCGCTTGCAGCTTAAGGGGGTGCAACATGAGTGAATCTACTGCTCCTATCGTAATGTATGGAAAGTCACATGTCACAGCAGCACTTTCAAGTCGCCATCCCAAGGTTGGCACTTTCAAACAATTCGACGGCGAAGATTATGTTTGGGCTTACAATGCTTGCAATAGCCAAATTAACCCTGGTTATGTATGCATTCCGCAGTCCGGCATGTCTCTTGCGTCAGTGACGTTATCATCAACCACAAACTCGGGTCGTCCTTTTGGGATCGTGAAACACAGTACAATGACTACGGGAACTTATTGCTGGTTGTTGCGTCGTGGTGTTGTCGAAGTCGAGATGAACGGAACTTCAGGAACCGTCGCAAGTGGTGGTGATATCGGTGTAGGCGCTAACGGCGTTTGTACTCCGGTCACAATCGCGACAGGTATCTTAAGTCCTGCCTTTGGGCAAGCACTTGAGGCAATTGTTTCCGGTGCGTCCGGTTCTGCTTATGTATCCATTTATTGATTCAAATATTTTATGAAAGGCTTTTATGAAAACTGCAAATATCATACTTGAGTATCAACCGTATATTCAATGTGCGCCTGTATCACAAGATCGAGCGCATCAACAAGCTTGTTCAAATGATGCTGTGACCATTGAAAGATGGTATGATACTTGGATTTCGCAGATAAAAGCCAATCATGAAAAATTTGGATCATTTGCTGATAATTCGATCGGTAAGCTTTATGGGCTTTTTGATTGTCGCCCAATGATCGTCGCTGGTAGTGGGCCTTCCTTGAAAAAAAATATCAAGCTTCTTAAAGATCGTCCCAGTCAAATGGGTTTGATTAGTTGCTTGCACAATTTTCATTATATGGAAGATAATGCTGCCAACGTCGATCTTTATGTCTCGCTTGATGCGGGCGACGTCACGATCGATGAAGTGAGCGAGGGTGGACTAAAATCACCCGATGAATATTGGGATTTGACGAAAGATCGGAAACTTTGTTGCTATATTGGCACGTCTCCCAAATTGTTAGAAAAATGGCGTGGTGAAATCTATTTTTTCAATGCGCCTGTTCCTGATGATCGTTTACGCGCTGAAATTTCTGCAATTGAGAATTTCAATTGCTTTGTTGAAAGCGGCGGTAACGTCCTGGGAGCTGCGACCTTCATTGCGAAGGGTTTTCTTGGTAGTCAAGTTTCAATATTCATCGGTGCTGACTTTTCTTTTTCAAACGAAAACAAGCGTACTTTTCACGCTTGGGATTCAAAATATGATGCGCAAATGGGACAGGCACAACGTGCGGTTGATGTCTTTGGTAACACAGTTTGGACATGGCCGAGCTATTACAACTTCAAGTTGTGGTTTGATGTCGTTTCGCAGCGTGTTCCAGGGATTTATATCAACGCCACTGAGGGCGGGTGTATGGGCGCATATCGCGAAGGCAATATCATGCAAATAAAGCAAATGGATCTTGCTAATGTGTTTGAATTGTTTTCGCTTCATTCTGTAAAACAAAATCAAGCAACAAACCCCGGCGGTGATAACCGGGAAGTTTTTATGTAAGGGGTAATTAACATGGCTTTTACAGTCAGCAATTTAAGAAAAACAGTGGACGGCGAAACGAGAGTTCATGAATTTTTGGTCACAGCCGACGGAACAAGTGACGAAATAGTCACAGGATTAGACTATATTTATAGTGCTTTTATTTCGCCAGTGAGTGCTCCTTCAGCACCGTATAGCCTCAGGCCTAATGTTTTAACAGCTGCGACAGCTTCAAATGGCACGATCGCGATAACAGGCGTTGCTTCGGGTGCAGAATATTATGTATTGGTGCGAGGGAGATAATCATGTCATCAATTGGCCCAATCAAACCGTTCTCTGTAACTATCGCTTCAGCTGCGACTAGTTCAAGCGCGATTGATCTCGGCGGTGCTTATAATCGGATCATGGTTGGCATTCCAACTATGACAAGCGCGACTGACATCTTTTTTCGTGCAAGCGATGCTCTCGACGGTACATATCGAAAGATCTATCATCGCTCAAAAGTTGATTCGACCACACCGACAGCGGTTAATTTTGATAGCTCAGTGACAAATTGTTTTGTCCCTCTCGATGTCGCAGCGCAATTTTTTCAGATTGCTTACACAAGCGCGACGACCGAGGCGTCACAAACTTTTAAAATCATTTGTTCACCAAATTAAGGATATATATGAGTAATATAGTAAAAGTATGGAATAGACATAATCTCGATCATACTGAAAAATTCAAAGGCCAAGTAATTCATATTCCGGCTGGAAAATTCATTGAAATGGATTATTTCGAGGCTATAGCATTCAAAGGGCAAATGGTTCCTTACATTCGTATGAAAAACGGTTTGCAAGACCCAAAATCATACAAAATGATCGATCTCGACAAAGATGATGTCGAAAAAGTCAAAGCTTTTCTTGCAGGGCATCGCGATGAAGAAAAAGAAAAAGTTTATGTCTGTGAGCGGTGCGGTAAGGAATTTTTGACCAAAAATGGTTTGATGAAGCATATCAAAAAGAATCATCTCGACGACATGGTTGAAAAAGAGGCGCGAGATGAATTAATCGACGACGAGGACGTATAAAATGAAGTTAAAAGGGCATTGGTATATCAGTCTTTACGGGCCTGACGGTAATCTGAAGGATTATCGTGAGGGAAACAATGTCATTACTGACGACGGTACGAGTTTTGTTGCCGCTTTTTTAAATAGTGCGGCCGCAGCTGCGTCAACATTCACGATGAACTATGTCGCCGTTGGTACTGATAGTACAGCCGAGGCGTCAACAGATACCGACTTAGGCGGCGAGCTTGCCCGCGTGCTTGCCACAATGAGCAATGTTGCGGGATCGATCTACCGTCTTACGGCATCGTTTTTGAGCGGGACAGGAACAGGCGCAATAACCGAGTTTGGAGTGTTTGACTCTAGTTCAGCTGGGACGATGCTTTCGAGAGACACAGAGGATGTGATCAATAAAGGCGCAAACGATGATTTGATTGTCGTTACAGATATCACTATCTCTTAAGCATTTCCCTGCGAGGGGAATATGGCTACATACAATGTCACTATCTCAAATACTTTGAGCGTTCTGGGCGGATCACCGTCTACGAAATGGGATTTATCTATCTGGGACACATCTCTTTGGGACACGACGGAAGATTCAGCCACAATAACCACAAAATTCATTCCAAACAGTTTGGCATTATCACAAAGTCTTTTTAAAGAGATTGTAAAAGGGCTTTCAAATAGTTTGACCTTGACCGACTCAACGGCAAAAAGTGCTACCAAAAGTGTGACAAATACTCTCACTTTAACTGAGTCGATGTGGAAAAAAGTCACAAAAGAAATAACAGACACGCTCACATTGACCGAGTCGATGTGGAAAAAAGTCACAAAAGAAATAACCGACACATTCGGTATTTCTGAAAGCATGTTCAAACGGCATACGAAGGGGATATCTCTCACATTAAATGTCACGACAACCATGCAGGCGCATTTTAAAGATGGCGTTTGGTATCTGATATTTCCGGGTAACACTACTGATATTATAGCTCAAGAAAATACTTCATATTCAGAATCTACAAATACCGAAACTACGTACTCAGAAACTCTGACAACCGAAACAAGCTGGATTGAGGGATAACATGGCTTTAACAGCTTCAGATATTATGACTCGCGCTCGCGAGCGTTATAATGCCGTGGGTGACGACTTTTTTAGCGATCAAATGTTGCGATCATTGATCTTTTCAGCGCAAGAGGAACTTGCGAAAGAGGGCTGGGTGATCGAAAAGACATATACAACTACAAGCGTTGCCGACACGCGAGAATTGACTTTTCCAACTAATACGCTTGCTATTAAAGAGGTCAAATACGACTACAAAAAATTGAAAAAATACACTCTCGCTGAAGATCCAAAAACCGATGCAACCGAAACGACTGGCACACCTTTCGGTTATGCGCTTTGGGATAATGTTGTATTTCTTTATCCGACTCCCGACACGTCTGGCGATACAATCCAAATTAGGACATATGCCTATCCAGCCGACTTGACGCAAAATACAAGTGCTGTTGATGTCCCTGACGAGTACAAAGATGATCTTATAAATTTTCTTTTGTCACATATGGCGTTGAAAGATCAAAATATCAACTTGGCGTCGTACTACCAAAACTTGTGGCGTGAGACTGTGATGAAAGCATCTGAACAACGGCGTAAAATGTTGCGCGCTGATCGTCCCGCTCGTGTTCGAGATGAATATTTCGGTAGTGATCCAACTAATTACTATGAGGGCTTTTGGGATGGCTTCACCCTATAATGTCATTTTTCCCCCACGCGGTCGGATTGGGCTTGATGGTGGGCTTAATACGAATACCGAACCTGCATGGTTACTCGATAATGAATCACCATCATGCATGAACGTTATTTTCGGTGATGGTTCAGTCGAAACAAGAGGCGGGACAACTCAACTCAATACAGCTGCGGTCGGTTCATTTGCATGTGATGGTCTCTTTACTCGCCATGATTCATCAGGCGCTGAAACAATGGTTGGTTGGTGGGACGGCACGTTTTATGATTTGCAGGGAACTTCATTTCTTTCGATCACGTCGTCGAAAAGTGTCTTCACAGCTGGGGTTAAAGTTTCTTCCACAGAATATGAAAATTATATATTTTTCGCTAATGGCGAGGATATCCCTAGAAAATGGAATGGTGCCGAGTTCACACGTATGGGTATATACCCACCATCGACAGCTTTCACGGCTGCAACTGCCGCTACTGGCAGTGCGTTGTCGGGTACATATTCATACAAAATGACTTGGGTTAACAGTAATCTCGTTGAGAGTGACGTCGGGCCTGTCTCAAATACTTTGACAGCGGCAAATGAAAATATCGCTTTAACAAGTCTCCCAGTCGCTCCAATAAGTTTCGGTGTGAATACACGTAGGCTTTATCGTACTGAAGATAGCGGCACGACTTACAAAAGATTGGCGACAATATCAGACAATACAACGACTACTTACGAGGACGCGATTGATGATAGTGACCTGGGCGTCGATGCACCGACTGATAACGGTTATCCGCCAGTGACTGCGACAAGTTTATTGTTTCATCAAGGTCGTATATTTATGATCGATACGGCTGATAATCTCGTCAAATATAGCGAAGTAGGCAATCCTTATGTTGTTAAAGCAACAAACTTCTTAAGAATCGGAGATACATCGGGAGATATCCCAAGAGTCTTATCGATACATGACAACTCAATTTTAGTATCGTGCAAACGATCCAATTGGATCATCTATATGCCTGATACCGATGATTCTAATTGGATTCAATTACGCATTAAAACAGCATATGGTTCGCGCTCACCTTTCGGTGCGTTCAACTTTAACGATAGCGTGATGATACCAGCAACAGAAAACGATATTTTTGTTGGTTTTGCAGCGATAACAGGACAAACGGTTGAACCATCCGTCACGCTTATGACAATTTCAGCGACAGGCTCATATTTACATAGCGATAAAATAGAACCTGATTTGCTTGACGTCGTATCTTCACAAGTCCCAAGTATCGTATCGATTGTCTATCAGAATAAAGCATATATTGCTCTCACTAAGACGACAGGTAGTATCAATAATCGAATATATGTTTTTGATTTCTCAATCGAAGGCTTAAGCAAAAAGCAAAAATATTCATGGGCGCCGTGGTCTGGTTTATCTGTCGCTGATTTTACCATCTATAACAATACCCTCTACTATGCTGACGATAACGCGACTGGTTTAGTATTTGAGATGAATACGACAAGTTATAATGATAATGGTTCAGCAATAAATTCATATTTTTATACAAAAGAGTTTGGAGGGAGGCCAGGCGATGAAAATTTTACAAAAGATTTTCGTTGGCTTCATCTTTTCTACAAACTCGCTGGTGAGTGGTATTTGACAATAAACAGGCTACTTGACTCTGACAGTGAAGATGGCCCAGGTAGTCAATTATGGCTTTCTGATGATTCACAATCAATTTGGGATACATCTGTTTGGGATTTTGATGTTTGGTCGTCAGCAAAAACAAATCGAGACACAAAGATTCCTTTAGGTGGACTTAGAGGGAAAAGAATACAGTTTAAATTTTCTAATGGAAATGTCGCTGACCAATATTTCAAAATAGTTGGTCTTAACTTGGAATATAATTTGAGAGGGCGTAGGTAATGGCAAGTGATGCAATTTCACGTCGATATGAGCTATTAAATAGACAATTACAACAAAAAGAACGCGGTCAGCTTCAACAAGAGCAAGAGGGTTTGCAGCGGAGATTTGCGGCGATAGGCGGCTTAGGATCGGGCGCGTCGATAAAAACACAGCAAATAGCTGCGCAAGAATCAGCAAAACGTCTTAACGAAGGGCGTGGGCAATTGGGCATAGCTGAGTCACAAGAAAGGCAACAACAAGATGAAATAGAAAAGCAACGTGCTTTTCAAACAGCTGAACGTGAAGCTGGCCAGGGTTGGCAATCAGGAGAATCGGAAAAACAGCGTGGATTTTTGACGAGTGAAAGGCTTGGTGGGCAAAATTTTAGCGCATCACAAGCAGATATCATGCGCGGTTGGCAATCAGGAGAATCGGAAAAACAACGTGGTTTTTTAACGAGCGAAAGGCTTGGTGGGCAAGAGTTCACAGCTGGACAAAACGCTCTTGCTAGGCGATTACAAGAGGCAGGGTTAACAGGATTGTTAGACGGCAACGAAACTTTGCAAGCGAAAGAGTCACGTCTCGGAAGAGAACAACAAGCAAATCAATTCACAAAACAACTTGAGCAAGAAAAAGTTTTAAGTGATGCTGGGCGTAAACTTCAAGAAAAAATAGCAAATGCTGAGTTAGATTACAAAAACGCTAACCTTGCTTGGGAAAAATACGTATTCAACGAAGAATTTCCAATCAATAAACAAATAGCATTTGCAAACCTTGAACTTCAGAAAAAAATGATGGGTGAACAAGCCGAGAATCAAAAAGATCCAATTGGCGGTGCTATTAAAGATATAGGAAATATGAACGTCCCCGGAACAAACGCAAGTGTAGAACAAATAAATAGAGTATTGAGTCAAGCTCTTGGCGGCCCGATGATAAATCAAGGTGCCGTCGCAATGAATAATCCGACAATAAGTGGTGCTTTAAATTCAGCGAAAAGTTGGTTGAAGCAAAATATAAAATGGTGAGGTTTAAAATGGCAATAAAAGACGTTAATTTGCCTCAAAATAATAATTCAGGCTTATCTACGCTGAGTGGTTTATCAAAAGGCATTGGCGGATTTGTATCAATGATACCGCCACTTGCGCCTATTGGTGCTGGAATGGTCGCAGCTGGTACAATTGGCGGGACAATAGCAGAGGCAAATCAACAAAATCAGCCAAGTCCAAATCAACCGCTTGATACATATGGAGCTATGAGACGGCGGCAACAACAAGATAATCCTGAGCAATCGATCACAGATGCAATTGCCGCACTTGATACGATGAACCTTCCAGACGAAAAATACAGGGCATATAAAGCACCATTATATCAAGCTTTACAAAAGCAAGGAGGAATTGCGTAATGGCAATTAATCAAAGTGTATTACTTCCGAAAGAACAACCAAGTCCTCTCGATAGATTGCTCAAGGGTTTAGAAATAGCGCAAGGCGTTTATGGCATAAAGACTGCCATGGAGCAAGCGA
>Ga0193946_1000023_pt1 | contig 15979 bp, 17 predicted proteins | sample BRT_12_MG_FD_161268 | JGI IMG/M metagenome (GOLD analysis project Ga0193946, IMG submission 161268) | Sediment microbial communities from the Broadkill River, Lewes, Delaware, United States - BRT_1-2_MG | ecosystem: Environmental > Aquatic > Freshwater > River > Sediment | place: USA: Delaware... | reverse complement strand
CGACGAAGTCTGGTTCTCGGTCTGGAGCGGCCAGGAAGAGGAATCGGCCATCGTCGTGGTCGACGACAAGACGCGCAAGCTCAAGCACGTCATCAAGGGGCCCGAGGTGATCACGCCGACCGGCAAATTCAACGTCTACAACACCGTGGAGGACGTTTACTGAGGCGAATCCCCGGACGGCAGGTGGCCCTCCTTAACAAACAACAGCGCCCCCTCGGCCAATGTGTAAGGCGCGTGTCGGCTGCCGTCCGGGTAACGTACCCAGCTGCCCTTCGGGTAATGACCGTCCTCGTCGTGGAAGGCGCCTTCCAGGACGAGGACTTCCTCGCCACCCGTGTGCACGTGTTCAGGATAGGCGGTGTCGGGCGCCCACCGCATGAGGAACACGTTCTCCTCGCGGTGGCGATGTAATGGCTGTATCTCGACGCCATTGACGCGTCCCGGAGTCCAGCCTCCCTTTCCGGTATCGATCGCGAGTTGTGCTGCGTCATCGGCAGCAAACTGATGAAGCTTGACGAATATCGTCGCCCCTCCGCTGCCGATCTGCGGGCTATGACGAGTCCCAATCGGGTTACGCAGGTAGTAGCCTGCCGGGTAGCCCCCGTGCTCGTCGCCGAACTCGCCGTCCAGCACCAGTATCTCCTCACCGCCGCCGTGCTCATGCGCCGGGAAACGGCTGTTCGGTGCGTAGCGTACGATCGATGTGGCGCGCGCGACCTCCTCGCCAACCCGATCGAGCATCATGCGCTCGACGCCCGGAGCCGGTGACGGAACCCAGTCGTACTGATCCGGCGTCACCGCGGCCTGCTCGCCGAAGTCCGCCCGCAATCGCATGCTGTACTACTTGTCGCTGTTTTCGTCGAGGCGCTCGCGAACGACGCCTTCGAGGCTACTGAGCCCGCCTTCCCGGCCGAGCGCCAGGGCCTTCTCGTCGTCGGCACCATCGAGGCTTGCCCGCAGGGCGAGCAGTGCCCCGACCCGGTTACCGCTGCCGCAATGCACGAGCACCGGTCCCGGATACTCCTTGAGCAAGCCGTCCAGCTTGCGTGCATTGTCGAAAGATATCGCGTCTTTCCCGGCAATCGGCAACGTGACGTAGTGTAGGCCGAGATCCTCTACGACGGCCGCTTCGTCGATTCCCCGATCCTCTCCGGCGCCGCGCAAATCGATGACGGTCGCATAACCGGCATCTGCAAACACCTCCAGGGCGGCTTCGTCAGGCTGCCCGGCCGACGTAATTCCATCGACCGAAGACACGGTTCCCAGTTCGACCACCTGGTCCAGGTCGACCTTGAGACTGGTTACGGCCCCCAGGTCCGTTTCGTCGGCGACGGCGCCCAAAGCAAGGGCGCATACTACCAATGCAGTTATGGGTCTAAGCACTTCAAATCCCCTCTTCGCTCTTCATCTTGTATTCAATCAGCCAGCGTGAGATCCGAGTCGATCTCGACGCCACGTGCGGTGAATGTTACGTCAACCTGCAGGCGCTCGTAGAATTCCGCCGCCACCTCGAGAACGTCGGAAACGGCCGCGCGCATCTCCTCCGACATTTCTTCGTCGTCGCTCGCGCGCATCGCATCGCCGATCAACTTGTAGTATCGCTCACCATCGAGGCCCATGCTCATGAAAGGCGGCGGCATACTGCCTTCAGCCTTGAGCAGAGCCGGCAGCGCCGTCTCGGCATCTTCGCTGACCGACAATGCAATTGCCGACTCCTGAAGCGCGACCCAGGCCTTCTCCGCCCCGGACCCCGTATCCGGCAGCTCGAACTGATGCGCCTTGCCATCAGGCTCGATGGTCAGCTCGGCCAGCTCCGGGATCATTGCCTGGCCCATCGCCAGGAGTCCCTGAGCGTTGTCGATCGCCAGCAGGAAGCTCGCGTCGATCGAATCGGGGGGCCGCTTCTTGCCGGGGTCGAAGCCCTCCAGCTCGTCGACGATGGCCAGGAATCCGTTGAGGTCATAGATCACGGGCGGCACCGGCTGGGCGAGCGCCTGTTCGCGTGCCGCAAAGAGTCCATCCTGCAGATCGGCCAGGTGTTCACACTCCCATGGCTGTTCCTCGAGCGCAGCCACCCGCTTGTCGAAGAAGGACCGCAGTGCTTCGATGTTCATACTCATGCCGAACGAAAACAGGCTGTCGTATATTGCGCCGAGCCCGGGAACCCGTGACACGAAGGTGGTGAATTCCGATGCAATGTCCTTTCGCAACTCGACGACAGCAACGGACCGGATCCTTTCCGCCGACACTTCCTCGTACCCGGTCACGACGCGCGGTGCGATGCCCGCAAGGGCGCGTATTTCGGCCTTGCAGTCGTCACTCAAGTTGGTGGCGTCATAGCCCGCCATTTCCAGCAGCAACGCATCGAGATCGCCGGGCTCGTCGATAAACGTATCCACCACGCGCACCGTGTCAACGAGACCTACGTACTCGTGCATCAAGTCGTATTCCTTCGCTATCTCGAGCAATTTACCGGTCTGCGCAATATTCTCTGCCGGCAATTCCAGGCCAAGCAGGCGGGCGAGCGCCGCGTCGTCCAGGCTGTCGGGCGCGACGGTCAGCACGAACTGATCGTCTGCGGTGGCGATGATGATGCGGACCCCCTCGTCTTCGATAAAACGGTACGGCAGCCCGTCAACTTCGCCAACGGCCAGTTGTTCGCCCGCCTTTGCCTCGATACGAGTTATGAAATCATCGAAAAGCGAGGCATCACTGAGCGTAACCCGCAGAACCGGTAACAGGCCGTTGCCATACAGGAGGCCCGTCGAAGCCCGCGTCAATCCCGCCTCATTCAGACCTTCGAGCGACAATAACGACCTGACCTCCGTTACCAGGGCGTCATATTTCTCCATCTCTTCGGCGTCGCCCCCTTCCGACTGCGCTTCCGCCATGACGACTCCGAGCATCTCCGAATAGGCCGCCAGCAGACGGTCCACTTTCGGCTCGATCCTGTCCAGGAATTCATCGGGCGGCGGTGCCAGTGAGCCGAAAACGTAAGGCGTGTCGGCCGGTACGTAACGCAGCAAGCCGCTCGAATCGGTCAGCAGGGATGCGGCTTCGTCTTCCTTGGATTTGCCACAGGCAACCACTGCGAGGGCGCAGGCTGCGAGCAGGAGCAAGGACCGGGATCGAACAATCTTCAACATACTGATCTTCCTGATTTGGGCGAAATTGAACCGAACAACAGCCGTTCGGCGCTGTGACGGCACCGGGCAGGAATAGTAGCGAAGGTTGGCGGTCTATTTTGCGTCGACTGGATCGAATGCCGCCTTCCGCCCAGTATACTCAAATGCATGACAAATGCCGAACCGAGGTCGATCATTACGTTACGCAGGGCCGAGGACACCGATCTCGAGGCTGTGTTGCAGCTCAACGAGATATCGGTCCCTGCGGTCAACAGCGTGGATCTCGAACAGATGCGCTGGTTTGCCGCGAATGCGGCGTATTTCTCTGTCGCCACGCACAACGAACAATTTGCGGGTTTCCTGATCGGCATGCGGCCCGGCACGTCCTACGCAAGCCCGAATTACCGCTGGTTCTGCGAGAAGTACGACGACTTCGGTTATATCGATCGCATCGCAATCGCCGCGAGTGCCCGCCGCCTCGGGCTGGCAACGCGCCTGTATCGCGACTTCGAAGCGAGCCTGCCGCCCTGTGTCGGCGTACTCACCTGCGAGGTGAATGTCGTACCTCCGAACGAGTCGTCCATGCGGTTTCACGAAGATTACGGCTTTCGTACGGTCGGCACGCAAATACTGGACGATGGACGCAAAGAGGTGGCCTTGATGGCCAGGGAGAGGAGCGCATGAAAGACGACCGACGGGAGTTCGACGTCATCGTCCTCGGCGCAACCGGTTTCACCGGTGCGCTGGTGGCTGAGTATCTTTGCAGCCGTTACGGGGTCGGTTACAGCCTGCGATGGGCCGCCGCGGGCCGCAATGAACAGAAACTCGCGGCGCTCCGCGAGTCGCTCGGGTCCCGGGCGACGGCTCTGCCGCTGGTGGCCGCTGACACGCTCGATGCGGGGTCGATGCGGCAACTCGCGGAGCGTACTCGCGTCGTGCTCACGACCGTTGGACCTTACGCGCGCTACGGTTCGGAAGTCGTCGCGGCCTGTGCGGAAAGCGGCACACACTATTGCGATCTCGCCGGGGAGGTGCAGTGGATACGTCGCATGATCGACGCGCACCACGATTCGGCGCGGCGGAGTGGCGCTCGTGTCGTTCACTGCTGCGGCTTCGATTCGATCCCGATGGATATCGGCGCCTGGTTTCTGCAGAAAGAGGCCAGGGAGCGTTACGGCGCGTACTGTGACTCGATCGTCCTGCTGGTCAAAGCCATGAAAGGTGGCGCGAGCGGCGGCACGATGGCCAGCATGATGAACCTGATGCGCGAAGCACGAGCCGATCGCGAGGTTGCGCGCGTTCTTGCCCGCCCCTACAGCTTGAATCCCGAGGGCGAGCAACGCGGCCCGGATCGGGGTGACCAGCGAGGTATTCGCTTCGACGCCGACGTGCAGAGCTGGACAGCGCCGTTCATTATGGCTTCCGTCAATACTCGCGTCGTGCGGCGCAGCCACGCTCTTCTCGGCTACCCGTGGGGGGACGGATTTCGCTACCACGAAGCGATCCGCACCGGCCGTGGTCCGGGCGGCTGGTTCCGGTCTGCGATGATCACGGCGGGCCTGGGAGGCCTCGTTGGTCTCGCCTCGTTCGGCTGGAGCCGGAGCCTGCTTGAACGCTTCGTGCTACCGAAGCCCGGCACCGGCCCGGACGCAAAGGCCCGCGAGAGCGGATTTTTCAATCTGCAGCAGACCGGCAAGCTCCCCGACGGCCGCCACATTCGCAGCCGGATCACCGGTGACCGCGATCCGGGCTACGGATCCACGAGCAAGATGCTCGCGGAAAGTGCCGTATGCCTGGCGCTCGACGATCTCGATTCCGAGGGTGGCGTGCTTACGCCGGCAGCGGCCATGGCGGCTCCACTTATCGCGCGACTGCAGGCGAACGCCGGACTCAGCTTCGAAATCTGCGACTAGTAAGAAGACGCGGTGCCCACGTACGCGTCGCGATTGAACAACTCGCCGGCCGGTATCCGCATCGGCAACCGGTTGCGCGGCGACGCCACGGGGCAGGTGGAAAAATCGTTGAACGCACAAGGCGGGCTGTAGGCACGATTGAAGTCGAGGACGATGTGCCCGTCTTCGCCTGGCGCGGCCGTATACAGGAAGCGTCCGGCCGGATAGGTTTCCCGGCCATTGGTTCGATCGCCAAACACGAAGAACAACCGTTCGCCGGAAGCGTACGCCTCGAGCCTGTACGTTTCGCCGTCCTTCTCGAACACCGCGATGCCCGGCGACTCGGGATTCCAGCCGAGGCCTTCGATCACCGTGGTCGCCGCAACCCGCTGCGGCTCGTCATAGCGTTCGAGCGTGCCTTCGATCCGCCATGAGGGGTCGACCGCAAAATACTGCAGGGGCGGAAATGACTGGAGCGCCGGGTGCTCGAAGTCCCTGAGTCGCACCGCATAACGGCCGTCACGCTTGATGACGGTCCATGCCAGGGATCCGTGCGTGATCATTACCGGATTCTCCGTGGTGTCATCGGCTATCAGTGTCTTGGCCACCGGCTCGTCGTTGGAGAACACGGCCGAGTCCGCTCGCGGCTCCATGATCACGCCTTCGGCGGTCAATCGAAAACGGCCAATGTACGCGTCGGCGGCAGCCGGAAACACCAGATCGTTGTCCGGCGCTGAACCGAACGTCGTTATTTCCTCGTCGAGCCAGAACAGGCCAGCCAGGGTGAGAAAGCCGGTGGGCGCCAGCAAGGAGGCACGGCGGCTTTCGCGCCACTCCAGTATCTCCGCTTCCAGCGCAGCACGATCGAGATCGTCCGCTGCCGTCGAGCAGGCTGCATTCAGCAGCGCGACGAGCACCAGCGCGCAGGCGCTTTGCATACCTCTGATTGCTACGAAAGCTGTCTGCTGCACGGCATGTCCCTCGAACGACTGCGTCGTAGCGTATCATCCGCCGGATGAACCGCAATAACTCCTCTCTGGCCTATGCCGAGCTGCAGCCCCAGGACTTTCTTGAGGCGCTGGAAAACCTGGGCTTCCACTGCAACGGACGCCTGCTTGCCCTCAACAGCTACGAGAACCGCGTCTACCAGATCGGCATCGACGAGGACGATGCTGTCGTCGCCAAGTTCTATCGCCCGAACCGCTGGTCCGATGAGGCGATACTCGAGGAGCACGGTTTCACCGCGGAACTTGCGGAACATGAAATCCCCGTCATTGCGCCGTTAGTCATCAACGGCGCCACGCTTCACAAGGTCGGCGACTTTCGCGTCGCGGTGTATCCCTGCCGTGGTGGTCGCGCGCCCGACCTCGACAATTACGAACTGCTCGAGCAACTGGGCCGCTTCGTCGCCCGAATACATCTCGTTGGTGCAACGTCGCAGTTCCGGCATCGCCCGGGCATCGACATCGACAGCTACGCAATCGATTCAATGGACTATCTGCTCGAGCAGGACTTCATCCCCGCGGAACTCCTGCCGGCCTATGAGAGCGTCGCGCAAAACGTCATCGATGGCGTCGAGGCCTCGTTCGATCGCGCCGGCGATATAACCCAACTCCGCATCCACGGGGACTTTCATCCCGGCAACGTACTGGTTGCCGGCGAACAACTGCATATCGTCGATTTTGATGACACGCGTAGTGGCCCGGCCGTTCAGGACCTGTGGATGTTCCTCTCCGGAGACCGGGCGGAGCAGATTCCGCAACTCAACGCCCTGCTCGAGGGGTACACGCGATTCAGCGACTTCGATGCCCGGGAGCTGCATGTCATCGAGGCGCTACGCAGTCTGCGCATCATGCATTATGCGGCCTGGCTTGCTCGCCGCTGGGACGACCCCGCGTTCAAGCAGGCTTTCCCCTGGTTCGACTCGCATCGCTACTGGGAAGATCACGTGCTCGCGCTCCGCGAACAGCTGTCGTTGATGCAGGAAGAGCCGCTGGAGTGGCGACCGTACTGACCGGTCAGCGGGACGGCAGTTGCCGGCGCCGTGGCGCAATATCGAATCGATCGATCCAGCGCGAGAAGGTCACGCGGCTGAGTTCCTGTAAAGCGCCGATGCGGCGAGCCGTCTGTTGACGAATCAGTTGCGGATCGACGCGTCCCGCCTCCTCGGCGAGCACCGCCTGGTTATCCGGCACGGTCAGCCACCGTTCGACCAGCGATGCGTCGACTTCGAGGTGAAACTGGAAACCGTAGGCGTGCTCACCGTAACGGAATGCCTGTACGGGGCTGGCCGACGAACTGGCCAGGTGCACCGCGCCGTCAGGCAGACTGATGCCGTCCTCATGCCACTGAAACACAGTTTGCGTCTCGGCAAAGCTCGAAATCACCGGATCCGTGCGGCCGGCCCCGGTCAGTTCGACGTCGTACCAGCCGATTTCGCGGTCATCGTTTCTCGCGACGCGTCCGCCGAGTGCTTTCGCGAGCAGTTGCGCACCGAGGCAGATACCCAGTACGGACATGCCGGAATCCACGGCCTCCCGGACAACATTCACCTCGGTTGCGAGGTTCGGGTAGGTGTCGATCTGGTGCGCGTTCATGGGGCCGCCCAGAACGATGAGCGCCTCGTATTTCTCGAGCGACGGACGCTGATGGGGATCGCGGCCGAAATTGACGTACCGGATTCGGAACCCCGCTTCCTTCAGCAGCGGGTCCAGCGTGCCCAGTGGCTCGTACGGAACATGCTGAAAAACAAGTATTTTGGGTCTGGCCATGTCTCCCGGTACCCGGTCAGGGATGATTTGCAGCAAAACCGTTATACCTGCGAAACCGTTTACCGTGAAGCCTGTTGCCCATTGCACATGCCAACGCGCCGAACTACAGTAGAAACCGTCTGTAATTGGCGGCAATAAAGGGAACTCTGGACCGCGTCGCGACTCTGAATAAGTGATCGTGCGCCTGGACTGCAGCGGGATACTTTGATTTGAGAGCGAAATTGCGCAGCCTCATTGGTGGAGTACTGTCCGCAGTGCTCATGGCCGGCTGCGGCGCGAATGTCACGCTCGATCCGGTCACTATCCCCACCCCTTTGATCAATCCGATGCCGTTGTCCGTTGCGGTACGTATTCCCGCCGAGTTCGAGCACTACGTGCACGAGGACGAAATCCTCGGCCGAGAGAAATGGCGTATCGACCTTGGCCGGTCAAACGCCGCGCTGTTTTCCCAGCTCTTCGAATTCATGTTCGATGACGTAACGGTTCTGGGCCCCGACGACGACGCCAGCACCCTGTCGATAGACGCGCTCATCGAACCGAGCATCGACGCTTTCGAATTTTCGGTTCCCAGCCAGAGCAAGACGGAGTCCTACGCCGTCTGGATCCGCTATCGGCTAAAGATCTATGACAGTGCTGGCGACATGTATGCCAACTGGCCTCTCAGCGCCTACGGCAAGAGCGAGCAGTTCGGGCTTACGGGTGATGAGCCTTTGAAACGCGCCGCGATACTCGCCATGCGTGACGCCGCGGCGCTCATGATCATGAACCTCGACAAGTCCACAGCTATTGCTGCTCTCAAGGATCGTCCGGCGGCAACGCTCGCGTCAGGCAAGCCGGTCGCACCCGGCAGTGCGGCGGCACCCGAGGAGCAAACTGCCCAGCAGGCCAAGACGCAGCTGCCGAAACGCCGCGAAGTGAAGTTGCCGCCGCCTGGACCGGCAGCAGGGCCGGCGGTACTGTCGATGGAACCCGATGAAGACGACGCGCTGGAAAGCGCCCCGGAGGGAAGCGCAAATGACTGAGGCTACCAACTCATCCGGCAGGATATTGACGGCCGGACTACTGGCGCTGGCGCTGAGCGGCTGCATAACATCGCGCGTGGAGGATGCACGCGAGGGCATCACCGGCATCGAGGCCGGCGAATCGGTCGTAATACTTGCCAAGAGCTACCATCTCGGCAACGAAACCGAGGACAAGTACATCAGGTGCGTCGAAGATGCGCTTGCGCGCGGCTCGCAAGGTCTGCGAGTCATTCCGCACAAGCAGTTCATCGATTCGCTGTTCCCATGGTTCGAACCGAGAACCGCCCCGGCGGAGACCAAAGGCCTGCCAAAGTTGATGGAGCGCCCCGGGGTTGCAGAGGTCATCGCAGAGCAAAACGTGCGCTACATTGTCTGGCTCGACGGCGATACCGACAGGGTCGCCGGCGGCGGCAGTCTGTCCTGCGCGGCCGGACCGGGCGGCGGTGGCTGCTTCGGTTTTGCCTGGTGGCAGAACGACGCGGACTACAACGCTGCGGTTTGGGACCTCAAGGGCCTGGAATCTGCAGGATCGGTAACGGCAGATGTGAGCGGTACCTCGTTCCTGCCCGCACTGGTGGTACCGATTCCGCTGATCGCCCGCGCACGGGCCGCCGCATGCAAGGGACTGGCCGATCAGTTGCGGTCTTTCATCGTCGACGAGCCGCAGGTCTGACGGCCCCTGCCGGGACACCCGTCGCTAGTGCAACCGCCCTGCGCGCATGAGCGCGCTCCGGTAATACCCGGCGTCGAGCGAGTCGACCGTTACTCTCCTGCCCGTCGACGGTGCATGAACGAATTTTTCGTCACCCACATAGATGCCCACGTGCGACATCTTGCCGTCGAAACGGAAGAACACCAGGTCACCGACCTGCAGGTCGTCGTACGGCACCGTGCCGGCCGTGTTCCAGAGTTGCCGGGTGGTTCTCGGCACCGTCTTGCCTGCCTCCAGGTAGGAGTACTGCACCAGTCCGCTGCAGTCGAATCCTGCCGGCGAAGAGCCGCCGTAACGATACGCGGTGCCGATCTGCTTTAGCGCAACAGCCGCAGCGCGTTCCGGGATACTTGCGGGCGCCTGCATTGCAACGGATACTTCGGCCGGCTTCGTCTCTACTACGGACGTATCTGCACAGCCAGCCAGGCACGACGCCACGATGGCCGCAAAAACGGCGTTGCAAAAGAGACGATTCGAGTCCGTTATCATAGTTCCAAGTCTATGCGGCTACGTACTAAAGCATACGCCGAGAGGGCCCTCGATCGAATGAACTGTTTCTCAAGTTGCCACAATTGCCGCTGGCGCGCGGCGCCTGCACTGCTGGCATCTCTCCGGCGCCTGGCCTTCGCTCTCCTGGCCGCCCCCGTGATGGCCTGCGGCGGGCCAAGCACGGATAGTACCGGCAGCGAGGCGCCGCCCGAATACGAACTGATTTATCGTGTCACACCGCAGCCTTCCCGCGCAGGCGCAGCGGTCGAACTCGAATTGCGCCAAAGCGGAAAGCTGCTGCACGAGGTGCGTTTCCGGGCTCCGAGTCCGCGGTTCAGTGATTTCGCCGGCGACGGCGAAGTCCATCGGGACGGCGATCGGCTGCACTGGGTGCCGCCTGCGGAAGGCGGCAAGCTGCGCTGGCAGGTCGCCGTTCCGCATCAACGTAACGGCAACGGCCACGACGCCTGGCTGGCTGAAGACTGGGGACTGTTCCGCGCCGAGGACATCATTCCCGGCGCCTCTACACGCACGGCCAGGGGCGCGCGGAGCGTTACCCGACTCGCCTTCGACCTGCCTGACGACTGGTCGGTGATTACCCAGTACGCGAAGGAGGAAGGCCTGTTTGTCGTACAACGCGGGAAGCGCCGCTTCAAGCAACCGAAAGGCTGGATCGTCATGGGTGAGCTCGGTGTACGCCGGGACGATATCGCCGGAATCCATGTCACCGTCGCGGGCCCGGTCGATAACCGAGTGCGGCGGCTGGATATCCTTGCCCTCCTCAACTGGACACTGCCCGAACTCGCGCGAATCGTGGCTGATCTGCCGCCGCGCATAACGATCGTGAGCGCCGGTCAACCCATGTGGCGCGGTGGACTGTCCGCCCCCTATTCGCTGTACATCCACGCTGACAGGCCGTTGCTCAGCGAGAATGGCACCAGCACATTGCTCCATGAAATCATGCACATCGCCCTGGACTTCGAGACCGACCACGCGCACGACTGGATCGTCGAGGGACTCGCCGAGTATTACAGCCTGGAACTGCTGCGTCGCACCGGTACTATCTCGCGGCCGCGATACGACCGGGCACGCCGGGCCCAGCAGAAGTGGGCTCGCACATCAGACACGCTGTGCGGCGGCCCCTCCTCCGGGGCAACCACGGCGAAAGCCGTCAGCGTCTTCCTGGAGCTTGACCGGGAAATTCGCCGCAAAACCGGCGGCAGCAAGAACCTCGACGATCTCGTCGTTGCCATCGTGGCCGAGCACGGCAAGCTTGACCTCGATGTACTCGTTCGCCTGGTACACGGCCTCATTGGTGAAAATCCCGACGCGCTCCACATCAACAAGCTGCCGGGTTGCCGTAAGATGGCGCAACCATAACCGCAGACCTGCCTACCCGGATGGATCGCCGCCAGGACCTCGAAATCATTTTGCGATCACGCACGCCGCTGATCGTCATGGAGACGCGCGACGAGCGACGCGTGCTGCGGATGCTGCAGGACATCGGCATGCAGTCGTCGACGAGCGACTACCTGCCGCTGTTTCGCTGGACGATCACCGACGGCCTGCAGCGGCTGGACATCGACCTGGCTCCGCAGCTGATGAACTCCGAGCCGGCGGATGTGCTGAAACACATTCGCGCCGTCGCAAAGCCCGGTATCTACGTTCTGCTCGACTTTCACCCGTTCCTCGGCGACCCGGTGCATATTCGTCTCATCAAAGACATCTGCATCCACTATCGAGACGTGGCCCGTCAACTGATACTGATCAGCCACCAGATCGAACTGCCCAATGAACTCGAGGCATTCAGTGCCCGGGTCGAAATGGCACTACCGGGGAAAGCCGAGCGCAAAGCGATCATCGAATCGGTCGCGAAAGATTATTCTGCCGAAAATGCCGGGGCCCAGGTCCAGGTGGACCCCACGGCCTATGAATTGCTCGTGCGGAATCTTGCCGGACTCACTTACGCCGACACGGAACGGCTCGCGCGCAATGCCATCCAGGTCGACGGAGCCATCACTCGCAGCGACCTGCCGGGCGTGATGCAGGCGAAATACGCGCTGTTGAATCACGGCGGCGCCCTGCAGTTCGAGTACGACACGGCACGCTTCAGTGACGTCGGCGGTCTCAATCGCCTGAAAGCCTGGCTCAGCCAGCGAAAGGCCGCGTTCCGCCGTGAAGAGGACGCCGCACACCTCGATCCACCCAAAGGCATCCTCCTGACAGGGGTACAGGGTTGCGGCAAGAGTCTCGCCGCCAAAGCAACGGCAGGCATCTTCGGCGCGCCTTTGCTGAGGCTGGACTTCGGCACGCTGTACGACAAGTATCACGGTGAAACGGAGCGCAAGCTGCGTGAATCGCTCAGGACCGCCGACGTCATGTCGCCTTGTGTGCTGTGGATAGATGAGATTGAAAAAGGAATCGCGGGCCGCGGCGGAGAAACCGGCACGACGCAACGGGTGCTGGGTACGTTTCTAACCTGGATGGCGGAACGGAAATCGCCTGTGTTCGTGGTCGCGACTGCGAATGACATTTCTGCATTGCCGCCCGAACTCGTACGCAAGGGCCGCTTCGACGAGATCTTCTTTGTCGACCTGCCAGACGTACGGGTCCGCTCGACCATTCTGGCCATTCACCTGACCAATCGGGGTCAGCGACTGGGCGACTTCGACGTCGATTCGCTGGCCGATGCCATGCAGGGTTTTTCCGGAGCCGAGATAGAACAGGCCGTCGTGTCCGCGCTCTATGCCGCGCACGCGATGAACGAACCGCTCGCATCCGCGCATATACAGCGCGAAATCGAGCAGACGAAGCCTCTGTCGACAGTAATGCACGAAAAAATCAGTGCGCTGCGCGCTTGGGCGGACGGCCGCACCGTGCCCTGCGACTGACCCCCACTTTACGTAATGTCGTGTCTGCGGCTTGCGTCGGACACCGCATCCTCGTGATAATAACGGGGTATGGCTAATGACAATAACAATATAAAACAATTAGTCTCGGACGATCAGGAGCGAACTGCGGAACTGGACTCGCCGACCTGGCATGAATCGGCGACTGATCAGGGCGCAGAGCCAGGTCTGGACCTCGATTTCGAGGGGATGAAGTTCGATCCAACTATCGCACCCATCCGCAACCGCGACGCGGTTATCGAGGATCTCAAAGCGGATCTTCGAGTCAAGACCGAAACCATCGATCGATTGCAGTTCGACCTCGAGCGGTTGCGATCCCGGCGCATTGGCCTGGAGACGGAGGTCAAGGCGCGCGAGACGCAAACCCGCAAACTCGCAAGAGCGGTCGAGGAAGCAAACAGGCAGATCGACACCTTGACCTCGGCGCTCCGCGAAGCGAAAAAGTCGTACGACGGCGTTTCCGACCGCCTCTCGAAGAGCCGTGCCGAGCATGAACAGGAACTCCGCACGGTGCGCTTCGAGCTGACGGAAGCCGCGGAAACCGTTGCCCAACAGGAACTGATCAACGAACAGCTTGCGTCGGACCTGGTGGACACACGCGGGTTCAAAAATGAGCTCGAGCGCATGCTCACGTCAAGCGAGCAACAGAGCCAGACGCGAATCAGCCAGCTCGAGGCAGACCTGGAAAAGCTACGGCAGGCCAACAGCAATTACGAAGCAGAACTCGCGGTCAAGAACGAAGCAATCGCCGAACTGCTGGAGCAGATATCCGGAAAGGTAAGGCAGGACGATTCGATCCGGGAACTCGAAGCAGCCATTGAAGAACTGGACGAACGTATGTCAGCGCGACTGGAGACACCGGAGGTAGTTCCCGTTGCTGACAGGGACCGGATGAGCCGGGTACTGATCGGCAAAGTCGCCGACCAGGAACTCCGTTTCCCGCTGTTCAAGAAACGCCTGACGATCGGTCGAACCCAACAGAACGATATACAGCTCCAGGCGCCGCACATCAGCCGCAGACATGCCGTGGTCATGACGGAAGGCGACGTGACCCGCGTCATCGACTGGGGCAGCAAGAACGGCGTTTATGTAAACTCCCATCGCGTCACCGAGCATTTCCTCGCAAGCGGCGACGTCGTCGCGATTGGTGATGCCAAGTTTCGTTACGAAGAGCGGCCGAAGCGCGATTCCTGACCGGCCTGATCGTTTCCCCCGCAACAATATGTGAGCGCAATCACGGACAAGCGCTGCGCTTGCGCGTACGCTTTGCGATAGATCCAGGGATAGGAATCGCATCGATGCTGAGCAGCGCGGAGACCAAGTCGGGCCGTCTGACCGATACGCAGGAGGTCACCCGCGACGCCGGTTCCGTGGTATCCCGCAAAATCTGGCTACCCAAGGCGATTTACGACGCGCTGCCATATTTCTACCTGGTAGCGGGTACCTCGGCTTTCCTCGCCACGCTCTACATCAGCAACTGGCTGTGGGTGTTGCCTCACTATCTCCTGTTCTCCGCGGCCTGCCTGCACCTGGGCGTGCTCGTGTTGCGCCGCCGTAGACGTCCGCGAGAGCGCCAGGAAACCACGGAAGTCGCGTCCCGCTGACGGCCAGCCGCTGCAGCGACCGGGGTTGACCTGCTTCGAGCGCTGGGCAACGATACGCTCGTGTGAATGACGGATCTCCCCGTGACAGAGCGACAATTCAGCATGCGCAAGGCAATTACCCGGGAAATGGGCCTGTTGGTGGGCTTTTTGTTCCTCGGGCTGGTCATCCTGCCTGTCGCCATTTATGTCGTTGGCCAGGCGATCTTCGGTGACTATGGCGGTGGCAGCTACGGCCACTTCTATTCCGAACTGAGCAGCCGGATCCGTGCCGGGGACAGTGCCGCGTGGTTTCTCGTGCTTTCCCCGTATCTCGGCTGGCAGACGTTGCGCCTCGTCGCACTGGGCTGGCGTTCCGCGGGCCGACGGCCCGAAACACATCCCCGGTAGGTCTGCCTCACCCGGATTGTGATCCACGTCACATTCCGCGCATGAAAATTGGGGTATCTAGTCAGTTGTAGCGCGTTTTATGTCAACAGTCCTCACCGCGCCGGGCGTTAGGCCTTATAGTTATCAGCGGGGCTGTATTGGCAAACTTAAATCCGAACGGGATTTATCACTCATGATCAAGCGATTGATCGATTGGTTCAAAGGCGACGACGCCGGTGATACCGGGCGACCGGCACCGCAACGGCGGCGCGTTTCCGCGCATGCCTCGCTGCATGCCCGCGTTACGCCGTCGCCGGCAGCCCGCCGGCAACCGGATATCCGCGAATCCGGGTCCGGTTTACAGGGCCGTATCGAGAACGTCGGTCCTGGCAAGAACGTGCTGGTCAGCAACGGCGACGACGTTGAGGACACGGGTGCCCGGGAGACGCTCAAGCTGTTCGACGATGCGCCACTCGATCCCCGCGAATCCACAGGAATCGACCCCTACAACTCGGGCGAGTTTGACCGTTCCCGCCACTGGGACACACGCTTCCGCAACTGATCCGGCGCCGATATTGCGCCAGACGATTGTCATGTTAGGCTGCGCTGCGTCAGCGTACGTGGAGCAAGTGGATGGGGCTGCGGGTTACTTTCGAACTCGACGACAACGATCTCAGGCATTTTCGGCTGATCATGCAGCAGGCCCGCACCACCGCGGCCCGCATCGCTCCCGAGGACATTGTCGCCACCGCCGAAGAGTTACTGAGCAGCATCGGACCGGACGGTGCCCCCACTTTTGTTACCGAACGGCTGCAAAAGCTGCGATTGCTCATCAGCATGCTGAAGGACATCGAATGGAGACTGCCGCAGGCAGAGGCCAACCGCGTCCTCAACGCACTCGCCTATTTCGCCGAGCCGGAGGATCTCATCCCGGACAGCATTCCCGGCCTGGGCTTCCTGGACGACGCCATAATGATCGAACTGATCTGCCGGGAACTGAAGCACGAGATCGAGGCGTACCAGGACTTTTGTGATTACCGAACTCGCACCCGCCGCGACTCCGGGCGAAACACCCGGGTCAGCCGCGAT
>Ga0193946_1000017_pt1 | contig 16775 bp, 15 predicted proteins | sample BRT_12_MG_FD_161268 | JGI IMG/M metagenome (GOLD analysis project Ga0193946, IMG submission 161268) | Sediment microbial communities from the Broadkill River, Lewes, Delaware, United States - BRT_1-2_MG | ecosystem: Environmental > Aquatic > Freshwater > River > Sediment | place: USA: Delaware... | reverse complement strand
TGTTCGCCCGGGCGTGCCGTCGGCCGTGGGATATGCAGTCGTGACTTCTTGGTTGCCATTCGTTGCAGGGTCCTTATTGTCTGGCACAGGGCAGCCGGCGTATTTTACGCGATACGGCGGCCTGCTGTTGACTGGTTTGCGCTTTTGCTTTGCCGGCCTTTCGCGACGATTTGCTGCGCGAGCTCATCGGCTACCACGTTGGTCGGCCGTGCGCTGCTTTCGGCGTCGGCGAATATGCGCCGCAGGCGTTCGGGAATGCGGCAGACCTCGCTGCGCACCTTCGCTTCCGTGCTGTTGCCCAGATACTCGTAGGCGACGCTGATCACGCCGCCGGCGTTGATGACGTAGTCGGGCACGTAAAGAATGCCGCGCTCGGTCAGCCGCGCGCCGTCTTTCACCGAAGCGAGCTGGTTGTTTGCGGCACCCGCGACGACTTTCGCGCGTATACGCGGGATCGTTTCCGAGTTGAGCACGTTGCCGAGCGCACAGGGCGCAAGCACGTCGGCGTCGCTGAACAGGATGTCCCGCGGTGAAATCACCTCGGCCGGAACCTGCTCGCACACTCTTACGAGATTCTCGCGGTTAACGTCGGCGACGAGCAGCTTTGCCCCTGCCTCGTGAAGCAGCTTGCACAGGTAAATGCCCACGTGGCCGACGCCCTGGACGGCAACGGTGATCCCTTCCAGGGACCCTGAACCGAGACGCGCCGCAGCGGCTGCCTCGATACCGTGGAAAACGCCAAGGGCCGTCCATGGAGAGGGATCCCCGCCGGCGGCCGCGCCGCTCTGGGGAAGCCCGGACACGAAAGGCGTTTCGCCGCGCACGATCCGCATGTCGTCGACGGAGATGCCGACGTCTTCGGCCGTAATGTATCGGCCCTGCAGCGAGTCGATGGCGCGGCCGAATGCTTCGAAAAGCGCCGTCGACTTGGGCGCATGCTCCCCGGCGAGAATCACCGACTTGCCGCCGCCGAAAGGCAGGCCGGCTACGGCGTTCTTGTAGGTCATGCCCCGTGACAGGCGCAAGACGTCGGTAAGCGCGAGGTCGTCGCTCGCGTACGTCCAGCGCCGGCAGCCGCCGGCGGCGGGGCCCAGTGCGGTCGAGTGAATCGCGACAATTGCCTTGAGGCCGGAGGCCGGATCCTCGAAGAAGTGGATCGATTCGTGATGATCGAACTCGGGATGGTTAAACACGCTCATGGAAGGGTCCCCCACGCATGGAAAGCTGCCGCTAATATATCCCTCTCAAAGCCGAATTTTGTCTCTAATTCTTGTTGTAAGGTCTTATAAAGCGCATAATTTATTCATAAAATAGTCAAAAAGGGCATTTAGAATGCAAAGCATTCAGATCGACTCGGTGGATCGCAGAATTCTCGACTTGCTGCAGTCGCAGCCGGGCATCAATGCCGCGGCAATCGGCGAAAAGATCGGCCTCTCGCAGTCCGCCGTGTGGCGCCGCATGCAGGGTTTGCGCGAGGAGGGCATCATTCGCGAGCAGCCCGTCAAGATCGATCGGGAGAAGATCGGCCTGAACACGATGGTGTTCGCGCAGGTCAAACTGACTTCGCACGGTCGCAGCAACCTTGCCGCGTTTGCGGAAGCGGTGCGCAGCTACCCCCAGGTCCTCGACTGCTACGTGTTGCTCGGCAATGTCGACTTCTTGCTACGTATCGTCACTGAAGACATCAAGTCGTACGAGCGGTTCTTTTTCGAGAAGCTGTCTCAGCTTCCGGGAATACAGGAAATCAACTCGAGCATCGCGCTTTCCGAGATCAAACACACCACGGTGCTTCCGATCTAGGCACCCGACGATGTGTATCATGTTCCCGCTTTGCATAAGCGCTTCCACAACCGAAGCGCGAGTGTAGGTCAAACCGCCACTGGAAATCGAACGTGTTTCCGATCCGAGACGACAACCCGCAAATCCTCGTTCCATACGCGACGGTCGGCATCATGGCCGTCAATGTTCTCGTCTGGGTATTCGTGCAGGGGCTCGGTTCGAATCCGCTGCTGGCGGGATCAATCTGCCAGCTCGGGCTGATACCCGGTGAGTTGCTGGGAACCGTGCCCCCGGGAACGCAGGTCCAGCTTGGCGCCAGCACCTGGTGTGAACTCGGCCAGGGTACGCGCTGGGCCACGGTGATTACCTCGATGTTCATGCACGGCGGCTGGCTGCACATCATCGGCAACATGTGGTTCCTGTGGATATTCGGCAACAACGTGGAGGACGCGATGGGGCCGGTGCGCTTCGTGCTCTTCTACCTGTTGTGCGGCGTCGCGGCTGCAGCGTTGCAGGTCGGCGCAAACCCGGCGTCCACAGTGCCCATGGTTGGCGCGTCGGGCGCTATCGGCGGAGTCATGGGCGCCTATATCCTGCTGTATCCGCGCGTGCACGTGCACCTGCTGATATTTCTCGGCTTCTTCGTAACGACGATCGCGGTACCGGCCGTGTTCATGCTCGGCTACTGGTTCCTGTTGCAGGTGATCGGCGGCTTCGGGTCAGTCGGCGCGAAGGGTGGTGTTGCGTTCTGGGCGCATGTCGGCGGTTTTGCGGCTGGGGCGCTGCTGGTAATGTTGTTTCGCAAGCCGGAGTTGCTGCACCGCCACCCTTATTACGGCTGGAAGAAGCGCTCGCCGACGACCAACTGGCACCGTATCGACCGGCGGTAGCCGGAATGAGAGCTGCGTTCTTGTATCGCAACCGGCCGCGTGTAGACTGCCGTTTCATCGCCGCCCGGGTAGTCGATGTCAACCAGGACGAAAATACTATTGGTTGCCGCGTACGTTCTGCACGTACTGTGGATTATCCTGCTGGCCAGCGTTCCGCCGGTCAGCCGCGATGCGTTGACGCATCACCTGGCGGTGCCGAAGCTCTGGGTCGAGTCCGGTGGAATTTACGAGAGGCCGGATATCCTCTTTTCCTATTACCCGCAGCTGCTCGATATTTTCTACATGCTGCCGGTGGCGCTCGGCCACGATATTGCGGCGAAATATCTGCACTTCGTGTTCGCGTTGCTCACGGCCCTGCTGATTTATCTTTTCGTGCGGCGGCGGACAGGCCCATCCTGGGCTGCGCTCGGCGGACTGCTGTTCCTGACGCTGCCGTTGATCGTAAAGCTGTCCGTGACCGTTTACGTCGACCTCGGCCTCATTTTTTTCACGACTGCCACGTTGTTCAGTATGGTGATCTGGCTCGAAGACACGGGCAGGACCCGCTGGCTCGTGCTTGCCGCCGTGTGCAGCGGCCTCGCGCTCGGAACGAAATACAATGCCCTGGTTTCTTTTCTCGTATTGAGCCTGCTGCTGCCGTTCTTCTACCTGTATCGGCGTGAAAATCAGCACGCCGAGCAGCTCAATGCGGTGAAGTTCGGAGTGCTGTTTGTCGCATTGTCCGTGCTGGTGTTTTCGCCATGGCTCATTCGAAACTACAGCCTGACGGGCAACCCGCTGTATCCGCTGGCGCAGGGCGTGTTCAAGCAGAGTACGACTGAGTTGACGCCGGTGGACGAGGCAACGGATGCGGACACGCACGTTCGCGCCGTCCTCCGCGGACAGTCGCCGAACAATGAGAAGCCACTAGGGCCATTGCTGACACGCCGGCTCGTGCACGAAGAGAGCCTGCCGTACACGCTGATGATCCCGTTGCGTATCTTCTTCGAAGGCGAAGACGACAACCCGAAATATTTCGACGGGCGGCTGAACCCGTTCCTGTTCCTGCTGCCTCTGGCATTTCTCGTGCTCGCGAAGAGAACGGGGTTCCGTCACCGCGAGACACTGCTGTTCGGTGCATACGCACTTCTGATGATCGTCCTGGTGTTCCTGCTGACTGACATGCGGCTGCGGTGGGTCGCGACAATAGTGCCGCCGCTCGTCGTGCTCGCCACTTACGGGCTCCGTACTATTCATGATCTGCTCGCCAGGCGTCTCGGCTCGACGCCGTGGGCCAGCGCGGTGACAGGACTTCTGATTGCCGCGTACTTCTTGCCGAATCTGCTCTACGCGCATGCGCTCTTCGGCAAGATCGATCCAGTCCCCTACGTCACGGGGAAGCAGGATTACGCGACATACGTCCGGCAGCACCGCCCGGAATACGCAGCCATTTCGCTCGCCAATCACATCGTCCCGCCCGACAAGAAAGTTCTCGGCCTTTTTCTCGGGAACCGACGCTATTACTTCTCGGCGGACGCTATCCTCGTGAACCAGGTCTTCAAGAGCGTCGCGGAGCGATCGGCGTCGGGCGATGCGATCGCGGACCGGCTCCTGGACCTCGGCTACAGCCACCTGGTCGTGCACACCGGCCTTTTCCGGCAGTGGCTGGAGTTGGCTGACGCGGAAACTGCGGCGCGTGTCCAGACCTTTACCGGCACGCGCCTCAACGAACTGCTGTTCGAGGGCGGCTTCGGACTTTACGAAATCTCGCCTGCGACGACGCCCTGATTCCAGGGCTGCCAGATCGAATCTGTGACGCCAGTCACCTGATTCCCGGGTGCAAAACCCCATACTTGGTTTTGCCAGGAGCTATCATGACGAGATTACTGACGATATTCGCGCTGACTATCGGCCTGTCCCTGCCGGCGGCCGCCGACGTCTGGAAGTGGGTCGACGCAAGCGGCAAGACCCATTTCGTCGATACGATGAAGGCGATCTATACCTGGGTCGACGAAAACGACAAGCGCCACTATGCCGACACGCCGGGCCATGAAGATGCCGTCAGCGTGCAGCTCGTCTGGCATTCCAGCGGTACGCTCGAGGATCTCGAGGAAACCGAAACGGACGACGGTTATGCCTACCCCGGCGAAACCGCGGAGGAACGCGCAGAGCGCGAGGCGGCCGACGCCTACTACTGCAAGCGGGCAACCGAGATCTTCGAATCTTATGTAAACGCGCCCAGGCTGTATCGAACCAATGATGCCGGTGAGCGTGAGTACCTCAGCGAAAAGGACGCCGCCGCAACCGTCGCCGAAACCAAGGCGAGAATGGACGAACTCTGCCGCTAGTTTGATTCCCGCGACGTCGACGTGGTCGCCGATCTGACAAATATCGCCTTGTCGATCAGTTCGAAAGTTGCCTGGTAAAACTCAGGGTCTTCAACGGCGGCCGAATTCGGTGCACCCTGGACCATGGCCATGTTGTCGACGAAATTCAGGCGGATACGCACCAGTCCGGACGGCATTTTCTCCACGAAGGCCGTTGCACGGCGTTGCGTGGCAACCCGTGTATCGAAGCCCGCGAACAGCTGTGCAAACAAGTCGCCGGCGTCCATCTGCTCGCGTTGCATCGGGCCGGTCGCGGTGATGAGGCCGGTGTCGAAGTCGCCGTCGTCGATGATAAATCCGAGGTCCTGGAATACGGACATCGTGGCCGAGAATGCGGCGCGCTTGCTGGTCTCGAATTCCCTCGCCTGGTAGGCCTGCAGTTCGACCCCGCTCTTCGCTGTTGGCGGGGTCGCGGCGCAACCGGCCAGCAGGCAGGCGAGCACCACGGCCAGGGCTGTGCTGGAGTTGAGTTTCATATCGGTCTCCTCACGTCTGAGCGTCAGAAGCTCGACGTTCGGTAAGAGAAGTCGCGCACGAGGTCGGCATCGTCGAACTTGACGATAATCGTAAGCGTGCGCTGGGAAGAACTGGCGGCACCTGCGCGCTTGCTGCCGCCCGCGGCTCCGCCTCCCGAGCTGCCGATAACCAGGCCCGCAACGACACCGCCGCTGCGGGAATAGGCCACCTCGCTGGATATCTTGTCCCAGATCCAGACCTCGTTACGCTCAGCGTCCGTGGAAACAATGTTCGGTGCGCCGAGAATCGCGGCAACATCGGCGGTCGACATGCCGACCCTGATTTCACGCTGTACCGTGCCGACTGTAATCCGATCGACGTCGTCGTTACGGACCTCAGCGCGATGCTGCGTCGCGGTGCAACCCGACGATATGAGCGCTGTGGCCGCGAACAGCGACAGCGAGACAATAGTGATCTTCATGGTGTTCTCCTCTGCGTACCGTTGATCGACAGAGACATCATCGAACCGGGCGCCGCCAAAAGCCTGCGGGACCGGTGATTGTTTTCTGAGGGTTTTGTGAGGCCGCTAGAAGCTGCGCTTGGCTTCCAGCAGAATCTGCACGCTGTCGATCGACGGATCGCCGTCCAGCGGGAAGGCAAAATCGAGATGAGCGACCTTGTTGGTACTGAAGCGGGTAGGCGCGAAGCGCAGACCGAAACCGACGTCTTTGAGCCAGCCGTAATTTCGTTCGCCAATGGGGTTGTCTCCCCAGCTGCGGCCGACATCCGCGAACACGGCGCCGCCGACGCGGAACAGGCGCCAGGGATACCAGTCCGTGAAATAGCGCTGCTCGATCGAGAACAGCGCCCTGGAATCGCCGGTCTGGTATCTCAGGGGGTAACCGCGCAGTCCGGATTTGCCGCCCAGCTGCACGGGGTTGTCCAGGTCCAGGTCGTGCCCCGCCGTACCGGAGAGTTCCATGAAGAACAGCCGTTTCTCCGACTGTCGATGATAGAAACGCGCCCTGATCGACGTTTCCGCGTTCTTGCTGTCCCCACCTTCGCGGCGCCCCTGGATGGAACCGTTCAGAAGCAACGCCGTCTCGTCCAGAGAGCCGAAGCTCATATTGAAGCTTGCGGATACGATGAGCGCATCGCGGTCGGCGCCGAAACTCTCGTCCGCCCAGCCCAGCTGGGCCGTGAAGCGCGTGCCCATGTAGAAGTCTTCGGTGCGTCCGATCTGGTTGGTATTGCTCGTCGTGCTGAACGCATCCTGCAGAATCTCGATCCCGAGGAACGGGTAAACAAGCTTGCGGTCCTCCGGAATCACGGCGGGCAGCGTGGGGTCGACGGCCTCCGAAAACCGGTTGTCGTCGAATACGTATCCGGCCGACCAGCGGCGCACCCAGCCATCGCGGAGGCCCGCCGACCAGCCACCGAAACCCGTGATGTAGTCTCGCTCGTGGCGGTATTCGGCCGCCTCGTCCCCAAGCCGGTAGAGCGCCGTGCGCCGGTCGTCGATAGAAACCCAGCCGCCGCCGGACCAGCGCGCGTCGAGCTCGTGAAACGGGCGGACGATGGACAGGAACTGGGTTTCTCCGTCCGAGTTGTCGGCGACGCGGAGGAACATCGATACCCAGCTGCTGCCGAGGTTCCTGTCCTCGAAGTCGAACTGGGTCGAGGTTCGGTCGACATTGTCGATCCATTTAAGGCGCAGCAGCTGGCCGCGACCGAGCAGGTTGGTTTCCTCGATGCCGAGCGCGGTGCGGTTCTCGCCCCCGCTGCGGGAAAACGAGACGTCCGGCGTCAACGACCAGACGTCCTGCGTCATGACTTTCACATCCACGACGCCGTCTTCATACCGGATGGGCTCGACCCGCGCGTCGTAGATGAAGCGATTCGAGCGCACGATGCGCTCGGTTTCCTCGAGCAGTCGGCCGGAGTAGGCATCGCCGTTCTCGAACAGGATCTGGTTGCGGATGACCTTGTCGCGCGTGACGACGTGCAGCCGATTCGCCCACCGATAGAGCCATTTGTTTTCTTTCGGATCGGACAGGTCGAATATGTTGCGCTTCTCGAGCACGATGTTGCCGATAACGGCACCGCCGGCTTCCAGTTCCTCGTCTTCCGGAACCGGCGCGGGGACGATGACCTCGGTGCCTCCGGAAATATCCGTCTCGCGGGCGTCGGAGCTGCCTCCCGACACAACGAGCAGGAGCAACAGGAGGGCAGAATACCTGTGTCTGGCTGCAACGCTGTCTGTTACGTGTCGCATGTTGGGATTCGCGGCTTTGTCAATGGCTTCGATCCAGTATAATTGGCCGCTCACACTTTGTAGACCTCGGACGTCATGGAAGAAAACCTGCTCCAACTGGGCACGATGCTCATGATCGCCGGCATGGGTACGGTTTTCGTCTTTCTGACCGTGCTCGTCGGCGCGATGTCGTTCATGGCGGCGACAGTGCGGCGATTCCAGCCCGCGATGCCCGATGACGAGGTGACGCACGAAGAGGTTGCTGTTATCACCGCTGCAATACGCCGGCACCGCCGATCCTGACTGACAAAGACAATACTATGAGCGAAAAGAAACCCCTCGGTATTACCGAACTCGTGCTTCGTGACGCGCACCAGAGCCTGCTCGCCACGCGTATGCGAGTCGACGACATGCTGCCGATCGCCGGCGAGCTCGACAAGATCGGCTTCTGGTCGATCGAGTCCTGGGGTGGGGCGACGTTCGATGCCTGCATTCGCTACCTCGGAGAAGACCCGTGGGAGCGCATTCGCCGCCTGAAAGCCGCCATGCCGAATACGCCGCAACAGATGCTGTTCCGCGGCCAGAATATCCTCGGCTACCGGCATTACGCAGACGACCTGGTGGAGAAGTTCGTCGAGCGCTGTGCGGTCAACGGCGTCGATGTCTTCCGTATTTTCGACGCGCTGAACGACCTCAGGAACCTCGAGACGGCGATCAAGGCAACGATCAAGGTCGACAAGCACGCCCAGGGAACCATCTCGTACACGGTAAGTCCCGTGCACACGGTCGACCTGTGGGTCGATCTCGGCAAACGCATCGAGGACATGGGCGCGCATTCGATCTGCATCAAGGACATGGCGGGACTGTTACGCCCGTATGTTGCGTTCGAACTCGTCAGCCGGCTCAAGGAGGCGGTCGACATTCCGATTCACATGCAGTGCCATGCCACGACCGGGCTCTCGACGGCGACCTGCGTGAAAGCCGCCGAGGCAGGCATCGACAACATCGATACGGCGATCTCCTCGATGAGCATGACCTACGGACATTCGCCGACCGAGTCGCTGGTCGCGATTCTCGAAGGCACGGAGCGCGATACGGGCCTAGATCTCGAGGCACTCGAAGAGGTTGCTACCTATTTCCGCGGCGTTCGCAAGAAGTACGCGAAATTCGAGGGCGGATTGAAAGGCGTGGATTCGCGCATCCTGGTTGCGCAGGTTCCCGGCGGCATGCTGACGAACCTCGAGAACCAGTTGCGCGAGCAAAATGCCGGCGACAAGCTCGACGCGGTGCTCGAAGAGATCCCGCAGGTTCGCCGTGATCTCGGTATGCTGCCGCTCGTCACGCCCACGTCGCAGATCGTCGGCACGCAGGCGGTGATCAACGTGCTCTCCGGCTCGCGTTACACGACGATCACGAAGGAGACGTCGGGCATCCTCAAGGGCGAATACGGCGCGACGCCTGCCGACGTGAACAAGGAGTTGCAGGCGCGCGTGCTCGAGGGCGCCGAACCCGTGACCTGCCGCCCGGCCGACCTGCTGGAGCCGGAGCTCGAGCTGCAGACCGAGAAGCTCAGCCACATCGCGATCGAGAAGAAGATCCATCTCGCGTCCGACGTCATCGACGACGTGCTGACTTACGCGCTATTCCCGCAGATCGGCATCCGCTTCCTGCAGAACCGCGGCAACGCCGAAGCCTTCGAGCCGCCACCCGAATTCGAGGCGCCGCAGGCTGCGGCTGCCCCCGCCCCTGCGGCGCAGGGACCGGCGGTGTACTCGGTGCGGGTTAACGGCAAGGAATTTACGGTCGAAGTGGCTGAGGACGGTGAGCTGGAAGCCGTCAGCCCGGCAGCCGCGGGGGCGAAACCGGCGCCGCGGTCCTCGGGCGAAGCGGTCAAAGCCGTACTTGCCGGGAATATTTTCAAGGTTCATGTAGCACCCGGCGACCGCGTGGAGGAGGGGCAGCCCCTGCTCGTGGTCGAGGCAATGAAAATGGAGACCGCAGTAAGCGCGCCGAAGGGGGGTACCGTAAGCGAAGTATTCGTGCGCGAAGGCGACGCCGTCGCCGTGGGTGATGCGTTGCTCACCATCGACGGCTGATGGAGCTGATTCTCGAAATCTGGCGCGGCTCGGGTCTCTACCAGATCACGGGCGGCCAGGCTGCAATGCTCCTCGTCTGCCTGGCACTGTTGTACCTCGGCATCGTCAAGAAATTCGAGCCACTGCTGCTGGTCACGATCGGTTTCGGCGGACTTCTGAGCAATATCCCCGGGGCCGGCATTGCCGAGCCGGGCGGACTGCTGTACCTGACTTACGAGGTGGGGATCACCACCGGCGCGTTTCCGCTGATCATTTTCATGGGCGTCGGTGCACTGACGGATTTCGGTCCGCTACTCGCGAATCCACGCACGCTGTTCCTGGGCGCCGCGGCTCAGTTCGGTATTTTCGCGACGCTGCTCGGCGCGCTCGGGATGACCGAACTCGGTGTGATGGACTTCACGCTGAAGGAGGCGGCCGCGATCGGAATCATCGGCGGTGCGGACGGCCCGACGGCCATCTACGTATCCGGCATGCTTGCGCCGCAGCTGCTTGGCGCCATAGCCGTCGCCGCCTACTCGTACATGGCGCTGGTCCCGATCATCCAGCCGCCGATCATGCGGGCGCTCACCACCGAGGACGAGCGCAAGATCCACATGGTGCAGTTGCGCGACGTGTCGAAGACGGAGCGCATCCTGTTTCCCATCATTCTGCTGTTGCTCGTTGCCCTGTTGCTGCCGACAGCTGCGCCGCTACTCGGCATGCTGGCCTTCGGCAACCTGATGCGCGAGTGCGGCGTTGTCGATCGGTTGTCCGACACGACGCAGAATGCGCTGATCAACATCGTGACGATATTTCTCGGTCTCTCGGTAGGTTCCAAGCTCAGCGCCGGTCAGTTCCTGTCGGTCGAGACGCTGGGCATTCTACTGCTGGGTATCGTCGCATTTGCGATAGGCACCGCCAGCGGCGTGCTCATGGCCAAGCTGATGAACAAGCTGTCACACAACCCGATCAACCCGCTGATCGGTGCGGCGGGTGTCTCGGCCGTACCCATGGCCGCACGCGTCGCCAACAAGGTCGGCCTGGAAGCCAACCCGCACAACATCCTGCTGATGCACGCCATGGGGCCGAACGTCGCCGGCGTCATCGGGTCGGCCATAGCCGCCGGCATCATGATCATGTTTACCACGTAAGAGCGGCCGGCAACCGGGTCATTTGTCTCCCTCATGGCTCGCCGCGCTGCGCGCGACTGCGCTTTACTTCGGTCGACAAACGCCCCGCCTGCCGGCCTCGCGCGGATGCCGGCGGTTGAGGGGGTTCTGTTCTTATCAGGCGGCGGCTTTGACGCCGGTCTTGTGCTCGTAGTGATCCGCGAGTACCTGTGCGACGCAGCTTGTTACGCGCTTGCCGGTATCGATGTGCAGGAACTCGTTGGGACCGTGCGCGTTCGAGTTCGGCCCGAGCAGCCCCGTGATCAGGAATTGCGCCTCGGGGAACTTCTCGCCCAGCATGCCCATGAACGGGATCGTACCGCCGGTGCCCATGTACATCGACGGCTTGCCGAAGAAGGCCTCGGACGCTTTTTGCATCGATGCCTCGAGCCACTCGGCCACGGGCGGCGCATTCCAGCCCGCCATGGTCGACTCGACGTGGAACGACACTTTCGATAGCGGAGGCGTCTGCTCCTCGAGTATCTCCTTCACGGTCTTCGCCGCAACGTCGGCATCGCAGGTGGGCGGCAACCGGAATGACAGCTTCAGCGTATTGAAGGGCAGCTGCACATTGCCCGCGTCCACCAGCGCCGGCAACCCGGCGGCGCCGGTCACGCTCATCGTCGGCCGCCAGGTGTTGTTCAGCAACAGCTCGTACGGTGACTCACTAGGTGCTGCATCCTCGACTGCCCACGGATACTTGCTGTAGACCCCCTTGCCCAGCGTATCGGCGGCGAGCTTCGCCTGCTCGATGCGCTGCTCGGGAATGTCGACATGCAGGCCCTCCGGCCTGAGCTGACCGCTATCCTCGTCTTCGATGCGGCTCAGCAGTTTTCGCAGGATACGGAAACTCGACGGCACGACGCCGCTGGCGCTGCCGGAGTGAACCCCCTCGGTCAGCACGTCGGCGCGCAGAGTGCCGGTCAGGTTGCCTCGTAGCGAGGTTGTGCACCAGAGTTGCTCGTAGTTGCCGCATTCGGCGTCGAGGCACACCACAAGGTCCGGCGAACCGATGCGGTCCTCGAGTTTCTCGATGTAGTAGGGCAGGTCGAAGCTACCGGACTCTTCGCAGCCCTCGATCAGCACCACGCAACGCGCGTGAGGGATGCCCTGTTCCTGCAAGGCCCTGATTGCCGTGAGCGAACCGAATACGGCATAACCGTCGTCGGCGCCGCCGCGACCGTAGAGCTTGCCGTCCTTGATCGTCGGCTCCCATGGGTCGAGATCTTCGGCCCAGCCGCTGAATTCCGGCTGCTTGTCGTAGTGGCCGTACAGCAGCACGACATCGTCAGAATCCCCGGGGATTTCGGCAAACAGCACCGGCGTACGTCCCTCGATGCGGACGATCTCGACGGACATGTCCTTGACAGGCTGCGTCTTGCACCAGGCTTCCAGTTGCTGCACCGCCTTTTCCATGTGGCCGTGCTTTTCCCAGTCCGGATCAAAATGCGGCGATTTGTTGGGCAGCTTAATGTAGTCGCAGAGCTCCGGGATGATCGAGCTGTCCCACAGGTCGTTGACGAAACTTTCGGTCTTATTGGTATCCATTCTCTTATTCCGATGTGAGGTCGCGGTAATGCGTCTTGGTCATCCGCTCCGTTGTAATGAAACTCCAGTTGTAATCGTCGTGATAGTCGGCGAGAGGGTTCGCAGCCAGTACCTGCTCTTCGGTCATGCCCTCGTCGACGAGGGCCTTCACACGCTCGCGGCCATCTTCCAGCACCGCCAGATTGCGTTCGACATCCGCTTTGTTCGCCAGTTCACCGTGGCCGGATATCAAGACGGTATCGTCGTCCGCCATTGCGATGAGTTTTTGCTGCGCCTCGATGAATCCCTCGACGCTGCCACCGTTGTCGAGGTCGATAAACGGGAACAGGTTGTTGAACAGGATGTCGCCGGCGTGGATGACGTTCTGGTCGCGGAAATGAATGACGCCATCACCGTCGGTGTGCGCGTGATGCACGTGAAACACGAACACCTCGTGCCCGTTCACGTGAAAAGTCACCGATTCGGAGAACGTGATGATCGGCAGGCCGCCGTCTCCACCTGCATCCTTGCTGTCGGTCGAGAGACGTTTGCGGATGTTGTCATGCGCGACGACGTAGGCGCCGTTCTCCTGCATCAGCGCATTCCCGCCGACGTGGTCGCCATGAATGTGAGTATTGATAACGAAGTCGGGGGCTCGCCCCGCGAGCTTGTTGACGGCATCGAGTACCGGCTGGGCCGTCGGCACCATCGCGTCATCGATCAGCACGACCTGCTCGTCGCCGACGAGGACACTCATGTTACCGCCGCCGAATTTCCCTTCTGCGCCGGTCAGCATGTAGATGCCGGGCGCGACCTCGGTGGCGTCGAACGAGGTCGCAAAGTCCTGTGCCTGCAAAGGTGCGGCCAGTACGAGTAAGGCGATCGCGAGAATACGCTTCGTCATTTATTTTTCTCCCGGGGTGATTCGCGAACCGCATAGTGTTCCCGAATCGGCAGAGATTCTCCACCCCCGGAAGGATTACTGGTTGCTGGGGAACGTGTACTGGGCTTTCTCGCGCACGCCGCCAGCGGGCCAGCGCTGCGTGATGGTCTTGCGGCGCGTGTAAAAACGCACGCTGTCCGGCCCGTAGGCGTAGAGGTCGCCGAACAGGGAGCGCTTCCAGCCGCCGAAGCTGTGATACGCCACCGGCACGGGCAGCGGTACGTTGATGCCGACCATACCCACCTTGATCCTGTCAGCAAAATAGCGCGCGGCCTCGCCATCGCGCGTAAAGATGCAGGTGCCGTTGCCGTACTCGTGTCCGTCGATGAGCTGCATCGCTTCTTCTTCCGATTCGGCGCGAACGACGCACAGCACCGGGCCGAAGATCTCTTCGTTGTAGATGCGCATTTCGCGCGTTACGTGGTCGAACAGGCAGGGCCCGAGGAAGAAGCCGTCTTCGTGCCCATCGATGACGAGCTCACGGCCGTCGATGACGAGATCGGCGCCTTCCTCGACGCCGAGGTCTACGTAGGAGCGCACCTTGTCGTAGTGGGCTTTGGTCACCAGCGGACCCATGTCGTTGTTCGTGTCGGTGCCGCTGCCAACCTTGAGTTCGGCGATGCGCTCGCGGAACTTGCCGACGACCGTGTCCGCCGTGTCGTCTCCGACGCACACCGCGACGGAAATCGCCATGCAGCGCTCGCCGCAGGAGCCGTAGGCCGCACCCATCAGCGCGCTGACCGCGTTGTCGATGTCCGCATCGGGCATCACGACGGCGTGGTTCTTCGCGCCACCCAGGGCCTGTACACGTTTGCCGTTACTCGTGCCCGTCGTATAGATGTACTCCGCGACCGCCGTCGAGCCCACGAAGCTGACCGCCTGTACGCGTTCGTCGTTCAGCAGCGTGTCGACGGCCTCCTTGTCGCCGTTGACGAGATTGAACACGCCGTCCGGCAGCCCGGCTTCCGCCAACAGCCGGGCGCATAACAACGGCGCCGTCGGATCCTTTTCCGAGGGCTTCAACACGAAGGTATTGCCGCAGGCTATCGCCATCGGGTACATCCACATCGGCACCATCGCCGGGAAATTGAACGGCGTGATGCCGGCAACCACGCCGAGCGGCTGGTGGTCCGACCAGCTGTCTATCCCCGGGCCGACGTTCTTGGAGAATTCGCCTTTCAGCAGCTCCGGGATGCCGCAGGCGTATTCGACGACTTCCACGCCACGAACGAATTCGCCCATCGCGTCGTCGAGCACCTTGCCGTGCTCGTCCGTGATGGCCGCGACGACGTCGTCTGCGTGCTCCTCGAGCAGCTGCTTGAAGCGGAACATGATGCGTGCGCGCTTGATGGGCGGCGTGTCGCGCCATGCGGGAAATGCCGCTTCCGCGGCGGCAATGGCCTCTTCGACGGTCTTCCGGGACGCCATGGCGACATGGCGCGATACTTCACCCGTGGCGGGGTTCGTCACCGGCTCCGGGCGGTTGGAATCGGCCACGTCCTGGCCGTTGATGAAATGACCGACGACGTTCGCCGTGTCGACATCCTGTGCGGGGCGGGCGCTCATGGGTTCTCCTTGCGGCTACGGTTAGTCGATGCTGTCGATGACGCGACGGACACTGTCGAACGCCTGGTTCCAGTCATCGAGCTTCGAGTTGAGGAACGGCGAGAAGCTGAGGATGTCCATGCCGTTGCGCACCATCAGTTTTTCTTCCCAGAAACAGCGCTTGTGCGTCTCGAGGCCTCTCGCGCCCGGTGCTCCCTTCCGCGGTGCCATTTCGATTGCGCCCATGAGGCCGAAGTTGCGCACGTCGATGACCTTGTCGTGATCCGCGAAGGAGTGCAGCAGGTCTTCGAACGGTTTCTCGAGGGACTGCGCCTGCTCGAATATGCCTTCTTCCTCGTAGACGTCCATCGCGGCGAGCCCGGCGGCGGCGGCGACCGGGTGTCCCGAATAGGTGTAGCCGTGGAACAGTTCGATCATGTAGTCGGGCCCCTGCATGAAGGCGTCATAGACGTGGTCGCGAACCAGCACGCCGCCCATGGGGATCACCCCGTTCGTGAGGCCTTTCGCCGTCGTGATGATGTCCGGCATCACGTCGAACCGTTCCGCGCCGAAGGCTTTGCCGACGCGGCCGAATGCCGTGATGACCTCGTCGAAAATCAGCAGGATGCCGTGCTTGTCGCAGATTTCCCGCAGCCGCTCGAGGTAGCCGACCGGCGGCGGCAGCACGCCCGCCGAGCCGGCAACCGGTTCGACGATGACGGCCGCGATGTTGCTGCCGTCGTGCAGCCCCGCCAGCCGTTCCAGGTCGTCGGCAAGATGCGCGCCCCACTCGGGCTGGCCGCGTGAAAATGCCGTGTGTTCGATGTCCATCGTTGCGCGCATATGGTCGACGCCCGGGATCAGGTTGGGGCTGAACACCTTGCGGTTCGGCACCATGCCGCCGACCGACATACCACCGAAGTTAACGCCGTGGTAGCCGCGCTCGCGGCCGATCAACCGCGTACGGTTGCCCTCGCCGCGGGCACGGTGATAACCGAGCGCGATCTTGAGCGCCGTATCCACCGATTCCGACCCGGAGTTCGTGAAGAACACGTGATTGAATCCGTCGGGCGCCATGCCGGTAACCCGGTCGGCGAGCGCGAACGACTTGTCGTTGCCTGACTGGAAGGTCATCGAGTAGTCGAGTTGCGCAACCTGTTTCTGCACGGCCTCGACGATTTTCGGATGGCAATGACCGAGCCCCGTCGTCCACAGGCCCGCGAAAAGGTCGTAGATCCTGTCGCCGTCGAGGGTGGTGTAGTGGTGGCCGCTGCCCGACGTGATGATGCGGGGCTGTTTCTTGAAATCCCGGTTGGCCGTGAATGGCATCCAGAAGGCGTCAAGTTTTTCGGCGGGTGCGCTCATACAGCAAAGCTCCAGGGTAAAGAGGCAAAGAAATCGAGTTTACGCCGGCGCAGCGGAGCACGCCATTACCGGAGGAGGCGAGAAATACGGGCTGGCCAACGATAGGCGTTTAATGGCAAAGTTACCGCCTCGGTTTTTAATCCAGATTAGAATCCCCATGGCTCAATTCGGCACCGTTTTCTGCGATCACATGGCGATCGCGCGATTTGAAAACGGCAGCTGGGGCGAGGCGGCGATCGAACCGCTCGCGCCGCTGCCCCTGCACCCCGCAGCTCACGTATTTCATTATGCGAGTACCTGCTTCGAGGGCTTTAAGGCCTATCGCTGGCAGGACGGCAAGGCACGCATTTTCCGCCTGCACGACCATGTTGCGCGCATGCAGCGGAGCGCGAAGTCGCTGCACCTG
>Ga0193946_1000015_pt1 | contig 17793 bp, 13 predicted proteins | sample BRT_12_MG_FD_161268 | JGI IMG/M metagenome (GOLD analysis project Ga0193946, IMG submission 161268) | Sediment microbial communities from the Broadkill River, Lewes, Delaware, United States - BRT_1-2_MG | ecosystem: Environmental > Aquatic > Freshwater > River > Sediment | place: USA: Delaware... | reverse complement strand
CCCAGTTCCCGGTCGAGATGATGCGCACGAGATGCGTGATGTTATTGCGGATGGCCTCGATGTAGGGGTTGTGGCCGTCGTACAGCACCTCGATGTAGCGGTAGGCGCGATTGAACTTCAGGTTCAGTCGATCGCGCATCACCTGCTGGTAGAACACCGGGGTTTTTTGCAGGAGATCCTGTCCGGACTTGTAGCGCACCATGTACTCGCCCGGCTTCGAATTTTCGACGGCAACGCCACCGAGAACGAATTCCTTGTAAAGCCGGTCCCGGCATTTCTCCAGGTAACAGCGATCGGCCATCTGCGCGATCATGTCGGCTGTGCCGATCAGGTGCCCGCAAATCACGTCTCGCGGGTCATCGAGTTCGATGTCGTCGAGATCGACCTCGTAGCCCGTGAAATGCACGATCATGCTCGCTACGCCCGCGTCCTTTGCCAGGCCGAGTTCCGGCAGGTAACGGCGCAGGAAGTCGGCGCTGCGGGTCACGTGGTAGAGCGTGAACTCGGCGCCGTTGACGAATTGGCTGTCGCGTTCCTCGTGTCGGATATAACCGGAGTCGTGGAACAGCGACGTTATGATGGCCATCCGTGCGCGTTCCGGGCCGAGGCGTTCCGACGGATCGACGCTGCGCTCGTAACCCGCGACGAGGCGAGCGAGCGCGAGAGTCATGTCCAGCGTGTGCTGCATGTCGTGATACGTGGTGTCGCAACCCAGGTAGCCGGGATAGCGTCCACCAAACAGCCGCTCGAAATCGTAAAAAGCGAGCCATAGCTTGTCGAACGGCGCCCCGGGAAACGTTTCCGAATACAGTTTCCACACCGCGTTGCGAACATCAGCCGGGCTGCTGACCTGCACGGTGTTCGTTACGTCGTAATCGTTACGGCGATCCTGGGACACGATACTGTTCTTCTTGTTGTTGGCTGTATCGCCCGTTGCTCGCGTGCGTCCGAGGTCGGTCATGCCGTCCTCCTGACAGCAACGCAAGTCCTTGTGCAGTCGGGCGCTGCAAACTCAATCATACACATCGCATCGCGAGCAATCCGGTCGTTATTCGACAATATGTCATGTCGGTAAAATCTGACCAAGCGGCATTAACGGTTGCCGCGCCGAATTTCAGGATTCGAACTCCGCCACTACGGGCGCGTGGTCCGACGGGCGCTCCCAGGTGCGCGGCTCCCTGTCGATATAGCTTGCAGTGCAGCGCTTCGTCATCGGGTCGCTGGTCAGTATCAGGTCGATGCGCAGGCCTGCGTTGCGGCGGAACATGGCTGCGCGGTAATCCCACCAGCTGAAACTCTTTTCGGGCTGGTCGAATTTCCGGAACACGTCGGCGAGCCCGAGGTCAAGCAGGTCCGAGAGCGCGGCGCGCTCCAGCGGGCTGCAGAGGATGGCTTCGCCCCACTTCTCGGGGTCGTAAACGTCCTCGTCGGCAGGTGCGATGTTGAAGTCACCGAGTACGACGAGGTTATCGTATTTCTCCAGCTGCGCCGCAAGATAGTCGCGCAGTGCTCGTAGCCAGCCGAGCTTGTACTGGTATTTTTCCGAGCCGACTTCAGAGCCGTTCGGCACGTACAGGTTGATGACGCGCACGCCGCCGATCGTCACGGCGAGCACGCGGCGCTGGGGGTCATCGAGACCGGGTAACTCAAGGTCGGGATCCTGCGGTTCTTCTTTACTGATGACGGCGACGCCATTGTAGGTTTTCTGGCCGTTCGCCAGCGACGTGTAGCCTGCCGCGGCCAATTCGTCCTGCGGGAACATCTCCGTCAGCTGCTTGATTTCCTGCAACATGAGTACGTCTGGCGAGTGCGCGGTGAGCCACTCGAGAACGTGCGGTAGCCGCACTTTCATCGAGTTAACGTTCCACGTCGCTATTTTCATTTGCCGAGGATACCGCTTTGTCGGAGCAGAGCGTCGATCGTGGGCTTTCTTCCCCGAAAATCAACGTACGCCTGCATGAAGTCCCGGCTGCCGCCGATCTCCAGGATCTCGCGCCGGAATCGGGCCGCGATTCCGGCATCGAAAATGCCGTTCTCCTCGAACGCCGCGAATGCATCGGCCGCGAGGACTTCGGCCCACTTGTAGCTGTAGTAACCGGCCCCATAGCCGCCGGCGAAGATATGCGAAAAAGCCTGGGGCAGCCGGTTGTAGGCCGGATGGCGCACGAGAGAGACCTCGTCGCGCACCTGGTCGAGCACCGACAGCACGGCCTCCGGCGCCGCGGGATCGTACTCGGCGTGCAGGCGCATGTCGAACAGCGCGAGTTCTATCTGGCGCATCATCGCGAGCGCGGCCCCGGTATGACGGCTCTCCTCGAGGCGCTCGAAAAGGTCCCTCGGTAACGGCTCGCCCGTATCGGCATTGGCCGAGCAGCGCTCGAGCACCTCGTAACTCCAGGCGAAGTTTTCCATGAACTGGCTGGGCAACTCGACGGCATCCCATGGCACGCCATTGATGCCCGCGATGCTCGGGTAGTCGATTCGCGTCAGCAGGTGATGCAGCATGTGGCCGAATTCATGAAACACCGTAACCACATCTGTGTGGGTGAGTAACGAGCGCCCGCCTTCGTCCGGCGGCGAGAAATTGCAGACGAGGAAACCGACCGGCTGCGTCATCGCACCATCCAGGTTCTTGCGGTTGACACAGTCGTCCACCCAGGCGCCGGTACGTTTGCCGCTGCGCGCGAACAGGTCGGCATAGAAGCCGCCGACCTCCTCGCCGTCCGCGTTGTGCACGTGGTAGTAACGTGCGTCCTCGTGCCACGTAACGACGCCGGGGTCCTGCGAGAAACTGACGCCGTAGAGCCTGCTGGCGAGCTCGAAAAGGCCGCTCATCACGGTTGCGGCGGGGAAATACTGCCGCAGGACCTCGTTCGATATCGAGTGTTTTTGTTGCTTGAGCTTTTCGAGCAGGAAGGTCAGGTCCCACGGCTCGACGGTCATGCCCGCAAACTCGCGCAATTCGGCCAGCTCGGCCTCGGCCGCCGGTCGCGAATGCGCGGCGAGGTCGCGCAGGAAGTCGATGACCTGCCCGGACGACTCCGCCATCTTGGTCGCGAGTGAATAATCCGCGTAGCTGTCGAAACCGACGAGCTTTGCCGCCTCGTGGCGCAGCGCCAGGATTCTCTCGATGTTGCCGCTGTTGTCCCACTCGTCGTTCGCGCCCTGGTCCGACGCACGGGTTACCCAGCCGTGATAGAAGGTCTCACGCAGCCCGCGGTCCTCGGCCTGCGTCATGACGGCGTGGTAGGTCGGGAAGTCGAGGGTCAGCAGCCAGCCGTCACGGTCGCGCCGTGATGCCTCCGCGGCGGCACGCTGCACAACCTGCGGCGGCAACCCGTCCAGCTCGGCGACATCGTCCACCGGCAACGCCCAGGCGTCCGAGGCATCCTGTACGTTGTGGTCGAAATCGGCCCGAATCGCGGCGAGCGACTGCATGATCTCGCGAAAGCGCGTTTTTTCCCGCTCAGGGAGATCCACGCCTGCCAGGTGGAAGTCCCGCAGCGCAAGAGCGACGGTGCTCCGTCGGGCTTCGCTGGTGTCTCCGGACAGGTGGCTGTCCACCCGGGCATAGGCTTGCTGCAGCCGGACATTCTGTGACAATTCCGTGCCGTGCTCGGTCAGAATCGGCAGCGCGGCCGTGTACACTTCGCGCCACTCAGGCGAACCGAGCACGCCCTGCAAGTGGCTGACCGGCGACCAGACACGCGACAGCTCGTGCTCCATGTCCTCGAGCGGCAGGACGAGCGAATCGAAGTCGGGGTCAGTGGCCGTGTTCAGCAGCTCGTCGAGCCTGCTGCGATGAGCGGAGATGAGCTGCTCGAGCGCCGGTAGCACGTGCTCGGGCGCGATCTCCGCAAAGCGCGGCAGCGATGACGTATCCAGAAGTGGGTTGCTCATTGACGTTGCTGATATCCTGTTCCGGCGCAGGATGTTAGCACGGCACCGAAAGGAGTAAGGGTTTGGCAAGGGAATACGATTTACTGGTCATTGGCGGCGGCAGCGGCGGGCTCGCGCACGCGCAGCGCGCTGCAGAATACGGCGCGCGCGCCGGCGTCATCGAGTACGGGCCGCTGGGTGGCACCTGCGTCAACGTTGGTTGCGTACCCAAGAAAGTCATGTGGTATGCGGCCGAGACGCGGCACCACCTGGAGCACGCCGCCGGCTACGGCTTCGACATTCATGTCAGCGGACACGACTGGGCCTCCCTGAAGGCGCGGCGGGATGCTTATGTCACACGCCTGAACGGTATTTACGAGCGCAACCTGGACAAACGCGGTGTCGAATACATCCAGGGGGCCGCGAATTTCGTGGATTCGCATACGCTCGCCGTTGGCGACGAGCACTACCGCGCAGAGCGAATCGCGATTGCCACGGGAGGCCGGCCGATGGTGCCGGACATTCCCGGCGCGGGGTACGGCATCGTGTCGGACGACTTTTTCATGCTCGAGGAACGGCCGCAGCGCGTCCTCATCGCGGGCAGCGGCTACATCGCCGTCGAACTCGGCGGCGTGTTCAACGCCCTCGGCAGCGACGTGAGCATCGTCGTGCGTAAAGACGGCATCGTGCGAAGCTTCGACGCCATGCTCGGCGAGGAGGTCATGCTTGCGATGCAGAACAGTGGCATTCGATTCGATACCCGGGTCGTTCCCGCGAGCGTCGAAAAACACGACGACGGCCTCGTCATGACCAGCGAGGACGGGCGCCGCTTCGGCCCTGTCGATTGCGTGCTCTGGGCCATTGGCCGCGAACCGAACACCGACACGCTGGCGCTGGACGCAGCGGGCGTGAAGACCGACGACCAGGGCTTCATACCGGTGGACAAGTTCCAGGCGACCAACGTCGAACATATTTTCGCCCTTGGCGACGTTACGGGTGCGCAGGCGCTCACGCCGGTGGCGATCGCCGCGGGCCGGCGACTCGCCGATCGAATCTACGGCGGGATGGAAGGCCGCCACCTCGACTACCGCCTGGTTCCGACGGTTATCTTCAGTCATCCGCCGATGGGCACCGTGGGCATGACCGAGGCCGAGGCCAGGGCAGAGCATGGCGACACCGTGAAGGTCTACCTGACCCGGTTCACGGCGATGTACTACGCGCTCGGCGAGAAGAAGCAGACCTCGGTCATGAAGCTGATAACAGCAGGGAATGACGAGCGCATCGTCGGTTGTCATGTTATCGGCGACGGGGCCGACGAAATGATGCAGGGGTTCGCGGTCGCGATCCGCATGGGTGCAACGAAGAAGGATTTCGACGATACCGTCGCGATCCACCCGACCAGCGCGGAAGAATTCGTGACTATGCGCTGATCGAGATCTGCTTCAGCACAGGCTTGGTGTCGGGGCGCACGCCGCGCCAGATATGAAACGACTCGGCGGCTTGTTCGACGAGCATTCCCCAGCCCATGACGGCATGCCCAGCGCCGTGTTCGAGTGCCCACGTGCAGAACGGTGTCGGGTGCAGGCTGTACGAAAGGTCGTAGCAGAATGTAATGGATGAAATCGCGGCCTCCGGGTACGGCGGCATCTCGCCGCCGTGGACGGCCGACGTCGCGTTGATAACGAGGTCGTAGGGCTCCGATACCGGGACGGCGTCGAAACTGCTGGCGCTCACCGAGCCGCGGCTGGCAAATCGTTCGACGAGGTCTTCCGCGCGTGTCAGGGTCCGGTTGGCGATGCAGAGGCTCCGCGGCTGCATCTCGAGGAGCGGACCGACGATCCCGCGGGTCGCGCCGCCGGCGCCCAGAATGAGGATGTTGGCGCCATCCAGGGCCAGGCCGAGATTGACGACGAGGTCGCGTAGTAACCCGATGCCGTCGGTATTGTCGCCGTGGATCTCGTTATTGCGGAACGTCAGCGTATTCACGGCGCCGGCCGTACTGGCGCGTTCGCTGAGGTGATCCACGAGGCGGAAGACGGCGCGCTTGTGGGGGACGGTGATATTCAGCCCCTTGCCGCCCGTGCGCTGAAACTGGCGTACAGCTTCCTCGAGTTTCTCGGGCGCCACACGCAACAGCTCGTATCGCATTTCCTGCCCCGTCTGCTGCGCGAAGAGCCGGTGAATGACAGGCGACCGGCTGTGAGCCACCGGGTAGCCCATGACACCATAGCGGTCAATGGTCACCGTCTGCGCAACCCCAGGCTGGATATCCAGCCGACAGTATACCTACTCACTGAGCCAGCGAGCCGCATCCATCGCGAAGTAGGTCAGTATGGCGCTCGCTCCCGAGCGCTTGATGCACATGAGCGCCTCGAGCACCGACTTGCGCTCGTCCAGCCAGCCGTGGCCGGCTGCGGCTTTGAGCATCGCGTACTCGCCACTCACCTGGTAGGCGAACGTCGGCACGCCATAGCGGTCGCGAACCCGGCGGATGATGTCCAGGTAAGGCATCGCGGGCTTCACCATGACGAAGTCCGCGCCCTCGTCGAGATCGAGCCCGACCTCGCGCAGCGCTTCGTCGCTGTTTTCCGGAGCCATCTGGTAGGTGGACTTGTCGCCGCCGGCAAGATTGGCGGCGGAGCCGACCGCGTCTCGAAACGGGCCGTAGAAGCAGGACGCGTACTTGGCCGCGTAGGCGAGAATCAGCGTATGCCGGTAATCGGCGTCTTCGAGCGCACTGCGGATGGCGCCGATACGGCCGTCCATCATGTCGGAAGGGGCCACGACGTCTGCGCCGGCCTCCGCATGCGACAGGGCCTGCCGCGTCAGCATCGCGACCGTCTCGTCGTTCATGACGTATCCTGCGTCGTCGATGATGCCGTCCTGGCCGTGGGTAGTGTAGGGATCCAGCGCTACATCCGTAATCACGGCAAGGTCAGGATGGGCTTTCTTGATCGCTTTCACGGTGCGCTGAACGAGGCCGTCGGGATTGGCGCACTCGGCACCGTCGAGGCTCTTCCTGTCGGCGTCGATGACCGGGAACAGGGCGACAGCGGGGATACCGAGATCCACCGCTTCGCCCAGCGTGCCAATCAGCCGGTCCACGCTCTGGCGCTCGACGCCGGGCATTGACTCGACCTGTTCAGTACGATCGTCGCCACCGAGAACGAAAACCGGGTAAATTAGGTCGCTGGCCGACAGCCCGGTTTCGGCCACCAGGTGGCGCAGTGCGGCCGTGCGGCGCGTCCGTCGCATACGAATCCGGGGGAACTGAGCGGGGGCGTCTGTACTCATAGCTAATCTTGATGATAAAAAGATTGCTTATTTTCCCTGTATTTAGGCAGTGTTTCCACGCCTTAATCACAGATTTCCGCAGAAACGGTAATAAAAACGCAACGGGGCGGGTCAACTCGTATGAATAGCAGTGATGCCGGAGCAACCAGGCGTCGGAGATTCGACGAACTGGTGGGCGTATTCCACCAGGACATGTACCGCTACGCTGCCTGGCTGAGCCGGGACAGGACCGTCGCCGAGGATGTCGTACAGGAATCGCTGCTGCGAGCCTGGAAATCGCTGGATGCATTGCGTGACGACGCGGCTGCCAAGCACTGGTTACTGACGATCGTTCGACGGGAAAACGCCCGGTATTTCGAACGGCGCCGCCTCGAAACGGTGGATGTTGACGACCTGACGCCGTCGCAGGAAGCGTTACTGGCCAATGAGCCGGACCACGAACTCGACGACGTGCGTGATGCGATTTACAGGCTCGACGACGACTATCGCGAGCCGCTCGTGCTGCAGGTCCTGATGGGCTACAGCACGAACGAGATCGGCGAGCTGATGGGGCTCAGGCAAGGTGCGGTACTGACGCGCCTGCACAGGGCCCGCTTGAAGCTCCGGGACGACATGGAAAACGAGATGGCCTCCGGGCAATCGGAATCTTGATACTGATGAACTGCGAATACTACAGAGAGGCAATTGGAGCGGACCCGTCTTACGACGGTGGTGAGGCTCACGTATCTGCCTGCGCCGACTGCCTCGCCTTGCGCGACGAGCTGCGCTCGCTTGACCGGAAGATCGGCCGCGCGCTCGCAATCAGCGTGCCGGAACTTCGTATGCCCGATTTGCCGGACGTGGATACGTCGAGCGTCGTCCCCCTGGCTACGCGTCGTCGGCTCACGGCACCGGCGTGGATGGCCGTTGCCGCAACGATCGTGCTGGCGGCCTTTGTCGGAATCCGGATGTACGGCAGCACTGTCACCTATCCGTCACTTGCGGACGAGATCGTTGCTCACCTCGATCACGAACCCTATGCGCTGCGCGTCAGCGACGAGCCCGTCGATGACCGGCGGCTCGCGAAGGTCGTACCCGCAGACGTGGCGAAAGTGAATCACGACGCGGGCCTGGTCACCTATGCGCAGACCTGCGTGATCAACGGCAAGAAGATACCGCACCTGGTCATCCAGGGAGAGCGGGGTCCGGTAACGATTTTGTTGCTGCCGGATGAGGCGATCGACGATGCGGTTCAGCTCGAGGGCGAAAGCATCAACGGCGTTCTTCTTCCGGTCGGCGGCGGCAGCGTAGCGATCATCGGCGAGCGCGATGAAGCACTCGATACGATTCGAGAGAATATTGTGAATTCAGTGACCTGGAGCACCTGACGCTCTTTGTTATTGGAAAATCCATGCCCGGCCTTGGGCAAACAACTAGGAGAGAAGATCATGTCAGAAAAGAAAGTCGTAAAACCCGTTGCACTGGCTGTAGGTGCTGCCCTGGCCAGCTCGTTCGCACTCGGCGGCGTTGCTAATGCAGACACCGTGGACAACCCGTTTGCCATGTCGGCGCTGAGCGCCGGTTACATGCTGGGCGCAGGCGAAGGCTCCTGTGGCGGCGACAAGGAAGGCAAGGACAAGGAAGGCGAAGGTGCTTGCGGCGAAGGTTCCTGTGGCGGCGACAAGGAAGGCGAAGGTGCTTGCGGCGAAGGTTCCTGTGGCGGCGACAAGAAGGGCGAAGGCTCTTGCGGCGGCGACAAGGAAGACTCCGAAGGCAAGTGCGGTGAAGGCTCCTGCGGCGGCGACAAGAAGGACGACTAAGGCCCCCCGCGGAACTTACGAAAATACTTGCAGGATAAAGGGCCCGCGCAGATGCGCGGGCCTTTTTCGTTTGCAGGAGCGGTTCTCGAACCGCGATCGGGTCGCGCTTCAGGAAGCGCTCCTGCAGCTGTACTGCCGATAATGGGTGTTTGGGCCAAAAAATGGGGCTGCGCGGTCGCAGGGGGCCTGCTAGATTTCGTGGATGAGCAAAAAGCTTACACGCTGCAAGTGGGCGGAAGGCGTTAGCCTCGATTACATCGAGTACCACGACAAGGAATGGGGCGTACCGGTCTACGACGACAGGGTGCAGTTCGAATTCCTGTTGCTGGAAGGGGCGCAGGCGGGACTCAGCTGGTCCACGATCCTCAACAAGCGCGCGGGCTACCGCAAGGCCTTCGCCGACTTCGACGTTGAAAAAGTGGCGCGCTTTACGAAGAAGCGCATCGAAACGCTGCTTAACAATCCGGCCATCGTGAGGAATCGGCTCAAGGTGGAGTCCGCGGTGACCAATGCGCAGGCCTTTATCGAGGTGCAGGAAGCTTTCGGCAGCTTCAGCGAGTATATCTGGGGCTTTGTCGATGGTGCGCCAATCCAGAACCAGTTCAGGAGCGACAGCGACGTGCCCGCAACTTCGCCGGAGTCGGACGCGCTGAGCAAGGACCTCAAGAAACGGGGATTCCGGTTTGTCGGCAGCACGATCATGTATGCGCACATGCAGGCGACCGGCCTCGTGAACGACCACGTGGTCGGCTGCTTTCGGCACCGGCCCTGCGCACGGCTCGCCAGGAAATCGAAAACGTGAAGCGGTCGCCTAGTTGCCGATCGTGATGAGGGTGATTCCCACCAGCCCCTGTGGCGTGTTGTGGGAAATGCCGCCGAGGTAGATCGTGTCGGACACGAGGTTCGCCCAGTTCACCGTGATGGTCTCGGTCGACCCCGAATTGACGAGCGGCGGCCCGGACGCCGTCATGTTGCCCTGGTCGTCCGCGACCCCGAACGCCCACGCCAGCATGGTGTAATTCGCACCCGGCCCGCCGCTGACCTGGTCGGTCTCGAAACCGTGCACGAGTGCGCCGTAACAGCCGGCCGGCGGCCTGAACACGTTCACCTGTTCTTCCGCCGTCGGCCCGCCGCTTTCGGTGATCCGGCTGCCGCGGAAGTCGAGCGGATTGCAGATACCAGGCTGATAATAGAGGTACAGGTCGAGGTCGTCGTCGCCGTCCGTCAGGGCGTCGAACAGCGAGAACCGCAGGTATAGCTGATCGGCCGGCACGTCAACGAGATGCGCGGTCACGCCGGCCCCCGACCGGAACGTAAACGTCTTGGTCGGGTCATTGTCGACAAAGCCGTTGATGACGAGCGGCAGGCGCAGCCCGTGAACGCCGGGTGCGTAGCTGCCCGTATAGCCGAACTCGACGGGGAAGCTGACGGAGCCGCTACCGCCGAAGCTGGTTACTTCGGCTGGTGCGGTCAGCGACACCGGCTTAACGGCGAGCGTGCTGTTCACCGAGTGATCGTTACTGGTCCAGGTCAGCGTGCCGAAACGCCACAGGTCGAGGGGCCCGGATTCGTAAATGAAGGTGACGTCGAATGTCGCTGTCTGCCCCGGACCGAGTGAAAGACTCGACGGCACGACGGTGACCACGATCCCGGGTGGTGCCGAAACCGAAGCCACCAGCGTCTGGGATTCGTCGCTGACATTGGTAACGCGCCGGGTCACCGTCTGCTCGTTCGCCAGCCGTGCCAGGCCGATCGAGGGCTGGTTGAGGTCTTCGGGCGCGAACGAGACGCCCGCATTGTCGAGTTCGTCGCAGCGTGTCTCGGGAACCGCCGGCGAGTCGAAGCCACAGGCGAAGGCATCGAACTCGTCGTCGCTGACGTCATAGACGAGACCAGGATCGAGTGCGGCGTTCGGCACGATGTGCCCGGCACCGTAGTCGAAGGGGTTGGCGACGCTCTCGCCGTCGGATTGCACGAGGTCCTGGCGCGCGCTGGTCATCAGCGCGGACTTGACGACCGACGGGCCCCACTCCGGTCGCGCCTGCATGAGCAGCGCCGCGACGCCGGCAACATGCGGCGTCGACATGGAGGTGCCGCTGAGGTAGGCGAAGGTCTCGTCCGGCATCGAGTTCGCGGTCTCCGGCGTGAAGCCGGCGAGAATATTGACGCCCGGCGCTGTCACGTCGGGTTTCACGATATCGCGAACGGGACCGGGGCCGCGCGCCGAGAACGTCGCCATCATGTTGCCGGTCTCGGGCTCGGTCAGCAGCAGGCTCTTCTCGAGCACGGCCGTGACCTCGTTATCGGCTTCTATTTCGGCGACGATCAGGTTGCCGTCCGCCTGGCCGATCATTACAGCGGGTATGTCGACGAGAGCGGCGTTGCCGTTCATGACGATGGGGTCGCCCGCGATGCTGTAAACCACCGCCGCGATGGCGCCCGCGTCACCTGCGTGCTGAATCTTGAGATCGAAGTTGCAGCCGCCGCGTTCAATGAAGGCGATATTGCCGTCAATCTCGGCATCGTTGATCAGCGGCTCGCAGGCGTCCGCCGGAGTTCCCGTGCCGCCGGCATCGTCGTCGTCATCAGCAAGTATCAGTGCTGCCTCGATCGGATCGCTGTCACGCAGCGGCGGCGTGAAATTGGCCTCCTTGACGGCGTATTTGCCTGCGATCGACGGTGGCTCGTTGATCTGCATCGCATCCACCGACGTTTCGCCTTCGCGTGTGGAAGCGGCAACGGTTATGGCCCAGGGTCCGCCGGCCGGGGAACCGATCGTGCCGAGATTCGGCCCCTCGTTGCCCGCCGCAACGACCGCGAGGACACCGGCCCTGGTGGCGTTCATCAGCGCGATATCGTCCGGCGCCGTAATTTGCAGCATCGAGCTGCCGACAGAGTAGTTGATGATATCGACACCGTCGGCAACGGCGCTGTCGATGGCGTTTGCGAGGTCGGACGTGTTGCAGCTGGCGCGCGTGTCACCGGGCCGCAGCCAGCAGGCCTTGTAAACGGCGACGCGCGCCCGCGGCGCGATGCCCTCGATGCCGCCAATCAATGTGCCGAAGATGGAGGCCTGCGCGCGGTTTCCGGCGGCCGTCGTTGCCGTGTGCGTACCGTGCCCGTCGACGTCTCGCGCCGAGCGAATCTCGCCCGCATCGATTGGCCCGGAATTCTCGGCGCCGGAGATGAAATAGCGGGCGCCGATCAGCTTGTTATTGCAGTGAGTCTCGTCGAAATCCTCACCCGTCTCGCAGATGCCGTTCCAGTCTTCCGGCGGCTCGTAAACGAGCTTGTCTTCCCGCTTGTCGAAGCGGCGGCACAGCCAGCGGCCGAGAAAAGAGACGTCGGCCCACGTGCTGCGGCACACGCTTGGCCGGTCGGCTTCCTGCGTGTCCGACAGTGCGGGGTGCTCCGGGTAGACGCCGCTGTCGATGAAGCCGATGACGACGCCGTCACCGTCCAGTCCTTCAGGACCCCGCAGTCCGCCGTCCGAGTCAAACAAGCCCAGGAAACCGGGACTGAAATTGGTCGCCAGCGGCCGGATCTCGTCTTCCCAGACGTGCAGCACCTCGGGCATGTTCTCGAGCTTGTGCGCCTGCGCCGCGGTCATCTCGGCCGCAAAGCCGTTGAAGCCGTAACGATAGCTGTAGAGCTTCCGGGCGTCGGGTGCGGTACGCGAGAGGAACGCGTCCTGCTCTGCGCCGAGCTTTTCGGCGTAAGTCGAGATCGCGGGGCTGGCCTTGTCGAGACGCGGCTGCGACGGCTTTCCCACGGGCGCCACGGTGGCGGTTTTGTAGAGTGTCGAATGAAACTCGGCGGCCGACGGCGTGCGCAGCTGCACGATATAGACCTTGCGCGCATCCGGGTCATCGACGCCCGCGAGCTGCAATCCGCGCGCGATGCCGGCGTCGCGCAACGGCGAATCGCTCGATGCAGCGGCGCTGACAGCGCAGAGCGCGAGGAAAAGACCGGTAAGAAGCGTTGTCAGTTTCACGGAAGGTCCGGCGGCCGGAGTTTTTCTTAACCTACTTAAGAAGAATTTCCGAAGTGGTGGATTTTTAACGAAGTTACCACATTCTGGAACGGTGCCGCCAGCCGGGGAAGGCCGTTTCAGTCGTTCAAATAGCCCGCAATTTCGTCGTCCGTGAACTCCACGCCGAGGCCGAGCACCAGCCGATTGACGAAATTGAAATAGGCGGTGATGAGCGTGAGATCCAGGATGTCCCGGTCGCTCAGGCCCACGGCCCGGAGCTCACCCAGGTCCGATTCCGTCATGGCTTCGGGAGCGGACGTCAGTTTCTGGGCATGGCGCACGATGTTGGACAGGCGTGGCTCCAGCGTCTCCAGTCCGTCGGCCGTCGCCAGCATACCGAGCGTCTCCTCGTCCTTGATGAAGTGGCGCAATGCCACGGCATGGTGGTTGACGCAATAGGCGCAATCGTTCTCCGCGGAGACGACGACGCCGATCGCCTCGCGTTCGGCGCGGCTCAGTCCCGACTTGCCGAACAACAGTGTCATGTAGAGGTCCAGGTGGCCGGACATCGCCTCGGGATTGAGGCTGTGGACCTTCAGGATATTGGATATCTTGCCGCGCTTTTCGACCAGCTCTTTGTATATCTCGGCCAGGCGGCCGTCGGCTTCGCTGACTTCGATTTCATTAATCCAGGACATCGTTGCTCACTAAGGTGCTGCCGCCGACATCGTCGTCACCGAACACGAAACCCGGCAGTTGCGCCATTCGGACGGCAGGGACCATCGACTACCCGCTTCGAAGCATTCGACGTTACCACTCACTTCGGCAAAAGAAAATCCCGGCACACGGACATGAGTACCCGGCGAGCTGCGGGCATTGCTTTACCGTACCTCCAACCAGTCCCGTGGGCGCAGGTAGTCAGTGTAGAGCAGCTCTTCGGGTGATCCGGGTTCGGGCCGCCAGTCGTACTCGTAACGCACCCGGGGCGGCAGGGACATGAGAATCGATTCCGTGCGGCCGCCAGATTGCAGGCCGAACAGTGTGCCGCGGTCGTAGATCAGGTTGAACTCGACATAGCGGCCGCGCCGGTAAAGCTGGAATTCCCGCTGCCTCTCGCCGTACCGGTGTTTGCAGCGCTTCCTGACGATGGGTGCGTATGCCTTTATGAACGTGTCGCCGACGGAACGCACGAATTCGAAACTCCGATCGAAGCCCATGTCGTTGAGATCATCGAAAAACAGCCCGCCGACGCCGCGCGTTTCATTGCGGTGCTTGAGAAAGAAATACTCGTCGCACCATTCCTTGTACTTCGGGTAGCGCTCTTCGCCGAACGGGGCGCATGCGCCCCTGGCGGCCTCGTGCCACGCGACGACGTCCTCCTGAAACGGATAGTACGGCGTCAGGTCGAAGCCACCGCCGAACCACCAGACGGGATTCTCGTCTTCCGCTCCCGCGATGAAAAAACGCAGGTTCGCATGCGTCGTCGGCACGTAGGGGTTCTCGGGATGCAACACCAGCGATACGCCCATCGCCTGGAATCCCTGCCCGGCCAGGTCGGGTCTGGACTTCGTCGCCGACGGCGGCAATTGTTCGCCGAAGACGTGCGAGAAATTCACGCCCGCCTGTTCGAAAACGCCGCCGCGCTTGAGTACGCGGCTCTCGCCGCCACCGCCGCCGGGACGATCCCAGGCGTCGCGATGAAAACGCTCCTTGCCGTCCAGTTGCTCCAGCTCGGCGACGATCTGGTTCTGCAATGACTGCAGATAGTCCTTGACCTGGTTGATGTTGCTCATGCTCGTCCCGGCCTCAATACTGTTCCCGTTTCGAATTCCCTGATCTCCGACGGCCCGCTGGCGGGACCGCACTCGCCCGGGACGACATAGTCTACAAGATGCCCGAAGTTGCGCTGCAGGACGAAGGCGTTCCGCGCAACAGGCCTGCCGGCAACGTTCGCGCTCGTGGAGACGATCGGCATGTCCACGGCATTGCAAATCGCCGCTGCAACCGGGTTGGTCGTTATACGAACGGCGAGCCCGGGATTGTCGCCGGTAACGATCGCCGGCACGCGCGCCGCCGGCGCCACTATCCACGTCACGGGTTGTCGTGGATCCGGCTCCGGCAGTGCACCGCGAACCGCGGGATCGACCCAGTCCTCGAGTTGCCCGGGCCGGGCTGCGATCAGTATGAGTCCCTTGCGCGGACTGCGCTGCTTGATCGTGAGGATTCTCGCGACGGCGTCAACGTCATCGGGGAGGCAGCCGAGTCCGAAGACGCCCTCGGTCGGGTACGCGATGACGCCGCCACCCAGCAGCACCTCGGAAGCTCGCATCGCAGCCATCGTCACGTTGCCGCTCCGCTAGTCAGCCGGCTTCTTTTTCGCGGGCTTTTTCGCTGCCTTCTTTTTGGTTTTCTTCCTGGTCTTCTTCTTTGCCGCTTTCTTTTTTGCCGCAGCCTTTTTCGGCGCAGCCTCACTTGCCGTCTTCTTTTTGGTTTTCTTCTTGCCGCGGCGGCCCCGTTCCGGGGCGGCGGCCAGCAGTTCCTGGCATTCCTCGAGCGTCAACGATTTCGGTTCGCGATCCTTGGGTACGCGCGCATTTTTCTTCTTGTTCGTAATGTACGGGCCATAGCGGCCGTTCAGGACCTGGATGCCTTCTTCCTCGAAGTCCTGGATTATGCGGTTCGCGTCTTCGATCTTCTTCTGTTCGATGAGTTCCAGCGCGCGTGGCAACTCGATCGTGTACGGGTCGTCGTCGCCGCGGATGGAGACGTACTTGTCGCCATAACGCACGTACGGTCCAAAGCGCCCGATGCTGGCCGACACCGTCAGGCCGTCCGGCGTTTCCCCGAGCTGGCGCGGCAGCTTGAAGAGCTCCATCGCGTCCTCGAACGTGATGTCGTTCATTTTCTGGCCGGGCCGGAGCCCCGCGAATTTCGGCTTCTCCTCGTCGTCCTTGGTGCCGATCTGGACGAAGGGTCCGAAGCGACCCATGCGCACCGTGACAGGCTTGCCCGTCTTCGGGTCGGTGCCGAGTTCACGCGCCTGTGCAACCTGCTCGCGCGTAACTGAAGATTCCTTCTCCTCGCACAGCTCGTGAAACGGCCGCCAGAAGTTGTCCAGCAAGGGCACCCATTCTTTTTCACCGAGCGACACGGCGTCGAGGTCGTCCTCGAGGCGCGCCGTGAAATCGTAGTCGACGTACTGCGTGAAGTGATCCGTCAGGAAGCCGTTGACGATACGTCCGATGTCCGTCGGCAGGAACCGCTTGCCGTCCATTTCGACGTACTCGCGGTTCTTGAGCGTTGCGATGATGCTCGCGTAGGTGGACGGGCGGCCGATGCCGTATTCCTCGAGTGCCTTGACGAGGCTTGCCTCTGTGAAGCGCGGCGGCGGTTCCGTGAAATGCTGTTCCGGCCGGAGTTCGTCGAGATCGACGATGTCGCCTTCCTCGATGTCGGGCAACAGGCGATCGCCCTCGTCGTCCTTGGCGTCATCCTTGCCTTCCTGGTACACGGCGATGAAGCCGGGCTCGACGAGCACCGAGCCGTTCGCGCGGAACACGTGGCCGTCGGCCTCCGGTCCCGCGGCGAAATCGATCGCAACGGTATCGAATACCGCAGGCACCATCTGGCAGGCCATCGTGCGCTTCCAGATCAGCGAGTAGAGTCTGAACTGGTCGTCTTCGAGCACACCCTTCAGATCGTCAGGATGGCGTGCCACAGACGTCGGCCGTACGGCCTCGTGCGCCTCCTGGGCATTCTTCGCCTTGGTCTTGAACTGGCGTGACTCGTCCGGAACGTTCTGCTTGCCGTAGCGTTCCGCGATTACGTCGCGTATTTCGGTAACCGCGACCTCGGCCAGCGTTACCGAGTCGGTACGCATATACGTAATGAGACCGACGTTGCCCTCGCCAGGCAGCTCGATGCCTTCGTAGAGCCGCTGCGCCGTGCGCATGGTGCGCTGCGTGTTGAAGCCGAGCTTGCGTGAGGCTTCCTGCTGCAGCGTCGACGTCGTAAACGGCGCTGCCGGATTGCGGCGGCGCTGTTTCCTCGTGACACTGATGGTCTTCAGCTTGCCATCGGCAGCGTCGAGCAGGGTCTTCTCGACGCCGCGCGCCGCTTCCTCGTTCTCGAAGCTGAACTGTTCGACCTTGTTGCCCTTGTAAGCAACGAGCCGGGACGCGAACGGCTGCGCTTGTTTGCTCAGGTCGGCTTCGATGGACCAGTACTCGCGGGCCTTGAATGCCTCGATCTCGAGCTCGCGCTCGACGATCATGCGCAGTGCAGGGCTTTGTACGCGACCGGCCGAGAGCTTCGGGCCCACCTTTCTCCACAGGAGCGGCGACAGGTTGAAACCGAACAGGTAGTCGAGCGCGCGCCGCGCCTGTTGTGCGCCGACCAGGTCGCCGGAAATGTCCCGCGGATGTTCGACCGCTTCCTGAACGGCGTTCTTGGTGATCTCGTAGAAAACGACGCGATGCACCGCCTTGCTGTTCAGGGCATTTTTTTCCTTCAGCAATTCGATCAGGTGCCAGGAAATGGCTTCACCTTCACGATCCGGGTCCGTTGCGAGATAGAGCGCGTCGGCTTTCTTCAGGGCGCGCACGATAGCGTTGACGTGTTTCTCGCTGCGCTCGATAACCTGGTACTTCATCGCGAATTCGTTGTCGGGGTCGACGGCACCCTCCTTGGGGACGAGGTCGCGCACGTGCCCGTAAGACGCCATCACCTCGAAATCCTTTCCGAGGTATTTGCTGATGGTTTTCGCCTTGGCGGGCGATTCGACGATGACAAGATTCTTGGACATAGAATGAAAAACCGCGGTCAATGCCGCGGTTGAATTACATACTT
>Ga0193946_1000012_pt1 | contig 19211 bp, 15 predicted proteins | sample BRT_12_MG_FD_161268 | JGI IMG/M metagenome (GOLD analysis project Ga0193946, IMG submission 161268) | Sediment microbial communities from the Broadkill River, Lewes, Delaware, United States - BRT_1-2_MG | ecosystem: Environmental > Aquatic > Freshwater > River > Sediment | place: USA: Delaware... | reverse complement strand
CGGCAACGTATCTCGCCTCTGCCGGCGTCGGCGAGTTGATGCTTCTCGACTTCGACAGCGTCGACGCAACCAATCTCGGCCGCCAGGTGCTGTTCGGCCCCGGCGACGTCGGCAGGGCAAAGGCTGCGGTAGCGGCGGACAGGCTTGCGCTGCAGAATCCGGGCATCCGCATCCGCGCCGTGACGGACCGACTCGACGACAGTGCCTTGCGGGCGGCCGTGGCCAACACCGGCGTGGTTCTCGACTGCACGGATAATTTCGCGACGCGGTTCCAGGTCAGCGATGCCTGTGTCGAGACCGGGCGATGCCTCGTATCCGGTTCAGCGATCCGGTTCGAGGGCCAGCTGGCCGTATTCGGCCCCGACTACGACGGGTCGCCCTGCTACCGCTGCCTGTACACCGAGGCCGATGAATCGCTGCTGGACTGCGCCGGCAACGGCGTGTTCGCCCCGGTGCCCGGCGTTATCGGCACGATGATGGCGGTCGAGGCGCTCAAGTATCTCGCCGGTCTCGATTCGCCGCGCGGCGTCCTCAGCCTCTACGAAGCTGACACCGGCCGGTTTCACTCGGTGAAAATACCCAGGCGGCCGGACTGCCCGGCCTGCGGCTGATCAGGCCGCGTCCGCGGCTGCCGGGTCGTAGCCGAGGATCGGCGACAGCCACTTCTCCGCTTCGGCCACGCTCATGCCTTTGCGCGCAGCGTACGACTCGAGCTGATCGCGATCGATCTTGCCGACCGAGAAATAGCGCGCGTCGGGATGCGAGAAGTAGAAGCCGCTGACGGCAGCCGTCGGAAACATCGCGTACGAATCGGTGAGCCTGAGCTCGATGTTCTTTTCCACGTCCAGCAACGACCAGAGCTTGCCTTTCTCGGTATGGTCCGGACAGGCAGGATAACCGGGTGCGGGCCGGATGCCGCGGTAGCGCTCGGCGATCAGTTGCCGGTTCTCCAGGCGCTCGTCGGGAGCATACGCCCAGTGCTCGACGCGTACCCGCTCGTGCAGGTACTCGGCCAGCGCTTCCGCGAGTCGATCGGCGAGCGCCTTCAGCAGGATCGAATTGTAATCGTCGTGCGCCTTTTCGAACTGCGCGACCCGCTCGTCGATACCGACGCCGGCCGTCACGGCGAACGCACCGACGAAATCGGCGACACCGGACTCCGCCGGCGCGACGAAGTCGGCCAGGCAGTTCTGCGGCTGTCCTTCCGGTTTCGCTCGCTGCTGACGCAGGTGGCACAGCCGCTCCAGCGTGGCTTTGCGTTCATCATCGGCGTAAACCACGAGGTCATCGTGGTCGGTGCTGTTGGCCGCAAACAGGCCGAGCACGGCCCGCGCCTGCAACCACTCCTCGCGCACGATTTTTTCGAGCATGACGCGGGCGTCCTTGTAGAGCGCCGAGGCGGCCTCGCCGACGACCTCGTCACTGAGTATCGCGGGATACTTGCCGTGAAACTCCCAGGCATTAAAGAACGGCATCCAGTCGATGTAATCCGTCAGCACTGCGAGATCGATGCGATCGAACACGCGTACGCCGGTAAACGAGGGCGCTGGTGGTGCGTAGCCGTTCCAGTCGATCTCGTGGCGGCGCTTGCGCGCCTCGTCCAGCGATAACTGCGGCTTGAGGCGCGACTTTCCGGCGTGCTGCTCGCGGCGGCGCGCATTTTCGTGCCGCGTCTTCTCGACGAGCGCCTTGTGCGTGTCCGGCTCGACGAGCGCCTGCGCCACGCCGACGGAGCGCGACGCATCCTTCACGTAGATCACGGGCCCTTCGTATTGCGGCTCGATCTTGACGGCCGTGTGCGCCGGCGACGTCGTGGCACCGCCGATGAGGAGCGGCAGTTCGAAATTCTGCCGCTGCATCTCCGCGGCCACGTGAACCATCTCGTCGAGTGACGGCGTGATGAGTCCGGACAGCCCGATCATCTGTGCCTGCTCGCGCCGCGCGGCTTCGAGAATTTTTTCACAGGAGACCATGACGCCGAGGTCTACGACCTCGAAGTTGTTACATTGCAGGACGACGCCCACGATGTTCTTGCCGATGTCGTGCACGTCGCCCTTGACCGTTGCAAGCACGATCTTGCCATTCGTGCTGATGTCGCCGTCCTGCTCTTCCTCGATGAACGGTATCAAGTGGCCCACGGCTTTCTTCATCACGCGCGCCGACTTGACGACCTGCGGCAGGAACATCTTGCCTGCACCGAACAGGTCGCCGACGACATTCATGCCCGCCATTAGCGGACCCTCGATGACCGACAGTGGCCGGTCGGCGCCTAGCCGCGCTTCTTCGGTGTCCCCGACGACGAATTCGTCGATGCCTTTGACCAGGGCATATTCCAGCCGCTTTTCCACGGGCGCGTCGCGCCACGCCAGGTCTTTCGCCTTCGCCGTGCTGCCGGACGCCTGGTCCCGGTATTTGTCGGCTATATCGAGGAGCCTCTCCGTGGCGTCGTCGCGGCGATTCAACACGGCGTCTTCCACGGCGTCGCGCAGATCCTCCGGCAGGTCCTCGTAGATAGCCAGCTGGCCGGCATTCACGATGCCCATGTCCATGCCCGCGCGAATTGCGTGGTAAAGAAACACGGAGTGAATCGCCTCGCGCACGACGTTGTTGCCGCGGAACGAAAACGACACGTTACTGACGCCGCCCGATACCATCGCGTGCGGCAGCTGTGCCTTGATCTGCCGTGTCGCGTCGATGAACGCGACACCGTAAGCGGAATGTTCCTCGATACCGGTGGCGATCGCGAAAATGTTCGGGTCGAAGATGATATCGGCGGGATCGAACCCCAGCTTCTGCGTCAGGATGTCGTAGGAACGCCTGCAGATGGCCACTTTACGCTCGACGCTATCGGCCTGGCCCTGCTCGTCGAACGCCATGACGATCACGGCGGCGCCATAGTCCCGGACGAGCTTTGCCTGCTCGATAAAGCTCTCTTCGCCTTCCTTGAGGCTGATGGAGTTAACCACGGCCTTACCCTGCACGCAGCGCAGGCCCGCTTCGATCACCGACCACTTCGACGAGTCGATCATGATCGGCAGCCGGGAGACGTCCGGCTCGGACGCGATCAGGTTGAGGAACGTCACCATCGCCTGCTCGGAGTCGAGCATGCCCTCGTCCATGTTCACGTCGATGACCTGCGCACCGTTCTCTACCTGCTGCCGGGCAACCTGCACCGCCTCGGCGTAATTGTCGGCCTCGATCAGCCTGCGGAAAATCGCGGAGCCCGTCACGTTGCAGCGTTCGCCGACGTTGACGAACAGGTCGTCGGGACCGATGTTGAGCGGCTCGAGACCGGACAGGCGGCAGCGCACGGGGATGTCGGGAACCTTGCGCGGGCGTTTGCCGACGACGGCTTCCCGCAATGCCGCGATATGTGCCGGCGTCGTGCCGCAGCAGCCACCAACCAGGTTGACGAGACCGCTCTCTGCGAACTCACCGATGACTTCCGCCATTGCCTCGGGCGTCTCGTCGTATTCACCAAACTCGTTCGGCAGGCCCGCATTCGGATGCGCGCTGACCCGGGTATCGGCCACGCGCGACAGCTCGTCGACATACGGGCGCAGGTCCTTCGCGCCCAGCGCGCAGTTGAGCCCGATCATGAACGGGTCGATATGGCGTACCGAGTTCCAGAAGGCTTCCGGCGTCTGGCCTGACAGGGTGCGGCCGGATGCGTCAGTGATCGTACCGGAAATCATCACGGGCAACGTAACGCCGCTTTCCTCGAATGCCTGCCTGACAGCAAAAATCGCTGCCTTGGCGTTCAGCGTGTCGAAGATCGTCTCGATCATCAGGAAGTCGGCACCGCCCTCGATGAGCGCACGCGACGCTTCTTCGTAGGTCGCCGCAAGATCGGCGAAGCGGATGTTGCGGTAGCCCGGATCGTTCACATCGGGTGAGATCGACGCCGTACGGTTCGTGGGCCCGAGCACGCCGGCAACGAAGCGTGGACTGCCGGCCTTTTCCGAATGGGCGTCGGCGCACTCGCGCGCCAGTCTCGCGGCGGCAAGGTTCAGCTCGAAGACCAGCGACTCCATGCCGTAATCCGCCATCGACGGCGCGTTGGAATTGAACGTGTTCGTCTCGATGATGTCCGCGCCCGCCTCGAGGAAACCGGTGTGGATCTCCCGGATAACCTGCGGCCGCGTAATCGACAACAGGTCGTTGTTGCCCTTGAGGTCGCTTTTCCAGTCGGCAAAGCGCTCGCCACGGTAGTCGTCTTCGGCGAGACCGTAGCCCTGGATCATCGTGCCCATGGCGCCGTCGAGTACTACGATGCGCTTGTCCAGCAGCGCAAACAGCGAATTTATGCGTTCCTCGCGAGTCATGGGATGTCCTCAGGCTGCAGCCTGTTTCGACCTGATCCCGAGCGCATGGCAGATGGCCACGGTCAGCTCGGAACGGTTCAGCGTGTAAAAGTGAAACTCATCGACACCTTCGGCCTGCAGCCGCCGCACCTGCTCGATAGCAACGCTCGCTGCGATGAGATTGCGCGTTTCGGGATCGTCGTCGAGGCCCTCGAAGCGTTCGCGCAACCAGTCGGGCACGCTTGTGCCGCACTGGGCCGCAAATTTCGTCATCTGTGCAAACCGCGTGATGGGCAGGATGCCCGGCACGATCGCCGAATCGATGCCCGCGGCAGCGCAGCGGTCGCGAAAATTCAGGAATAGCTCCGTCTCGAAGAAGAACTGCGTGATGGCGCGCGAGGCGCCGGCGTCGAGCTTGCGTTTGAGGTTATCGAGATCGAATTCCGGGCTCGGCGCCTCGGGGTGAACCTCGGGATACGCCGCTACCGAGATGTCGAAGTCGGCGACCTTCCTGAGCCCCGCAACGAGGTCCGCGGCATAGGGGTAACCGCCGGGCGTCGGCGTGTACTTCGCGGTGCCTTCCGGTGCATCGCCGCGCAGCGCCACGACGTGCCGGATGCCCATGTCCCAGTACTCGCGCGCAATGTCATCAATCTCGCCGCGGCTCGCATTGACGCAGGTCAGGTGCGGCGCAACGGTAAGGTCGGTTTCGTTGACGATGCGCTGGACGACATCGTGCGTGCGCTCACGCGTCGAGCCGTCCGCGCCGTACGTGACGGAGACGAAGCTCGGTGCGAGCGGCTGCAACCGCTGGATCGATTTCCAAAGGGTCTCCTGCATCTGCTCGGAATGCGGCGGGAAGAACTCGAACGAGACCTGCACATTGTTGGTGATTGGAGTTGTCATGGTCAGCTATCAGGCAGCCGCGGTGGCGGCATCGTGTTTGGTGGCAACGGCGAGCAGCCACTCGGGCTCCTTCGAAGGGATGGGACGCGCGCGCGCAAGCCGCAGGCCGCTCCCTGCGCACCAGCTCGCGAGGCGGGCAGCGTGATCGTCGAACTCCCGTTGCCCGGAAGCGGCGAGCAGCAACAGTCTTCCGCCGGGCCTGAGCACGCGCACGGCTTCGGCGATTGCGTCCCCGGGTCGCTCGGCGTCGAACAGGACGTCGTCGAGAATCGCGGTATCGAACTCGCCGTCGCCCAGCGGCAACCGGTACATGTCGCCCTGGCGCAACGTGCAGTTCGGCAGCCCCGCAAGCAGGAGCTCGGCGCGCGCAAAGAGCCGTGCGTCCGAATCGATATCCACACCAACGGCGCGGCGGGCGCGCGAAGCCAGCAACTTGAGAATACGCCCGTGGCCGCAGCCTATATCGACGAGATCGCCGATCGGCTCCGCCACTGTGAGTTCGACCAGGGCGCGATGCAGCCGGCGGCTTGCGGCGCCGTAGTCGTCGGTGTTCGTGATGCCCGTGTCGCGTAACTCCCTGAGCCTGCCGATATCCGCGGCAAAACTCTGGTCGTCCGCCGGAACCAGCGCGAGCAGCTTGCGACGCAATGCAGCATGTCGTCCGCCCGACATGACCCGGTAGTAAACGAAATGGCCGTCCCGAAAACGCTCGAGCAGCCCCACGTCGCAGAGTTGTTTCAGGTGCTGGGACACGCGCGGCTGGCTCAGGCCGAGGATCCGCGTCAACTCCGACACGCTGCACTCGCCCTGCGCGCAAAGCATCACCATCCGCAACCTTGCCGGGTCGGCGAGCGCTTTCAACTGGAGGACAAGTTGTTTGATGCTGTAGTTCATTAATAAATAAATATTTCTTTATATTTACTGCCAGGAGAGTTTAGCAGCCTTTACCGTGAAGTAACAATCGATGCGTTCCCTGGATTTTCGACGAGGTGCCGCGGGACTACTGCAGGGAATCGGGCCCGCTCAACGCATTGGCGGTAAACAGCCGCGACACGTCGATCGGATCGAACGTCCGGCGCCGGCCGCAATACTCGCAGGTCACGTCCACCTTACCCCGCTCGGCAAGCACGTCGCGGGTCTCGACCTCGCCCAGCATGCGCAGGACCTCCTCCGTGCGGCGGCGTGAGCAGCGGCAGCGAAACACCACCGGCCGCGGCTCGAAGACGCGTACATCGTCCTCGGCAAACAGCTTGCCGACCAGCGCCATGCCGCCGGCAGTATCGAAATCCCCGGTTTGCAGCGTCGCCGCCAGGTAGCCGAGACGATTCCAGTCGTCTTCGTCGAGCCCGTGCTGCCCGGGCATTTGCTGCAACAGAATGCCACCGCTCAGCGACGCGTCGCTCACCAGCGCGACATGGCTGGGAACCTGAACGGAACGGTCGAAATAGTTTTCGAGGCTATCGGCGAGCGACGACTGCTCCATTTCCACGATACCCTGGTAGGGGCGTTCGCCCGCGTCCACCGTGATGGCGCAATGCGCACCCTGCACCAGGTCCGCGAAAGACTCCGCGGCCGCATCTTCGCCGGTACTCGCCATGCCGCGCAGCTCGAGATCGCTGGTGCACTGCATGACCAGCATACGCAGTCCGCCGCCACCCTGGATCTGCAGCGTGATCGCGCCGTCGAACTTCAGGCTCTGCGCAATCAGCCCCGTCGCGGCCGCGGCATGACCGAGGGTCTCGCGAACGAGCTCGTCGTATTCATGGTCTCGCAACATGCGGCGCCACGAGCGGGACATGCTGATCAGCGCGCCCCGGACGGGCAGCGAATCGAATACGAACGGCGTGATGTTGTCGGCAGCCACGGTGAACCTCCAGTCAGGAGTTTCTGACTAGGATTTGCTCAGCCTGGTTCTGAGTATTTCATTCACCTGGCCGGGATTGGCCTTGCCGCCGGTCTCTTTCATGACCTGGCCGACGAAGAAGCCGATCAGTTTCTCCTTGCCGGCGCGGTATTCCTCCGCCTGGCCCGGATTGGCGGCGATGACCTTGTCGACGATCGCCTCGATCGCCGACGTATCGGTGATCTGCTTGAGCCCGCGCGCCTCGATCACCGCGTCGGCGCTGCCCTCGCCGGCCCACATCGCCTCGAACACCTCCTTGGCGATCTTTCCGGAAATCGTCTTGTCGTGGATGCGGTTAACCAGTCCCGCGAGGTCCGAGGCCGAAATGCGGCACGCCTCGATCTCGAGCCCTTCCTTGTTCAGGGCCCCCGAGAGGTCACCGATCACCCAGTTCGCCACGACCTGGCCAGGAGCCTCCGCAGATGCCGCGGCTTCCTCGAAATAATCGGCGGTAGCCTGGTTTACGGTCAGAATCGCGGCATCGTCCTGCCTGATAGCGTAATCGTCGATGAAACGGCGACGTTTCTCGTCCGGCAGCTCCGGCAACGTCTCGCGCACGCTCTCGACGAACGCGCCGCTGATCTCGACCGGCAGGAGATCCGGGTCCGGGAAGTAGCGATAGTCGTTGGCCTCTTCCTTTGACCGCATCGGGCGCGTCTCATCGCGCCCCGAGTCGTACAGGCGCGTTTCCTGGACGACCGCGCCGCCGTCCTCGAGCACGTCGATCTGCCGTTCGACCTCGAAATTGATGGCTCTTTCCACGAAACGGAACGAATTGAGGTTCTTGATCTCCGTGCGCGTCCCGAACGCATTCTCGCCGCGCGGCCGCACCGACACGTTCGCGTCGCAGCGGAACGAGCCTTCCTGCATGTTGCCATCGGAGATCCCGAGATAGCGGACGATCGTATGGATCTTGCGCATGTACGCGACCGCTTCCTTCGCGGACCGGAGGTCCGGCTCGGACACGATCTCGAGCAAGGGGGTGCCCGCCCGGTTCAGGTCGATTCCCGAGTAGCGGTCGAGACCTTCGTGAATCGACTTGCCGGCATCTTCCTCGAGGTGCGCCCGCGTAATACCGATACGCTTCTCGTTGCCCTCTTCATCCGTAATAAAGAGTTCGCCGTGCTCCACGATGGGCAATTCGTACTGACTGATCTGGTAGCCCTTCGGCAGGTCCGGGTAGAAGTAATTCTTGCGGGCGAAAACCGATCGCGGCGCAACTGTCGCGTTCACCGCAAGGCCGAACTTGCAGGCCATGCGCACCACGTCTTCATTGAGCACGGGCAGAACGCCGGGGTAACCGAGATCTACCAGGCAGGCCTGGGTGTTCGGTTCGGCGCCGTATGCCGTGGACGCGCCCGAGAATATCTTGCTCTGTGTCGCAAGCTGCGTATGAATCTCCAGGCCGATGACGACTTCCCACGCCGCGCTCATGCGTATCCCTCCGGGCAGCGCGTGTGCCAATCGGTCAGCTGCTGGTACTGGTGAGCCGTGCTCAGCAGCCGTTCCTCACCGAAATGCGGGCCGACGAGATGCAGCCCGACGGGTAGCTCGCTCGCGAAGCCGCACGGGATCGAGATACCGGGCAGCCCGGCGAGATTGGCGCCGATCGTGTAGATGTCGTTGAGGTACATCGTGATCGGGTCGTCCGTCTTGTCGCCGAGCCTGAACGCGGGCGCCGGCGCGGTGGGGCCGGCGATGACATCGACATCGGCGAACGCCTTGCGGAAGTCGTCCGCGATCAGCTGCCGGACCTGCTGTGCCTTGAGGTAGTAGGCGTCGTAGTAACCGGCCGAAAGCACGTAGGTACCCGTCAGGATGCGGCGCTTCACTTCCGCGCCGAAACCCTCGCCACGGCTGCGGCAATAGAGATCCAGCAGGTCCTCGGGATTCTCCGCACGGTGACCGAAACGCACGCCGTCGAAGCGTGACAGGTTGGACGAGCACTCGGCCGGCGCCACCACGTAATACGTGGGCACCGACAGGTCGAGGTTCGGCAGGTCGACTTCGGTCAGGCTGGCTCCCTGCGCCTCGAGCACGGCAAGCGCTTCGCGAACGGCCTTACCCGTTGCTTCGTCGAGCCCGGCGTCGAAATGCTGCCGCACGATGCCGACTCGCAAGCCCTTGAGCGACCGGTCAAGGCCCGCTACGTAGTCGGGAACCGGGTGATTGATCGACGTCGAATCACGCTCGTCGAAGCCGGCCATCACGCCCAGCAGCAGCGCGGCGTCCTCGGCCGAGCGCGTGATGACGCCCGCCTGGTCCAGGCTCGACGCAAACGCGATCATGCCGTAACGCGATACGCGGCCATAGGTCGGCTTGAGTCCGGTGGTCCCCGTCAGCGCCGCGGGCTGCCGGATCGAGCCACCGGTATCGGTGCCCGTCGCCGCCGGCGCGATGCGCGCCGCGACCGACGCCGCCGAGCCGCCCGACGAGCCGCCGGGCGAGCACTCGAGGTCCCAGGGATTCTTCACCGGGCCGAAATAACTGGTCTCGTTCGACGAGCCCATCGCGAACTCGTCCATATTGGTCTTGCCGAGCATCACGGCGCCGGCGCCGGCGAGCCGCTCGACGACCGTCGCGTCGTACGGCGACACGAAATTCTCGAGCATCTTCGACCCGCAGGTCGTCAGCACACCGCGGGTGCAGAAGATGTCCTTGTGCACGATCGGCAGCCCATTAAGAACCCCGTTTTCCCCTTTACGCCGGAGTTGGTCAGACTTCTCTGCCGCCTGAAGCGCAGCGTCCGCGGTAACGGTGACGAAGGCATTGAGCTCCTTGTCGTGCGCATCGATCCGGCCCAGCAGCGCCTGCACCAGCTCCACGGAGGTAAAATCGCCCTGTTCCAGTCCCTGCGCAAGCTGCGCCAGGCCCTGTGTGTGAAGATCGCTGCTGCTCATTCGATGACTTTCGGTACGAGATAGAGGCCGTCCGACACGGCGGGGGCATTTTCCTGGAATTCATTGCGCCGGTCGGCTTCCGTCACGACATCGGGACGCAGCCGCTGGGCCGCATCCAGCGGATGTGCCATGGGGACCACATCCGCCGTATCCGCCTGCGACAACTGGTCCACGAAGTCGACGATACGGGACAGTTTGTCGACCGTATCGGCAATCTCTTCGTCCGCGACCCGGAGCCGCGCCAGCACCGCAATATGCTGTACCTGATCCTTGTCCAGTGACATCGATTTATCCGCGATTCGAGAACCTGCAAATCGCCGCCCGGCGACGCGCACGCAATGATACACGCCGCCTTGCGCTATGTCGTGGGCATTGCTAGATTGCACCGTTAATCTCGCTTCGGGCTGCGTTCCACCATGTTCAAAAACATCCTGGGTTATTTCTCCAATGACCTGTCGATAGACCTTGGAACCGCCAACACACTGATTTACTCACGGGGTCACGGCATCGTGCTCGATGAGCCGTCGGTGGTGGCGATTCGTGAGGATTCGGGTCGTGGGGGCCGGGTCGTGGAGGCCGTGGGCGCCGACGCCAAGAATATGCTGGGCCGTACACCCGGCAATATCACCGCAATCCGGCCGCTGAAGGACGGCGTCATCGCGGATTTCACGGTGACCGAGAAGATGCTGCAGCACTTCATCCGCAAGGCACACGGCAACCGTTATTTCCGGCCGAGCCCGCGGGTGCTGGTTTGCGTGCCGTATGGCTCCACCCAGGTCGAACGGCGTGCAATCCGCGAGTCGGCCGAGGGCGCGGGCGCCCGCAAGGTACTCCTGATCGACGAGCCCATGGCGGCGGCCATCGGTGCCGGCATGCCGGTTCACGAGGCACGCGGCTCGATGGTGCTGGATATCGGCGGCGGCACTTCTGAAGTCGCGGTCATCTCGCTGAACGGCATCGTCTATGCCGCCTCGGTGCGGATCGGCGGCGACCGTTTCGACGAAGCGATCACCAACTACGTACGGCGTAACTACGGCATTCTCATCGGCGAGGCGACGGCGGAACGCATCAAGCACGAGATCGGCTCGGCATTTCCGGGCCAGGAAGTTCTGGAGATCTCCGTCAAGGGCCGCAATCTCTCGGAAGGCGTGCCGCGCAGCTTTACGCTCAACAGCAACGAAATTCTCGAAGCCCTTCAGGAACCCCTGCAGGGCATTGTCGGCGCCGTCAAGGAAGCTCTGGAACAGACCCCGCCGGAACTGGGCGCGGACGTCGCGGATCGCGGCATCGTCCTCACCGGCGGTGGCGCGTTGCTCCGCGACCTCGACAAGCTGCTCATGGAAGAGACCGGGCTACCAGTCGTCATCGCCGACGATCCCATGACCTGCGTTGCGCGCGGCGGCGGCCGTGTGATCGAACTCATTGACGAGCACGGCCCGGCAGTCTTCGGACTGGAGTGAGTCCTCTGTGCGAACAAGCGGCTAACTGTTGATGGTCGGTTCGCAAAGCAACAGCAACCCCGCAAGAATTCCGGCCCTGGGTTTTCGGGCGCTCGCCCTCGTGGTTCTGAGCATCCTGCTCATGTGGCTCGACAATCGGGAGCATCACCTCGACGCCGTGCGACGCGCCGTCGGCGTCGCCGTGTATCCCGTCCAGATCGTGGTCGATACGCCGGCGCGTCTCTGGTCGTGGCTGCGCGAAAATTCCGCAAGCAAGAACCAGCTGCAGCTGGAGAACAGCCGCCTCCGGACCGAGTCGCTGATAACGCGCGGCCGCATGCAGGAACTCGAGGCGCTCAAAGCGGAAAACGACCGCCTGCGGGCCATGCTCGATGCGCGGGAACAGGTGCGCGGTGAGGTTCGCGTTGCCGGCATCATGGCCGTCGACGCAAATCCGTACCGGCACAATATCGTACTCGACGTCGGCAGCCGCGAGGGCGTTTACGACGGCCAGGCAATCGTCGATGCCTCGGGCGTCGTTGGCCAGGTCATCGAGACCGGACTTACGACGTCGCAGGCGATCCTGATCAGCGACCCCGATCACGCGCTGCCGGTCGTCGTGAACCGCAACGGCTTGCGCACGGTCGCTTTCGGCACGGGCGAGTACAACCGTCTCAGCCTGCCGTTCCTGGCGAACAATGCGGACATCGAGACGGGCGACCTGCTCGTCACCTCGGGGCTCGGCGGCGCGTTTCCCTCGGGCTACCCTGTCGCGGTCGTCGATAAGGTCACGCGCCTCCCGCAGGAGCCGTTCGCCGAAGTTACGGCAACACCGGCCGCCGCGCTCGACCAGGTCCGCGAAGTGATGTTGATCTGGACGCGCAAACAGGACGACGGAGCCGGCGATGAGTAATGCCCGTGCTCTGCGGCAGCTGCCGGTGCTGATAACGCTGCTCATCGCCTTCATGCTCATGATGACGCCGATGCCGGCGGCCGCCGCGCCTTTCCGTCCGGACTGGCTCGCGCTGGTGCTCGTGTTCTGGGCCATGACGGTGCCGCGCAGTTACAGCGTCGGCATCGCCTGGCTGTTCGGCATCGTCCTCGATGTCGCCCAGGGAACGCTGCTCGGCCAGCACGCGCTGGCGCTGTGCGTGATCGTTTACATCACGGTCAAGTTTCACCTGCTGATGCGGGTCTTCCCGCTCTCCCAGCTCACCGCCACGATTTTCGCGCTGCTCGCCCTCTACCAGTTCCTGCTCTTCTGGATCAACGGCGTCGCCGGAGTCACGGCGCCCGCGATCGACTACTGGGGGCCGGTCGTCGCGGGAACCATCGTCTGGCCTTTCCTGTCGATAGTGTTGTCAGGCCTGCGTTACCGGGTGCAAACGGGAGGCTGAGTTGGACCTGCTGTCCCCGATCAAGGACCACCACTCCGAACGCCGCGTCTTCCTGGGGCGCGTCATTCTCACGGGCGTGTTCGGGATCATCCTGCTCGGACTCGTCATCGCGCGTCTCGTCCAGTTGCAGGTATTCGATTACGAGCATTTCGCGGAACGATCGCTCGGCAACCGGGTCCGGATCGAGGCCGTACCGCCGATTCGCGGGCTGGTCTTCGACCGCCAGGGCCGCGTGCTGGCGGAAAACCTGCCCGCCTACCAGCTCGAGCTGATACCGGAGCAGGTGGCCGATATCGATACGACCCTGCAGCGGCTGGTCGGGCTGGAGCTTATTGACGCAAGCGACATCCCGCGCATAAAGGATCTCAGCGAAAGCGGGCCACGCTTCAAGCCGGTGGCACTCAACCCGCGGCTCGACGACGAGCAGATCGCCAGATTCGCTATACAACGGCCGCGCTTCCCCGGCGTCGATTTCAGGCCGCGGCTCGTGCGCCACTACCCTCAGGGCGAGTACATCGCTCACGCCGTCGGCTACGTGGGGGCAATGTCCACGTCGGATCTCGAGAAACTGGATCCGTCGCGCTATGCAGGCACAACGCAGACCGGCAAGACCGGCATCGAGAACAGCTACGAGTCGCGCCTGCATGGCGACTCCGGGTTCCAGCACATCGTGACCAACGCGCGCGGCCGACGCGTTCCGGCGGAGTCCCGCGACCTGCAGGAAACCCTGCCTGCCGACGAACACCCGACGCCCGGGGATAACCTGTACCTGAGTATCGACCTCGAACTTCAGGCCCTCGCCACCGAGCAGCTGGCCGGGCGGCGCGGCGCCGTGGTCGCGATCGATCCATGGAGCGGCGAGATCCTCACGCTCGTCAGCGCGCCGTCGTTCGACCCGAACCTGTTCGCCGTCGGCATGAGCCGGTCGCAGTTCTCGGCGCTGCAGCAGGACATGGACCGTCCGCTATACAACCGTGCCGTCAGAGGAACCTACCCGCCGGGCTCAACGATCAAGCCGATGCTGGCGCTCGCGGCGCTCGAGACGGGCGCGACCAACCTCGAGCGAAGGACGGTGTGTTACGGCTTCTTCATGCTACCGAACACGACGCATCGCTACCGCGACTGGAAACCCGAAGGGCACGGCGAAGTCGACATTCACGAAGCCATCGCGCAGTCCTGCGACGTCTATTTCTACGAGATCAGCAACGAGATCGGCATCGATCGCATGCACGACTATCTCACGCGCTTTGGTCTCGGTAATGCGACCGGTATCGACGTCGCCGGTGAACGCTCGGGACTGGTGCCGTCCACCGAGTGGAAGCGTAATGCCTTCGGTAATCGCGCCGACCAGCGCTGGTACCAGGGCGAGACGGTGATCGCGTCCATCGGCCAGGGCTACATGCTGACGACGCCGCTGCAGCTGGCTACGGCGACCGCGGCACTCGCCACACGCGGCATCCGCTACGAACCGCACATCGTCGCCGCGTGGGAAGACCCGTTGAGCGGCGAGCGTACGCTCGCGCCTCCGGTGCGGCTCGACGACATCGAGCTGGATGACAATACGAACTGGGACACGGTCATCGGCGCCATGAACAGCGTGATGCAGGGCCCGCGCGGCACCGCGCGCGCGGTGGGCAGCGGCGCACCGTACAGCATGGCCGGGAAAAGCGGCACCGCGCAGGTGTTCTCTGTGGGCCAGGACGAGGAATACGACGAGGACGAGATCGAGGAACGCCTGAAGGATCACGCCCTGTTCATCGCGTTCGCGCCGGTGGAAAACCCGCAGATAGCGGTTGCCGTCATTGTCGAGAACGGCAGCAGCGGCAGCGGCGTCGCGGCGCCGATCGCGAAGGCCATCATGGACACCTACCTCGGATTCGACGATGCGTCTGATTGACACACAGCGCCTCATGACCGGCAGGGCCGCACCGCTCGGCGACTTTACGCGGGCGCTTCGCCGCCTGCACATCGACGGGCCGCTGCTCGGCGGGCTGCTGCTGATCTGTGCTTTCGGCCTCGTGGTCCTGTACAGCGCGGTCGGCGAAGACATGCGGCTGTGGGTGAACCAGGTGATCCGCCTTGGCGTTGCGCTCGTCGCCATGCTGGTGGCCGCACAGTTTTCGCCGGACTTCCTGCGCCGGTGGACGCCGTGGGCCTACCTCGGCGGCCTCGTCCTCCTTGCGCTCGTGCTCATTACCGGGGAGGTCAGCCAGGGCGCACAGCGCTGGCTGGATGTCGGCATCCGGTTCCAGCCGTCGGAGATAATGAAGCTCGCCGTGCCGATGATGGCCGCCTGGTACCTGCACGACCGCCAGATACCGCCGCGGCTCAGCCAGATCATGATCATCGCCCTGATCATCGTTGCGCCGACGATCCTGATTGCCCGCCAGCCGGACCTCGGCACCGCTTTGCTCATCGCGGCATCGGGTGTAATCGTTGTCGTCCTGGCCGGCCTGCCGATTCGCCTCATGCTGGCGCTCGGCGTGTTGTCGGTCCCGGGCGCCTACGCGCTGTGGACGTTCATGAAGGACTACCAGAAACAACGCGTGCTGACCCTGCTGAACCCGGACAGCGATCCGCTCGGCGCAGGCTACAACATCATCCAGTCCAAGATCGCGATCGGTTCCGGCGGACTGTTCGGCAAGGGCTGGACAAACGGTTCGCAGGCACAGCTCGAATTCCTCCCGGAACGCGACACCGATTTCATTTTTGCGGTCATGGGCGAGGAACTCGGCCTGCTCGGCGTACTCACGCTGCTGGCGCTTTACCTGTTCGTCGTCGCCCGCGGGCTGTTCATCGCAATCCAGGCTCACAGTACTTACGCCCGCCTGCTCGCCGGTTCGATCAGCCTGACGTTTTTCGTCTATGTGTTCGTGAATACCGCGATGGTCACCGGGCTCGTTCCCGTCGTCGGCGTGCCGCTGCCGCTCGTTTCGTTCGGCGGAACGTCGATGGTGACGCTGATGGCCGGTTTCGGTATTCTCATGTCGATTCATTCCCACCGGAAATTGTTACCGCAATAATGACTCTACGATTGCTCGCGGGCGTTACCCTCTGCTTCCTTTCCGTCGCCAGCGCGCTGGCCATCGATCTCGATCAGCCGGAGGTGGAGGCGTTCATCGACTCCATGGTCGAGCAACATGACTTCGACCGCGAGGAAATCCGGGATACGCTCGGCGCCGCCGAGGTCAAGCAGTCGATCCTCGATGCCATTGCGCGGCCCGCCGAGAAGACCAAGAGCTGGGCCGAGTACCGCAAGATTTTTATCACGCCGGAACGTATCCAGGCCGGCGCGCAGTTCTGGGCCGACAACGAGGACGCGCTGCGCCAGGTCAGCGAGTCGACCGGCGTGCCGATGGAAATGCTCGTAGGCATCATCGGCGTCGAGACCTACTTCGGCCGGATTACCGGCAGTTTCCGGGTGCTGGATGCGCTGTCCACGCTGGCCTTCTCCTATCCGCCCCGCGCGAAGTTCTTCCGCCGTGAACTCGAGGAGTACCTGTTGCTCGTGCGCGAAGAGGGTATGCAGGCCACCGACGCAACGGGTTCCTATGCAGGCGCCATGGGTCGTCCGCAGTTCATGCCGTCGAGCTTTCGAGCATATGCCGTCGATGCAACCGGCGACGGCAAGCGGGACATCTGGAACGACTGGACCGACGTTGCGGGCAGCATCGCGAATTACTTCCTCGAACACGGCTGGAAGTCGGGCGAGGACGTCGCGGCGCAGGCGTCGCTGGGCGGCAGCTGGCAGGGGCCTGTACCCGAGCCCAGAAACACGCTCAAACCCAGTGAGACGGTAGCATCGCTGAGCCGTAAGGGCGTCATGTTCGTGACTGACCTGCCCGGCGACAGCAAGAGCGAATTGCTCACCTATGAAGGTGCCGACGGTCTCGAGCACTGGGTCGGCTTCCATAATTTCTTCGTCATCACGCGGTACAACCGCAACGTGATGTATGCGCTGGCCGTGCACCAGCTCGGCCAGGCGATAGCGCTCGAGGTTAGCCGCAGTGCATCGTAGCCGTGTCGTAATCGGCGTAGTCGCGCTCGCCACGCTGTCGCTGGCGGCCTGCGGCGGTAACGTGCGTGACAGCGCACCATCGGGGAGTGTCTCGATACCTGACCTTCCAGCCGACCCCGTGCCGCGCCCCGAACCACGCAGCCGCTATGGCAACGGTCCGGTCTACGAAGTGCTCGGCTCAACCTACCGGGTCATGGACAGCGGATCGGGTTACAAGGAGCGCGGCGTCGCGTCCTGGTACGGCAAGAAGTTTCACGGCCGCCTTACGTCGAACCGGGAACCGTACGACATGTATGCGATGACGGCAGCACACAAGACGCTGCCGCTGCCCACCTACGTCAAGGTGCGGAACCTGCGCAACAACAAGAGCATCGTCGTTCGCGTCAACGACCGCGGGCCGTTTGTTCACAACCGCATCATCGACCTGTCGTACGCCGCCGCGCTGAAGCTCGACATGGTTCGTGACGGCACGAGTCTCGTCGAAGTAACGGCCATAACGTTCGACAAACCGCCAGGCGACCGGCCGGTACGCATCGTCGAGCCCGCCCAGCCACCGGCTTCGCAGCCGGAGGCGCAGCCCGACATGCAGGCGAATAGCGAAATTTTCGTTCAGGTCGGTGCATTCGGCGACCGGGAGAATGCCGAACGCCGCCGCTCGGCGTTAATGTCAGGTGGTATCGGCGGCGCATTCATCTTCGCCGACGAGGCCGCGACGCCCCCAATCTATCGTGTGCGCATCGGTCCGATCGACGGCGTGGACGCCTACGATGCGCTCGTCCTGAAGCTCGAAACGCTCGGCATCACGGATCCCTACCTGGTCACGCTGTAGACACAGTTCACATTATCGCTACACCCGTCGTGCGAAAATCGGCGTAATTCGTGCGGGAGATCGCTATGAAACAGGCACTCAGGAATTCATGTATCGCCGCGGCAGGCGTCATGTTACTCGCGGCATGCGGCGGCAGCAGCGACGACGACAGTGGTGGACTGACCGGTGGCACGCCCGCCGCCGAGCCCGCCACCATAACCGCCCAGAATGCACCCATGATTGCGGGTACCGTTGCCGAAGTGGCAATGGGCCAGGGCGTCTTTTCATCGATATTCACGCCGGATATCCCCATTGCAGCGACCGGCAAAGACGCCGCAGTTTCGCCGATCCTCTCAGCCGCGATGAAGTCGGCAGCTCCGTCGCAACTCTATGCGACGAGCGCCAGCCTCGAGAACTGTGCGGTCTCCGGCACTGTCGATGTGCAGGTCATCGTCGACAACCCGCTCGAGCCGTCCATCAACGACAGTTTCATTTTTGAATTCACGAACTGCAACGACGGCGCGGGCGTGGTCGTGGATGGTGGCATGACGATCACTATTGCCGACCTCGTCGGCGATCCGGCAACCGACAGCTTCCTGCTCGGCATGCAGATCGACTTCACCGACTTTGCAGTCACCGAGGGTGGCGAGACCACCAGGGCGGACGGCACCATGAGCCTTGAAGTCAATAGCCTGAATCCGCCGGTTACGACGATCTCGATCACGACAAACACCTTCGTTACGACGTCGGAAGGCACTGAAGAAATTCTCACGAATTTTACTGTCACGATTACCGAGGACGCGTCCGTGTTCCCGGTCGCCGTTACGGTCGAAACGTCGTTTACTATTTCGAGCCCCCGGATCGGCGGCGCGGTAACGGTGACGACGTCGCTGGCGCTGGAATCCATGGGCGAGGATTATCCTTTCGTCGGCGAGCTGCGTATCGAAGGTGCCGACCAGGCCGTCATCGTCATGATTGCGCTGGACGCCAATACGGTCCGGCTTGAAATCGACGTCGATGGCGACGGAGCCGTCGACGAGACGCTCGAAATGACCTGGGATGAATTGATGGCGGCCGCTGCCTGACCGAGATCCCCGGGGGTTGCACGTATCTGTAGGAGCGGTTCTCGAACCGCGACACATCGCGGGCCCGGGCCTGCTCCTGCAGACCGCTCCTGCAGACCGCTCCTGCAGCCGAGCAACACAAACGGCCGGCAATAAGGTTAAAATAGCCGCCCGTTTGGATTCCCCTCTGTGATCGAATGAAGCATTTCGTACCTGTTCTGTGCCTGTTGCTGGCCAGCACCACAGTTTTCGCCCAGTCGCGCCCGGTCCCGGCCCCGCCCATCATCGGCGCCTCGAGCTACCTGATGATCGACGCGAAGTCGGGCCGCGAACTCGCATCGCTGACGCCCGATACGCCGGTTCCGCCTGCCAGCCTGACCAAGCTGATGACGACCTACGTGATCTTCCACGCCATCGCGGAAGGCCAGATCACGCTCGAGGACGAAGTCACGGTGAGTGAAAAGGCATGGCG
>Ga0193946_1000009_pt1 | contig 21014 bp, 17 predicted proteins | sample BRT_12_MG_FD_161268 | JGI IMG/M metagenome (GOLD analysis project Ga0193946, IMG submission 161268) | Sediment microbial communities from the Broadkill River, Lewes, Delaware, United States - BRT_1-2_MG | ecosystem: Environmental > Aquatic > Freshwater > River > Sediment | place: USA: Delaware... | reverse complement strand
CAGGACCCGGTCATCGTAATCGATGAGCAGCAGCGCATCATCGGCCTGAATCACTGCGCCGAGGCCATGCTCTCTGTCTCGGAGCACGAGGCGCTGCGGACGCCGCTCGACGAAATTTTCAAGGACGGGGCCACGGTCGTTTTCGAAGCGCTGGATACGCAGAAGCCGCAGAAGATGATGACCGAGACCGGACGCTATCTGCATGTCCAGGTATCCCCGATCAATTCGGAACGGAGCTCCGTGCGCGGGGGCCGGGTGCTTATGTTCCGGGACGTCAGTGACGTGGAAAAAGCGCAGAGCGAAGTCCGCAAGAGCGAAAAGCTGCTGCGCACGCTGATCGATCACTCGGTCAACGGGGTCATACGTTTTCGCTGGGTCCAGGATGAGGAATTCGGCGGCAAGGATCTTCGCTGCATCTTCGCAAACGCGGCGGCGGGGCGCTTTCTCAATTCAACGCCTGACGATCTCGTGGACCTCAAGGCGTCGGAAATCTCGCGGCTGGCAATGACGGGCATGGATGCACACAGCCAGGCCTCGATGCTGGATCAGCTACGCGAGTCCTGCGAGGCTGGCGACAGCGTGGATGTCGAACTGGTGCAGAACAATGACGACACGCTGCGATTTCTGCGGATGATCTGTGAGCCGGTCGGTGACGATATCGCCGCGACCTTTATCGATGTTACCGACACCAGGGCGAAGGAGCGGCAGATGGAGTCGATCGCCTGGTCGGATCCTCTGACAGGCGTGCTGAACAGGCGCGGCTTCGAACGCGATGCCGCGCAGCGGCTGACGGATAGCGCCGATGACGCGACCGGGGCGCTGCTGTTCATCGACCTCAACGAATTCAAGGATATCAACGACCGCTACGGTCACGTGGTTGGTGATCAATTGCTGACCATAGCCGCGCAGCGGTTGCGCAAGAGCCTGCGATCGCAGGACATCATCGGCCGACCCGGCGGCGACGAATTCGTGGCCCTGGTACCCGATGTCTCCTCGGCGATTGCGGACGATCTCGCGCAGCGGCTGGCGAAAGCGCTGGAGGCGCCCTATAACATCGGCTCGGAGACCATGAGCTGTGCCGCAAGTATCGGTCTTGCCCTGTATCCCGCCAATGCCAATACGCTGACCGGGCTGCTTCGCGAAGCCGACCAGGCGATGTACCGGGCGAAGGCTCGCACGCGCGGCGCCGCCGAGTTGCGTCACGACGACCTCCTCGAAAAAGCAATCTGACCCCCCAACGTGTTTAAATACGGCGCTCTTGTCCCTGGCAAAGCGCGCGATGCACGGCACTACCCCTTTATCCATGCCCGGAGACGACCCCGTCATCCGGCTTGAAGATCTCAACCGCCGGTACCGTATGGGCGCCGATTACATCGACGCACTCGGCAGCGTGAACCTCACGGTCGAGCGCGGCGACTACCTCGCGATCATGGGCCCCTCCGGATCCGGCAAGTCGACGCTCATGAACATTATCGGTTGCCTTGATACGCCAACGGGCGGTTCTTACTGGCTCAATGGCAAGTCCGTGTCTGCCATGAACGAGAGACAGCTGGCCCGGGTCAGGAACACCGAGATCGGCTTCGTATTCCAGACCTTCAATTTGCTGCCGAGAATGACGGCGCTGGCAAATGTCGAGGTGCCACTTATCTATGCAGGGGTCAAACGCAGGGAGCGCGATGAACACGCAAGGGAAGTCCTCGAGACGGTCGGCCTTGCCGATCGCATGCTACACCGGCCATCCGAGATGTCGGGTGGCCAGCGCCAGCGGGTGGCAATTGCCCGAGCGCTGGTGACGAAGCCGAGCATCGTGCTGGCAGACGAGCCGACCGGCAATCTCGATTCCACGACGGGGCGCGAGATCATGGCGCTGTTCGACCGGCTGCACTCGGAGGGCAACACGCTCATGGTGGTGACGCATGAGCCGCACGTCGCGCGGCATGCGCGCCGTGCCATCCATCTCAGCGACGGCAATATCGTGAAAGATGAAGAGCAAGGAGCGAAAACTTGAAACATTATCTGCCGCTGTTCCTCGCAGCCGGACTCGCCGGCTGTGCCGAAGAGCCCGATGCAGGCCCGATGTACGAAAGTGCAACGGCGGACAGGCGCTCGATCGAGGTCAGTGTGAGTTCCGCCGGCGTCGTCGAGCCGCTTGCCACGGTCGAGGTGAAATCGAAGGCCTCCGGCGAGGTCCTCGACGTGCTGGTCGAGGTCGGCGATCACGTGGAAAGGGATACCCTGATGGTGCGCATCGATCCGCGAACGGTGCGCAACGATCTGGCCCAGCGTGAAGCCGAGCTGAAAGCGGCATTGTCCCGCCGCGAAATTGCGCGATCCCAGATGTCCCGGGCGGAGGCGTTGCTCGCGAAAGGCACCTTCACGCAGCTCGACCTGGAGCAGGCCGCACTTGAACTTGCCAACGGCGAGGCCGACGTGGTTGCCGCCCAGGTAAGCGTCGAGAATGCCCGCATTGCCGTGGACGATACGGACGTGCGCGCACCGATCACCGGCACCGTGATCCTGAAACCGGTGGAGCGCGGGCAGGTGATCTCTTCGCCGACCCGCGACGTTGCCGGAGGCAGCCCGCTGATGCAGATGGCGGACCTGAGCGAAGTGCAGATACGAGCCCTCATCGACGAGACGGACATCGGCAAGATCCGCCCCGGCATGACGGCAAAGGTCTCCGTCGCGGCCTACCCGAACCAGCCGTTCCCGGGCGAGGTCGTCAAGATCGAGCCGCAGGCGGTGGTCGAACAGAACGTAACGATGTTCGCGGTGCTCGTCTCCATCAACAACCGCCAGGGCCTGCTGATGCCCGGCATGAATGCGGAGGTGGATATCTCGATTGCGCGCAGCGAAGACGTGGTAACGATCCCGGTGATGGCGCTAAGGACGAACCGCGATATTGCCTCGACGGCAGCGATACTCGGCATTGAGGAGACGGATCTCCGTGCGAAGCTGAAAAATGCCGGCGGCAGCGGAAAACGGGCGGCTGAAGCCGCGGGACAACGCGATGCCCGGAAGGGGAGCCAGACCGACTATCGTTTCGGCGGTAATTTCTGGGTCGTCATGGACGCGGGCGACGAGCCCGAGGTTCGCAACATCCGCACCGGCATCACCGATCTCGATCGCGTCGAGGTCATCGAGGGAATCGAGGAGTCCGAGTCGGTCCTGGTGCTGCCGTCGACCCATCTCTTCGAGGTCCAGCAGGAGTTGCAGAACTGGCTTAATCGCCGCATCGGGGTGCCGGGCATCAAGCGCAGTTAATCGCCCATGCTGATATCGGAAACATTTCGAATAGCGCTGTCGTCGATCCGGAGCAACCTGTTCCGCGCAACCCTCACGATGCTCGGCATCATCATCGGTGTCGGTGCCGTGATCACGATGGTTGCCCTGGGAACCGGCGCGCAGCGCGCGATCGACGAACAGATGGCGGCGCTCGGCGGCGATATTCTGGCGGTCGAGTCCTCGTTCTGGTTCAGTCGCGGCGTGGCACGCGACCAGCAGACGCTGACTACCGACGACGCGGTAGCGCTGGCGACCGGTACCCGGCATATCGACGAGGTCGTGCCCGAGATCAATGGCCGGTTGCAGGTGAAATACGGCAACCGGAACATCAATACGTCGGTGCTCGGTACGACCCCGAATTACCTCGACGTGCACGGTTTTGAAGTAGCGGCGGGTCGTATGTTCAACCGTGCCGACGATTCCGCCCGCAAGCGCGTTGCGGTGCTCGGCGCCGAAGTACCGGATATGCTCGAAACGGACGCGGCGAGTATCGTAGGGCAGAGTATTGCGATCCGGTCGATCCCGTTCGACGTAATCGGCGTCCTCGCGCCAAAAGGATCGACGGGCTGGCGTAACCCGGACGACGATATCTGGATCCCGCTGAGCACGGCGCAGTACAGGGTGACGGGTAATGAGTTTGTCGAACGCATCAGCGTGCTCGTGGAAGAATCATCGTCGGTGGAATTCGCGATGCTCGAGATCGAACGGGTGCTGCGGCGTGAACACGGCATCCTTCCCGGGAAGGATAACGATTTCGCGATGGTCAATCGCAAGCAGTTCGCGGAGTCCCGCCAGGAAGCGACCCAGATATTTACGTTCCTGCTCGCGGGCATCGCCGGCGTCAGTCTCGTCGTCGGCGGTATAGGCATCATGAACATCATGCTTGTGACGGTGACCGAGCGCACACGGGAAATCGGCATACGCAAGGCGCTCGGCGCCACGCGCGCGAATATCCTGCTGCAGTTCCTCGTCGAATCCACGACGCTGTGCCTGCTGGGAGGTGCGCTGGGTCTCCTCGTCGGTGCGACGGCGGCAACCCTGCTGAACAGGCTCGCCGGGTGGCAGACGGTCGTGACGGCGGAGTCGGCGATGATGGCATTCGGCTTTAGCGCCGTTGTCGGTATCGTATTCGGGATCTGGCCCGCCCGCCGTGCCTCGCAGCTGGACCCGATCGACGCCTTGCGTCACGAGTAAGGCGGCCGGTGAAAACCTGCGAGTTTCGCCTGCCGGGCTGATTCTGTGGCAGTCTTGCTGCTCTGATCACAGCGCCGGGGTGCCGGATAACGCATGAGCGAGCAGAAAGCAGGCAGCCTGTCCCGTATTTTCCGGGGAGCGACACGCATCGAGCCTGAAGAGGCGCGGGCGGCGATCCTTTCATTTTCGTTCCTTTTCCTGTTGATGCTGGCCTACAACATACTCAAGCCGGTACGGGATGCACTGGCACCGGAGTGGAGCGATGTCGAGCTCGCGTCGCTCTGGACGATCAACTTCTTCTTCAGTGCAATCGCCGTGAGCATATACGGCTATGCGGTGTCGCGTGGCAAGCTGAAGAAAGTCATTCCTGGCGTCTACGCATTTTTCGCGTTGAGCTTCGTGCTGTTCTACATCGGCGCCAGCAGCAGCCAGGACGGTGAGCTGATCAACAAGGCATTCTACGTCTGGCTCAGCCTGTTCTCGCTGTTCCACATCTCGGTGTTCTGGAGCCTGATGTCGGATATTTTCAGCAAACAGCAGGCACCGCGGCTCTTCGGGTTTATCGCCAGCGGCGCAAGCATCGGTACCATCGCGGGATCGGCCGTGGCGCTCGCGCTGGCGAAACTTGTCGGGACGCTCAACCTGATGCTGGTTGCAGCAAGCATTCTCGTCACGATCCTGCCGATGGTAGCGGTACTGCGAAGGGCGGCCAGTCCGGAAGGCCCGGCGACCGCGGAAGAACAGGCGCTCAGCGGCAATCCGTTTGCCGGCTTTCGGGAGTTCGTGCGCAATCCGTATCTTCTGGGCATCGGTGTCTTCATCTTCTTCTACACGTTCATTGGCTCGTTCGCCTATTTCGAACTCAAGAACCTGATGGCTGCAAATGATCGCGATACGAATACTGCGATCTGGGCCGGCATCAACCTGGCTGTGAACAGCCTGACGATCATGATTGCCTGGTTCGCCACGGGCCGCATCACCGCTCGAATAGGCGTCGGCAAAACGCTGGCGCTGGTGCCGGTTCTGGTCGCCGCGGCCCTGGTACTGGTATTCGTTAACCCGGTGCTCGCCGTGATGGTTGGCGGGTGGGTCGTTCTGAAGGCCGGCAATTACTCGATTACGCGGCCCGGGCGGGAAATGCTTTATACGAACGTAAGTCGTGAAGACCGCTTCAAGACCAAACAGGTCATCGACATCGTTGTCTACCGCGGCGGTGACGTGCTGTCAGGCTGGGTATTTGCATTGCTTACCACGACCATTGGTCTCGGCATGGGTCCGATCGCCATTATCGGCGCCGGCGTCGCGCTGCTCTGGGCGTGGGTCGGCTTTGGTCTCGGCCGCAAGTACGATCTGGCTATTGCGCAGGACGCCGAATCGGTGGCGGCAGGCGTGCCGGTCGAGGACACGCGGTGACTACCGTGTTCATCTGTGATGCGGTGCGAACGCCGATCGGGCGATACGGCGGGGCGCTCGCTGCCGTGCGCGCTGACGATCTGGGAGCGATCCCGATTGCCGCGTTGCTCGCGCGGCACGCGACGCTCGATCCTGCCGCAGTCGACGACGTGGTCTACGGCTGCGCCAACCAGGCGGGCGAGGACAACCGCAACGTTGCGCGCATGTCTGTGCTGCTCGCGGGGCTGCCGGCGACGGTTTCCGCGGCCACGGTCAACCGTCTGTGCGGCTCGGGCATGAATGCCATCGGCAATACCGCAGACGCGATCCGTGCCGGCGGCATCGAACTGGCGATCGCCGGCGGCGTGGAGTCCATGTCGCGGGCGCCGTTCGTGCTGGCCAAGCAGGCTGCGGCATTCGGCCGCAATGCGGAAATTTACGATACGACGCTCGGCTGGCGTTTCGTGAACCGCAAGCTGGAGGAGCAGTACGGCATCGATTCGATGGCAGAGACCGCCGAAAACGTGGCCGACGAATTCGGCGTATCCCGCGAGGATCAGGACGCCTTCGCGCTGCGCAGCCAGCAGCGGGCTGAAGCTGCTATTGCGTCGGGTGTGCTCGCCGAAGAAATCGTGGCCGTGACCGTGCCGCAGCGACGTGGCGACCCGGTCGTCGTGGACACGGACGAACATCCCCGCCCGGGCTCGACAATCGACGCGCTGGCGAAACTGAAGCCAATCGTGAGGCAGGGAGGCAGCATTACTGCCGGCAACGCATCCGGCATCAACGACGGCGCCTGCGCGTTGCTCATCGCATCGGAGGCTGCCGCGAAGCGCCACGAGCTGGAGCCGATGGCCCGCGTGATCGCGTGGGCCGCGGCAGGCGTCGAGCCACGTATCATGGGCGTCGGACCGGTGCCGGCGGCGCAGAAGGTGCTGTCGCTCGCCGGCCTGGACATCGACCGCATGGACGTCATCGAGCTGAACGAGGCCTTTGCGGCCCAGGGGCTCGCGTCGCTGCGTCAACTCGGGGTCGATGACGACGCCGGGCACGTGAACCCGAACGGTGGCGCGATCGCGCTCGGGCACCCGCTCGGGATGTCGGGTGCGCGCCTGGTGACGACGGCGGCGCATGAGCTGCGGCGCAGGAACGGGCGCTACGCGCTCTGCACGATGTGCATCGGCGTGGGGCAGGGCATTGCAATGATCATCGAGAGGACATGAGCAGGAAAGCGCCGCCCAGTTACGAGACGCAGTCGCTGCGTGATCTCGAAGAGGTAATCCGCGGCCGGCGCACGATCAACCTGTATCTGCAGACGCCGGTGCCCGAGGAACTGGTTCGCGAGGCAATCGAAGCCGCAACCTGGGCGCCCAATCACCACGTGACGGAGCCCTGGCATTTCTACCTGCTGGGGCGCGAGACCATCGAGCAGTGCCTGGATCTGTGCCGCGACATCGTGACGGCGAAGAAAGGGCCGGACGCAGCGGAGTTCAAGCGCGAGAAATGGTCCGAAAAGCCAGGCTGGCTGGTCGTTACCTGCTCGCTCTCGGGCGACGAATTGACGCAACGGGAGGACTACGCAGCGTGCGCGGCTGCTATACAGAACTTCATGCTCTACCTCTGGAAAGCCGGCGTCGGCAGCAAATGGACGACGGGCGACATCACCCGCGATTCGCGCTTCTTCGACATCCTTGGCGTCGATGCAGACACGGAGCTCGTGGTCGGCCTGCTGTGGTTCGGTTACCCGAAGGTGACGCCTGCTCAGAAGCGCAAGAATCTGCGCGACGTTCTCTCCGAACTGCCTTAGCTGCCGCCGTTCGCTTATAATTCCGGGTATGCCCTCATTCCTATCGGAACTTCGGCGGCGCAACGTGCTCCGCGTTGCAGCAGCTTACGCGCTGGTGGCCTGGATCATCATCGAGGCCGGCTCTGTCCTGTTGCCTACCTTCGGTGCCACGGAAGGGACCTTCCAGGTTTACGTAATCGTCGTGCTCATCGGCTTCATCGTCTCCGTGGTGCTGGCGTGGATTTTCGAGATCACTCCGGAGGGCGTCAAGCGCGACAGGGATATCGCTCAGCGCGACCGCGTGGATGCGCGATCGAAGTCGACCATGAACTACCTGATCATCGGCTTGCTCGCGGTGGCGCTCGGTGTGTCCATTACGTTCAATGTCACCGGGGTTCGTGACGGCGACGAGCCCGCAGAACCGGCCGTTGCGGAAAAGCCGGCCATTGCCGTGTTGCCCTTCGCAAGCCTCAGCAGCGAACCCGACAACGTCGTCTTCGCCGACGGCATACACGGCGACATACTGACACAGCTCGCAAACATCGGGTCATGCAAGGTAATTTCGCGCACCTCCGTGATGGAGTACCGCAACACCACGAAGAACGTACGCCAGATCGGCGAGGAGCTCGACGTTGGTTCGGTACTCCAGGGCTCGGTCCAGCGCGTGGGCGACAATGTGAGAATCAACGTCCAGCTGGTCGACGCGAGGAACGACGTCAACATCTGGGCGGAGACCTTCGATCGCCAGCTGACGGCCCACAATATCTTCGACATCCAGAGCGAGATATCGGCGGCGATCGCCGGCGCGCTCGAGACGACGTTGACGCCAGCAGAGCAGGTGAGGATTGCGGCGAAACCGACCGCAGACCTGCGCGCCTACAGTGCGTATGTTTCCGGACGCGACAATCTTTATCTCAGACGCCTCGAGACGTTGTGGGCGGCGAGAGAGAACTTCGAGCAGGCTATCGAGTACGACCCGAACTATGCCGCTGCCTATGCAGGACTGGCAGAAAGCGTCCTGCTGCTGGAGAACAATCACCAGGCGTTGCCGCGGGCAGAAGCGTACGAGATTGCCCGAGCCAACCTGCAGAAGGCGCTGGAGCTGGATCCGGACCTGGCCGATGCCTATGCCGTAAAGGGGTTGCTCGAGAGCAAGGTCTGGCAACAGACGCGGGTGGGGCGGGAGAACCTCGAGGCCGAGGCGGCATTTCGCCGCGCGATCGAGCTGAACCCCAATCATGCGAGCGCCTACATGTGGTTTGCGATGTTGCGCGATGGCGAGGACCGTGACGACGAAGCTATCGAACTCTTTCAGCGTTCCATGGAGCTGGACCCGCTGGGCCGCATACCGTACACCAACCTGCCGATGCTGTATGCGCAGCGCGGTCGCGATAAAGAGGCTATCCGGCTGTGGCTGGAGGCGATGGAGATACATCCCGAATGGCCGATGCCGCAGCAGTACATGGCGACCCACATGGCTGGACTGGGACGCCTCGATGAGGCAGTGGCATGGATGCAGCGGGCAATCGAATTGAGCGACGACCAGACACTCGCCATGTTCAATGTCCGAATGTTCGCGGCGTTCGGCGACTTGGACCGGGCCGTGGAAATAGTGAACACCTTGCCCGACGATCATCCGTTCGCGAAATACATGGACGGGTTCTTGTTGCTGCTCGATATGGATATCCGCGGAGCACTGGACTTCTTTTCTGCGATTGCCGAGCGCGGGGAGTCACTCATTGCCAACGAATTCCCTGCCGGGGCGGCGGCGCAGATCGCGATCCTGGCGGGCGACCTCGAGAAAGCGCGGGAGTTCATATTCATCGACGAACCGATACTCCGCGAGGATGCCTCGCTGCAGGTCGACGCATTCACCATCCCGTCAATCGTCCGGCTGGCCTATATCAGCCAGCGTGAAGGGGACGAGGCATACGCGCAGGAGCTGCTGCAGGCAGCGCTGCCGGTCGTTCAGCAACAGCCCCGACTCGGGTGGTTCGGGCAGGGCATCCATGAGGTCCGCATCCTCGCGCTGCTGGGGCGCAAGGAGGACGCGCTTGGCTCCCTGCGCGAACTGATCGACGCTGGATTCCGGGAGCCCGTTCTGACCGATTTCTGGTCGCTCGAGCTTGATCCCTTTCTTGCCGCGCTGAGGGACGATCAGCGCTTCGCGGACATGCTGGATGAAGTGAATCGCTCGCTGGCGGAAATGTACGATCGCGTTCTCCAGGCAGAAGACACCGGCGACTGGGAAACCCTGCGCGCCCAAGCCAGGATCATCTGAGGGTCAAGGTCCTGCCAGAGGGCCCTAGTCCCGCGCCAGCTCCTCCGGGTGATGCACGATCGGGCCGCCGCAGATCAGCGGCTGCAGCAGCAGGATCGCGAGGACAACGAGCCCTGCGCCAGCGATGATCAGCACGGAATTGCGTAGCGTACCGTCATAGGCTGACGCACCCAGGATAGCGCCCGACGCGCCGATGACGTTCTGTATCGTGCCGATGATGGACGATGCCACACCGGCAATTCGTGGCAATGGATCGAGCGCCAGCACCATCGCGTTGGAAAGCACGATCGGCACGGCGAAAAAGAACAGGCACACGCAACCCCAGACCCAGGCGAAAGGCGCCGAATCGAGCCAGGCGGCAATCAGCAGCTGCAGCGATGCCGCGGCCATCAGGAACACGCCGATGCGAATCAGCGGCAGGATCTCGAGATGCGAGACGAGGAAGCGATTGATCAGCGATCCCGCCAGTATCGAAAGTCCCGCGCAGGCGAAAATCAGGCCATAAGCCTGTATCGAAAAGCCGTAGATCTCGACCGCGAGCGCCGCAGACACGGCGATGACCGACATGAATCCGGCCGGCGGTACGACGATCAACAACAGGCCGAAGATGCTCTGCCGGTGGCGGAAGAATTCTGCAAAGCTTTTCTGCAGTTGCCGCAGCGGGTGTCCTTCCGGATTGGGCGTGTGCGTCTCGACAAGGTTGCTGCGTATGCCGATGAGCATGACAAAGCCGCCGACCGCAATGGCAATGAAGGGCGCCCGCCAGCCCCACTGCGCGACCATCAGCGCGCCGATGCTCGGCGCGACGACAGGCGCAACGGTGAAGATCATCGTCATGAGCGACATCAGTCGCGCCGCGCTCTTGCCGCTCGCAATGTCGCGCACGATGGCGCGGGACAGCACCACGGCCGAAGCGCCGCCCATGCCCTGCACGAAACGTGCGGCCAGCATGACGTCGATGGTCTGTGCGAGGGCGGCCACGGTCGCGGCGAGCGCAAACAGGCTCATGCCGGCATAGAGCACCGGCAGCCTGCCCGCACGGTCGGAAAACAGCCCCGCGGGAATCTGGCCGCAGGCCATACCGAGCATGAAGGCACCGACGATGAGCTGGCCCTCTGGCAGGTCCGTACCGAGCAGGCGCACCATTTCGGGGATTGCCGGCAGGCTCAGGTCGATCGTCAGTGCGGCGACAGCCGTAAGAAGACCGAGCGTGAGGATAAAACTCCGCCGGGCAACGAGAGTCGGGTTCATGAAACGGGCGCAGAGAGAATTACAGGTTCGGGCTGCAGGAGCGCCCGGCGATGAACAAGTCTGACAGGGGATGCGAGCCAAGCCAATAGGCGAGTTCTCTCGGGTGGTCCAGGTCCCAGCTGGCGATGTCGGCTCGCTTGCCAGCCTCGAGAATGCCGCGATCGTGCCCGAGGCCGAGTGCGCGTGCGGCCTCGCGGGTCACGCCGGCGAGGCATTCTTCCGGCGTCAGCCGAAACAGGCGTGAGGCGAGACCCATGGCGAAATGAACGGAGCACAGCGGCGACGTGCCCGGATTGCAGTCGGTCGCAATGGCGATCGGCACGCCGCTGTCACGCAGTTCGCCGACCGGCGGCGGCTGTTTTTCGTTGAGTGTCAGGTACGCCCCTGGCAGCAATACGGCGGCGCTACCGGAATCAGCGAGCGCCCGGACGCCCTTGTGCGACGTATATTCCAGGTGGTCGGCTGACAGGGCGCCGAAACGCGCCGCGAGTTCCGCGCCGCCGCCATCGCTCAGCTGGTCAGCGTGCAGCTTGACCCGCAGGCCGAGATCCTTTGCGCGCAGGAACAGCCTTTCGACCTGACTCGCATCGAACGCGATGGACTCGCAGTAGGCATCGACAGCATCCGCGAGATCAAGCTCGACAGCTGCGGGCAGTATCTCGGCGACGATAAAGTCGATGTAGGCATCCGCATCGTCCGTGAATTCGGGCGGGACGGTGTGGGCCGCGAGCAGCGTCGTACGGACAGTCAGCCCGGACGACTCGCCGAGCCGGCGAGCGACTCGCAGCATCTTCAGTTCCGTGTCCAGATCGAGTCCATAGCCGGACTTGATCTCGACCGTTGCCACGCCCTCGCGGGCCAACGCCTGAAGCCTGTTCAGCGCATCGGCGTACAGTTGCTCCTCGCTGGCCGCCCGCGTCGCATTGACGGTGGACAGGATGCCGCCGCCTTCCGCCGCGATGTCTTCATAACTCACGCCGCCAAGACGCCGCTCGTACTCCCCGGCCCGCTGGCCGCCGAATACGAGATGCGTATGGCAGTCGATGAGGGCAGGGGTCACCCAGTGGCCCGACAGCGAGCGTGTCTCCGCGGCTTGCCCCGCAGGGAGTTCCGTCGCGCTGCCGATCCAGTCGATGATGCCGTCCCGAATCGCGATCGCGCCCGCGTCGATCGCGCCGTAATCCGGCTCGCCCTGTTGCATCGTGGCGATGCGGGCGTCCGTCAGCAGCAAGTCCCATTCGGCCATTGGTCTCTCCGGAATTGCAAAGCAACCTAGCATGGACTAGCCTGTATATACAACTTGACGGTACCCCGAATGACCCCGATTTTTGCCAGGAAAGCGCTGTTACCCGACGGCTGGGCCGACGACGTCCTGCTGCGGATTACCGACGGCCTCATCGAAGAGGTTCTGCCGGGCGCTGCGCCAGACGACGGGACGGTCGCGACGGGCTGCATCATCCCCGGCCTGTGCAATGCTCACAGCCACGCCTTCCAGCGAGCGCTGGCCGGCCGCACCGAGGAGCGTTCCCCCGCGGGCCGCGACAGCTTCTGGACCTGGCGCGAGCGCATGTACGAACTCGCCGCCATGCTCGACCCCGATCTGCTGGGCGCCATCGCCAGGCAGGTTTACACGGAGATGCTGCAGAGCGGCTACACGACGGTCGTCGAATTTCATTACATGCACCGCGACCCGTCCACGAAAACCGCGGGCATGGGCATGTTCGAGGCGCTCGCGGAGGCCGCGCGGCAGACGGGCATCCGCCTTACCTACGTCCCGGTGCTCTACGAGCGCGCCGGGTTCCACGCGCCGCAACCCGAGGGGCCGCAGGAACTCTTCGCGCTGTCGCTCGAGCAGTTCCTCGAGCACCATGACGAAGCGGCCGGCAGGCAGTCGGACAGGCTCAGCGTCGGTATCGGCGCGCACAGCCTGCGTGCCGTCAGCGCGCCGTCGCTGGCGGCCATCGCCGAGGCGGGCCGCAAGGCGGGCGGGCCGATTCACCTCCATATCGCGGAACAGCAGCGCGAAGTCGACCAGTGCCTGGCCGCCTACGAACGCCGTCCGGTGCGCTGGCTGCTGGAGAATGCCGGCGTTGATGAGCAATGGTGCCTCGTGCACGCGACGCACATGGACGCCGACGAGACGCAGCGCCTCGCCGCGTCCGGGGCCGTCGTCTGCGTGTGCCCGAGCACGGAAGCGAATCTCGGTGACGGGCTGTTCCCGCTCGCCGATTACCTTGCCCACGGCGGCAGGCTCGCGATCGGCTCCGACAGCCACATCTCGATCAACCCGTTCGAGGAGCTGCGATGGCTGGAATACGGGCAGCGGCTCGCGACACACAGCCGCAATGTCACGTCGTTCCGGACCGCGCACGTCGGCCGCGAGCTGTTCGAGCGTGCCGTCGAGGGCGGCGCAAGAGCGAGCGGTCAGAAGACCGCCGGACTGGCCCGCGGAGCCCCGGCCGATCTCGTGGCGCTCTATGACGACGACCCCATGCTGACGGGGCACGGGCACGAGTCGCGCCTCGATGCCCTGGTTTTTTCCGGCTATCGGCTGCCGATCGAGGGAGTGATGGTGAATGGCGACTGGCTTGTCGCGGACGGTGAGCACACCTGCGGCAACGAATCCCGCGATGCATTTCGCGCCGCCATTGCGGCCCTGGGGGCAAAGCGATGAACGCCAGTGACAAGCCGCGCTACCAGCAGCTCAAGGACCTGATCATTACGCAGATTTCGTCGGGCGAACTGGGCCCCAACGACAGGGTTCCATCCGAGAACGAGCTCGTCGAGCGCATGCAGGTATCGCGCATGACGGCGAACCGGGCGCTCAGGGAGCTCACCGATGAAGGTTACGTCGAGCGCATCGCCGGTCGCGGCACCTTCGTGTCCGACTTTCGCTCGCGCTCGCACATGCTCGAGGTGCACAACATCGCCGACGAAATCGCGCAGCGGGGTCACCGGCACACCTGCGACGTCCTGCGCAACTCCCGGCAACACGCCCGCGGGGAGATTGCGAAGGCGCTGCACGTCAAGCAGGGCAGCGACGTGTTCCACCTGCTGCTCGTGCATTACGAGAACGGCGTGCCGATACAGGTGGAAGATCGCCACGTGCTGGCCGATTTCGCCCCCGGCTGCGCCGGACAGGACTTCGGCGCGGTGACGCCGAGCGCTTACCTGACCTCGATCGCGCCGCTGCAGGAAGCGGAACAGATCGTGCGCGCGCAGCTGCCGAACGCCGCCGTGCGCCGGCAACTGCAGATGCCGGAAAACGAACCGTGCCTGGTCGTGATGCGCCGCACCTGGGCGCACGGCCGCCCGGTCACGTTCGCGCGACTGCATCACCCGGGCAGTCGCTACGAACTGACCGGGCATTACACACCCCCCGGAACGACGAAATCGGCGCCCGACGGCGTCGTGCAACTGGAGAAACTACAGCGATGAACAAACCCCGCGTCATCCGGGCGCCGGTCGGCACAGAGCTCTCTGCGAAGAGCTGGCTTACCGAGGCGCCACTGCGCATGCTCATGAACAATCTCGACCCCGATGTTGCGGAGAGGCCGCAGGACCTGGTCGTGTACGGCGGCATCGGCAAGGCGGCCCGCAACTGGGAGTGTTTCGACACGATCGTCAAGTGCCTCCGCGAACTCGGCGACGATGAAACCCTGCTCGTGCAATCCGGCAAGCCGGTCGGCGTCTTCCGCACGCACGCCGATGCACCACGCGTGCTGATCGCCAATTCGAATCTCGTGCCGGCGTGGGCCAACTGGGAACACTTCCGCGAACTCGACCGCAAGGGGCTGATGATGTTCGGCCAGATGACGGCCGGCTCGTGGATCTATATCGGCAGCCAGGGCATCGTACAGGGCACCTACGAGACTTTCGTCGAGATGGGTCGCCAGCATTACGGCGGCAGCCTGTCCGGCCGCTGGATTCTGACGGCCGGACTCGGCGGCATGGGCGGCGCACAGCCGCTGGCGGCGACGATGGCGGGCGCGTCGATGCTTGCTATCGAGTGCCAGGCCGACCGGATCGAAAAACGAATCTCGACGGGCTATCTCGATACGCAAACCGACGACCTCGACGAGGCGCTGGCGTTGATCGGGAAGTCCGTTGCCGATGCCAGGCCCCTGTCGGTCGGCCTGCTCGGTAATGCGGCGGAGATCCTGCCGGAACTCGTGAAGCGCGGTGTACGGCCAGATGCCGTTACCGATCAGACCTCGGCACACGACCCGGCCAACGGTTATCTTCCCATCGGCTGGACGGTCGAGGAATGGTTCGAGCGCCGGGAAACGGATCCTGACGCCGTGGTTGCGGCCGCTTCCGAATCGATGGCCGTGCACGTTCGCGCCATGCTCGCGTTACACGAAGCCGGCGTGCCCACCTTCGACTACGGCAACAACATCCGCCAGGTTGCGCTGGACCAGGGCGTCGAGAATGCCTTCGATTTCCCGGGCTTCGTTCCGGCCTATGTGCGTCCGCTGTTCTGCCGCGGCGTCGGGCCGTTTCGCTGGGCGGCGTTGTCCGGCGACCCCGAGGACATCTACCGCACGGACGCCAAGGTGAAGGAGTTGATCCCGGACGACGAGCACCTGCACCAGTGGCTGGACGCCGCCCGCGAGCAGATTCAGTTCCAGGGACTTCCGGCGCGCATCTGCTGGGTTGGTCTCGGCGAGCGCGACCGCCTCGGCCTTGCGTTCAACGAGATGGTTCGCAACGGCGAACTCAAGGCGCCGGTCGTCATAGGCCGCGACCATCTCGACAGCGGTTCCGTGGCGAGCCCGAATCGTGAAACCGAAAGCATGCGCGACGGTTCCGATGCGGTATCGGACTGGCCCCTCCTGAATGCGTTGCTGAATACGGCGAGCGGGGCGACCTGGGTGTCTATTCACCATGGCGGCGGGGTCGGCATGGGCTATGCGCAGCATGCCGGTCTCGTCATCGTTTGCGACGGTAGCGAAGAGGCGGATCGCCGCATCGCCCGCGTGCTGTGGAACGATCCGGGCACCGGCGTAATGCGCCACGCCGACGCCGGCTATCCGGAGGCCATCGAATGCGCGCAGGAACACGGCCTGAATCTGCCGATGGTGGGCCGGGGAGGAAGGTCGTGAAACTCGTCGTCGACAAGCAGCTTGTTACGCTCGCGGAACTTCGCGAGGCCTGGAGCGGACCGGTCGAAATATCCCTCGGCATCGAGGCGCGCCGAGCGATTGCGGAGGCCAGCGAATACATCGCCGACGTCGTTGACAGCGGCGCCGAGATCTACGGCGTCAATACCGGCTTCGGTCAGCTCGCGCGGGTCCATATCAGCGATGACGAACTCGTGAAGTTGCAGGAAAACCTGGTGCGCTCGCACTCGGTTGGCGTTGGCGAGGATCTCGACGACAACATCGTGCGCCTGATCATGCTCATGAAAGTAGTCGCGCTCGCCGAAGGTTTCTCGGGCGTGCGCCTCGAACTGGTCGACACGTTGTGTGCGCTGATCAACCACAATGTCTATCCGCGGATTCCGGCCAAGGGTTCGGTCGGTGCATCGGGCGACCTCGCGCCGCTTGCGCACATGGCCAGTGTGCTGATCGGGGTCGGCGAGGCCAGGGTGAACGGCCAGCTGGTTTCTGCAGAAGAGGCGCTCGCGCACGCGGGCGTCGAGCCGATCAGGCTGGCGCCCAAGGAGGGACTCGCGCTACTGAATGGTACCCAGGTGTCGACCGCGCTCGCGCTGGCCGCGGTCTTCCGCTCCGAGAATGTGCTGGCGGCAGCGCTGGTTGCCGGCGCGATGTCCGCGGACGCGGTGAAGGGCAGCGACACGCCTTTCGATCGCCGCATACACAGCGTACGCGGGCACGGTGGTCAGACTGCCGTCGCCGGCGTATTGCGGCAGCTCATGCGCGACAGTGAAATACGCGAATCGCACCTGGAGTGCGAGCACATCCAGGATCCGTATTCGATACGCTGCCAGCCGCAGGTGATCGGTGCGTGCCTGGACGTTCTGCGACACGTCTGCACGGTGCTCGAGATCGAGGCCAATGCGGTAACCGACAACCCGCTGGTATTCACCGAGTCGCACACCGTGCTCTCGGGCGGCAATTTCCACGCCGAGCCGGTGGCATTCGCGGCCGACTATCTAGCGCTCGCCATCGCGGAAATCGGCGCGCTGTCGGAGCGCCGCATCGCCTTGCTCGTCGACGAGCACATGAGCGGCCTGCCCGCGTTCCTGGTCCAGGAGGGCGGCCTGAACAGCGGCTTCATGATGGTCCAGGTCACCGCAGCGGCACTCGCCTCCGAAAACAAGTCGCTCGCGCATCCGGCCAGTGTCGACAGCATACCGACCTCGGCGAACCAGGAAGACCACGTCAGCATGGCGACCTTTGCGGCGCATCGTCTGCACACGATGCTGCACAACACGGCAGACATCGTTGCGATCGAACTGCTGGCAGCCGCGCAGGGCATCGAGTTCCACCGGCCGAAGAAGAGCTCCCCGCCGATCGAGAAGACGATTGCCGCCGTGCGCAGCGTGTCGCGGAGCTACACCGAGGACCGGTCGCTGTCGCGGGATATCGCCAGGCTCTCGGATATGATCGACTCGGGGGCGTTCTGCGAGCACGCCGCATCGGTATTGCCGAGTCTTGGTGCATGAGCGACGTTTACTCGTTCACTCCGGGCGATTCGCCGCTTGTTGTCAGCGTGCCGCACGACGGCCGCCTGATCCCGGAGGAGCAGCAGGCACGCATGACGCGGACGGGACTCGCAATACCCGATACCGACTGGCACGTGGCCGAACTCTACGGTTTCGCCCGCGAACTCGGAGCATCGATGCTGGTGGCGCGGTACTCGCGCTGCGTCGTCGATCTCAATCGTCCGCCGGACGACGGCTCCCTGTACGAAGGCCAGGTCGCGACCGGGCTTTGCCCTCAGTACACGTTCGCCGGCGAGCCGCTGTACCGTGACGACGTACCCGTCTCGCAGGCCGAGGTCGCCGTCCGCGTCGAAGGCTACTGGCGGCCCTATCACGAGAGGCTGAAGCAGGTGCTCGACGAAGTTCGGGCGCGTCACGGCTACGCGTTGCTCTGGGATGCCCATTCGATCCCCAGCCGGGTACCGCGGCTTTTCGACGGCGAGCTGCCCGTGCTCAACCTCGGCAACTTCGACGGCCGGAGCTGCGACTTCCACATTGCCCGCGAGTTGCAGGCAATCGCATCTTCGAGTACGTATGAGGCCGTATTGAACGGCCGCTTCAAGGGCGGTTACATTACGCGCCACTACGGTGACCCGGGTAACGGCGTGCAGGCGATGCAGCTGGAACTGGCGCAGCGAGCCTACATGGACGAGGTCACGCGCAAATTCGATCACGCGCTCGCGGATCGGCTGCGTGAAACCTTGCGCGCTCTGCTGGCCGAATTTGCCCGGGCCGGTGCGATTCAGTGAGAATTCATCTGCGCGGGGTTAATATGCGTAGCTCAGATCAGGGAACAGACAGGAACAGAACATGACCAGACTATTCAAGCTCGTGATCGCTCTCGGATTCGTCGGCGTAATCGCCGCATCCCCGGCCGCAATGGCGGCGTCGGCTGCCGAAATCGACGTGCGCGTCAAGGAAACCATCGGGGAGTTCAAGAGTAACGTTAACGGCGCGGAGGTTTTCCTCCAGCAGGCCGCCGGCTATCTCGTCTTTCCGAAGGTTTACAAGGTCGGCGTCGGTATCGGCGGCGAGACGGGCGAAGGCGCGCTGCTGATCGGCAGTAAGGTGGTCGATTACTATCGTACCTCCAGTGGCTCGGTGGGCTTTCAGCTCGGCGCGCAGGCGCGCTCGATCGTGATTGTCTTCATGACGGAGGAAGCGCTGGGCAAGTTCCGCAACAGCGAAGGCTGGAAGGTCGGCATCGACGGTTCGGTCGCGTTGATCGATCTCGGCGCCGGCAAGACGATCGATTCGAAGAACATCAAGGATCCCGTCGTCGGCTTTATCTTCGGTTCCAAGGGGCTGATGTACAACCTGACGCTCGAAGGCACGAAGATCCACAAGCTTGACAAGAGCTGATTCGAAGCAGACGCCGCCCGGGCCGCGCAAGCCGCTCGGGCGCCGCGTCGGCGAAAATCTCCGCGCGGCCGGCGAGTTCGGCCGCGACGCCGTGGCGCGACCCGGCGGTTTGCCGGACAAGGCTCACGGCTGGTTTCGCGCCTGGTTCCGCAAGGTGTGGGGCGTCCGCGGTGGCGGCCTGTACGCCGTTGGTTTTGCGGCGGCGTTCCTGTTCTTCGAATTCCGCGAGGCCATCGTCGAAGACATCCCTCAGCTCATCGCGATGAACAACGTGCTGAGCTCGGAACTCATCGGCTTCGGTATCCAGTTCCTCGTGGACTCGATGATAAATTTCGTGCGCGCGTTACTCTGGCCGGTATACGTCATCCAGTTGTGGCCGCCCGCCGGCCTGGTCGCGCTCGTCGCCGCCTTCATCCTGTTTCCGCGCTACCTCAAGGAGCCGATCGAGCGCTGGCTGTTCCGGGACGCTGACCCGAAGCCGTAGCAGCGGTTCTCGAACCGCGATGGAACTGGCGCGTGTTCAGCGATGTGAATGATAATCGTTCTCAATTCGGACCTGCCGCTTGGCGCAAAATAGGTAAATGCCGTTATGCTGCCGTTCAGGTTGGGTAAGTAGAATGCGGCGCTGAAATTGTATCTGGTTTAGAATGACACGCGCTGGGGATGTTCCGGCCTGAAACCAAAAAGTATCGAGGAGAGACCGTTGAGCAAAATTGCACGCCGTAAGTTCATACAATTGTCTGCTGTCGCCGCTGCCGGCGTTCTCGTGCAGCCGGGCCGCTCAGCCCGCGCAGAGGACATGCCGAAACTGTCGGAAGACGATCCGATGGCGATGGGCATGAAGTACACGCACGATGCGAGCACCGTCGACCCGGCGAGCCGCGCGAACAGCGCAGAAGTACAAAATTGCGCCAATTGCGCGCTTGCGCAGGGCGAAGCCAAAGACGGCTGGCTGCAGTGCCAGATCTTCCCCGGCAAGCTCGTCAACGCGAACGGCTGGTGCAGCGTCTGGGCACCGAAGTCCTGAGTGCGGGCTATTCGGGTAAACAAGACGCCGGCCTCGAGCCGGCGTTTTTTGTTGCAGTAACGGATAAGACGCGATTACGCTCTGGGGTTCCGCCCGCAAGCCCGGAGAGGTCTATTGTTTGAATCGCTGCAGCTGCTGCCACCCGATGCCATCATCGGCCTGATCGCCGAATACAACAACGATCCGCGCGATCCCAAAGTGGACCTGGGGATCGGCGTATACCGAAACGCGGCGGGGCAAACGCCCGTGCTCGACGTCGTCAAGGAGGCCGAGCGGCGTCTCCTGGAATCACAGACTTCAAAGACGTACATTGGTTCGGCGGGCTCGCCGGCCTTCAACGAGGCCATGCGCGACCTGACCTTCGCGGACTCGATCGGCGGCGATCGTATCGCCATGTTGCAGACTCCCGGTGGCTCCGGCTCATTGAGAGTGGCTGCCGGCGTCATCCTGCGCGCGAAGGCAGACGCCACCGTGTGGGTGAGCGGCCCGACCTGGGCAAATCACGTGCCTCTGCTGGGCGGTGCGGGCCTCGAGCTCAAGAGCTACGCGTACTACGATGACGAGCAGAAGACGCTCGATCTCGACGCGATGCTCGACGCCCTGCACGATATCCCGAAAGGCGACATCGTGTTGCTGCACGCCTGCTGCCACAACCCGACGGGGATCGATCCGGACGAGGCGCAATGGCGCGCCATCGCAGACGTGATCGTCGAACGCGAGCTGTTACCGTTCGTCGATGTTGCCTACCAGGGTTTCGCGGCCGGTC
>Ga0193946_1000008_pt1 | contig 21078 bp, 19 predicted proteins | sample BRT_12_MG_FD_161268 | JGI IMG/M metagenome (GOLD analysis project Ga0193946, IMG submission 161268) | Sediment microbial communities from the Broadkill River, Lewes, Delaware, United States - BRT_1-2_MG | ecosystem: Environmental > Aquatic > Freshwater > River > Sediment | place: USA: Delaware... | reverse complement strand
TGGATTTTCCAGCGATCCATGGCCAATTGCCCGTGCGCCCTTTACGCAAAACGCTGAATGATAACGACAGATCCCGGCGCCGTCGCCTATTTATTAAAGGATTAAAGGGGACAGTGACCCTAATTCCCCGCCTCTCCTGCGAGCAAGGTACTGCTTGCACGGAGAATTAGGGTCACTGTCCCCAAATCGCGAGGGAAATGGTGGGGGCACTAGGATTCGAACCTAGGACCAGCGGCTTAAAAGGCCGATGCTCTACCTACTGAGCTATACCCCCGACGTGATTTCCGAGACGCGGGCTTCGGTCGCAAGGCCGCGCATAATACCGAAAAGGCATCAAATGACAAGCGTGGCGCGCCTCAGACGCCTTCCGTGCCCATTCTTTCCAGGCGCTGGCCTGCCAGTCTTGCGGCGGTCGTCTCGGGGTAATCCGCCTGCACCTTGGACAAAGCGGCTCGCGCAGCGTCCCAGCGCTCCAGCTCGTAATTGCAGTACCCCATCTTGAGCAGGGCGTCGGGCACTTTCCGGGAACGTGGATAGTCATCGATAACGGCCTGGAACGAAGACAGCGCCTGCTCGAATTTCTGGGTCACGTAATACGACTCGGCCAGCCAGTACTGGGCGTTATCGGCCAGTTCGCTGTCCGGATAGGTCACGAGGAACTGCTGAAACGCCGTCGCCGCCGGTTCGTAGCGCTGCTCCTTTAACAGTTCGAAAGCGGCCTGGTAGTTGTCCCGGTCCGAGCCACCGGGCACCGGCAGTTGCCCGGGTGGCAGCGGCCCGCCATCGAGCACGTTCACGTTGCCCCGCGCCTGCAATGCGGTCTCCAGGCCCTGGATCCGGGCGTCAAGGTCGGCGTAAAGTTCTCGCTGGCGCTCGTAGGTGGTCGAGGCGTTGTACTCGATCTCCTCGGCGGTGCCCTGCAACTCGTCAACGCGACGTTCGAGGGCGCTCAATTGCTGCGTCATGGTCACCAGGCTCTGGTTCTGCACCACCCGCTCGATCGTCTGCAGGCGCCGGTCCAGCTCTTCGAGCTTGATCAGCACCGGGTCCTCAGCCGGCGGCGTGACGGCCAGGCACCCGGAAACGACCAGGGTCGCCGGTAAAATTGCGAACGTACGACTGCCTTTCACGTTTCGATCACCGTTGCTTCTAGTTGGTGTACTTGATCTCGACGCGGCGATTCTGTGCCCATGAATCATCGTCGCTGCCCAGTGCGACGGGGCGTTCCTCGCCGAAGCTCACTGTCGCGATCTGCGCTGCCGAGGCCCCCTGGATCATGAGCATGCGGCGCACCGACTGCGCGCGCCGTTCGCCGAGTCCGATGTTGTACTCGCGCGAGCCGCGCTCGTCGGCATGGCCTTCGAGCCGCACGCTGACTGTCGCATCATTGGCGAGGATAAGAGCATGGCGAGCGACGATATCGGTGAAATCCGCACGTACCTCGGACGAGTCGAAGTCGAAGTAAATGACGTTGGTGAGTTCGCCCGCGGTGTAGTCGTCGTCGAGCGCCTGACCGCCGCCGAGCGGATCATCGCCATAAACGTCCGTGTCGGCGCCGGCATCAGCCGCGTCGTAGGTGCTGTCGCCCGGCTCCGGATCAGGCACCGTATTGGACGCGCAGCCTGCCAGCAGCAGGAACATCAGGGTGGTTATAGCGAGTTTGTAATTAAGCATCGTATTGTCCTTTGCGAAGTGGTTTCCGGCCAGAACGGAATATAATTAAAACAATAGGTTACTGCCCTTTCCTAATGTAACCTATTAGAACCTAGTAACGCGGGAACGGTGACCACACCGGCTCCCGAACGTCGCCCTGCCCGGATCTGACGCGCTGCCGAATCAGTCCATCAGCCGTCACCGTTTCAAGGACCCCGTTCCGGGCCTGCCGCGTGGCGTAAATCAATGTATCGCTGTTCGGCGCGAAACTCGGCGACTCGTCCTGCTGCCCCGCAGACACAATGAGCAGCGCCTTGCTTCTGATGTCCATCACTGCGATCCGGTAGTTGCCGCGATCGAGATGCACCATTGCCAGGCGCTTGCCGTCCGGCGACAACCGTGGCCGGGCATTATAACCTCCCTCGAAGGTCACGCGCTCGGGTGTACCGCCCGCGGCCGCGACCCTGTAGACCTGCGGGCCGCCGCTGCGGTCAGACGTAAAATAGATATAGCGGCCATCGGGAGACCAGCTTCCCTCGGTATCGATGGCCCGGTGCGTCGTAAGGCGCCGGGTCTGCCGAGTCGACAGGTCCAGGACGTGAATGTCGAGGTTTCCGTCGATACCACCCAGCGTCAGGGCCAGCTGCCGACCGTCGGGCGAGAACGACGGCGCGCCGTTGATGCCGGGTTTGTTGGATACCTGGATGCGGTTGCCGGTGCGCAGCGTCTGGACCCAGACCGACGAGCGATCGTTTTCGAAAGAGACGTAGGCGAGGCGCCGGCTATCCGGCGACCAGGCGGGCGACATGATCGGGTCCGAGCTCTTCAGGATCACCGTTTCGTTCGCGCCGTCCTGATCCGCAACCACGAGACGGTAGGTCTGCCCGCTCTGATCGCGCTCGGCCGTGACGAACGCGACCTTCGTCGCGAAGACGCCCTTGATGCCCGTGAGTTTCTCGTAAATCATGTCCGCTGCGCGATGCGCGACAATGCGCATCGTTCCCCGGCTGGCCGGTATGCGGTAACCGACGAGCTGCTCCTGGCGAAATACATCGAACAGCTGAAAACTCACCGAGTACGCATTGTCGCCCGTCTGCACGACCCGGCCCACGACCACCGCTTCGGCCTTGACGAACGACCAGTCGTCGAAGTCGAGTTCCGCGCCGGTGGTCGGCTTCTGCAGCATGTTTTCCTCGGCAATCGGCGCAAAGCGCCCGCTGCGCTGCAGGTCCGCGGCAATCACTTCGGCGATATCGAGGGGCATTTCGCTCCCCTGGCCTTCCCAGCCGAACGGCACTACCGCGACGGGCGTGCGCGCCACGCCGCCCTTGGTGATCTCGATCGTGATGTCGCCGAGGGCGCTGCCCGCGAACAGGCACGTCGCGATTCCGAGGATGTATGAATGTCTAAGCACGATTAACGTCTACCTCTGTCATTGGCGGGCTATTGTTCAGGTATAAAGCGAAAGCGCAAGTTCGGGTCGAACAGTAACCGATTTTGGGGTAAGGGCAGCGGCGAAGCCTTTTTGACCGCCGCCTCGATCGATCGTTCGGTTGCCGCATCCCCATTACAACTTACCACGCGCGCGGAAATGACATCGCCCGTCGCGGATTGGCGTACCTGTACGATGCAGTCCAGGTCGTCCGGGGCGCTGGCCGGACGTGCCCACATCCGCTCCACCTTCTGCTGCAGGGCGAACTGGTAGGCCGCCATTTCCGTCGAATTCATGGCCGCCATGCGTTCCTCTTCCTCGTTGATGGCGCTCTGCAACGCGGCCGTCTCGGCTTCGCGGCGCCTGCGCTCGTTTTCCGCGCGCTGGCGCTCGATCTCGCGCTGCCGCTCGAGCTCGGCCTCCTGGCGCTTGCGCTCCAGCTCCGCCTCTTCCTCACGCTTGCGGCGGGCCTCCTCCTCGCGTTCACGACGCTCGGCTTCCTCACGCTTGCGCTGCTCTTCGGCTTCCTGCTGCCGTCGCAGTTCTTCGAGCCTCTGTTGTTCGACCAGGGCATCCTGCTGCCGCTTCGCCTCCTCTGCCGCGAGCCGCGCCGCCTCTTCCGCGGCGGTGTCGACAACGGGGGGCGGCGGCTCCTTTTCAACGACCGGCGGCGGCTCCGGCTCAACGCGCGGCGGCGGCAACACCGTGCTATCGGCCACGAGCGTGCCCTTGATCACGAGCGGCATGGGCGGCGGCTTGCGCCGCGTGAAATCGAACGCGACAAACATCGACGCCGCAATCAGCGCGTGCAGCAGCACCGCCATGGACATGGGGATGATGTTGTGACGGTCGCGAATCACGCGCTACTCGGGAATCGGGTAGGTATCCAGGGGATCGGTAACAAAACCGATGCTCTCGGCACCGCCCTGCTGCAGGACAACCATGGCGCCCACCACGTTTCCGTAAGGCACTTCGCGGTCAGCCTTGACGAGTATCTGCGTCTCCGGACTGGTGCGCAATACGATGCCGACGCGGCGAATAACCTCATCGCCGGACGTCGGCTGGTCCTCGTCGTCGCCCACGTTGATATACAGGTTACCTTCCTTGTCGACACTGAGCACGAGGGGCGGCGTGTTCGGGACGTCCTGGATCGGCTCCGCCGCGGCTTTCGGCAGGTCGACCTCGATGCCCTGGGTCAGCAGCGGCGCCGTTACCATGAAGATGACCAGGAGCACGAGCATCACGTCGATGTACGGAACGACGTTGATCTCGCCCATGAGTTTGCGTTTCTGCAGCGGCGTCGGCATGTTACTTACCTCGCTTCGCACGCGCGTGACGATGCAGGATGCTCTGGAATTCCTCCATGAAACCGTCGTAGCGGTATTCGAGCCGCACCACCTTGTCGGCGTAGTGGTTGTAAGCGATTACGGCAGGGATTGCGGCAAACAGCCCCATGGCGGTTGCGATCAGCGCCTCGGCAATCGGCGGCGCTACGGTCGCGAGCGTCGCGGACTGCATGTTGCCGATCTCCATGAAGGCGCTCATGATGCCCCATACCGTGCCGAACAGGCCGACGTAGGGACTCGTCGAGCCGATCGTTGCCAACGGCGCGAGGCCCTGCTCGAGACGGTCCACCTCCCGCATCTGCGACACGTGCATGGCACGGCGGCATTCCTCGATGAGTTTGTCCGGATTGACGTCGCCGCCCTGCAGGCCGCGATTGAATTCCCTGAAGCCGCTCTCGAAGATGCTCGCCATGCCGAGCGACCCGCCCTTGCTCCGGGACGCGCTCTGGTACAGCGTATTGAGATCGCCGCCCGACCAGAAAGACGCCTCGAAATCGTCAGACGCAGCCCGCGTACGCCGGATCAGGCGGCGCTTGGTAAAGATGATGGTCCACGACACCAGGGACGCGAGAATCAACAGGATCATTACGATCTTGACGGGAATACTGGCCTGCAGCAGCAGGCCGATGACCGAAAGGTCGCTTGTCATGATGGATTTTCCTCGAATAGTGACGCCGGCACCCGCTGCGGTTTCAGCGTGTCGGCATTCAGAAATGCGGCGCGAACTCCGCCCCGGCAGCAGATCACGCCGTCGAGACTTTCGCGGTAGATGATTTGCTCGATGTCGAAGCTGGCGCGACTCAACCCCGACAGGCGCGCCGTGACGACCAGCTCGTCGTTGAATCTGGCCGGGACGACAAAGTTCAGTTCCGTGCGGGTTACCACGAACATGCGCCGGTCCTCATTGAGCATCCGTTGCTGATTGACGCCCAGGGCACGCAGCCACTCCGTTCGCGCACGCTCCATGAAGCGGAAGTAGTTTGCGTAGTACACGACGCCCTGCGCGTCGGTGTCTTCGTAATAAACCCGCACCGGCCAATGAAAGGGTTTTGTCTCTGATACATCCGTCATGGCCGGGTTATTCCTGATCGAACAACGACAATTCGGGCGGCGCACCGGTGGTTGGCGGCGTCAGCCCGAAATGCAGGTAGGCGTTCTTCGTCGCCACACGGCCACGGGCCGTGCGCATCATGAATCCCTGCTGGATCAGGTACGGCTCCAGCACGTCCTCGATCGTGCCGCGCTCCTCGCCGATGGCGGCAGCGAGGCTGTCGATGCCAACCGGGCCGCCGTCGAACTTGTCGATGATCGTTCGCAGCAGGCGCCGGTCCATGGCGTCGAAGCCGTGCGGATCGACCTGCAGCATGTCCATGGCTCTGCCGGCGACGGGCCCGGTGACGACACCGTCCGCCTCGACCTCGGCAAAGTCGCGCACCCGGCGCAGCAGACGGTTCGCGATGCGCGGCGTGCCGCGCGCGCGACTCGCGATCTGCCGCGCACCCTCGTCCTCGATCGGCAGCTGCAGAATTTCGGCGGAGCGCCGCGCGATGGCCTCGAGCTCGTCCGCGGAGTAGAACTCCAGCCGCTGCACGATGCCGAAACGGTCGCGCAGCGGCGACGTCAGCAGGCCGGCGCGTGTCGTCGCGCCGATCAGCGTGAACGGCTGCAGGTCGAGCTTGATCGAGCGCGCCGCCGGCCCTTCGCCGATCATGATGTCGAGCTGGAAGTCTTCCATCGCCGGGTACAGGACCTCCTCGACCACGGGACTGAGGCGGTGAATCTCGTCCACGAACAGCACGTCGTTGGGTTCGAGATTCGTCAGTATCGCGGCGAGGTCGCCCGGTCGTTCGAGCACCGGGCCGGAGGTGTGCCGCAGATTGACGCCCATTTCATTGGCGACGATGTGGGCCAGCGTGGTCTTGCCGAGGCCGGGCGGTCCGAATATGAGCACGTGATCCAGGGCCTCGCTGCGCCGGCGCGCCGCTTCGATGAAGATGCCCATCTGTTGCTTGACGCCCGGCTGGCCGACGTACTCGTCCAGGCGCTTCGGCCGGATCGCACGGTCGAACAGCTTGTCATCGGGCCTCGACTCACCGCTGGTCAGTCGATCGTGTTCGATTCCGGTCATGATTTAGAGCGCCACCTGTCGCAATGCGAGCCGGATGATATCCTCTGCCGACTTGCCGTCAACGTCGAGTTCGCCGATCAGTTTCTGCACTTCGCGCGGCTTGTACCCGAGCGAGATCAGCGCATCCACAGCTTCGGACTTCGCCCCGGCCTGCACTTCGACCTTTGTAGCCCCCGATTGTGCGGATGGTGTGTCGATGCGGTCGCGCATTTCGATGATCAGGCGCTCGGCGGTCTTCTTGCCGACGCCGGGAACCTTGACCAGCGACGCGGCATCCTCGTATTCGACGCAACGCCTGAAACCGTCGACGCTCATTGCCGACAACACGGCGAGCCCCATCTTCGCGCCCACGCCGCTGATCTTCAGCAGCATGCGGAACAGCGCGCGTTCTTCCTCGGTCGCGAAGCCGTAGAGCATCTGCGCATCTTCGCGCACGACCATGTGCGTGAACAGGAATAGTTCATCCCCCGTCGGCGGCAGATCGAGGAACGTGGACATCGGCGTCTCGACTTCGTAGCCGACGCCGTGACACTCGATGATGACCGATGGCGCCTGCTTCAACGTCAGCCGGCCGCGCAGGGAACCGATCATCGCGGCATCACCGTGGCCTCGCGCACCGCGAGCCGTGTACGAATTCGATGCTGGTGACCATGACACAAGGCCGCGGCCAGCGCGTCCGCCGCATCCAGGGTCGGGGCCGCATCCAGTTTCAGGAGTGAGATCACCATGTGCTGCACCTGCTGCTTGGTCGCTGCACCGGTGCCGACGATCGCCTGCTTGATTTCCCGCGGTGCATACTCGTAGACATCCACGTCGAAGCCGAAGGTCGCGCACAACGCCGCCGATCGGGCATGGCCGAGCTTCAGCGCACTGCCCGCGTTCTTGTGCATGAAGACGCTCTCGATCGCCACGACGTCCGGGCGGTATTCGGCAACGATCTCGCCGACCGCGGTGAAGATCTGCCGCAGGCGCTCTGGAAACGCGCCGTCCGCGCTGCTGACGGTGCCGCTGGCCACGTAGGTCGGATCGTCGCCCAGGAAATCGAGGACGCCGAAACCGGTCGTCCGGGAGCCGGGATCAATGCCGAGGATGCGTCGCGTGCTGGCCAATTCGATTCTCAGAGCTGCGCCAGCACATCGTCGCTGATGTCCGCGTTGCTGTAGACCTCCTGCACGTCGTCGAGATCCTCCAGCGTCTCGAGCAGTTTCACCATCGAGCCGGCGTCACTCACGTCCAGCTCCGAATTCGTCGATGCACGCATCGTTAGCTGAGCCGATTCCGGATCGAAGCCGGCCTTGCGCATGGCGTCGCGCACGTTCTCGAATTCGGCGGGTTCCGTCAGCACTTCGATCGAGCCCTCATCGTCAACGACCACGTCTTCGGCGCCCGCCTCGATCGCAGCCTCCATGATCGCGTCCTCGTCGGTGTCCTCGGGATACAGCAGCTGGCCGACATGATTGAACAGGTAGTTTACAGAGCCGTCCGCTCCGAGGTTGCCACCGAATTTCGAAAATGCATGACGGACCTCCGCAACAGTGCGATTCCTGTTGTCGGTCAGGCAATCCACCATGACCGCCGTGCCGCCCGGCCCGTATCCCTCGTAACGAATTTCCTGGTAGTCCGCATCATCGAGCTCGCCCCCGCCGCGCTTGATCGCCCGCTCGATGTTGTCCTTCGGCATGCTCTGGGCCTTGGCCTTGTCGACTGCGAGCCGCAGACGCGGGTTCGCGTCGGGATCGCTGCCTCCCATCTTTGCAGCCACAGTGATCTCACGAATCAACTTCGTGAAGAGCTTGCCGCGTTTCTTGTCCTGGGCGCCCTTTCGATGCTGGATATTCGCCCATTTACTATGTCCTGCCATACCGTTCCGTTCGTATTCCCCACGCAACCCCTAAGCCAACACCGGTGGAGGACCGCGCGCACGCCGGTCCTCTCAGCCTGATACGATTTCATGCCCGATGCCCAAGTTTGAATCCGGCCGGGGCCACGGGGCCGAAATCAGCGCGTATGATAACGGTTATTGCCGGCACAGGCACACTGTGAAGTTCTGCCAAATGGTGGTTTCGAAACCTGAAAATCACGACAACGGCGCCGAACAGGCGGATATCGTCGCTGCGGCGCGCGATTTCGTCGCTGCTCTGCCGTCGCGCCCGGGGCTCAGGGAGGCCGTGCGGGACGGCGAAGCGATTGCGGCCATCGTCGCGTCGCTCGGACTGCCGCAGGATGTGGTTGCCGCGGTCCACCTGTACCCCCTGGTAAGGGACGGATTTCTCGATAATGACACTATAAATAACAGTAAGTTAGCGTCTATTTCTCAAGTAGTTCAAAGTCTCGTGCGGCTGGGCCGGTTTTCGCTGCCGCCCGACTGGCAGCCGGGCGAGGCACTCGCCGTGCAGCAGTCCGAAGCATTGCGCAAGATGCTGCTCGCCGTCGTCTCCGACGTGCGTCTCGTCCTGGTTCGTATCGCCGAGCAACTGCATCGGATGCGTGCCGCGAAGTCCGCCTCCGCCGCGGAAAAGCAGGCGCTGTCGACGGAGACGCGCGAGATTTATGCCGCGCTCGCCAACCGCCTGGGTGTGTGGCAGCTGAAGTGGGAGCTCGAGGATCTCGCGTTCCGCTATATGCAGCCGGCGACGTACACGGACATCGCGAGCGCCCTCAAGGAAAAACGCGAAGAGCGCGAAGCGTTCATCGAAGACGTCAAACAGATTCTGCGCCGGGAGTTGCACGCAGCCGGTGTCGATGCGGAAGTGACCGGGCGGCCGAAACACATCTACAGCATCTGGCGCAAGATGCAGCGCAAGGATCGCGGCCTGGAAAGCCTGTTCGACATACGCGCGGTACGCATCCTGGTGAACGACGTCAAGGACTGTTACGCGGCACTCGGCGTGGTGCACAACCTGTGGTCCTACCTTCCCGGCGAGTTCGACGATTACATCGCCAATCCCAAGGAAAATGACTACCGCTCGCTGCACACGGCCGTGATCGGCCCGCAGGGCAAGACACTCGAGGTTCAGATTCGCTCGTTCGACATGCACCGGCAGGCGGAACTCGGCGTCGCCGCGCACTGGCGCTACAAGGAGGGTGGCGGCACGCCGGCGGCGTTCGACCAGAAGATACGATTCCTCAGACAGTTGCTCGACCCGGGCAGCGACAGCGGCGACCTCCTCGACCAGATTCGGGACGATCTGTTCGAAGACCGGGTCTATGCCGTTAGCCCCAAAGGCGACGTCGTCGAACTGCCCGCGGGCGCCACCCCGCTTGATTTCGCCTATTACGTGCATACACAGGTCGGGCATCGCTGCCGCGGTGCGAAGGTCAATGGTCGAATCGTGCCGCTCACCTACACCGTGCGTAACGGCGACAAGATCGAGATCATCACTGGCAGCCAGCCGCAACCGAGTCGCGACTGGCTGAGTCCACGACTCGGCTACCTGGCGGGCAGCCGCAGCCGCGCGAAGGTGCGCAACTGGTTCCGGCAGCAGGACCGCGACCAGCATCTCCGCCAGGGGCGCGAGATCCTGGAACGCGAACTCGCACGCCTCAACGTCAGGGACGTGGCAACCGACACGATCGCGTCGCAACTCAAGTTCAACGGCACCGAAACGCTGTGCGTCGCCCTCGGGGCGGGCGACGTCACACCCGCGGCCGTCGCCACCGCGCTGCAGCAGATGCGCGGGATCGACACCGCGCGGACACTGAAGCGTCGCAGGCCGGCACAACGCAAGACCGGGGAAGCCGAGGGCGTCGCCGTGAGCGGCGTCGGGGACCTGATGTGCAATTTCGCCCGCTGCTGCCGGCCGGTGCCGCCGGAACCGATCACCGGCTATATCACCCAGGGCCGTGGCGTGAGCATTCACCGTCAGGACTGCGGAAACTTCCTCGGCCTCAACCGGCGCCACCCGGAACGTATTATCGAGGTGGACTGGGGTCGGTCCGAGTCCGCGACCTATCCCGTCGACCTGACCCTGCGCGCCTACGACCGCAGCGGCCTGATTCGCGACATCAGCACCATCCTCGCCGACGAAGGGGCCAATGTCACCGACCTCAGGAGCAAAACGGACAAACAGACGCTGGAAACGGTGATGGAAATCAGCGTTGAAATCCGCGACTTGCCTACGCTCAGCACCACGATAGCCCGACTGGAACAACTGCCCAATGTAATCACCGTGCAACGGCGATCCTGATTTCGGTTACTATTTCCACGGGGTCAAGAACCAGAACAACAAAGGACAGGGGAATGCAGGAATTCATCGATCTGATCAACAGCTATGTCTGGAGCCCGGCGCTCGTGTACCTGCTGCTCGCGGCAGGCCTCTTCTTTTCCGTGCTTACCCGCTTCGTGCAGGTGCGCCTGTTCCGCGAGATGATCAAACTGTTGTTCTCGAGCAAAGAGTCCGATCGCGGCATTTCCTCCTTCCAGGCATTATCGGTGTCATTGTCGGGCCGCGTCGGCACCGGCAACATCGCCGGCGTCGCGGCGGCGATCGGCTTCGGCGGCCCCGGCGCCGTGTTCTGGATGTGGGTCGTCGCGTTCCTGGGCGCAGCGACCGCCTACGTCGAATCGGCACTGGGCCAGATTTACAAGGAAGAAGACCAGGGCCAGTTACGCGGCGGCCCCGCGTATTACATCGAGAAGGCCATGGGCCAGAAATGGTATGCGTGGATATTCGCCATCTCGACCATTTTCGCCGTCGGCCTGCTGCTCCCGACGGTGCAGTCGAACGCTATCGGCAACGCGGCCGACCTCGCCTTCGGCGGCTCCGGCGTCCTGGAAACGTCGCTGGGATCGGTGACCTACACCAAGCTGATTACCGCTGTCTGCGTCGTATTCCTGCTCGGCTTCATCATCTTCGGCGGCGTCAAGCGTATTGCGCACTTCACGCAGGTGGTCGTGCCGTTCATGGCTGTGGGCTACGTCCTGCTCGCGATAGTCATCATCCTGATGCACATCACCGCGCTACCGGGGATCCTGATGTTGATCGTCACGGACGCCTTCACGCCAATGGCCGGTGTCGGCGCCGCGATAGGCTGGGGCGTCAAGCGCGGGGTCTACTCGAACGAAGCCGGCCAGGGAACCGGCCCGCACGCGGCCGCCGCCTCCGAGGTCGAGCATCCCGCACAGCAGGGGCTCGTGCAGGCGTTCTCGGTCTACGTCGACACGCTGTTCGTCTGCTCGGCGACAGCATTCATGATACTGATCACCAACCAGTACTACGTGACGGGCGTCGAAGCGACGGAGAGCGGCGGCCTGCTGTCGAATGACGTGCTTGCCAACAGCCCGGCCTTCACCCAGTACGCACTCGAGAGCGTGGTCGGCGGCTTCGGCAAGACCTTCGTTGCGTTCGCGCTGTTCTTCTTCGCGTTCACGACGATACTCGCCTACTACTACATCGCGGAAACCAACGTTGCCTATATTCGGCGCACGATACGCGTGCCCGGCGAACTGGTCGCACTCAAGATTATGCTGCTCGGTGCGGTCTTCTACGGCACCGTGCGCACCGCGGACCTCGCCTGGGCGCTCGGCGATATGGGCGTCGGCCTGATGGCGTGGCTCAACATCATCGGCATCCTGATCCTGTTCCTCATGGGCAAGCCAGCGCTGAAAGCGCTCGCCGATTATGAAGCGCAGATGAAAGCCGGTGTGACGAAGTACACCTTCGACCCGAAGAAGCTCGGCATCAAGAACGCGGACTTCTGGGAACGCGAGGGCTGACGCCGCTAGTTCATGTAGTTCAGAGCACGCTTGTCGACGTTGAGGGCAGCCTCGTGGACCGCCTCGGCGAGGCTCGGATGCGCGTGTATCGTGCGCTGAATATCCTCGGTGCTGGCCGAAAATTCCAACGCAAGTACGGCCTCGGAGATCAGCTCGCCGGCCATCGGGCCGACAATATGCACGCCGAGTATCTCGTCGTCATCTTCGGCCGAGATGATCTTCACCATGCCCGCCGTCTGTTCCATCGCCTTCGCCCGGCCGCTCGCGGCAAACGGGAATGAGCCCTTCTTGTAGGGCCGGCCACTTTCCTTGACCTCGGCTTCGGTCTTCCCGGCCCAGGCAATTTCCGGTGCGGTGTATATGACCGACGGAATGACGTTGTAATTGACCTCCGCAACCTCGCCCGCGATCAGGTCGGCCGCCATCACGCCCTCTTCCGAACTCTTGTGCGCAAGCATGGGACCGCGCACCGAATCGCCGATCGCGTACACGCCTTTGACGCGTGTCCGGCACTCGTCATCGACGACGATGAAACCACGATCATCCAGCTGAATACCCGCATCGTCCGCGAGCAGTCCCTCGGTATAGGGTTTGCGGCCGACCGCCACGATGAGCTTGTCGACCTCGATGGTATTCGACCCGGACTTGTCCTCGTACTCGACCTTGACGCCTTTCTTTCCGGCCTTGGCTGCCGTCACCTTGGCCCCGAGGTGGATGTCGAGACCCTGTTTCTTGAACTCCCGCGCCGCCGTGTTCGCCACGTCGCGGTCCGCCATGAACAGGAAATCGTCCATGGCTTCAATAATGGTCACCTCGGATCCGAGCCGCGACCAGACGCTGCCGAGTTCGAGACCGATGACGCCGGCACCGATGACCCCGAGCCGCTTCGGCACGGCATCGAGTTCGAGCGCATCCCAGGAATCGATAATAGACTCGCCATCGAATTTCGCGAACGGCAGTTCGATGGGCGCCGAGCCGGACGCCAGGATGACGTTGTCCGCTTCGAGCACTTCGGGATCGCCGTCGACGGGCGTGAACTCCACCTTCTTGCCGGCCAGTAACTTGCCGTGACCCACGAGCCCTTCGACCTTGTTCGCCTTGAACAGGCCGGCGATGCCACCCGTCAACTGGCGCACGATGCCTGCCCGGCGCTTCTGCATCGCGGCGATATCGAGGCCGAGCTCACCGGTATTGATGCCGTGCTTTTTGAATTCATGTTCGGCGCGATGATAAAGCTCCGACGATTCGAGCATCGCCTTGGACGGGATGCATCCCGCATTGAGGCAGGTGCCGCCGAACGCGTGCTTACCGTCCCGGTTCTTCCACTCGTCGATACACGCGACGCTCATGCCGTGCTGCGCGGCACGAATTGCGGCGATGTAGCCACCGGGGCCCGCCCCGATAACCACGACATCAAATTTTCTGCTCATCGTTTACCTGATTCCTCAAACCTGTAACAGCAACCTGCCCGGATCTTCGAGCTGCTCTTTGATCGTGACGAGGAACTGTACCGCCTCGCGCCCGTCGATAATCCTGTGATCGTAGGTCACGGCGAGATACATCATCGGCCGTACCCTGATTTCCCCATCGATGACCATCGGCCGCTGCTGGATGTTGTGCATCCCGAGGATCGCGCTCTGCGGCGGGTTCAGGATCGGTGTGGACATCATGGAGCCGAAAATGCCGCCATTGGTGATCGTGAAGGTCCCGCCGGTCAGGTCGTCCATGCCGATGGTGCCGTCCTGCGCCTTTTTCGCCATCGCCGACAACTCCTCCTCGAACCGGGCGAAGCTCATCTGGTCGACGTCTCTCAATACCGGGACCATCAGGCCCCTTTGCGACGAGACGGCAATGCCGATGTCGTAATAGTTATGGTAGACGATGTCGTTGTCCTCTACCGATGCATTGACGACAGGAAATTTCTTCAGGCCTTCGACGGCGGCTTTGGCAAAGAACGACATGAACCCGAGCCGAACGCCGTGCTTCTTCTCGAAGGAATCCTTGTACCGACTGCGCAGTGCCATGACCTCGGTGAGATCGACCTCGTTGAACGTCGTGAGCATGGCCGCCGTATGCTGGGCATCCACCATGCGCTCCGCGATGCGTGCACGAAGCCGCGTCATCGGCACGCGCTGCTCCTCGCGCTCGAGTCCGACCACCGCCTCTTCGACGTCCACGGTCGGGGCATGATCGCCCGGCGTTACCTCGCCACGCTCATCGCCCTTCAGGAAGTTCATGACGTCCGCCTTGGTGATGCGACCGTCCTTGCCACTGCCGGTCACCATCGCCGCCTCGAGGTCGTGCTCCTCCAGCAGACGGCGAACAGCCGGGCTGGTCTTGCCCGCTTTTGCGGGGCGCCCCTGGTCTGCCTGCGGTTTCTCTACCGCTGCCGCCTCTTCGGTCTCTTCCGAATCTTGCTCGTCCTGCCCGGCGTCCGCGGCGCCCTCGCCCTCTGCGAGCACCGCCAGCACGTCCCCGGCGGTCACGGTAGCGCCGTCCTCCACCTTGATCTCCTGCAGCACGCCGTCAGCGGGAGCAGGCACTTCAAGCACGACTTTGTCCGTCTCCAGATCGACGAGGTTTTCGTCGCGGCTGACTCTGTCGCCCGCCTTTTTATGCCAGGCGACGAGGGTTGCGTCGGTCACCGACTCGGGCAGCACTGGCACTTTTATTTCAATACTCATTTGGTTTTCCGTTTCGACTTGCGAGGCCTGGCCGATTTGCTCGCCTTGATTTCGATATCAAGCGCCGCGTCGACCAATGCCTTTTGCTGTTGAAGATGAACTTTGAATATCCCGGACGCAGGCGCGGCAGAAGCCGGCCGGCCCGCATAGTAGAGCTGCTGGTGATCACGCAGCGGTTCCTGCAGGCGGTGCCGGATCTGGTACCACGCGCCCTGGTTTTGCGGCTCCTCCTGACACCACACAATATCCTCGACGTGTTCGTATTGCTCGATTAACCCGGCGAACTCGTCAACAGGAAACGGATAGAGCTGCTCGATGCGAATGATCGCAACATCGTCTATGCCGTGAACCTGACGCTCTTCGAGCAGGTCGTAATAGACCTTGCCGCTGCAAAATACAACGCGCCGCGTCGCGGCCGGTTTGATCTGCTCGATCTCGGGGATGATCAGGTTGAAACGGCCCTTGGACAATGCCGAAATCGGCGACACCGACATCTTGTGCCGCAGCAGGCTCTTCGGCGTCATGACGATCAGCGGCTTGCGGAACTTGCGCAGCATCTGGCGGCGCAACATGTGAAACATCTGCGCCGGCGTGGACGGCACGCAAACCTGCATGTTGTGTTCGGCGCAAAGCTGCAGAAAACGTTCGAGCCTTGCGGACGAATGCTCGGGTCCCTGGCCTTCGTAGCCGTGTGGCAGAAACAGGGTCATACCGCACAGGCGGCCCCACTTCGCGTCACCGGAGCTGATGAACTGGTCGATGACCACCTGCGCGCCGTTCACGAAGTCACCGAACTGACCTTCCCAGATAACCAGCGTGTTCGGGTCCGTGGTCGCATAGCCGTATTCGAACCCGAGCACCGCTTCCTCGGACAACAGCGAGTCGATGACGCGAAACGCATTCGGCTGATCGACGATGTTCTGCAGCGGCGTGTATTCGCGATTGTTGACCTGGTTGTGCAGCACGGCATGGCGGTGGAAGAAGGTGCCGCGACCACTGTCCTGCCCCACCAGGCGGCAGGCGTAGCCGTCTTCGATGAGCGTTGCGTATGCCATCGTCTCGGCAAAACCCCAGTCCATCTCGATCTCGCCCGCGGCCATGCGCCCGCGCTCGTCCACGATGCGCTGTACCCGGCCGTGCAGCTTCAGGTCGTCCGGGAGTTCCGTGAAATATTTGCTGGCCCGCTCGGCGCGCGCCGGCGTGATCGTGGTATCGACGGGCTCATCCCAGGTCGCATCGAGGTAGGGAGTCCAGTCGACAGTAAACTCGTTGCCGATCATGCCGAGCGATGCTTTCGGCACCGGTTCGCCACGATCCAGGCGGTCGCGGTAGTCGTCCTGCAGCTTGCTGACGCCGTCCTTGCTGATGAGTTTTTTCTCAACCAGCCTGTCTGCGTACAGGTCGCGCGTGGTCCGGTGACTGCGGATCTTGCTGTACATGACCGGCTGCGTCGCCGCCGGCTCGTCGGCCTCGTTGTGGCCGTGCCGACGATAGCAGACGAGATCGATAACGACGTCTTTCTTGAACGTCTGGCGATATTTCAGCGCCAGGCGGGTCACGAGAATCGCCGCTTCCGGGTCATCGCCGTTAACGTGGAAAATGGGCGCCTCGATCATCTTAGCAACGTCACTGCAATAATCGGTCGAGCGCGCATCGGAAGGCCGGTGCGTCGTGAAGCCGATCTGGTTGTTCACCACGATATGCACAGTGCCGCCGGTCCTGAAACCGTTGGTCTGTGAGAGCTGAAACGTCTCGGTGACGACGCCCTGCGCGGAAAACGCTGCATCGCCATGGACGAGCACGGGCAGCACCTCCACACGTTCACTGTCGTCGCGGCGCTGCTGGCGCGCCCGCACGGAACCCTCGACGACCGGATCCACGATCTCGAGGTGCGACGGGTTGAACGCGAGCGCAATATGGACGTTACCGCCGGACGTCTTCATGTCGGCGGAGAATCCCTTGTGATACTTGACGTCGCCCGAGCCCCTGAGTTCGTCGAGGTCGTAATTGCCTTCGAACTCTTCGAACAGTTCCTCGGGCGATTTACCGAGTATGTTGACGAGCACGTTGATACGGCCGCGATGTGCCATGCCGATCACGATTTCGTGGATCCCGCCGGCGCCGCCCCGGTGAATCAGGTCTTCGAGCATCGGGATCAGGCTGTCGCCACCCTCGAGGGAGAAGCGCTTCTGCCCCACGTACCGGGTATGCAGGTAGCGTTCGATGCCTTCCGCGCTGGTCAGCTGCTCGAGGATCTCCAGCCGCTCCTCGTCGCTCAACGACGGCGACGCCATCTCGTGCTCGAAATGCTCGCGGAGCCAGAGGCGTTCGCGCGCGCGAGAGATGTGAGCAAATTCGACCGTCGCCTTGCCGCAATAAATCGATCTGAGCAACTCGATGATGTCGCGCAGCTTCATGCGCGCGTTGCCCGACCCGGCCAGACCGCCCGTGTAAAACTCGGTATCCATATCGGCTTCGGTGAGACCGAGGTAGTCGAGCTTGAGGACGCCCGGGAGGCGCCGCTCCATCAGGCCGAGCGGGTCCAGGTCCGCGATCTGGTGTCCGCGAAGACTGTATACCTGGATGAGGCGCGCCACGGCAGCCTGCTTCTGGGCCGAGGACCCGGCCATTTTGCGCCCCCCGGGCCTGAGCTGACGGGTCCGGCCACCGTCGCGTGCCGCCTCGAGCAGCTCTTCGCGTATCCCGGAATGGGCGATCTCCGTATGCGGATCGCCAAGCGACTCGAAATACTCGCGCCAGACTGCCGGAACCGAGCCGGGATCGCTCAGATAGTGCTCATAAAGAGCCTCGACCGCGCTGGCGTTGCTGCCGAAGAGCGGTGTCGATGCGTATTGGTCCTTGAGTGAACTGCCCATGAGACTGGAATTTGGGGGACGACTCGCCCCGTGAGTACCCGCTTATTTGTTCAGGCTGCCAAAAAGGCTCGCTAGTGTAGCCCAAGCCACCGGTATTGGAAACGATACGATAGTCAAAGCACCGCCAGCAGGTGAACGATCTCGTAGCAGACCAGGCAGCAATAGACGCTGAAGAAAAACGTCAGGAAAAGCCCCGTCCGGAAGCGGTTCATGAAGCGGGATTTTGCCAGAAACACGAGGATCAGAATGCTGGTGCCGGTCATGACGACCTTGCTGACGGCAAACGCCGCGCCGCCGTGGTCGAGCATATTGGCCATGAACGGGTTGGCCTCGATCATGCCGTGCTGCATCAGCGTCAGCGTCAGGAACGCATCGGCGCAGCTCAGGAGCATGATGCCCACCGCAAGGAAGAACAGCCATGGGTGATGCCAGTCGAGGAAGATTACATCGTCGTTGTCGCGGCGCGGTGCATGCCGCCGGGAACGCATGAAACCGAACAACACCGTACGCCAGCTGAACGCGCGACGTTCATCGGCCGCACGCCGCTCGTCCATGGTGCTGCTGTCACTCAGCGCATCATCCATTTCCATCAGCGTCTCGCTTCCTGCTCTCATCATCCCTGTCGCGACTGCCCCAGAATACACCAGGCGGCTTCTCAGTCACCATCCTTCCGGCCAGTAGCTTCCAGCAGGTAGGCGATCACGTCCGCCCGGTCACTCGCGCTCGAGACTCCCGGAAAACTCATACGGTTGCCCGGCAAAAATCGTGCCGGGCGAGCGAGCCATGCGTCCAGCGCCCGCGGCGTCCAGACAAAGTCTGCCTCCTGCAGGGCCACGGAATAACTGTAGCGTTCTGCCGAGCCAGCCGCCTCGCCGAAGAACCCGAACAGGTTCGGGCCGATCATGTGCACCCCGCCGTCGCCCATGGTGTGGCAGGCCTTGCACATCTGTGCCAGGCGCTCGCCATTGGCCCGGTCGGCCCCGGCATACGGCGCCTGCGCCAGGTAGTCCGCTGCCGGCAGCACAGACTGTTCGCCGAGCGTCGCAGCCGTCAACGGCGGCTCGCCGCCACCAGCGCCCGCGGACGGCGAATCCGGATCTCCGCCGCACGCCGCCAAAAAACCGGCCGAGGCAACGAGCAGGACCGCTATGTTTCGATTCACGCCGAGCCAACCCCTGATGTTCGAGCTTCGTGTCAAAACTATAAGGCAATTTGCGTACCAGCGCTCTACAGGCGTTCATTGCCGCGGGCTGCCTGCGGGTGCAACGGCCGCTTGCTCGGAATATGTATAATTTTTCGACGCCGCAATCCGGCACGTTGGAGCCCGACCTTCAAAAAGGGGATAATCGGGGGCCGGTTCTGACCATGGGCACAACATGACAGGCTACACGGGAACGCTGCCGAACGGCGCGGCAGTTCATTACGTCGACCGCAAGCGCCGATTCTGGTTGCTCTCCGTACTGTATCCATTACAGCCGTTCGCGGGCATTGCGCTGCACGCAGCAACCGGCAATGAGCTGTGGTTGCTGCTGCCTTTCCTGCTCAATTACTGTGTCGCGCCGATCCTCGATATGGTCCTGGGCGAGGACGAGAACAACCCGCCTGAAGAGATCGTGATGCAGCTCGATCGCGATCCCTATTATCGGCGCCTCACCTGGATCGTCGTGCCGTTGCATTTCCTGACCTTGCTGGGCACGGCCTGGTATGCGGGGACGCAGGACCTGAGCGGCTGGGCGATTCTCGCGCTCGCCGTCGTTGCGGGGATGACCGCGGGGCTCGCGATCAACACCGGTCACGAACTGGGGCACAAGAATTCGAGGCTCGAGAAACTGCTGGCAAAGGTCGTGCTCGCCGTTCCTGCCTACGGCCATTTCACCATCGATCACAACCGCGGTCATCACCGCGACGTCTCTACGCCCGAGGATGCGGCGAGTTCACGCATGGGCGAAAGCATCTACAAATTCGCGGGCCGGGAGATGCCGGGGGCTTTCCTGCGCGCATGGAGCATCGAGAAAGACCGGCTCAACCGGCGCGGCAAGTCCGCCTGGCATCCCAAACCAGATTCTGCAGTCCTATGCGCTCACGGCGGCGATCTGGATCGGGCTCGTGCTGGCCTTCGGCTGGATAATGCTGCCGTTCCTGCTGGTGCACACCTTTTTTGCATGGTGGCAGCTGACCAGCGCCAATTACGTCGAGCATTACGGGCTGCTGCGCACGAAAGACGAGAATGGCCGGTATGAACGCTGCGAGCCGCATCACTCCTGGAACAGCAACCACGTATTCAGCAATCTCGTGCTGTTCCATCTCGAAAGGCACTCCGATCATCACGCACACCCGCTGCGGCGCTACCAGTCGCTGAGACACTTCGAGAACCTGCCGCAGCTGCCGAACGGCTATTTCGGCGTCTACCTGCTCGCCTACGTGCCGTGGCTCTGGTTCCGCGTCATGGACAAACGGCTGCTCGCATTGCCGCACATCCAGGGTGATCTCGACAAGGTCAACATTGATCCTGATGCACGCGGCCGCATTTTCCTGCAGCACGGCCGCGACAAGATGGCGGAGCCGGTGATTTCCTGAGCAGCGCAAAACCGGGTGTTTTGCCCGGATAGTCGCCGATCGAAAAACACCCCAGGCTGATAGTGTCGGCGAGGTTCCGGCCAACCGCCAGGCGACGATGCAGCCACCCGCCCTTCGTATTCCGTTCCGTCACCTGCTGGCGATCGTCCTCGCACAGGCGCTCGCGCTGACGGTGCAGGCGTGGCTCTCACGGGTCCTGCTGGCGCACGGCCACGAGGAACTCCAGGCGCACTACCTCGCATACCTCGCCGTGCCGCCGATCCTGGTAGTTCTGCTTGCGCCGGTGCTGTTCGAGCACCGCACATTCCTGCTGGAGCTGTTCAGCCCGCGCCGGTTGACGATACGGCTCGCACTTGCCGCCATCGCGCTCGGTATAGCGGCTCGTATCGCATGGTGGGCGCAGCTGGTTGCACGCGTGTCGCTTGGCCTTGCCGCGAGCGATAATTCAGAGGCCGTGCTCGGGCCGACGTTTTCCTGGAACTGCCCACCATTGGCCTCGCTGATGCTGGGCCTGTTCGTGATGGCGATGCTGGTACCGCTGATGGAGGAAACGCTGCACCGGGGCCTACTGCAATCCGCTCTCGCGCCCGGCGGGCTGCTCCCTGCCGTGCTGGTGTCGGCGCTGATCTTCACGGTGTTCCACCCGCCCTCGTCCTACGGCTTCGT
>Ga0193946_1000006_pt1 | contig 21503 bp, 20 predicted proteins | sample BRT_12_MG_FD_161268 | JGI IMG/M metagenome (GOLD analysis project Ga0193946, IMG submission 161268) | Sediment microbial communities from the Broadkill River, Lewes, Delaware, United States - BRT_1-2_MG | ecosystem: Environmental > Aquatic > Freshwater > River > Sediment | place: USA: Delaware... | reverse complement strand
GGTTGATGGTAATTTTCCTGGCGCCACTACTGGCAGGCGCGGCAAGTGAGGAGCCGAATCTGTCCGTGCTGGCATCAGTGCGCACCGCGGTGCTGTCAGTAGCAGCTGTCACGCTGGCGATATCCAGCACACACTGGCGCTGGCCGGAAGCGCGCTGGCTCGCCTATCCACTGCTCATTCTCGTCGCCATCAAGCTGTTTGCCGAGGACTTCCCGCACGGCCAGCCTGCGACGTTGTTCGTGTCACTCGCGTTCGTCGGCAGCGCGTTGCTGCTCGTCGCCAAGGTGATCAAGCGCGCCGGGCCGGCGGCAGCAGACGCTGCTGCCTAGGACGCGACGGAGAGCTTCCCGAGCGCCCTGAGCACGTCCTTGCGGCTGATCTGGCCGACCAGCCGGTTGTCCTTCAACACCGGGTAGCGCCGGAACCCGGACGCCTTGAACAGCTCTGCCAGGTCGATGATGCTCATGTCGGCGTCGACGGTCTCCACGTCAGCCGTCATCAGTTGCGACACCGGCCCGCCGGGGTGACCGTGGTAGGCGGCCGCAAGCACGACGTCCAGGCAGTCGAATTCCGACAGCATGCCGACCAGTGTGCCGTGGTCGTCGACTACCGGCGCCCCGGCAATCTGGCGATTCACGAGGACGTGAATCGCGTCGAGGACGTCGGTATCGGGCTTGAAGGTGACGAGCTTCCCCGACATGTAATCTTTAACCTTGATCGACTTGACCGGCATGTTCGTTACCTCTGGCTCTTGGCTTTTCTGCGGCACTCACCCGTACCGCTACACAGTTCACAGGAGCCGCCGTTGAGACCGCCACAGCTGCCCTTGATCGGGGCTCTTCCGGCCATGACGCCGACGGCCATCGCCGTCACGGCGACCATGACGACGACGAAACTCAGAATCAGGGTTGCGAGTATGCTCATTTCTTCAGGACCTTCGTTGCGAACAGGGACGACATGCGTTCCTCGAATTCACTTCCTAACCGTAGCAGGAAGTACGCTGCAATGCTCTCTCGTTCGGCCAGTTCCATGCCGGCGTCCGGACCGAGGACGAGCAACGCGGTCGCCGCCGCATCCGCGAACGCCGCGGTGTCGGCAACGACGGTTACAGACGCCCCGTTGTGTGTGACCGGGTAGCCCGTGCGTGGATCGATCGTGTGCGAATAAAAGCGGCCTTCATGCTCGAAAAAATTGCGGTAGTCGCCCGACGTCGCCATCGCCGCGTCCGAGAGATGCAGCACCGTTTGCACGGAGCGCCCCGAGCGGTCCGGGGTCTCTATCGCGATTGCCCAGGGTTCGCTGCGGGCATTGCTGCCGCGCATGCGCATCTCGCCACCGATCTCTACGAGGTAATCCTGCAGCGCCCGTGCGTCCAGCAGCTCCGAAACCTCGTCCACGGCGTGCCCCTTGGCGAAGGCAGACAGATCCACGTAGACGCCAGGAGACGCTTTGCGCAGTGCAGGCATCGTGCAGTCGACGTTCAGCTTCGTGTAGCCGATGTCCTGCATGGCCACGGTGATGGTGTCGTTGCCGGGGGGTTCGTACGCGGACTCGTCGGGCCCGAAGCCCCAGAGGTTGACCAGCGGGCCCACGGTTACGTCAAAGGCGCCGCCCGTGAATTCGCTGACGATCTGCGCGGCCTCAATGGCGTGACACAGTTCCGCTGAGACCTCGATCCATTCGACGCTCTCACTCGCGTTGAAGCGGGATAACTCCGAATCGCTGAGGTACGTGGACATCGCGCCGTTGATGCTGTCGAGCACCGCCTGGATATCCCGTTGCAGTGCCGGCAAATCGAGGGTTTCGGGCGGCGCGATGACCTTGATGCTGAACGTCGTGCCCATCGTCGAGCCGACCAGTTCCTGCACGGGACGCTCGCGCGCGGAGTCGCCGCAGGCGACGAGCGCAGTCAGCAACGCGGGGAGGAGAAACCAGCGGGTCAGTGGCCACATGGGGGTTACCCGCCGAAATCATCCAGCAAGATGTGGTCGCGGGTGACTCCGAGGTCTTCCAGCATGCCGATGACGGCCGAGTTCATCATGGGCGGGCCGCAGATGTAGTACTCGCAGTCTTCCGGCGCGGGATGGTCTGCCAGGTACTCGTCGAGCAGCACCTTGTGAATAAAGCCGACGTAGCCTTCCCAATTGTCCTCGGGCAGCGGCTCGGACAGTGCGAGATGCCACTTGAAGTTGTCGTTATTCTCGGCAAGCTCGTCGAACTCCTCGACGTAGAAAGCTTCCCTGAAACTGCGTGCGCCGTACCAGAAGCTCATCTTGCGCTTCGTGTGGATGCGCTTGAGCTGGTCGAAGATGTGCGAACGCATCGGCGCCATACCGGCGCCACCGCCGATGAATACCATCTCGTTGTCGGTGTCCCTGGCAAAGAACTCGCCGTAGGGCCCGGAAATGGTCACCTTGTCGCCCGGCTTCAGGCTGAAAATATAGGAAGACATGATGCCGGGCGGGATCTTGTCGTCGCCGGGCGGTGGCGTGGCGATGCGAATATTGAGCTTGATCAGCCCCTTTTCCAGCGGGAAGTTCGCCATGGAATAAGCGCGCTGCGTTGCTTCCTTGACGTGCGATTCGTAACGCCAGAGGTTGTAATGGTCCCACTCGTCGCGGAACTCTTCGTCGATGTCGAAATCCTTGTAGCTGATGTCGTGCGGCGGACACTCGATCTGGATGTAGCCGCCTGCCCGGAAATCCATTTCCTCGCCTTCCGGCAGCCGAACTACGAATTCCTTGATGAAGGTGGCGACGTTGCTGTTCGATACGACCTCGCATTCGTACTTCTTGACGCCGAAGACCTCGTCGGGCACGCGGATCTTCATGTCCTGCTTGACGGCGACCTGGCAGGAGAGGCGGTAATGTTCGGCCGCCTCGCGCTTGCTGATCATCGACGTCTCAGTGGGCAGGATTGCTCCACCGCCCGACAACACCTGGACCATGCACTGGCCGCAGGTGCCACCGCCGCCGCAGGCCGACGCGATCAGGATGCCTTCGTCCGCCAGGCCCTGCATCAGCTTGCCGCCGACGGGGATGGCGAGTTCGCGCTCATCGTTAACGAGCACTTTTACACTGCCGCTGGCAACGAGCCGCGATCGGGCCGCGAGAATGATGAACACGAGCACGAGTATGATCGCCGTAAACAGCGCCATACCGAGGGTGACCTGGGTTGCGATGGTTCCGTTCAAAGCTGAATCCCCGACAGGCCCATGAAGCCGAGTGACATCAGGCCGGTGATGATGAAGGTGATGCCAAGACCCTGCAGGCCGTCCGGCACGTCACTGTAGCGCAGCTTCTCGCGAATGCCGGCGAGCGCGACCAGCGCAACCGCCCAGCCGAAACCGCTGCCGATGCCGAAGGTTATGCTCTCGCCGAAGTTGTACTGCCGTTCGACCATGAAGAGCGTGCCGCCGAGGATCGCGCAGTTCACGGTAATGAGCGGCAGGAATATGCCGAGGGCGTTGTACAGGGCCGGGACGAAGCGGTCGAGCAGCATCTCCAGGATCTGCACGAGCGCCGCGATGACGCCGATGTACGACACGAGCCCCAGGAAACTCAGGTCGACGTCGGGCAGTCCGGCCCAGGCGAGTGCGCCTTCCTTCAGCAGGAAGGTGTAGATCAGGTAGTTGACCGGCACCGTGATCGTCTGGATCACCATTACGGCCAGGCCGAGCCCCAGCGCCGTGTCGACACGCTTCGAGATCGCAAGGAAGGTGCACATTCCGAGGAAGAAGGTCAGTGCCAGGTTCTCGACGAACGCGGCGCGGACGAACAGGTTGAAATATTGCTCCATCAGAGCACCTCGGTACGGTGTACTTCGTGAATCTGGTATTCGGGTTTCTCGACCTGTTTCGGCCGTGCTGTGCGCACTGCCCAGATCAGCAGCCCGATGATGAAGAACGCGCTCGGCGGCAGCAGCATCAGGCCGTTGGCCTCGTACCAGCCGCCACCCGAAGTCAGCGGCATAATTTGCGCGCCGAACAGGCTACCGGCGCCGAAGAGTTCGCGCAGGAAGGCAACCACGAGCAGCACCACGCTGTAGCCGAGGCCGTTGCCGATGCCGTCGAGGAAGCTCAGCACCGGGCCGTTACTGCTCGCAAACGCCTCGGCGCGGCCGAGGATGATGCAGTTGGTAATGATCAGGCCGACGAACACCGAAAGCTGCTTCGAGGTTTCGTACGCGTAAGCCTTCAACAACTGGTCGACGATGATGACGAACGAGGCGATGATGGTGATCTGCACGATAATGCGGATGTTGTTCGGTATGCGGGTGCGAATGCTGCTGATTGCCGCGCCGGAGAGGGCGGCCACGCTGGTCATCGCAATGCACATCAGGAGCGCCGGCAGCATGGATGTCGTAACGGCGAGCGCCGAACAGATGCCGAGCACCTGCAGCATCACCGGGTTATTGTCGACAACCGGGTCGAGGATGATTTTGCGTGTGTTAGCCATTGTCATTCGCCTCGCTCGAAAGGTTCGCCAGGTACGGACCGAAGCCGTGAGAGCCGGTCCAGTACTGGATCAGGTAGGTCACGCCATTCGCGGTCAGGGTGGCTCCGGACAGCCCGTCCACACGGTGTATCGCGTCAGGGCCGGGCTGCACCGTTCCGCGCGCGACTTTCATCTGCGGGTTGCCCTGTTCGTCATAGAGCTTCTTGCCCTCCCATTGCGCCAGCCACGCCTCCTGTTCGATCTTGTCGCCCAGCCCGGGCGTTTCGGCGTGCTCGTAGAATCGCAGGCCGGCGACGGTGTTGCCGTCCGGCGCGACCGACAGGTAGCCGTAGAGCGTCGACCAGAGTCCCTTGCCGCGGACGGGGAGAATGTATTGCTGGATGTCGTCGCCGTCCTTGACGACATAGACGGGCGCGTAGGCGGCGCGGCGGTTCAGGCCGGCGATATCCTTGTCTTTCGGGATCCTGACGCCGAGTTCGGGGTCGTTGGCTGCCGCCTCGGCATCGAAACCCTGCGGGTCCATCTCTTGCACGTATTCGCCGGTGTCGAGATCCACCAGCCGCGTCTCGATGTTGCCGAACTGCTCGTCGATCGGCTCGTCGGGGTCGTAGAGACCCGCCACTTCGAGCACGATGCGCTGCCGGAACTCGTTCTGATTGGCTTCCTGCAGGGGGCGTAACGTAATCGCTGCCGCGGAGACCAGCACGGAGCACACCAGGCTGACGCCGATTGCAACTATCAGTGTGTTACTGATGCTATCCCTGGAAAATCCGGGTTTCTTGTCATCAGGCATTGCGCTTCACCCGTCGTCTGACATTGGCACGAATGACGAAATAGTCGATCAGCGGCGCGAAGATGTTGCCCAGCAGGATCGCCAGCATGATGCCTTCCGGGAACGCCGGGTTGATGACCCGGATAACCCAGGTCAGCACGCCGATCAACAGTCCGAAGATGATGTGGCCGAGCATCGTGTCGGGCGCGCTGACCGGATCAGTCGCCATGAATACGGCGCCGAAGGCGAAGCCGCCCACCGCGATGTGCCAGTGCCACGGCATCTCCGCTATTGGATTGGCAGCATCGGCGCCGCCGCTGAACAGTAGTGCCGGGATAATCATGCCGGCAAACACGCTGACGATGATGCGCCACGACGCGATCCGCGAGTAGATCAGCATCACCGCGCCGAACAGGCAGGCGGCGAGCGAGGTCTCACCCAGCGATCCCTCCATCTGGCCGATGAATGCCTGCGAGTACGTCAGGCCGCTGGCGAGCAGTCCGGACATGCCCTCCTGGGCAGCGAGCGCGAGGGCTGTCGCGCCCGTGTAACCGTCGACCGGCACCCAGACCGCGTCGCCCGACAGCTGCACAGGGTAGGCGAAGTAGAGGAATGCCCGTCCCACCAGCGCCGGGTTGAGGAAGTTCTTGCCCGTTCCGCCGAACACTTCCTTGCCGATGACGACACCGAAGCTGATGCCCAGCGCGACCTGCCACAGCGGCGTCGTGGCCGGCAGTATCAGCGCATACAGGAATGAAGTAACGAAGAAGCCTTCGTTGACCTCGTGGTTGCGGACGCTGGCGAACAGCACTTCCCAGAAGCCGCCGGCGGCCATCGTCACGATGTAGATCGGCAGGAAGTACAGCAGGCCGTGAATGAAATTGTCGTACACGCTCGCCGGATCGTAGCCGGCGCCCAGCAGCGCCATCATCGAGCCGCGCCAGCCGTCGACCCATTCGATGCCGAGCGACGCCATCGCGGTATGGGCCTGGAAGCCGACGTTCCACATGCCGATCAGCGCGCAGGGGGTTGCCGCAAAAACCACCGTGATCATGACGCGTTTGAGGTCGATCGCGTCGCGAACGTGCGGCGAGCTCCGTGTTACGTCGGCCGGCGAGTAGAACAGCGTATCGACCATCTCGTAGATGGCTTCGAGTTTCTCGAAGCGGCCGCCGCGCGTGAACAGCGGCTCGATGCTGTCGAGAAATTTTCGCAGCGGTTTCATCAGCCGTTGACCTCGATTTCGTTAAGGTTCATCCGCAGGTAGGCGCCGTAGTCATGCTTGCCGTTACAGACGAACGAACAGAGTGCGAGGTCCTCTTCGGCGAGTTCCAGGCAACCCAGTTCCTGGGCGCGATCGGTATCTTCGACGAGCAGCGCTTTGAGCAGCGGTGTCGCCAGTATGTCGAGCGGCATGAGGCTCTCGAAGGCGCCGGTGGAAACCATTGCCCGCGGGCTGCCATTCTGTGTGGTCGTCAGGTTGAACTTGCCACGGTGCATCACGCTGCCCGCATACGCGCGGGTCTGCGAGTAGCGGCCTGCGCCGGGTAGCATCCAGGCCAGGAATTCACGGCTGCGGTCTTCCTCGAGCACCGTGAGCTGGGTCTGGTAGCGGCTTAGGTAGGCGAGCGGGCCCGCGGCGCGGTGCCCGCCGAGAACCGAGCCGCTGATGACGCGCAGGTTGCCCGGGGCCGCCTCGCCCTTCAGGAGGTCGACGGTGCTCGCACCGATGCGCGTGCGCAGTATCCGCGGCTTGAGGGCCATAGGCCCGCACAGCGTAATCATCCGTTCCGTGGGCAGGCGACCACTGGTGAAGAGCTTGCCGATTGCCATGACGTGCTGGTAGCCGATGTGCCAGACGGTTTTCGTCTTGCCGGCCGGCTCCAGGAAATGGATGTGCGTGCCGACCAGCCCGGCCGGATGCGGACCTTCGAACTCGGCATGCCGGAACCGGTCCGATTCGGGGCACTTGATCCCGGAGTCGGGCGAAGTGCACACGTAGACCGGGCAGTCCACGATACGCGACAGCACCATCAGACCGTCCTGGAACGTCTCGGGATCCTGTTCAATGAAAAAAGCAGGGTCTACGGCAAGCGGGTTGGTGTCGATCGCGGTGACAAAAAGTGCGCTCGGCGTCGCATCCGGTGCCGGAATGCGGCTGAACGGCCGCGTCCGCAGCGTTGTCCACAGGCCGGAGGCGATGAGGTTGCCACGCGCATCCTGCTGGTCGAGTGATCCCAGTTCGGACGCAGGCCACGACTTGAACGATTCCGCATCGTCGCCGTCGAGCCGGATGACGACCGACTGCAGCGCGCGCCGGGCACCCCGGTTCACCGCGACGACTTCGCCGGCGCCCGGTGCGGTAAACGGTACCTCGGGATTGCGCTTGTCGTGGTACAGAACCTGGCCGAGCCGGACCTTGTCGCCGACCTGTACCGCCATTCGCGGCCGGATTCCCGACACGTCGGTCGCAACGGCGGCAACGGTCTCTATCTCGGCGCCGTCGGTGATCACCTTTTCGGGTTCACCCTTGATCGGGATATCCAGGCCTTTCTTGATTTTAATTCGCATGTAACTGTGAGACGTCTGGTTGGTTTATGCGCCGCTCACGCGGAAAAGTATGCAACAAAAAGGGCACTGCCAGCGAGCCAGATCGACCCGATCGTGTGGATGCCCAGTGTCATCTCGATCGCGCGGGTCATGGCCGGGCGATCCGCGATACCCACACGGATTGCACGAGCGGCCTGCCAGGCCAGCACCAGCAACAGTGCAGGTACGATCAGTGCCCATGCCGGTATTCCGCCTCGCAAGGCGAGCCCGACGAGCGCGGCAGCGCCCGAGAAGTGCAGCAACAGGTAGACGACGGACGTGCCGCCGAGACCGAAACGGACCGGCAGTGTTCGTTTGCCGGTAGCACCGTCCGCGGCTATATCCGGCACTTCGTTGATCAGCAGTATGGCGGTAACCCAGACGCTCACCGGGATGGAGAACAACAGCACGTCGAGGCCCAGGGAGCCGCTTTGCAGCCACGCGGCGCCGGTTACCGGCAGCACGCCGAATGCGATGCCGACGGAGAGTTCGCCGAGGCCGATGGACGCCAGCCGCACGGGGCCGAGCGAATACAGAACAGCCATCAGCACGCCGGCGATACCGAACCACAGGACCGTCGGGCCCTTGCTGAAAAGCAGGAGCAGGCCGGCAATGCCGGCCACGCCCAGCAGGCTGAGGCCGAGGCGCGCCATGCCGTCTGCCGACATGATGCCGGTCTGGATGAATCGCGAGCCGCCCGTGTACGGGTAGATTCGGTCGTCGTTCTGGCGGTCCGTGCCGCCCGCATCGTCGCCGACATCATTCAGCACGTTGGCGCCCGCGTGCACACACACGGTGGCAAGCAGGGCCAGGATGAACGCGGACAGGTCGAACTGGCCGGCGGCCATGAATCCCCACGCCGAACCGGCCAGCACGGGCAGGACGGAGGCCGGGAAGAACTTCGGCCGCATGGCGTTGAACAGGCGCTTGGATACCTGTGCAGGCGAGTCGCCTGCAAACGCTTGCGCCGACGGACCTGTAACCGTAGTTGAGTCAGATGACACGACTATCCCCTATTGAAGCGCCGAGCGGAGCGCATGTTTGGCAAAGCGCTTACAATATAACGCCATGAGACTACATTCCATGTCGGCAAAAGGTACCGCGGATTTTGCGACTTCCATTTTGGCGCTATTTATGCTCGTGCTCGGGCTGCAATCGCAGGCCGGCGAGGTCCCGAAAACGGGCGGGCAGAACGCGCCCGGCAAGGCCGACAGCCCGCACCTGATCCTGATTTCGATCGATGGTTTCAGCTGGGATTACATGTCCATCTACCCGACACCGGCACTCGATCACATCGCGAGGTCGGGCGTTCGCGCCGAGTCGATGCGGCCGGTATTTCCCAGTCTCACGTTTCCCAATCACTACTCCATCGCGACGGGGCTGTACCCGGCCGAGCACGGCATCGTCCACAATCATTTTCCGGATGAGGCGAGAAACGAGTGGTATCACCTCTGGGACCGCAGCAGCGTTGAAGACGCGCGCTGGTACGGCGGCGAACCGATCTGGGTAACGGCAGAAAATAACGGGCTCGTGAGCGCCGCGTACTATTTCGTTGGCACCGAGGCAGCGATAGGGGGCGTGTCGCCGAGTCACTGGCACAGCTTCGATGCATCGGTCCCCGGCAGTGACCGCGTCGCACAGGTGATCGACTGGTTGCAGTGGCCGGCTGAACGCCGGCCGCGCCTCATCACGCTGTATTTCGAGCACGTCGACACGGCGGGGCACGACTTCGGGCGCGCTTCGCCGCAACTCGCCGCGGCCGTGGCGGAGGTAGACACGAATATCGGCCGCCTGCTCGCCGCCATCGACGAAATGGACCTTGCGGGCGAGGTTTACGTGCTGGTCGTCTCCGATCACGGCCAGGCGAACTACGTGAATCCCGAAGCGACTTTCGTTCTGCGAGATCACGTCGATCTCGAGGGGCTGGACGTCACCGCGGGCGGGGCCTACGCGTGGATCTACCAGCAGCAGCCCGACCCGGAACGCGCGCTGGAAATCCGCGATGCGATCAACGAGGCCTGGGCCCATGGCCATGCCGTGCTGCGCGAAGAGGCACCAACAGAGTGGCGGATCGACGATAGTCCGCGGTTTCCGGAGATCTTCGTCGTGCCGGACCTCGGATACGGTGTCGTTGCGGAGCAGGAAGCGGTGCAGCGCCTGAAAAAGGGCGATCACGGCTGGGACCCGTCGAACAAGGCGATGCACGGAATTTTTCTGGCCTCGGGTCCGGGGTTGGCCGAGGGAGTGACAATCGGCGAAGTCAGTGCCGTCGAAATCTATCCGTTGATGCTAGAACTGCTGCGGATCGAGGCGCCGCTACCGGCGGCCGGCCGTGACGGTCTCGGCTCGATTGTCAGGGAGCGAGCGGCCGGTAATTGAACTTGACGCCCGTCGCCGCAAATTCTCCCATGAGGCCGAAGCGAGTGAGGGGGATCACCGCGACGCCCTCGTTGTAGGTCGGGGTGCCGTGGGCGCCGAAGGTGCCGACATCGATGCCGGCCTGGCCCATGAACTGCATGTCGCCGCGTTTGAGGCTTTCGAGCGCCTCTTTGTTCTTGAAGAACAGGATCATGGAGAAATTCTTGGCGCCGGCCTGGATGCCGGAACTGAATTGCCAGTAACTGACAGTGCCGACGGTTTTGTCCTGCTCGATGACGATACCTTTGCCGTAGGCGCCGCCGAAACCTAGTCCGACTCTCGTGATGCCGGGCCAGACGGCCATCGCGTAGGCATCCTCGAAATACGGCTGGCTGCGCTCGACTTCGGCCCGCATGTTCTCTATCGCCTGTGCAGCCCGGCGCTGCAGCTTGTCGTCCGTGTCTGCTTGCCACTCAGCATGACTGGCGGGAGTCGCCCACGGCAGCAGTGCGAGCACCAACAGCAGCGATACGAACCGTCGCAGGATCATCATCCACCACCCATCGTGCATTCGAGGTGGGCCGTTATCCAGTCAGAACCACCGGCAACGTCACCGAGTATGTCCGACGTGGCGAATATCCCGGAGCGATGCACGACCGTGAGACCGGCATAACAGTTTTGCATGGATTTCGCTTTGAACCACCGCCGCAGCGGGAAGTCGAGCTGCAGCTCCAGGTAGTTGAGGAACCGGGCCGTATTGTTGCCCTTTTCGGCCTGCTTGCGCTGCTCCGCGATCGGCACTGTTTCGGCGTAGGACATGCCGAAGCCGAACCCGTAGCGAAAGACCTCCTCATCGGTCCACGGCGAATAGCCCTTGCCCATGGCCATCATGTAGGCCGCGTAGCTGAAGAAATTGCCGTTACCCTCGTCTTCTTCGAAATGCCGGAAAACGGCGAATTTGCCAACGAAATCGATGCGTGGCCCATCGGTAAGGAGCTTGGCGAAGGTGATTCCGCCAATGTTCGTGTCTGCGTAGTCGCTCTTGCTGAAATCGCCGTGATCGATCTCGCTGACGATGTTGCCGTCCGCCTGGTAGCCGAAATTGGTGCGCCACGACCATTCGCTGGCGCGATCCGACGAAATGAAGAGTTCAGGCTTGCGCGCGTTGCCGAAGATGTATGTGCCGCCGGCGAAGAACGCGGAGCCGCTGTCCTCCTCGACGAGCGGGCTCTCGGCGATGGCCGTATCCACGCTGCCGAAGCCGACGTTGGCGAAAAAGCTGATGCGGTCCGACAGCCACCAGGCCGTATTGAGGCCGAACGATACCGCCTGGGAATCGCCGGTATCGTACGCCGGCCTGTCCGGCCGCGCCTCCGCCTCACTGACGCCGAAATAATAGTTGGTGAGCTTGTCGTCGTTCCAGGTCCAGCTGATGAATGGCGAAAACGTCAGCGCGCCGCGGTCGAAGTCATAGCGGTAAGCGACCTCCGCGCTCTGGCCCTTGTGCCTGTCGAGCGTATCGGTCAGATAATTGGCGTTGAACGCGCCCCATTTGCCGCGCAGGCGCAACTCGATGCCGCCGTCTACGGTCTGGCGGCGGGTTTCGATGCCCTCGTAGAAGGCATTGCGATCCGGGTCCAGCTTGTTGAAGCGAAACTGGAACAGCAGGTTGAGCTGTATGTTGTCGCGGTTGACGAAATGCACGCCGCCGGCGGTGCCCCGGGCAAACAGGTACTTGCCGTTATACAGGTACAACGGAATCAGGTCGTATTGTCGCTGGTCGTCATTGTCGAACGCCCGGTAGATGCTTTGTCCGAGCCGCACGCCGCCGCCCAGCGCGGCCGTGCCGGGCGGGGCGTTGAAGAACGGTATTTCGGCGACTTCCTGGCCGGCATGCGACGGAGCCGCGGCCAGCACGCACAGCGTGATCAACGAGGTTTCAAGCAAATACCGGGAACCGGTCGATATATTACGCACTGATTTTTGCACCGACTGACGGCAAATTGCTGATTTCTGGTTGCGAATACGGTCAGGATCCAGCGTCTGCTCGCTTTATCCATTATTATTCAGCGCGAGTATACAAGATATCAGCGCGGGCAAGCTGGTATGAAAATCAATGCAGGGGGAAGATCATGAAGCATGACAAGAATGCAGTGCGGCTTTCCGTGTCGCAGCTGTTACTACCCATGGCGGCATTCGCGATCGGCGCAGGCGGGACGGTACAGGCCCAGTCGAACATCGAGGAGATCACGGTCACCGCGACCAAGCGCGAGAGCAGGATCCAGGACGTGCCGTTCTCTATCAACGTTCAGACGCAGAAAGATATCCAGCGTTCCGGTGCGAGCGATATCGAAGAACTGTCGCGCAACATCGCGGGCCTGACGGTACAGAACCTGGGCCCGGGGCAGAGCCAGGTTGCGATCCGCGGCATGTCCGCAGGCCAGATCGTCAGAGACCAGCCGGGTGTCAAGGAGCAGGTCGGCGTGTATCTCGACGAGTCGGTCATTTCGCTGTCGCTGTTTACGCCGGACTTCGACCTGTACGACCTGAATCGCGTTGAGACATTACGCGGCCCGCAGGGTACGCTGTTCGGTTCCGGCTCGATTGGCGGCACGATCCGCTACATCACGAACTCGCCGGATCTCGACAGTTTCGATGCAAGCGTAGAAGCCGACATCAATACGGTGACGGATGGCGAGATCGGCGGCGGCGTGAAGGGCATGATCAACCTGCCGTTGGTCGAGGGCAGTTCGGCGCTGCGGCTCGTCGGCTACACGACCGAGTTCGCGGGCTTCATCGACGCCCGCCGGGAGGACGGCAGCTTCAGGGAGGACGTAAACGGCGGCAATCGCACGGGCGCCAGGGCGGCACTGACTTTCGCCGGCGACAACTGGTCGGTTACGCCGCGCATCGTATATCAGGAGCTGACGACGGACGGTTTCAATCGGCAGGAGGCGTTCAACCTGTTTGCGCAGCCGCACACCGATCCCAACGACCCCGTCAATCCACGAGCACCGATCCAGCTGGGCGAGCGCCAGCAACACCTGCTGCTCGACGAAGAGTTCAGTGACGAAACGACGCTTGCGGATATCGTTGTCAACGCCGGTTTCGGTTCGGTCGATCTTACCGTTGTCGGCAGTTTCACTGACCGTTCCATCCTGGTCAGCCGCGACGCGAGTGCGCTTACCGGCAGCGTTTCGGTCGACCTCGGCTATCCCGAGGACAATCCCAGCCCGCCTCCGGCAGGGGACACGATCGCACTGCCGTCGAACCTGCGCGACACGACGGAACTCGAACAAACGACCTTCGAAGCACGGCTCAGCTCTAATTCCACGAGTGCTTTCCAGTGGGTTGGTGGCGTGTTCTGGTCGGACGTGCAGCGCGAGTATTCGCAGCGTTTGCCGACACCCGGCTACGATGCAGTGACGGATTCCGTGTTCGACGATCCCGGTTTTTCGGAGTCGCTGCGGAACGGATTTCCGGCGGATTCGCCCTACAACGCTGACCTTCCGTACGACATCGAGCAGATCGCCGTTTTCGGCGAAGTGTCCTACGACTTCACCGATGCGTTGAACCTGACCGTCGGCGGCCGCTGGTACGACTTCGAGGAGACGCGCACGATCAGTCAGGGCGGCCTGTTCTCGTCATTATTCGACAACGTCGTCGATACGACGACATCCGACGGTTTCACACCCCGGGTGCTCGCGAGCTGGGACGTCAGCGATAACGTCACCCTGAACGGCCAGGTGTCGCAAGGCTTCCGGCTCGGTGGCGTCAACGATCCGCTCAACGCGACCCTGTGTACGCCCGAAGATGAGCTCATTTTTGGTGGCTTCCAGTCCTACGACGACGAAACCATGTGGAATTACGAGGCCGGCATCAAGTCGAGCTTCGGCAACGGCGTGACCTTCAACGCCGCTGCATTCTATTCGGACATCGAAGACCTGCAGGTTACGCTGGACGCCGGTTCGTGTTCGTCGCGCATTTCGTTCAACGTGCCGGAGGCGCATACCACCGGCGTCGAGTTCGAGCTGGGCGCCGCCCCGACGGAGTCCCTCGAGTTCTCGATCGCGGGCAGTTTCGTGGAGTCCGAGTTCGACACCACGGTGACCGACGCGACCGGATCGGTTCTCGGGGGCGTCGCCGATGGTAATCGCCTGGCGTCCGTGCCCGAGTTTCAGCTGGCCGCTACCGGCAGCTGGTATTTCCCCATTGGAAATTCCAATGGCTTCGTATCGGCGACCGTGCACCACGTCGGGGACCGGATTACGCAGCCCAGCGACCAGGTGGCAGGCGCCGGCGTGTTCAGCTCCGGGCTTCCCTATGCCGGTGCTACGGGTGACGAGGTCACGGAGCTTGACCTGTTGCTCGATGCGTACACGATCGTGAACCTGAGCGCCGGTCTCGAATGGGAGCGCTGGTCCGCAACGCTGTACGTGCACAACGTGGGCGACGAGAACGCCAACCTGTCGTTCGACCGCGAGCGCGGTGGGCGGGCCCGCCTGAGCTTCCGTACGAATGAACCACGCACGGTCGGCGTCGTGGTTCGGGCGAATTTCGGGAATTGACCAGGGATGGGGTCGAACTGCGCGATGAACACGCGCAGTTCGACCTCCCTGCCTACAGCTGTTTCTGCATGCGGATGAGCGTTCGCTCGCCGTCCCAGAGTTCCTGTGACTCACTGGTTTGCAGCTCGAAGCCGAGCGCGTCATACAGGGCCCGCGATTCGGGCAGGCCGTCCGTCGATTCCAGGTAAACGTGGCCGCAGCCGGAATTCACGCTGTAGCGAATGGCCGCTTCCACCAGCTGCCGTCCCAGCCCTTTGCCGCGCGCAGAGCGATCGACCAGCACCCAGCGCAACTGGGCCGCGCGGCGGGACCGAAGTGCTATCGCCGTGCAGCCGATCAACCGATCACCGAGCTCTGCAAGCCAGACGCGGCCGCGCGCTTCGTTGTCGAGGACGTACTCGGCGATGGTTTTTGCGACGTACGCCTCGAACTTCAGGCCGAATCCCGGCAGCGATTCGTAGGCCTTTCCATGCAAAGAGACGATGCGGCCCAGGTCGCCGCATCGCAGCTCGTGTCGAATGGTTACGGTCAGGTTTTCGATGCCTCGAAGATGCTCTGTATCGAGGCATCCAGCATTGCGTTGAATTCCTCGTCGGACTGCTGGGCCTTGAGGCCCTCGGACAGCGCGCGGGAGAAGCTTGCCACCATGCCGTTCTGCCGCGCCAGCCGTTCATTCGCCTCTTCGCGGGAGTAGCCGCCTGAGAGCGCAACGACCCTCAGTACGTTCGGGTGAGCGATACAGTCCGCGTACAGGTTGTCCTTTTCCGGCAACGTGAGCTTGAGCATCACGAGCTGGTCTTCGCCGAGGCTGTCGAGTTCTCTCATGATGGCGGCGTGCAGCAGATCCTCTGCCTGTGCCTTGTCGGGGCAGTTGATGTCGACCTCGGGCTCGATGATCGGAACGAGTCCCGCGGCGACGATCTGGCGACCGATTTCGAATTGCTGGCTGACGACCGCGTCGACACCGGCCGGGTTCGCTTCCTTGATGACCGAGCGCATCTTGGTGCCGAACACGCCGTTGGCCCCGGCCTTCTCGAGAAGGCTGTCGAGGTCCGGCATGGGCTTCATGACCTGCGCACCGTTCTCCACGTCTGCGAGGCCCTTGTCGACCTTCAGGAAGGGCACGACATTCTTCTCGTTCCAGAGATATCGGGCCGTCGGCTGTCCCTCAATCTCCCGGTCCATGGTGTTCTCGAACAGGATGGCGCCCAGGATCCGGTTGCCACTAAAGGCCGGGCTGGTGATGATTCGGGTACGCATCTCGTGCACAATCGCGAACATCTCATCGTCGTTCGACCAGGCATTCTCTTCAATGCCGTACAGACCGAGTGCCTTGGGCGTGCTGCCGCCGCTCTGGTCGAGTGCCGCGATGAATCCGGGTTTTGTCCTGACTTTCTCAAGTTGTTGTTCGAAGCTCACTTTATATTGTCCCGATTGGTGTATGAATTTGAGTAAGAGCGCGAATTGTACAGCAACCGGGTGAGGCAGAAACAGCCGGTAAAAAAACACGGTCACACGCAGGGTCCCAGCAAATCATGAAATATTTCAGTACTTTCATCGCAGCGGCATTGTTGCTTTCGGCGTCTGCGGCTTCCCAGGCGGCGAAAACGGACGTCGTTCTTCTTGTCAACGGCAATACGATTACAGGGGAAATCAAGTCCCTGGAGTTCGGTTCCCTGCGCTACAGCACCGATTCGATGGGCACCGTGTCCATCGACTGGGAAGACATCGTCAGCATCACGACCAAGCAGACCCTGCAGGTCGAGGTTTCGGACGGCACACGCTTTTTCGGGGTTCTGGATTCGGCCGAGGACCGATTCGAGATCAAGGTTCGGACACAGAGTGAAGAGGTCGATCTGCATACATCGAGAATCGTCCGGATGACGCCGATCGATGCACAGGAATCGTTCCTCGAGCGTCTCGATGGCTCGTTCAGCTTCGGATTCGATACCGAGAAGTCGAGTGAGGTGACCACGTTGCGGACGGCTGCCGACATTAGCTATCGCACGCGGAAGTACCTCGTCGGATTGAGTGGCACGCTAAACGTGACCGATCAACCCGGGAGCGAGGAGGCAAACGAGACTCGCAGGCGAGAGAACATTGGCTTGAATTATCAGCGCTTCAGGGCGAACCGCTGGTTCACCGACTGGACCGCCGGCTGGGAGCGACACGACGAACTCGGCATTCTTTCCCGATACTCGCTCGGCGCCGCACTCGGCCGTTACCTGGTGCAGACCAACCAGAATCAGCTCTCGATGACGGCAGGTCTCAATGTCACGCGTGAATCATTCATCGGAGAGGACGAAAGCACGGCAAATGCCGAGGGCAGGCTACAGGTGCGCTACCTGCATCGCAGCATCGTGCCCGAATCGAATATCACTTTTACGACTAACGTCTTTCCCCTGCTCGAGGATCCGAGTGTCTACCGCACGGAGACCGACCTGATTTTCCGACGCGAGTTCATTGATGACCTGTACTTCGACGTCACACTCTCCCACTCCTATAACAGTGAGCCACCTACGGGAGCGCAAAAGACCGACTACACCTTGACGACGTCCATCGGCTACTCGTGGTAGCCGGTAGACCCGTCCGCTAAAAGAGATAATCGCCGACCACTTCCAGCAAGTGGTCCGTCCAGCGCTCGGGAAACGGCTCGACCAGTTCGACCGAGTTCGCGAAATCGGTCTCGAAGAGGCGGCGCTCGAGTTCCGCTACGGCGGCGGGTTCGGATGTCGCGATATTCAGTTCCTTGTTGATGCGAAAGCTCCAGCGGTCCCAGTTCGCCGACCCGATGCAGGCCCAGCCGTCAAAAATTGCGGCTTTGATATGCGACATGCCGGGGTAGATGAAGACCCTGATGCCGTGTTCCAGCATGGCGTTGGCTGCGAGCGCGTTGTTGCGGGTGATAGGGCCGCGGTCGGTGACGAGCGGCATGATGACCCTGACGTCCACCCCGCGGCGACGGGCACTGGCGAGTTCGTAAAGCATCGCGTCATCCGTGAAATAGGCGTTCTGGACGTAGATGTATCGCTGCGCGCTGCGAATCGCTGCGCGTTGTGCCCTGAATATTTCGTGGTTGCCCGGCCGTGTGAACAGTGCACGGACCGGATGACCCGAGTCCCCGGCGTTGTCGGGCCGCGGCCGGAGCCGGGCGAAAACGTAATTCATGTCGCCGAGCAGGCCCGCATGTGCCCAGGCCTTTTCGAACTCGTACTGCAACTCATCGACGATCGGACCCCGTAGTTCGATCATGAGGTCGTGCCAGTCGTAGCGATACTCCCTGGCGATGTTCATGCCCCCGGTGAACGCCAGCCGCTCGTCGATGATTGCCGTTTTCACGTGATCGCCGGTCAGCCACGGATTACTGGCCTGGCGCACGTCGATCCGCGAATCTCGCTCGAGGAACCGATGGACCGAAGCGGGTCCCTCGTAGTTCTTCGGCAATGTCGGCTGTTTTTCGATCGTGGAGACGATCGTGCCGAGGCCATCCAGCAGAACCCTGACATCGATGCCTTCGTTGGAACGCCTCTTCAGCAGCTCGCCGATGCGCACCGCGTAGTCGTCATTATCGAAAATGTAAGTGCGCAGGGAAATCGACGACTTTGCGCTCGTTATTGCGTCGATGAATCGTGTGAAAAACGCCTGGCCGTCAACGAGAAAACGCATCGTGCCCACGGAGGACGGCCGCTGGGTCAGTTCGTCGAGCTGCCGTTCCCACAGGTCCAGATCCATGCCGGGACGTATCTTTACGGGAGGGACGGGTTCGCTCGCCAGCTGTGACAAGGAGGTGGGCTTTATGGCCTCGGCGACGGTATCGCTGGTCACGAACAGGAGGCGATACAGCGACGAGACCGGCCTGAACACGATGCCGGCCGTGTGGCTTCCGGCAACGTGTCCCGCCGTCTGCATGTAGGGAACCGGTGCGGGGCCCGCGGCGAATCGTCTCCCGGGGCCGGGCATCCGCACGAATACGGCAATGGGCAGGTCGCGGTTCACATACAGGAATGGCAGGGAGTAATAGCCCGTGTCGCCGGTGTTGAACGCGATCCGGCGGTCGTCGATGCCGCGATCCGCGAGGAACGCTTCCAGCAACGGCAGGCCCAGATCGATAAGTTCCGAAATCGCCAACCGTCTTGCGACGGCGTAGTCGCCCGGTTTGGCATCGATGACGGTTGCGTGGAAGTTGCCCTTGTGGTCGTAGTAAAGAAAGTAATCGTCGACGTTGAAGTGCAATACGATGCCGGACTTCTTGTCGCGCGGCAGTATGGCGTCGAAAAGACGGGCGCGCATCTCATGCCAGTCCGCAACACTGAGGAGCCTTGCCGAAACCCGCTCCTCCGGAAGGTCTTCCCAGACTTTGTCCTGATCGTATTGCAGGGGCAGCAGGTACGGCCCCTTGTACTGGCCGCCTGCACTCAGCTCGAGAATCGGTATTCGACGCGCCCAGTTGCCACCGCCGTAGCGGATATCGTCGCCGCGCCGGAACCGCACGTAGAAGTCGGTATCGCTCAGCCAGGCTTCTTCGGCAATCAGCGCTGGCGGCTCACCTTCGTCGGCGAAGCGGCCCACGAGCGTCGGGTATTCAAGCGGTTCGGATTCAGATACGCAGGCCGCCAGCACAGACAGCATGGTGGCCAGAGGTAGCAGCAAATGCGACCGTGCGGTCATGCTCGCTCCGCCAGATGCGTAGCCGTATTTTATAAACCACGTATGCCGAACGCTATCCGGAAAAGCCGAGACTATCCCTCGAGCTTGCTTCGCTTGCGCGTGATTCGCGCTTCATCAACAGGATTGCTGCCGTAGTTCGCCGCCCACATGATTGTCGTTGCGAAGCAGAAAAACAGGCTCATCATCATAGCGACGCCCAGGTAACCGACGCCGGCCGCAAGTCCGACGCAGATGGCGGCAAATACATAGATACCGTCCATTGCTTCATCGAGCGCCACCCTGAACCGCACCGCAGCGACCAGTGCCGCCAGCCCGAATGCCAGGGCGAGGCTGTCCTGGATCAACAGGACGACCGTCGTTGCGCATATCGGCAGTACGATCAGGGCGCGCGCGAAGCTTCTCCGGAAGCCGGTCTCGAAGTTAATGGCCGTGTACGTCCATGTAATCGGCAGCATCAGGAGAATCGTTCCCGACAAGTGTCCGATAACGAACAGGATCACGGTCTGTAAGGGTCTCGGGTTGCCCATGTCCACAGCGGGCTGCGAGGGTTGCGAGGAGACGCTCTTCAGAAAGTCTGCTGCGCTTTGCACGCGGGTGCCCTCGAGCGCGTCGCGGCCGCCGAACGGCAGGTATTGCATCGCGTCCGGCCAATAGTTGATAACGGCGATCACTGATGCAAACAGGGCGAAAAAATAGACTGCGAGCCGAATTGCGAGCCCACGCGGCGAGCTCGGTGCTGTCGTCGATTTGGTCATCGGAGTATTAGACTTACATTTTGTGACAAACGAAAGGCGCGCGTCATGCGAAGATACACTTTCTCATAGCCTGCTCAGGTAAACACAGTGAAAGTAGCAATCATCGGCGGTACGGGCTTTGTCGGCAGCTATCTCGTCGACGCACTGCTCGATGCCGGCCACGAGCCGCATGTCCTGGTCAGGCCAGGTAGCGAGAACAAGCTTCACCGCGCCAGCGAATGCAGCATTACTAAGGGCGACCTGGATTCGACGGACGCTATCGACGCCGTGGTCACGGGCTGCGAAGCCGTCATCTACAACGTGGGCATTTTGCGTGAGCATCCGCGTGAGGGAATCACGTTCGAAGCTCTCCAGTACCGCGGGGCAGAGTCCGTGGCGGAGGCGGCAAAGCGTGCCGGCGTCCGGCGCTTCCTGTTGATGAGCGCCAACGGCATCGACAGCGCCGAAACGCCGTACCAGACCACCAAGCTGCGCGCCGAAGCGATGATCCGCGAGAGCGGCCTCGACTACACGATCTTCAGGCCCTCGGTGATCTTCGGCGACCCGCGCGGCACCATGGAATTTGCGACGCAGCTGTACCGGGACATGGTGCGCATGCCGCTACCGGGTGTCGGTTTTCACACCGGCCTGAGTCCCGCCAGTGGCGAGGTACTCATGTCGCCCGTACATGTACGCGACGTGGCGGATGCCTTCGCCAGCGCGCTGACCGACGATTCCACCATCGGCAAGTGTTTCATGCTCGGTGGCCCGGAAGTCGTCTCCTGGCCGCAGATGTTGCAGCGTATCGCAGCGGCCGTCGGTAAGAAGAAGTTCATCCTGCCCATGCCGATCGGTTTCATGAAGCTCGGTGCAACGCTGTTCGACTGGCTGCCATTTTTCCCGGTAACGCGCGATCAGCTGACCATGCTTGCCGACGGCAACACGGCGGAGCCCGATGAACTGGCAAAGCTGATCGGCCGGCAGCCGGCTGATTTTTCACCCGCGAACCTGGCTTACCTCGACCGCTGAAGCGTTCATGAGCGCCCGCCGAATCATGGTGGTGCTGGGTAACCAGCTGTTTCCGCCCGACTGCCTGGACGGCTGCCGCGACGCCGTGGTTTTCATGGCCGAAGACGTGGGCCTGTGCACCTACGTCAGGCACCACCAGCAGAAGATCGTGCTGTTCCTGGCCGCAATGCGCAGTTACGCCGATGAGTTGCGCGAGGCGGGCTTCGACGTCCGCTACTTTCCGCTGGACGCCGAGGAGGGTTCGTACGAGGACAGGCTGGCGTGCGTGGTCGACGAACTGGAACGCACAGAGCTCGTGCACTTCGAGGTCGAGGACAAGCCCATGGAA
>Ga0193946_1000005_pt1 | contig 21835 bp, 20 predicted proteins | sample BRT_12_MG_FD_161268 | JGI IMG/M metagenome (GOLD analysis project Ga0193946, IMG submission 161268) | Sediment microbial communities from the Broadkill River, Lewes, Delaware, United States - BRT_1-2_MG | ecosystem: Environmental > Aquatic > Freshwater > River > Sediment | place: USA: Delaware... | reverse complement strand
CACCGCGAGCGCAATCAGGATGAAGCGGAGGCCCCAGTTGCCGAGGCGATCCTGGATCTCCTCCACCGGGTTGGCGCCGAGGGTGCCGGTTATTTCGAACGTGTCGCCGAGCAGAACCAGACCCGGCACCAGGCACAGCACGAAGACGATGGGCTTCCAGACGAAGCGTATCTGCGTGAGCGTATTCAAGGCTCAGTAGTTTTTGCGGAGATCGAGACCCGAATACAGGTGTGCCACGTGTTCGCCATAGCCGTTGAACATCAGCGTTGGCTGCTTGCTGGCGAAACGTCCGCTGCCGATCCGGCGCTCGCGCGCCTGGCTCCAGCGCGGGTGGTCGACTTCGGGATTTACATTCGCGTAAAAGCCGTACTCCCAGGGCTGGGCGATATTCCAGCTGGTTTTCGGCTGTTGTTCGACGAAACTCATGCGCACGATGCTCTTGATGCCCTTGAAACCGTATTTCCAGGGCACCACCAGACGAATCGGCGCGCCGTTGGGGTTCGGCAGCGCTTCGCCGTAGAGGCCGACTGCGAGTATGGTCAATGGATTGGTTGCCTCCGCAATGGTCAGGCCCTCCTGGTACGGCCACTCCAGCACCGGTCTCCGCTGACCGGGCATACGCACCGGATCGTGCAGAGTTTCGAAAGCGACGTACTTGGCCTTCGACGTCGGCCGAAAATGCTTGACGACGTCGGCCAGTGAAATGCCGACCCACGGGATCACCATCGACCATGCTTCGACGCAGCGCATGCGGTAAATCCGTTCCTCGAGGTCGAACGGCTTGATGAAATCGTCGAAATGGAACGAACCGGTCTTCTCGGCGTGCCCGTCTACCGTGATGCGCCAGGGACGCGGCTCGAAGTCCTTCGAGTTCCTGGCCGGGTCGTCTTTTGCGGTACCGAACTCCCAGAAATTGTTGTACGTGGTGATGTCGTCGTAGCTTGTCGGCGGCTCGTTGGTGCTGAACTCGCTCTTTCCTACGTCGGGGAGTTTCGCAAATTCACCCCGCGGTACGACCGCACCGAGCACCGGGGAGGCGAGCGCTATGCTGCCCGCTGCCGCGCCTGCCGCCATGAATTGCCTGCGGTTGAGATAATTCTCCTTGCTCGTAATTTCCGACGGGCGGACGTCGGCCGGTTTGCGGATCAACAAAGCGCTCTCCTGGTGCGTGTCTGTACTCAATAGACCGGGTCTGGGGCGAGAATATTGCACATCCGGACGCGCCTGGTATTTACTGCTACAACTTGTTACGGATAACGGGTTATGTCAGCCGAACCGAATTTCGAATCGCGCCGCGTCCTGCAGGTGTATTACGCGGCTACGGTCCTATTCCTGTTGCTGGATTACGGTGCCGGGCTGAACCTGCGTATTGCCGGGCTGGAGGGCTTCCCGGACCTCAAGGCGGGCTATTATCTCGTCATATTCGGCTGCTTCGGACTCACGCTTTGGCGGCCCGCATGGTCGACAGCGATCGGGGTCGTCGAGTCGCTGGCCACGCTGGTTACGCTCATATTCAGTGTTGCGCTGCGCTCCATGCTGGCGCCCCAGGCGATAGAAACCGGCGCCGGGCAGGTCGGTATGGCCGAGATCGTCAACTTCCTGATTGCCGGGTCGATTGCCTGGTACGCGTGGCAGCGCGGGATGACAAAGCTGTTCGGCCCACGACCCTAGCGCATTCAGCGAAAATGCGGCTATTTTCGTCGAATGTCGGGAAAGTTCCGAGAATTATCCGTGTCTTTGTCGCTCTAAATCATTAAGGCCCGATTAAGGTGACGCCGTTATGCTTGATATCAGGACAGGCAACACCACTTCTGCTGGCATGGAGAAGGATGTCATATGAGCGCGTCGATACCGCATCTCGCAAGAACCCGACCTGCCGGCCCGGATCAGGGGCTGGCGCCCGGAGCTGCGTTGCACGTCGAGGTCATCGCCGACCTGGTGTGTCCGTTCTGCTACATCGGCAAGCGTCGCCTCGACCACGCGATGCAGGCCGTGCAGGGACCGAGCGACGTCAGCTGGTTTCCATACCAGCTGAACCCCGATATGCCCGCGAGCGGCATGTCGCTGGAGGAGTACCTCTCGATGCGCTTCGGCAGCCTCGCAAACGTGCAGCCGGTGCTCGATCAGCTCGCCGCCGATGCTCGGCGAGAAAACGTCGAACTGCGCTTCGATCGCATCGAGCATGTACCGAACACGCTGCGCGCTCACCAGGTCATGTATCTCGCGGAGACGCGGCGCAAAGATCAAAGCGCGCTGGCCGAGGAACTCATGACCGCGTTCTTCCGCCGCGGCGAGGACATCGGCGACAAGGAGATTCTCATCGAACTCGGCGCGCGCCACGGCTTGCTGCCGGATGAGGTCGATCGTGTGATGGACGAGGACGGCTCGCGGCAGATCGTGCTGTCGCGCGAGGCGCAGGTCCGGTCGAGCGGGATCGCCGGAGTGCCGGGTTTCCTGCTAAACCGCCGGCTGCTCGTGATCGGCGCGCAGGACGAGGACACGCTGGTGAATGCGTTCGATCGAGCCATGTTCGGCGAGGGCAACGACGCGATCATCTCGCCGGCGCTGCATTAAACAGACGTCAGGCAGACCGCCGCTTCAACCAATCGATCATCAGGCGATTCACTTCGTCGGGCTTTTCCTGCTGGCTCCAGTGTCCGCAGTGCTCGAGCATGTGAATTTCGAGGTCTGCAACGAGCGGTTTCATAGCCTCGATATGTTCGAGGGCAACGACCACGTCGTCTGCTGCGCCGATAAACAGGGTAGGGATACTGATGCGCTCGTCGAACGCAGCCTGTGTTTTCCAGTTCAGCGTCCAGTTGCGATACCAGTTGATCGGTCCCGTAAATCCGCTCCTGGCAAACGCCGCGGAATAATAATCGCGCTCGGCCTCTGTCAGCAGGGGTTCGCCACTGGCATTTTCGCGAGCCATGACCTTGAGGAGACTCAGCGTCTTCAACTTCCTGGGCAACTGGTCGAATTGCTCCCGGGAAATCTGCCCGCGGCGCATCATTACGTCGATGAAGTGCTCGGGATCGCGGGCAAAAGCCTTGTCGGCCTCGTCCGAATCCTGGAAGTTGACGATGTAGAAGTCGTCGCCAAATCGCTCCCGCATAACCTGGATCGGATCGATCGGCAGCCGCGGATAATGCGGAATGTTGAGTATGACGAGCCGATCGATGCGTTCGGGCGCGCGCATCGCCATTTGCCAGAGCAAGAGTGCGCCCCAGTCGTGTCCCACGAAGGTGGCAGAGTCGAGTTCGAGCGCGTCGAGCAGGCCTTGAACATCGGCGATCAATTCCTCGATACGGTAGTCGCGAACGTCGGCCGGGACATCGCTCTGGCCATAGCCGCGCTGGTCCGGTGCGATAGCGCGAAACCCTGCTGCCGCAAGCGCGGGCATCTGGTGGCGCCACGAGAATGCCAGCTCCGGGAATCCGTGCAGCAGAATGACGGGCGGACCGTTGCCCTGCTCGTGGACCGCGAGGCGAATACCGTTGGTCTCTACGTAAGCGGGTGCGGGGAAATCGGTGGCTCGCGGCCCGGTCACTCGGCGCTGCTCGCACAGTCGATGCACAGACGGGCCGTCGGGTCGGCGTCGAGACGGCGCGGGTTGATCGGCGCCTCGCAGCGCTGGCAGTCGCCATAGCTGCCATCGTCGATGCGCCGCAGCGCGGCATCGATCTCGCGGAGCTGCACAGCGCGCCGCTCTCCCGACGCCTGCGCCATCGCCTGTGCCTGCAGGGCATCCATTCGCGACAGCCGCCCGACCTTGGTCTGGTCGAGCTGCACGATCGCGGCTGGGTCGTCCCCGGTGTCCGCGATGCGTTCCAGTTCGCTTTTCAATGCGACGAGTTTTTGTTTCATGTTGTCCATATCGCCCCCTATCCTAACGATATCTGCCTCGCCGTGCCGGGGCCGGACGCCGGAATGCTTGTGTTTTCGCGCCCCAGAGGCTAATTTTCGCGGCAAGACGTCGATGGGGACGAACAGGCGGGCCGCTCAGGCCACAGCGACCGGGGGACGGTGCGAGCCCCGGGCCGGAATCCGCCGAATATCACCCCGGAGTCGCTATCCGAACGGGCTGCGTGAAACAGGCCCCAGTAGACATAGCCGGCTGGTCCACGATAAGGACGGCGGACCAGGAGGTCCATGAGGTGGCCGAACGCCACGAAGCCGGGTGGTACCGCGATAATATTCTTGTCGCCCCGGGCGCAGCGTAAGCGCCCGGGGCGTTTTTATTTGTACTGCAGGAGCGGTTCTCGAATCGCTATCGCGCGCCGAGGCGCGTTCCTGCCGGTAAACAGCGGAGAAGATGGTTTGACGTTCAAGGAAGTTCCGAGTCGATACGACGGGCCCGCGCTCGAAGAAGAGGTGCTTGCATTCTGGCGTGAGCACCGTTCGTTCGAGCAGACGCTGGCAATGTCAGAGGGTCGCCCGCGATTCAGTTTCAACGAGGGTCCGCCCACCGCGAACGGCAAACCGGGTATTCACCACGTGCTCGCGCGTGCGTTCAAGGACATATTTCCGCGCTACAAGACGATGCGCGGTTATTACGCGCCGCGCAAGGCGGGCTGGGACACGCATGGCTTGCCGGTCGAGCATGAGGTCGAAAAGCTGCTCAAGAAACAGGGCAGGATCGAGAGCTACGACAAGGACGAGATCGAGGAAAAGGTCGGCATCAGCGAGTTCACCCGCCTGTGCCGCGAATCGGTCATGACCTACATCGGCGACTGGGAGAAGATGACCGAGCGCATGGGCTTCTGGGTTCACCTGGACGAGGCCTACTACACGCTCGACAACAGCTACATCGAGTCGGTATGGCACCTGCTCAGGGTTATTTTCGATAAGGGCCTTATTTACCGGGGCTACAAGGTCGTGCCCTACGACCCGCGCATCGGCGCCACGCTGTCGTCGCACGAACTGGCGCTCGGTTACAAGGAAACCGAGGATCCCTCGATTACCGTCCGCTTCAAGATGGTTGGCGAAAAGGACACGTATTTCCTGGTCTGGACGACGACGCCGTGGACGCTGCCGTCGAACCTGGCGCTGGCCGTCGGCGAAAATATCGACTACAGCTATTGCGAGTCGGACGGCGAGACGCTGATCCTCGCGGAGGCCTTGCGGGAGTCGGTATTCCGGGATGTCGAGCACACGGTCACGAAGACGGTCAAGGGCAGCGAACTCGTCGGTACGCGTTACGAGCAGCTGTTCGACTACCTCGAGGTCGACGCGCCGAATGCATTCCAGGTCCTGCCGGCGGATTTCGTCAGCACCGAGGACGGAACCGGCATCGTACACACGGCGCCAGCCTACGGTGTCGACGACCTTGCCTTCGGGCAGCAACACGGCCTGCCCGTCGTTCATGGCGTGGGCCTGGACGGCAACTTCATCGATGACGTGGAGCCGGTGGCCGGCATGTTCTTCAAGGACGCCGACAAACCGCTGATCCGCATCTTGAAAGACCGCGGCATGATGTTCCGCTCCGAGCGCTATACGCATAACTATCCGTTCGGCTGGCGCACTGGCGACCCGATCATCTATTACGCGAAGAATGCGTGGTACATCCGCACCTCCGAGTTTCGCGAGCGCATGAGCGAACTCAACCAGACCATCAAGTGGGTGCCGGAGCATATTCGCGACGGCCGTTTCGGCAACTGGCTGGAAAACAACGTCGACTGGGCATTGTCGCGTGAGCGGTTCTGGGGAACCCCATTACCGGTGTGGACGGACGGACAAGGTGACTACGTCTGTATTGGTTCGGTAGCAGAATTGAGCGAACTGTCCGGGCGAGACCTGGCCGACCTTGACCTGCACCGGCCTGCCGTGGACGACATCACGTTCGAAAAGGACGGCAAGACCTGGCGGCGCGTGCCCGAGGTGATCGATTGCTGGTTCGATTCCGGCGCGATGTCGTATGCGCAGTGGCACTACCCGTTCGAAAACGAGGATATCTTCGAGCAGCATTTTCCGGCGGACTTCATCTGCGAGGCTATCGACCAGACGCGCGGCTGGTTCTACACGCTGCACGCGATCGCGACGCTGGTTTCCGATAGTGTCGCCTATCGCAACTGCATCTGCCTGAACCTGATCGTCGACAAAGACGGCAAGAAGATGTCGAAGTCCCTCGGCAATATCGTCAATCCTTACGACGTGTTCGACACGGTCGGCGCCGACGCGCTGCGCTGGTATTTCCTGGCGCGGCTGTCACCCGACATGCCGAAGCGCATCTCGGTCGAGATCGTCGCCGACGTGGCGAGTTCCTTCATCAATACGTTCTGGAATACCTACGGCTTCTTCGTGCTGTACGCGCGCCTCGACGAGGTGGACGTGTCGAAGCACGTCCCGGTCGAAGAGCGGCCCGAGATCGATCGCTGGGCGCTGGCGCTCGCTCACCGCACGATTACGACGGTAACGGACGCGCTGGACGACTACGACGCGAAGACGGCGGGCGAGGCGATCGAGTCCTTTATCGACCAGCTCAGCAACTGGTACGTAAGGCGCAATCGTCGTCGTTTCTGGAAGTCGACGGATCTCGACGACAAGCACATGGCGTACCTGACCCTCTACGAGTGCCTCAAGGTGGCTCACGAGCTGATGGCGCCGTTCGTGCCGTTTCTTGCCGAACATGTCTACCAGAACCTGGTCAGGCGCGTCGACAGCGGGGCACCCGACAGCGTGCACATGGTCCCCTGGCCGGAAGCGGATCCCGCCTGGCAGAACGACGAGTTGTTGCGCGACATTGGCGTAGTGCAAAAAGTCGTCGGCCTCGCGCGTGCGGCACGCGGCCAGTCCGGGGTTCGCACGAGACAGCCGCTCTCCCGTCTCCTGGTCCGTGCACCCAGTGACGAGGCTGCGGCAGCGCTGAAAGATCACCAGGACCAGATTCTCGAGGAACTCAACGTCAAAGCGATCGAGTTCATCGCGCGCGATGCCGGTCTCGTCAGCTACCGGATAAAACCGAATCTGCCCGTGCTCGGCAAACAGTACGGCAAGCTCATACCCGTGATCAGGAAGGCGCTCGAAGAGGCCGACGGCGCGGTGATCGCCGGTGCCGTCGCGCGCGGCGAGGCTTTCGAAATCGATGCGGGCGGGGAGACGCTGGAACTCGGCGGCGGCGACGTGCTCATCGAGACCGAATCAGCAGAGGGTTATGCCTGCGGCGAAGACGGTGGCTACCTGACAGCGCTGGATACGAGCCTCGACGAGAACCTCGTGGAAGAGGGACTCGCGCGGGAAATCGTTCGTTCTATCCAGGATGCGCGCAAACAGGCCGGCCTCGAGGTTTCGGACCGTATCGTGCTGGGTGTGAGTGGCTCGGAAGGAATCGAGCGCTCGCTCGCGAAGCACCGTGACTACATTATGTCTGAGACGCTCGCGACGAAATGGGAGACAGGACAGGCGCAGCCGCTGCATAGCGACCGGCGTGAGGTGGGCGACGACTACTGGATGCTGGAGTTTACAAAAGCCTCGTGACTCGCGGTCAGGCTGAGCCGGCGGCGGGTGCTCAGGAGACCGACTTGACGAGAAACGGCGGAACCGTATTGGCGTCGTCGTTCAGCGGCAGCGGGTCCTGCAGGTTTTCGGCCTGTCGAATCACGTCGCCGTACAGGCTGACGACCGCAGCGGCGCACTCGCTGGCGTCCCTGACCGACATCTTGCGAACCGAGGCGCAGACCGGGCCCTCGCCATTCAGTGGCGCGACGCAGTGCAGCCGGGATCGCAGCTCCTGGAACGATTGTTTCAGTTCCCGCGGCAGGTCGTCCTCGACGATATCGTCGAGGTTGTCTCGATAGGCCCTTATAAGTCTTTGTTTTATATGGCCGTCGCCGGCGAGCACCGACACCGCGGCGTAAAAGCGGTCGACGTGGTAGGTCATTTCCACTCCAGCGTTCGTATTCTTGTTATGCCGCTCTTTTCACCTCTCAGCGGCTTGTTACGCTTCCTGAGCCGACTACCTCCTGTAGTCACCGATCCCCGAAAAGATCGTCACGTTCCTCCTTGAACTTTCAGATACCTGCGCTCGTTTCTTATAACAGAGATCGCGAACCGCGCGCAAGTGTGAGTGAATGCCGACAGCGCCCGGGCAGTGCCTAGTCTCCGCGAACCGGGTAGTAAACGTCCGTCAGCAGTTCCGACTCCGGTACGCGCGTCGGATCGTTTATGTAGGTCTCCCAGGCATCACCGTTGCGGTCGAGACCCAGTGCGGCGAGATACGCTGCGATTTCCCGGTGTGTAGAGCCGAGTTGCCGGTACGAACCTGAGTGGCGGACGCGTATCGCCGGGCCCGAATACGTGTAGCCCAGTTTGACGCCGGCGCTGTCGCGCGGCGTCTCGTCGGTGACAGCACGGACGGGAATCGCTGCATCGAAACGCAATTGACTGCCGGCGAAACCGCGGACGATGGACATCGGGGGGCCAGCATCGGCAAGGCCGTGGGCGTCGATAAAGGACAGGATTTCGAAGTAGGCCTTGCCCATCGCGTCGGAAATCGCCGCCGGTTCGGGTACCGATGTCGATGGCAGGTAGGCAATTTGCAACGGTTCGACGACCAGGTGCTCGACGTCGAGTTCGCCGAAGTCGGTTCGCGGCAGGGACTCGGCCAGTTCTTTCAGCGCGGCGATGCCGGTCTCGAATTCACGCTTCACGACGCCGGCAAGTAACAGTGCGAAGTAGCGGCCGACGAGATTCAGGCCATGGTCGTGGGCGAATCCCCACGCCACGCGAGTCTTGCCTTCTTCGCGCCCGATGTCGAACCAGGTGCGAGCTTCTCCCGGCTCGCCCGGGTTGATCGTGGTGGCCACGTGCTCGTGGGGCCGGCTCTCCACGATTGTCTGCGTACCGCTGCCGGCGATCACGCCGTCCCACGTGACGGTCGCGCCGACACCTCGATTCGGTCCCGAAAACAGGACGCGTGCATTCGGATCGGTAGCTGTTTTCGGCGACCACAAATCCACTCGGTGAAAGTCGTTGACGAGAGCGAATACCGTGGCGGGAGGCGCGTCGACGAGTGCGCTGACCTCGACGCGGCTGTGCCTCGGCAGCAAAAATCCGACAACGATGAGGAGAGCGACGATCGCGCCGATGACATACAGAAATTTTTGCACGCCGTACTCTGGCACAATGCGCCTATGAATGCATCACAGACCAGGCGCCTGCCGATCGGCGTCTTCGACTCCGGTGTCGGCGGGCTTACCGTGTTCCGCGCGCTGCGCCAGGCGCTGCCGCATGAAGACCTCATTTACCTCGGCGATACCGCACGGCTGCCCTATGGCACAAAGAGCCGGGCGTCGATCAGCCGGTACGCCGGCCAGGCGACCGCACAACTGCAGGGGCGGGGCATCAAGCTGCTTGTGGTTGCCTGCAATACGGCATCGGCGGTTGCCCTGGATGCGCTGCAGGAGCAGATGAAGCCCGTGCCCGTGATCGGTGTTGTCGAGCCGGGCGCGACCGCGGCCGTTGCGGCACGGCCCGGCGGTAAGCACCTGGTGCTGGCTACCGAGGCGACGGTGCGGTATGGCGCTTACCGGCACGCGATCCTGGGGCGCGACGACCGGGCAGAGGTCCGCGAACTCGCGTGCGAGATGATGGTGTCGCTCGCCGAGGAAGGCTGGACGGAAGGCAGCATCGCGGAAGCGATCATTCGCCGTTACCTGGAACCTCTCGAAGACCTGGCATACGAGCCCGACAGCATCATCCTGGGGTGTACTCACTTCCCGCTGCTGAGAGCCGCAATCCAGAGCGTGGCGGCCGAGGGAACCGCGATCGTGGACTCGGCCAGCACCACGGCCGGCGTCTCTGCCGCACTGCTTGCGGAGCACGGCCTGCTGAACGACCAGGAGAGTCCGGGCCGGCTCAAGCTGATGGCGACCGACGGCGCAAGCCGCTTCGCGCGCGTCGGCGGGCGCTTCATCGGCGAGGACCTCGACGCTGAGGACATAGAACTCGTCGATCTCTAGCGTGGGGCGCTATCGCCGCGCGACCTGTGCAATAATCGCCGACCCGTTTCGAGGAAGGAACCACCGTGACCGTAGCAATGTTCACGCGCCTGGCGCGCACCCTCATCCCGGCGATAGCGCTTGTGGCTTGCGGAGCGGAGGCTCCGGAGGAACCGGTTGTCTCTGCGGCCGAGACGGTCGAACCGCGCCCCGAGATCTATGCCGACTTCGAGCTGACAGCCGACCTGAGCCACCTGAGCGATGGTCAGCGGGAGATGATTGGTGTGCTCATCGAGGCGTCCAGGATCATGGACGACCTCTACTGGCGCCAGGCTTTCAACGACGGCTACGGCGACTGGCTCGCGTCCATCGAGGACGGCGACGCACGTCGTTTCGCCGAGCTGAATTACGGCCCCTGGGATCGCCTCGCGGACGACGCTCCTTTTATGAAGGGGTTCGGACCGAAGCCGCTGGGCGCGAATTTCTATCCGCCCGACATGAGCAGAGAAGAATTCGAGGCCGCCTATCTGCCGGGCAAGAAAGGCCTTTATTCGCTCGTTCGCCGCGACAATGCCGGGGAACTCATGCTGGTTCCCTATCACGTTGCTTACAAGGACGAGCTGCACCAGGCCGCTGAGCTGCTTCGCGAAGCAGCGGGCCTCGCGGACGACCAGCAGTTCGCGACCTACCTCAAGCTGCGGGCCGCCGCGCTGATCAGCGATGAGTTCCAGACCAGCGACCTGTTCTGGATGGACGTCAAGACCAACGAGATCGATGTCGTCATCGGGCCCATCGAGACCTACGAAGATCGCCTGTTCGGATATCGTGCGGCCTATGAATCCTACGTGCTCGTCAAGGACATGGAGTGGAGCGATCGCCTCAGCCGGTTTGCGATGTTCCTGCCCGAACTGCAGGAGGGTCTGCCGGTGCCGGACGAGTACAAGTGGGAGACGCCGGGCACCGATTCCGACCTCAATGCCTATGACGTCGTCTACTATGCCGGTCACAGCAACGCCGGTTCGAAGACGATCGCGATCAACCTTCCGAATGACGAAGAGGTGCAGCTCGAAAAAGGCACGCGGCGCCTGCAGCTGAAAAACGCGATGCAGGCGAAGTTCGAAAAGATATTGCAGCCCATCGCCGAAACGCTGATCGATGAGGCGCAAAGAAAGCACGTTACGTTCGACGCGTTTTTCGGCAACACCATGTTCCACGAGGTTGCCCACGGTCTCGGTATCAAGAACACGATCAACGGCAAGGGCACCGTGCGCGAAGCCCTGCTCGACGTCGCGTCGAGCATGGAAGAGGGCAAAGCCGATGTGCTCGGTCTCTACATGGTCACGGAACTTCACAAAGAAGGCGAGCTCGGCGATGTCGACATCATGGACCACTACGTGACGTTCATGGCCAGCATCTTCCGCTCGATCCGTTTCGGAGCGGCCAGCGCGCACGGCAAAGCAAACATGGTGCGCTTCAATTTCTTCAAGGAGCAGGGTGCGTTCGTGCGTGATGCAGAAGCGGGAACCTACCGCGTCGACGCCGAGCGCATGACCGAAGCAATGACAGAGCTGTCGCGGCTGCTGCTTACGCTGCAGGGTGACGGCGATTACGATGGCGCGCGCGAACTTACAGAAACAAAAGGCGTCATAGGTGAGCAGCTGCAGGCGGACCTGGATCGGCTGACACGCGCGGGGATTCCGGTCGACATCACCTTCAGGCAGGGGCCGGCACAACTGGGGCTCGAGTAACCGGGAAAAGGCGCGGGGATTCGGCGTTACTGCCCCGTTTGCTGCAGCGGGGCCTTGCCCAGGTAAGGCAGTTCGTGGCCGAACAGGCGCGTCAGGTAGAGGCGTTGCCCCGTCTCGCAAACGCCGGTCATGGCCGGAAACCGGGCTCCCGGATCCTGCAGGCTCATTTGCACATTGCCGTCGCCGTCGATCGCGACGACGTGCGACGACGGAACTGCCGCGGGCCGCAGGAAGGCCGGCAGCCGCTGTACCACTTTGCGCAGGAAGGGCTTGTCGGACAAGCCGTCGAGCTTGCTGTCACGCGGCGCTACGAGACCGACCCAGAAACGGCCGTCTTCGCCGTTGTTGATGTTGTCGGGAAATCCCGGCAGGTTGTCGACGATCACCTCGGTCGTGCCGGCATCCGGTCCCAGCAGCCAGTGGCGCAGGATCCGGTAGGTGCCGGTCTCCGCGATCAGCAGGAAGCGGTCGTCGGCGCTGATCGCAACGCCGTTGGCGAAGTTGAGTCCTTCGACGATGACGCGTGCGTCACCGCTCCCGGGGTCGAACGCGATTACCCGTCCGTGACCGCCGTGCTCGAGTATGTCGAGCAGGCTGGCCTCGTAGCTGCCCTTCCACGCGAGCGCGCCGAACTTCGTGGACGCGTCAGAAAAATAGATGACGCCGTTACTGGCGACTGCGAGGTCATCCGGGTAGGCCAGTGGCTCACCGTCCATTGCATCCAGCAGGACGGTGACTTCGCCCAGCGACGATATCCGCTGTATGCCGAGATACCCGTTGGCAACCAGGAGCGAGCCGTCCGGAGACGATTCGATACCGAGCGGCCGGCCGCCCGTATGCGCGAATTCGGAGACCTGCCCGGATTCCCGGTCGATGCGCACTATCGTGCCGGAGGCGACGGACGCGTACAGTGCGCCGTCATGACCGACCGCTACGTCTTCCGGGCCCTCGTGTGCGCCGAGATCGATGGCGCTCGCGGCGGTCAGCGTATCGTTCACAGCAAAAGCGCCCGTGAGGCCCTGGTCTTCCGGCGCTTCCCACGCGACGGGATCGACCGGTACGGGCCACGTCGCCAGATAAAGGCCGAGCAGAGCAAGGCAAACGAGCAGGAGCGCCCCGGAACGCGGCAAGGCCGGACCCTAGCGCTGGTTGTCGATCATGCCGAGGAATTCCGCGCGCGTGCGCGCATCCTTGCGGAACGTGCCGAGCATCTGGCTCGTCACCATGGACACGTCCGACTTGTGGATGCCACGCGTGGTCATGCACTGATGCGTCGCCTCGATGACGACACCCACGCCCTTCGGGTTCAGCACGTTCCATATGCAGTTGGCTATTTGCGCCGTCATCTTTTCCTGGACCTGAAAGCGCCGTGCAAACGCCTCCACGACGCGGGCGAGCTTGCTGATACCGACGACCTTGTTATTCGGCAGGTAGCCGACATGGGCGCGGCCGATGATCGGCGCCATGTGATGTTCGCAGTGGGACTCGAAGCCGATATCACGAAGCACGATCATTTCGTCATAGCCCTCGACTTCTTCGAAGGTACGCTTCATGAACGTGATCGGGTCTTCACGGTAACCGCTGAACCAGTCTTCGTAGGCTGAAACCACCCGCTTCGGCGTGTCTACCAGGCCCTCCCGCCGCGGATCTTCGCCGGCCCAGAGGAGCAGGGTCCTGATGGCCTCTTCCGCCTGCTTGCGGCTCGGCTTGCGCGGTTTTCCGGGCTTCTTGTTTTTCGTGGCCAAGGCAGGGTCCTCAACGAGTGAGGTGCCGATACTACCGGGAATGTCGGGGACGTTACAGTGCGGGCAGGCCGGTCGGACAGCTCACGCCGGTGCCGCCGATGCCGCAGTATCCGCCCGGGTTCTTCGCGAGGTATTGCTGGTGATAATCCTCGGCGTAATAGAACGTCTCCAGTGGCGCAATTGCGGTCGTTATCCTGCCGTAGCCCGCCGTGTCGAGTTCGCCCTGGTAGGCTCGCAGCGAATCCTGCGCGGCGTGCCGCTGTGCATCGCTGCAGGTATAGATTGCGGATCGGTATTGCGTGCCGATATCGTTGCCCTGGCGCATTCCCTGGGTGGGGTCGTGCGCCTCCCAGAACACGGCCAGCAAGCGTTCGTAGCTCACCGCCGCCGGATCGAAGACCACGAGCACGACTTCCGCGTGCCCGGTAAGGCCGCTGCACACTTCTTCGTAGGTCGGATTCGGCGTTGTACCGCCCGCATAGCCCGCGGCGGTGCTGAAGACGCCCTCGGTTTCCCAGAAGCGGCGCTCCGCGCCCCAGAAACAGCCGAGCCCGAACACGGCCTGCTCGAGGCCGGGTGCGAACGGGCCCTCGAGCGGGTTGCCGTTGACGAAATGCTTGGCCGGAACCGAAATGGCCGTGTCACGGCCGGGCAGCGCTTCGTCGCGTGCGGGGAGGGTGGTCTTTCTGCTTTTTCCGAACATATCAGGTCGCCTGGTAGCGTGCGCCGTGACGAGGCCGCATGACCAGGCCGTCCGCACTTCGAAATCGAACCGGAATTGACTGTGTATTGCCCCACTCGGTCGCGCGATACACCGCGAAATGCAGGTGCGGCATGGTCGTGTGTCCGGTATTGCCCGACAAGCCTATCTTCTGGCCGCGTGCAACGTGATCACCGACCTCGACCAGCGCGCCGTCCTTCTGCAGATGATAGTACTCGCCCGTGGTGCCATCGTCGTGGAGTACGACGATATAGTTCGCGTACCTGCCGCAGCCGTCTTTCCAGCAGCCGATCGAGTGCGACTCCTCCACGCGGGCGACGACGCCGCCACGAGCCGCGTGAACCGGCGTGCCCTCGGGCATGTCGAAATCGATGGCGAACGCTTCGAGACCCTTGTGGCTGAAGCTGGAGCCGTAACCCTGTAGTACCCGGTAAGAGCGCCCGGTGGCATAGGGCAGGGCATAGAGATAGTCGTCGTCGTGCACCGCGTCCTTGTCACCGACCGTCCACTCGAAAAAATAACGATAGCGGCCCTCGAGGCGCTCGTCGGCGCGATTCAGTGTCATGACGCGGGCCGACTCCTGTGGCGCGAGAGTGCGCGTCACCGTCTTTGGTCCGGCAACCTCGAAGTAGCGCGTCCGCACCCGGAGAGTGTAAGTCACGGGATAGTTCTGCAGATTCCGCGCGCGCAATTCCACGTTGCCGCCCTGGTCGACGGCATTGACGCAAATCCAGTCGTCCCGGCAGTCTGCATTCGCCTGCGAGCACGCGATCAGTGCGACGACCGCGGCTGCCAGGCTGATCGTCCGGTCAGCCGTCTGCATTGCCGGCCGCTTCCTCGCGCCGCTCCTCGAGGTCCGACTGCTTGTAATAGAACAGGTGAGTGAAAACCTGGTTGCTGCTCTTCACCGGCTCGGCGTCTTCGAAGCGGGGTCGATACAGCCGGCCGCGGATCTCACGATGCACGAGTTTCTGCATGTCCGTAAATTCGCCCGGCACGACTTCGACAGGTTCGATTTCGATGACTCGGCCACGGTCGGACACGGAGAAACTCACGGTCACCGACCCCTGCATAAATTCCTCCGAGGGTCTGCCGAGCGGACTCGGCCCGGATTCGCTCGCAAACTCGGGAATCGGCCGTTCGTTCAACGGTGCGGCGCGACCGAATATCTCGTCGCGGTAAAGCAGCCTGGTCTCGTCGGCCGAGAGCGAATCCCATAATTCCTGGTAGAGCTTCCGTGCCCGCGTATGGTTGCCGCCCATCATGTAATAGTCCGCCAGCGACAGCCTGGAATTGGCAATCATGGCCCAGTCGGCCTTGGGACTGGACTCTGCGATGCGCAGTGCGCGCTTAAAGTAGATCTCGCCCGTTACGGGGTTGTAATGCTGCCCCTGTTCGCCGTGCAGATCAGTGTAAAAGTAGGATTCACCGAGCTTCGTAAGCGGCTCGATGAGGCGGACGTCTTGCTTGCTTCCATTGTTCTCGATGATGCGTATCGCGCGCCGGTAAGTTGCCTGCTCATCGACGATGTAGCCTGCCCGATGCTGCCATTCGGCGCGGCGCATGAGCGACGGAATCAGGGCCAGCTGGTCGTCTTCGTAGCGGCGCCGGTGCAGAAGGTAGATCTTGTCGTGCATGTCCCGGGCATCTTCGATCGAGCCCAGCCGCACGTTGGTCTCTGCCAGCGATTCGAGGATGTCGATCTGGTCCATGTTGTGCGGACCTTCATTCACATGCGTGATGTGGATAGCGCGCGTAAACGTCTGTTTCGCGAGATCGGGGCGCCCGCCTTCCAGCTGCGCGGCACCCAGCCCCTTCAGCGGGTTGATCAGGCGCTGATTCAGGCGGTCTTCCCGATCCTCGATGATGTCAATGGCGGCCGCGAAGTTCTGCTGCGCAGCGTCGAACTGCTTGTTTCGATGCTGCACGATGCCGAGGTTCGTGAGCGCCTTCGCGGTTTCCGTGGACCTCGGCCCGGTCAGCTGGATGGACAGAGTAACGACGCGCTTGGCTACGGTGTCAGCCTCGTCATAAATGCCTTCCGACATCAGGCGTTTGTAATTGCTGAACTCGTCGAGGAGCTGCTCGCGAAGATCGGCCTGACGTCGCCGGGGCGGACCCGCCTGCATTGCAGCTTCCGCCGCGGCATCCTCTTCGGCGACCGGCACGGTCTGGTCCATGAGGCCGCCATCACCTGCCGCATCATCGGCGACCGGCTCTTCCGCCGCGTAGGCGGTACCGCTGGCGAGCACGATTACAACCGCTGCTGAGCGCAATAAACTCTTATAAATCATATTCATCATTTGCAGTGGCACGGTGACGCTGAATTGCTGCCCCTCGGGCGGGAGCTTCATTTTTCGACCCATTGTCCGCGATTTGGTTCGAGTCTCAACTATACATCGCCTGCGGAAGAAAGGGTTTCAAGGTTCGGGTCAGAACAGGCCCAGCTGTTGTTGTCCGGGACGATCGAACCGGCTGCAGTCGAGTGTCGTCTCGCGGTGCCCGGTATTCAGGCCGAAGCGCCTGCAGGCCGCCCGGAACCGCTTGCCTAGCATGTCCGCGTAGGGGCCGCGACCGGTCTGGCGGATACCGAAGCGGTTGTCATAATCCCGGCCGCCGCTCGCTTCACGCACCAGCCCCATGACGCGCGCGGCGCGATCCGGAAAATGCAGTTGCAGCCACTCCGTGAAAATGCCCTTCACCTCGTGCGGCAGGCGGAGAAAAATGTAGGCTGCCTCGCCCACGCCGGCATTGGCAGCTGCTTCCAGGACCCGCTCGATTTCGTCGTCATTGAGCGCTGGAATCACCGGTGCGACGAGCACGCTGACCGGGACACCGGCGGCGGTGAGCCGTTCCATGGTCTTGAGACGTGCGTCGGCCGACGGTACCCGGGGTTCCATGACTCGCTTCAGGTCCCGCTTCATGGTCGGGAGACTGATCGCCACCGAACACAGGTTGCGTCGTGCGAGCTCTCCGAGCAGGTCGAGGTCTCGCGTGATCAGCGTGCCTTTCGTGATAATGCTGACGGGATGCGAGTGCGCGACGAACAACTCGAGTAACTCGCGTGTCACGCGCGTGGTTCGTTCCGCCGGCTGGTACGGGTCGGTGTTGGCGCCGATCGTTATCGGCTTGCATTCGTAGGACGCCTTTTCCCACGCTTCTGTAAGCCTTGCAGCCGCATCGGGCTTATAGAAGATCTTCGTTTCGAAATCCAGCCCGGGCGACAGGTCAAGGTAGCTGTGGCTGGGCCGCGCGTAGCAGTAAACGCAGCCGTGCTCGCATCCCTGGTAGGGATTGATGGAGCGGTCGAACGGGACGTCGGGCGATGAGTTGGTCGCGATAATGCGCTGCGACCGCATCGCGCGCAATTGAGTGTCCGGCGCGCGCAGCGAACGCTCGTGGGCTTCCCCGGCGTCGAAATCGACGGGCCGCGCGGCAAAACGTCCCTCGCGATCGGAGACGGCACCGCGCCCTTTGTGGTGTCGGGCGGGCATGGCAGCTCCCGGTACTGTATAAAAACACAGTACCGGGAGCTGCGACCGATTTCAATACGGCCCGGGAATAGTCAGTTCAGGACGCGGTAGCCGCGTCCGCGCATGCAGTTCTTGAAGACCTTCTGTTTCTCCCGGTCAGCGTCGAGTCCCGAGCGGGTCCCGCCGTAGATCGCACCCACCCCGGCCGCCTCGCCGACATCGCGACGGCTGCTCACCGCGCCGGTCGCGGCGCCGACCGCAGCACCCACGGTCGCGCCCTTGCCGATGCCTTTGGCCACCATGATTTCCTCGGTGTAGGCCTCACACTCGTCCCAGTCTTCGGCGAGCCGTTCCGGGTCGACACCCTTGGTGTCGATGATCGGATCGGGGTGCGCAGCGCAGCCTGCGATCATCGCAGTCAGCACCACCAGAGCGGCATGTCGCATGAATGTCGGCATAGAGTCACAATAACGCGCGGCAGAGCATTCGGTTGACGGCAATAGCGCCGCCGACGGGCGTTCAGTCCGCGGCCACGTTGTGTATATACACGTCCTGTTGCGGGAACGGGATCGAAATGCCGACCTCGTCGAAACGCTTTTTGATCGCTTCGGTCAGGTCGAAGTACACGCCCCAGTAATCCGCCGTTTTGACCCACGGACGCAACACGAAATTGACGCTGCTGTCAGCGAGTTCCGAAACCGCGATGGTGACGGCCGGGTCCGCCAGAATACGATCGTCGGCGGCGACCAGGCTTTCCAGTTCCTTGCGCACCTTGTCGAGGTCGTCGCTGTAACTCACGCCGACGACGAGATCCACGCGGCGGGTTTCGTTCGCCGAGTAGTTGGTAATCGTCGTGCCCATGATCTGGCTGTTGGGGATGATGACGCGCTTGTTGTCGCCGGTCTTCAGGACCGTCGTGAGGATCTGTACTTCCTCGACCGCACCGGATACGCCGCCGCCCTCGATCCAGTCGCCGACCTTGTAAGGCCGGAACAGCACGATCAGCACGCCGGCTGCAAAGTTCGACAGTGAGCCCTGTAGCGCGAGGCCGACGGCCAGGCCGGCGGCACCGAGCAGGGCGATCAGGGAAGCGGTCTGGATGCCGAGCTGATGAATGGCGGCGATGATCACGAACAGCATCAACAGCATGCGCGCCAGGTTCGAGACGAAACGGCGCAACGTGATGTCCATGTCGCCCTTTTGCATGGCCTTCATCAGGCCCTTGACGACGAGGTTTACGATCCACTTACCGACAAAGAAAATGACGATCGCGCTGATCACGTTGATTCCGAGATCGACGCCCGTGGTCTGTATCATTGTCCAGACCTCGGCCCAGTCGAACCCGAGGTCCGGAAGGTTTTCAGTGTTCATTGTTGTATTCCCTTGTGCTGCTGTTTATTTTTCCGCTGGCTCAATATCAACCAGTTGCCAACGAGGGTGAGTAGCATGCCGATCACGGCAGGTGTCGTCCAGCGGTATCCTTCGAACGCTGTCGAGATCAGCAGCGCAACGACCGGGAACAACACCGAGCTGTATGCGGCGCGAGCGGCCCCGATGATCCGCAGGAGCGCCAGGTAACAGCCGAAGGCCACTGCCGAGCCGAACACCGCCAGGTAGAGGAGTGATGCGACGTAGTCGATGCGCAAGGAGAACTCCAGTTGCTTGCCGGTGGCCACGGCGATCAGCAGGGCGAGCACGGCGGCGAAGGCCATCGCGTGGGCGTTCACGGCGACCACCGGCAACCCCTGCTTCGTATTGAAGACGGCCGCCATGTTGCCGAGCGAGGCAATCAGCGTGCCGAACAGGACCAGCAGCCCGCCGTGCACCGACCGGTCCGTGAGACTGAAGTCCACGATCTCGGTGCTGAATATCAGGGTGATGCCGGTGATTCCGACGGTAGCCGCCAGCCAGAACCGCGTGTCGATCCTGCGGCCAAAAAACAGCCGTTCGAAGATTGCATTGAGAATCAGGATGCTGCTGAAAAGGACGGCGACGACGCCCGTCGTGAGGTAGGCCGTGCCGTAATAGACGAAAAAATAATTGATACAGAACAACAGTGCGCCCTGCAGGAAGACGAACGGAACTGCGCCGCCCGGCAACCGCAACGGGCGGCGGCTGATAAGCGCGTAGGCATAAAGAGCGATTGCAGCCAGGCCGAAGCGGTAGCCCACCGAGACCTCCTCGGCGACGGTGCCAAGCTGGAACGGAATCGCAGCCCAGGTCGATCCCCAGATAAGGACAACCGCGGCGTAAAGAAGCAGGATCTGCAAGCTATTGTCCGGGCACGCCTTCGGCCCCGGGGCTGAAGCGGAATATGCCGTAGGGACTGTTTGCCTCTATGTGTTCCTGCGGCTTCAGTACTACGCCTTGCAGTGCACTGTCGGCGACGTACAGCCAGCCCTCCGGTCCGAACGACAGGGCGTCGGGCCAGCGTATACGCGGTGACCGAAGCAGTGTGCGGGGCTCGCGATCTTCGCCGACCAGGAAGACGGCGTTGTGTTCGACGTCAGTGATGTACACGTTACCCTCGACATCGATGCTGAGACCGTCGGACAGGGGCTTGTCGCTGTAGGCCTCGACACGCTTCGCGAGTTGCGCCGCCGGCAGTTCCGGGTCGCGCAGGTCGCGCAGTCGAACCCGGTAGAGCGTCGAGCCGCTCAGAGCGCCATAGTAGAGCCATTCCGGGCCGAGCGCGATCCCGTCGACGCCGCCTCTGAGGCTGACGAGCCCGCCGAAGAAACGCAATTCCGTATCGTCGTGTGCAATGACGTAATTCTCGGCCGCTACCGACGGATGCGATTCGAGCACCCGCCTCGCCGTCGCCGATTCGACGTCATAAACGATAAGTGCGGGTCGCTTGCGCCAGAAACTGGCATCGGCAATGATCACCGTCCGGCCGTCCGCGCTGATCTGCAGGTCCTGCAGGAACGACCCTGCCGGCGCAATCTCGGCCGGCAGGCGATGGTCGTGAACGACCTCGCCGGTGTCGAGATCGAAGGCGAGCAGGCGCGCGGAGCGGGTGCCGTGATTGCCGTGGTCGATGGTCCAGAGGTTTCCCTGCCGATCGATGACGACACCCAGTACCGTGTCGAACAGCTCGGCCTGTTGCCGGACGCCCGGGTACGGTACCGCTGCCCCGTTTACATACTCGAGCAGCTTGTTGCCTTTCGGCCGGGCTTCCGGGTGCACCGTAAAGAACACCCGACCCGTCCGGCTGACGGCTACGTTGCCGATCGGCAGCGGGTACCACAGCACTTCCTGAAGTTCGTTTTCCGGGAGCAGCGATGCACTGGTGAGGTCGGCGTACGGTTTGCCGCCGCCGTAGCGGACCCAGGCCGTGATCGCAAACACGACCAGTACCGTCAACAACAACAGCAGTACGTTCTTCATCGAATGTGGTCCGCGACCGGCTGCCTGTAACGGGCGGGAATTCTACCTGATTAACGACGGCCTCAGGAAAGCAGCGCGATCCCCCAGGCGCCCGCGACGAGCAAGGCGGCAGCGGCGCCGCACAGCCACTGCCAGCGGCTTTCGAGAATGCGGTCGCGCACGAGCGTCAGCAGGACGCCACCGCCGAAGCCGCACAGGAACCCGAACAGGTGTGCGCCGATGTCCGTGTTCTCGTCCCCGGTGCCGGTATACATGAGCAATGCCAGCCCGCCGACGATCGGGCCGTTGCGGTAGACCCAGCGTTCCTGCGACATCAGCTTCGCGCGCCAGACATAGCCGGCAACGATGCCGAGCGCCGCAAACACGGCCGTGGACGCGCCGATGGAGCGGTGGTCCGGCGCGAGCACGAGTGTATTGAGGAGATTACCGAAGGCGCCGGTGGTGACAATGGCAAACCAGGCGACGCCGGAGCCCAGGATGCGCCCTGCGAATAATCCGAAAAGGGCGCCGAAAACCAGGTTGCCCGCGAGGTGCCCCAGGCCCGAATGCAGCGTCAGGGCCGTTACGGTGCGCCAGAATTCACCGGCGCGCACCAGCACGCCGTCGACCCGGCCGGCGCGGAACCAGTTTTCGCCGAACGCCGACTCGCCGGCGAGCCAGGCGACGCTGCAGACGACCAGAACGTAGGCGGCGATGCCGGGCATCGCATTCTGGTAGCGAATGGTCTTCCTCGGCCTGGGGACGACGGGCGGGTTTGCCTCGTCGTAAATCGTAATTTCCTCGATGGCGCGCGCGGAATGCTCCGCCGGTACCACGATCA
>Ga0193946_1000004_pt1 | contig 24970 bp, 26 predicted proteins | sample BRT_12_MG_FD_161268 | JGI IMG/M metagenome (GOLD analysis project Ga0193946, IMG submission 161268) | Sediment microbial communities from the Broadkill River, Lewes, Delaware, United States - BRT_1-2_MG | ecosystem: Environmental > Aquatic > Freshwater > River > Sediment | place: USA: Delaware... | reverse complement strand
GACGAGTTCGGCATACGGCCTCGCACCGGCCGGCGCCACCCGCAACCAGGCAAACCGCGCCATGACCAGGCTGCCCGGGCACAGCCTCGCGGGTTGCCAGGTGCCGTCACTGCATTGCCTGTCGACGGACCCGCCGGCTGCGATGCGCAGGACCCCGCCCGTGGCATATCCGTGCCGGAACGCCAGCCATTCGTAGCCGCAAATACAAACCCAGATCAGGGTAATGAGCCCTTTGAGGCCGGTGGAAACGGCCAGCAGGATTACGCATGCGAGACCGGCCAGGAACAACAGGGCGCCGCTCAGCAGGACGAGGCGACGCAGGCGCGCATCAGGCGCGATGTCGGCGGAGAATGATGTCGATGCCGCGTGCAATGATTTCGGACCCGGGCTCCTGGCGCTGTAACAGATAGCCCGCGAGTTCCGGATCGGAAAGCTCCAAAAGCGCGTGGAATGCCGCTTTATCGTCGTCGGTGGCAGCCTCGTAGCCTGCGTCGAGATAGCCCGTCAGCAGCTGATCGAGCTCTTTCATGCCCCGCCGGCACTGCCAGCGCAGCCGCGACTTGTTAATGCCTGCGCTCCGCCAGCATCTTCTTCGTCTCGGCGATCGCCTGCGCCGGATTCAGTTCCTTCGGGCAGGTCTGGGTGCAGTTCATGATCGTGTGACATCGGTACAGGCGGAACGGGTCCTCGAGCTGATCGAGGCGTTCGCCGGTTGCCTCGTCACGGCTGTCGACCAGCCAGCGATAGGCGGCCAGCAGCGCCGCCGGTCCGAGATAGCGGTCGCTGTTCCACCAGTAGCTCGGGCAACTGGTCGAACAACAGGCGCAGAGTATGCAGGCAGCCGGCTCGTTAATGAGTTCCTGGTCTTCCTTGCTTTGCAGCCGCTCGCGATCCGGCGGCGGCGGCGTGCGCGCCTGCAGCCATGGCTTTATGGACGCATACTGGGCGTAGAAGTTGGTCAGGTCGGGCACCAGGTCTTTGACGACAGGCATGTGCGGCAGCGGGTAGATCCTCACGTCGCCTTTCACGGCATCGATGGCGCGCGTGCAGGCCAGCGTGTTCCCGCCGTCGATGTTCATGGCGCAGGAGCCACAGATGCCCTCCCGGCAGGAACGCCTGAAGGTCAGCGTCGGGTCGATCTCGTTTTTTATCTTGATCAGCGCGTCGAGCACCATGGGGCCGCAACTGTCCAGGTCCACCTCGTAGGTATCGATGCGCGGGTTCTCGCCGCTGTCCGGATCGTAACGGTATACGGCAAAGCGCCTGACATTGCCGGCGCCGTTGGGCGCCGCAAAATGCTTGCCTTTCTTGATTCTGGAATTCGGTGGCAGTCTGAACTCGGCCAAGTGGTGGTCTCCTAGTACACGCGTGCCTTGGGCGGCACCTTCTCGACTTCGTCGGTCAATGTTTCCTGGTGCACCGGCCGGTATTCGAAACGGACGGCGCCGTCGCCATCGACCCATGCAAATGTATGTTTCATCCAGTTTTCGTCATCGCGGTCGGGGTAATCCTCGCGCGCGTGCGCGCCGCGACTTTCGAGGCGGTTTGCTGCCGACTCGATCGTTGCAGCGGCGTTCAGTAGCAGATTTTCGAGCTCCATGGTCTCGACGAGATCCGTATTCCAGATCAGCGACCGGTCCGAGACCCGCACGTCGGCGAAAGATGCAAAGGTCTGCCTGAGCTTCTCAACACCCTCATTCAGCACCTCACCGGTGCGGAACACGGCCGCATGGTTTTGCATGGTGCGCTGCATCTCCAGGCGAATCTCGGCGGTCGAGCGGCTGCCCTGCGCGTTGCGCAACCTGTCTATCCGCTCCACGCTGTTCTGACCGGCGTCTGCGCCCAGCGGCTTGTGTCTCGCGCCGGGTTTCATCGTCTCGGCGCAGTGCTGCGCGGTAGCGCGCCCGAAAACGACGAGATCGAGCAGGGAATTGGAGCCAAGCCGGTTTGCGCCGTGCACCGAAACGCAGGCAGCCTCACCGGCAGCCATGAGCCCGGGAACGACTGACTCGGGGTCGCCGTCTTTCAGGGTTACGACCTCGCCGGTGAAGATCGCGGGAATCCCGCCCATGTTGTAGTGCACCGTCGGCAGCACCGGTATCGGCTCTTTCGTGACGTCCACGCCCGAGAAGATCTTTGCCGTTTCGGCGATACCCGGCAGGCGCTCCTCGATGACCTCTGCACCGAGGTGCTCGAGATGCAGGTGAATATGATCGGACTCGGGACCTACTCCTCTACCTTCGCGGATCTCGATCGTCATCGAGCGGCTGACCACGTCGCGCGACGCGAGGTCTTTTGCATTGGGCGCGTAGCGCTCCATGAAGCGCTCGCCGTCCGAATTGGTGAGATAGCCGCCTTCGCCACGCACGCCTTCGGTGATGAGGCAGCCCGCACCGTAGATACCCGTCGGGTGGAATTGCACGAACTCCATGTCCTGCAGCGGCAGCCCCGCACGCAGGATCATTGCGTTGCCGTCGCCCGTACAGGTATGAGCGGAGGTGCAGGAGAAATACGTGCGCCCGTAACCGCCCGTCGCGAGAATAACCTGGTGGGACCGGAAGCGGTGCAGTCGTCCCGTCGCGAGGTCGATCGCAACGACGCCGCGGCAGGCGCCGTCCTCCATGATCAGGTCGACCGCGAAATATTCAATGTAGAACTCGGCGTCGTGCTTGAGCGATTGCTGGTACAGCGTGTGCAGCATCGCGTGGCCGGTCCGGTCGGCTGCAGCGCAGGTACGCTGCGCCGTGCCCTCACCGAAATGCGTCGTCATGCCGCCGAACGGCCGCTGGTAGATGCGGCCGTCTTCGGTGCGCGAAAACGGGACGCCGTAATGTTCGAGTTCGATGACGGCATCGGGCGCTTCCTTGCACATGTACTCGATCGCATCCTGGTCGCCGAGCCAGTCGGATCCCTTGATGGTGTCGTACATGTGCCAGCGCCAGTCGTCCTCGCCCATATTGCCGAGCGCGGCGCTGATGCCGCCCTGCGCCGCAACGGTATGGCTGCGCGTCGGGAATACCTTGGTGATGCAGGCCGTGTCGAAACCCGCCTGTGCCAGACCGAAGGTCGCACGCAGCCCGGCGCCGCCCGCGCCGATGACAACGACGTCGTAACTGTGGTCGATAAATTCGTAATCGCTCATGAACCGATTCCGATGACAAGGATCGCGTATACGGCCGCGATCGCGACAAAAACATGCGCAAAGCGCGACAGCAGCAGGGACACGACCTTGGTGCCCGGCGCGTGCACGTAGTCTTCAATGACCACCTGCACACCGAGATAGGAATGATAAGCGAGTGTGAGCGACAGCAGCGACAGCAGGACCGCGTTCAATGGCACACCGATGAATCGAATGACGTCCAGGTAGGTCAGGCTGTCCAGCCTCAGCAAGGAGTAAACGAACCAGCTGCCGAGTACAATCATCGCGACGGCGGAAACGCGCTGTCCCCACCAGTGGTCCGTGCCTTCTTTCGCGCTGCCGAGGCCCAGGACCCGGCCCAGCGGTGTTTTCAGGCTCATGTCGCTGCCCACCAGAAGGCCGCGGTCGCAAGTGCCGCGAAGGCGACCACGATCCATGCCGACCGGTCCGCTTGCCGCTTGTCGAAACCGCGCCCGGTGTCCCACACGAGGTGGCGAATGCCGTTAGCCGCATGGAAGAAGAAAGCGAAGCTCCAGGCTACCAGGAACAGCTTGCCGATGAACGTCGACATGGTCGTCGTGAATCCCAGGTAAGCTTCCGGTCCCGCGGCAGCCTGCATCAGCCAGGCGGCCAGTACGACGAGGCCTATGGACATTGCCACGCCGGTCATGCGGTGCAGGATCGAAAGCACCATGGTGATCGGCCATCGATAGATCGACAGGTGTGGCGACAGGGGTCTGCCGGAATTACTCATACGCGTAGCTTCTTCATTCAGAAATCGATGCAACGACCGCCCTTCTCCCAGTCACCATAGCGGGTCGGATCCGGTCCCTTGCGACCGCCGATTTCCTTCGGCCGGTCCTCGGAAGGCTGCGTATCTTCGGTAGCCTCGTCGGCACCGGACTCGCTGAGATTCTCGTTACTGGACGGGTCGGTCTTGCTCATGGGCCGAAGTATGCCAGACAACTTCCGCACCTGCATAAGTCGATGTGAACCCTGCAAGTAGTTACAATCGTAATTCTATGTCCGAGTTCCCCTATTCGAAGATCCTCGCCTCCGGACCTGATGCGTTCGATTTCTTGCAGGCGCAACTGTCCAATGACCTGCGTCTGCTCGAGGAGCGTGTGGAACTGCTTTCCGCCTGGTGCAATCCGAAGGGCCGCGTGATCTGCATCATGCGCATTCACCGTCGCGAGGCTGGCTACCAGATACTGCTGCCGGCGGAACTTGCGGAGCCCGTCCTGAAGCGGCTCACGATGTTCCGCTTCCGCTCCCGGGTCGAACTCGAGCCTGCCGCGGCGTCGTCGGACGATCTCGGCATCCGGTCCAGCGCAGACGACTGGCTACTCGCAAATCTGCGTGCCGGTATTCCGGAAGTCTGGCGGGCGCAGTCGGAAGAGTTCACGCCACACATGCTGAACCTGGATCTCATCGGGGCGGTCAGCTTCGACAAGGGCTGTTATCCGGGCCAGGAAATCGTGGCACGCACTCACTACCGCGGAAGCAGCAAACGCCGCACCCACCGTTTCGAGTCCGCGCAGCCGGTATCGGCCGGCGACAAGGTATCGGACGGCGAGCGAGATATCGGCGAAGTTCTGAACGCAATCGGCACCGACCTGCTTGCCGTTATCCCGTCCGAAAAAGCGGACGAAGCACTTTTTATTGATGGCGTCGAGATCCGGCACGTACCACTGGACTACGCCTAGCGGCGCGGCAAGCGGTCTTTTGACATAACTTGCCTCGCCCCCCGAAACATGGCTAAAATGCTTAAAAAATAAGCGAGTGCAGCCCATTGTTGAGGACGGCTCGCAACAAAATAACGAAGGGGCGATATATGGACGACTGTCGATCAGGGGAGTCAGTTTCCGGCGAACCAGCCAGGTTCGCTGCCGTCAACGAGGCTGTGTCCGCGAACCACATACCACGAGCCGATCGGTACGATACGCGTGAGGGTGATGTCATCCAGGGCCTGAGGAGCGGGCTCGCATTCAGCCTGGCCATCTGGGCTGTGCTGCTGACCGTCGGCGCACTCGTCTTCACCTAGCGCCACTAAGACATTCGGGCGCCTGTGCTCGAAAAACAGCGCGCTTACTCGAACACTTCCGGCCTCATGTGCGGGAACAGCAATACATCGCGAATCGACGGCGAATCCGTGAACAGCATAACGAGTCGATCGATGCCGACGCCGATGCCGGCGGTCGGCGGCATGCCGTATTCCAGCGCACGGATGTAATCGTAATCGAACGCCATGGCTTCGTCGTCGCCGGCATCACGATTTGCGGCCTGCGCACGAAACCGCTCGGCCTGTTCTTCCGGATCATTCAGCTCTGAGAAACCGTTTGCGATTTCGCGGCCGGCGATGAATAGCTCGAATCGATCGGTAACGAACGGATCGTCGTCATTCTTGCGCGCCAGGGGCGACACCTCGGCGGGATACTGCGTAATGAACGTCGGCTCGCGCAGCTTCGCCTCGCAGGTCTGGTCGAAGATCTCCGTCTGAAGCTTGCCTTCACCATAGCTGTCCTCGACTCGCGCACCGAGTTTCTCGCACCAGCCGGCCAGGTAGTCACGATCGCGAATTTTTGACATGTCGAAATCGGGATTGTGCGTCGCTATCGCCTCTTCGACCGTCAGGCGCGCGAACGGCTTGCCGAAATCGTACGCCTCGCCCTGGTAGTTGATGACCGTGTTCCCGTTCACGGCATCCGCCATACCGTGCAACATCGCCTCGGTGGAATCCATCCAGTCGTTGTAGTCCGCGAACGCCCGGTACGCCTCCATCATGGTGAACTCGGGATTGTGCTGGGTGGAGACGCCTTCGTTCCTGAAATTGCGATTGACTTCGTACACGCGCTCGAACCCGCCCACGATGAGTCGCTTGAGGTTCAGCTCGGGCGCAATTCGCAGGTATAGCTGCATGTCCAGCGCATTGTGGTGCGTCGTAAACGGCCGGGCTATGGCGCCGCCGGGCGTCGTCTGCATCATCGGGGTTTCGACCTCGAGGAAATCCTGCGAGTCGAGGAACGCGCGAATATACGCAACGATCTCGGAACGGGTGCGGAAAACCTCGCGGCTCTTTTCGTTCATGATCAGGTCGACGTAGCGCTGCCGGTAACGAATTTCCTGGTCAGCAAGGCCATGAAACTTTTCGGGCAACGGCCGCAATGACTTGGTGAGCAGCCGCACCTCGTCGGCACGCACGGTCAGTTCGCCGGTATTGGTGCGAAACAGTTCACCGCTTGCACCGAGGATATCGCCTACGTCCCATTTCTTGAAATCCTGGTAGACGCCTTCGGGCAGGAGGTCCCGCTCGAGGCGCACCTGGATCTGACCGGAGCGGTCGGCCAGCTTTATGAAGCTCGCCTTGCCCATGACCCGCTTGGCCATCATGCGCCCGGCGACGGCGACCGTGACCTGCTCTTGCTCCAGCGTCTCGTTGTCGTGCGCGCCATACATATGGTGCAGCTCGTCCGCCAGCGCATTGCGATGAAAGTCGTTCGGGAAAGGATTGCCATGCTCGCGCAATGCCTCGAGCTTGCCGCGCCGCTCGGCGATGAGTTTGTTTTCGTCCTGTGGATGTTTGTCCGCCACGATGCCTAGAGTCCTTGCTTGAGACTTGCCTCGATGAAGCTGTCCAGCCCGCCATCGAGGACGGCCTGAGTGTTACCGGTTTCGACCCCGGTTCGCAAATCCTTGATACGACTTTGATCGAGAACGTAGGAACGAATCTGGCTTCCCCAGCCGACATCGGCCTTGCTTTCCTCGACCGCGGACGCCTCCGCGCGCCGATTCTGCAGCTCGAGTTCGTAGAGCTTGGCCTTGAGCTGGTTCATCGCCGTCGCCTTGTTCTTGTGCTGCGACCGATCGTTCTGGCACTGCACGACGGTGTTCGTCGGCAGATGCGTTATACGCACGGCGGACTCGGTGCGGTTTACGTGCTGGCCGCCCGCACCGCTCGCGCGGTAGACGTCGATCCGAAGGTCGGACGGATCCACCTCGATATCGATGTCGTCGTCCACCTCCGGCGAAACGAACACCGACGCGAACGACGTGTGGCGGCGATTACCCGAATCGAATGGTGACTTGCGCACCAGCCGGTGCACGCCGGTCTCGGTGCGCATCCAGCCATAGGCGTACTCACCAACGATGTGCACGGTCGCACTTTTTATTCCTGCAACTTCGCCGGCAGAAGCCTCGATGACTTCAGCCTTGAATTCGTGCGCCTCGGCCCAGCGCAGATACATCCGGAGGAGCATTTCCGCCCAGTCTTGCGCCTCGGTGCCGCCGGCACCAGACTGGATATCGAGGTAGGCGTTGTTGGCGTCCATTTCGCCGGAGAACATGCGCCGGAATTCCAGGCCCTCGACACGCGTCTCGAAGCTCCGCAAATCGCGTTCCACTTCGGTTGCCGTCGCCGCGTCATCCTCCTCGATGGCAAGCGTCAGCAACTCGTCTGCATCGCTGAGACCATTCGTGATTTCGTCAAGCCCGACGACGATCTGCTCCAGCCTTGCCCGCTCCTGGCCGAGTGCCTGCGCGCGCTCGGGCTCGTCCCAGACGTTCGGCTGTTCCAGCTCGCGCTGAACCTCGGTCAGCCTTTCCGCCTTCTGATCGTAGTCAAAGATACCTCCTCAACGCGTCCGCGCGTTCAGTGAGATCCGTTATCGACTGTTTGATCTGACTCGTTTCCATGTTGCTTTGATCCAGGGCGCACCGGGGCGCGGAAAACGCGCGATATTAGCACGGGCCACGCGATTGTACGGGCGCGATCTGTTCAACCACGAGCTGTGCGGATTCGACGCCACGGTATTCGTTGACGTCCAGGCGGTACGCCAGCTGCACGACGCCGCGCCAGGCGGGTCCTGCCTGGTTGAACGCGATGGCATCGACGACGTGACCGCCGTCCGCCGGCCTTACCCGCAGTTTGAGATGTTTCTCGCCGACCGTCCGCTGCTCGACAACTTCGAAATCGCCGCTCCAGACGGGCTCCGGAAAGCCTGCTCCCCAGGGACCGGCTTCACGCAGCCTGCGCGCAGTCTCGAGATTCAAAGCCCTCTCCGGCAATGCGCCGTCACTCACAATCGCACCGCTGAAGTCGGCCGACGGATACAGGCGTTTTAGCTGCTCGGACACGAGCCGCCTGAAGGAGCCGTAATGCGTTTCCGGGATGGTGAGGCCGGCCGCCATTGCGTGGCCGCCGAACTTGACCATGACATCGGGATCGGCCGCGTGTACGGCCTCGAGAAGGTCGCGCACATGAACGCCCTGAATCGAACGCGCCGAACCCTTGAGCAGCGTATCCGATTCGCGTGCAAATGCGATCGACGGCCGATGGCAGCGCTCCTTCAACCGCGCTGCAACCAGTCCTACCACGCCCTGGTGCCAGGACTCATCGTAGACGCAGACGCAGGCCGGCAGGTCGCGCGCATCCATCTGCTCCACATAAGCGAAGGCCTGTTCCCGCATTGTCGATTCGATCTCGCGGCGCTCACCGTTGATCTGGTCCAGTATCGCGGCGTGATGCAGCGCCGTGCTCATATCGTCCGTCAGCAGGCACTCGATGCCGATGGAGATATCCTCGAGGCGTCCGGCGGCATTGATCCTGGGGCCGGCCACGAAGCCGAGATCGGCACTGACCGTTCTCGCAAGCTGGCGGCCGGACTGCCGCAGCAGCGCCTCTATCCCCGGCACCGTCTTGCCCGCGCGAATGCGCCGCAGGCCCTGATCGACGAGCACACGGTTGTTGTGATCGAGCGGCACGACGTCCGCTACGGTGCCCAGTGCCACGAGGTCGAGATACCGTGACGGGACGCGCGCAGCGTCCTTCCGCCCCTCGCGCCCCAGCCTGTGCCCCAGCGCGGCCATCAGATAGAACGCGACGCCCACGCCCGCCAGGTTGCGGCTCGGGAAGCGACTGCCGGGGAGATTCGGATTGACGATCACGGCCGCATCGGGCATTTCATTCCCGGGCAGGTGATGATCCGTAACCAGCACTGGTATGCCCAGCCTGTTCGCCTCCTCCACGCCCGCGAGGCTCGAGATACCGTTGTCGACAGTGACCAGGAGCCCGGGGGAATTGTCGGCTGCGACACGCACGATTTCCGGGCTCAGCCCATAGCCGAACTCGAAGCGGTTCGGCACGAGATACTCGACGTCCGCGAACCCGAATTCGCGCAGGCAACGCAGCATCAGTGCGGCGCTGGTCGCGCCGTCCACGTCGAAATCGCCGACCACCGTTATCCGCGCATCGCGTTTCGCGATCAGCAGGTCGACTGCGGCGTCGATGTTTTCAAGCAGGCTGACCGGGGCAAGGCAGGACAGGGCATAGTCCAGCTGCCCGGGATCCGAGACCCCGCGCACAGCGAACAGCCGCGCGTTTATCGGGTCCAGTTCCGACAGGGCGGCAAGCACCTGTGGATCGGGCGCCGGCCGGGCGACGACGGGCCGGCTTGCGCTCATGTCGCGGGCTCCTGCAGCAACGGAGCAATACGGCGCCAGACCCGCAAGCGGTCGGATCGATGCAGGAATATGCGGAGCCCGTCTGCTGATATGAGCACGACGCGCGCCAGTCTTCCCGCTCGCAATGCGTCGCGCAGGGCCGCAAGCTCGTTGTCGAGCGTGGCGTCTCCGTCCTGCGCGGACGATACGCTCGCGACGAATCCGGCCGGCGCGGCGTCGAGACAGGCCCGGATCGTGGCCGGCCATCCATCGACTTTGCCCGATACGCTCTCCCAGTAACCGCGCAGCAAAGGCTCGTCGGAATACAAGGGTGGCACCGGCACCCTGCTCGGCTGCGGCGCATAACCGCCACCCCATATCCACAGGGAATTCACCGGCGGCTGGCCGCGTGACAGACGCTCTGCATTGATCGGCTGCGCGTGCAGCGTCATCTCGATCTCCGAAATCAGGTTGAGCGTATCGGCAGCCGTGTCGGCCGGCGGCAGCGAGCCATCTGGATTCTGCTTGTCCAGCGCGGCCGCCGGTGTGGCCGACGTCACCATCGGCCGCTCCGAGCGGATATAGCCGCAGCGGCCGAGCCGCGCGAAACCGAGTGAACCGTCGTCGCCCAGGGTTGCCTGCAGCGCGTCGAACAGGCTGCGCAGCTCGGGCTTGCTGACGTCCCCCGGCCCAGGCACGTGCAGGAACAGTCGATCGATCTGCGGCTCCATGTAAACCGGGTCCGCGGCGGCAATCCACGTGCTGGGCCGGTCGCCGGTCTGCCCCCACATGCGCAGCGCGGCCAGGCCCTCCCGCGGATAGTCCCGGCCCAGCAGCCGCAGGATCTCGGCGAGAAAATCGACTGGAGCCCGAACTTCCTCGAGCCGGCCCTGCGACAGCCAGCGCAGGAGCGTGCGCTCGCGCACCCGGCCACGCAGCGGCGGCAGGAGCACGACGGCATCCGGATTGTCATGGGATTGGAGCACGCTTTTGGGTCCGATCTCGCTATTCGCTATGATGGCGCGAAAGCGGGATGGTAACGGAAACAGGATTTGAAGTTTACGCGAGAAATTTCTTCAACAGCGACGATCCGCCGGGTATCCGGCGATGCCATCGTCGTGGGCAATGAGCGCTACACCCGCACGATCGCGCTGATGCCCGATGGACTGGTGGAGAACTTCACACCGCCGCCCCTCGCGGAACTGGCCGTGTCGCATTTCGAGGTGCTGCTCGAGCATGAACCGGAACTCGTTCTGCTCGGCACCGGCGAGCGCACGGTTTTCCCGCCACGCGAACTGACATTCGCGTTTGCACGGCGCCGCATCGGGCTTGAAGTCATGGACACGGCGGCCGCTGCGCGAACCTTCAACGTGCTGGCCGGAGAAGGCCGTCGCCTGGCGGCCGTGCTTTACCTCTAGATCAATCGAGAATGGCATCACCGGAGATGCCGTTACTCTCCATCATGGTCCGCAGGTTGCGGAGTGCCTCGAGCTGGATCTGCCGCACCCGCTCGCGCGTCACGCCGATTTCCTCACCGATGCGCTCCAGGGTCTCGCGGCGGTAACCATGCAGGCCGAAGCGGCGCTCCACGACCTCGCGCTGCTTCGCGCTCAGTTCGCAGACCCAGCGATCGACGATGTCGTTGAGGTCGTCTTTTTGCGCCCGTCGGGGCGGTTCCGATTCGCGCCTCGCGCGCAGGCGATCAACCGGCCCTGAACCGAATTCGTCGACGTTCCCCGATTGCAGCGTCACACGTTCGTGCAGCGCCATCAGGCGCCCGACGTCAGCAACGTCGCGCTGCAGGTACCTGGCAATGTCCGTGACGGAGGGTTCCCGTTCCTGCGACTGGCGAATGCTGCGGGCCGCCCGCAGGCAGGTGTTGATGTCCTTGATGACGTGGATCGGCAGTCGTACCGATCCGGACTGGTTCATGATCGCCCGCTCGATGGTCTGGCGAATCCACCAGGTCGCGTAGGTCGAGAAGCGGAAGCCGCGCTCCGGATCGAATTTCTCTACGGCGTGAATGAGGCCGAGATTGCCCTCCTCGATCAGGTCGAGCAGCGGCAGGCCGCGGTTGATGTAACGGCGGGATATCTTGACGACAAGGCGCAGGTTGCTCTCGATCATCCGTTGCCGCGCCGACTCGTCGCCCTTTATCGCCAGCCGCGCAAACTTCTTTTCCTCGTCTGCCGTCAGCAGTGGCGACGCGCCGATCTCCGAGAGATAAAGGCGCGTGGCATCGTGCAGGCGTGCAGCGGCCGCACCGTTACCGGGTGGCTGCTTCCGCGTGTCGTCGGGCGATTGCGGCTTCGGCACTCGCTGGTTCTCCCTCGCTGGAAGCGCGATGCGGAGAATCAGGTGTCAGTCGAATTATCTCGCGGGCAAATACTGCCGCGGGTTAACCGGCTCGCCGTTGCGCCTGATTTCAAAATGCAGTCGCGGCTTCCGTTCCGGCCCCTCCCCCATGGTCGCGATTTGCTGGCCCTTGCGGACACCCTGTCCCTCCTTGACCAGCAATTTCGCGTTGTGCCCGTAGGCACTCAGGAAGGTGTCGTTATGTTTGAGAATAATAAGCTGACCGTAGCCGATCAGTCCACCGCCCGCGTAGACCACCCGGCCGGAAGCCGCGGCGACAATGGCCTGGCCGGCCCTGCCGTCGATCAGTACGCCGGTTCCGCTGCCCGGTTTCCCGCCAAATTCGACGGCGACCTTGCCGCGGGTGGGCCAGGTCCACGGCGGCGGTGGTTGCGCCGGAATCGACGGCAGCGATTGCCGGCCCGTCGTGCGGGACGAGGTGCTGCGCTGGCTTGCGCCGGACGGTGGCGTCAGGCGTATGACCTGGCCGGGATAGATTAGCGAACCGTCGCCGAGGCTGTTCCAGCGGGCAACGTCAGTCGGGTCCTTGCCATATCGCCACGCGATCGAAAACAGGGTCTCGCCCTTGCGCACGATGTGCTGCTCGGGCTTCGCCTGCCAGCCGGCGCCCGAACCGCACGCCGCAAGCAACAACATGGCAAGCAACCCCGGGACGATGTGCGCGCGCATTACCCCCGCGCCATGAGATACGCGATGACGACGCCGCTGAAGACGACCACGCCCCAGCCGATGCGCTCGATATAACGGAGCAGCGTGGCTTCGAGCCTGACGCCGGCATACTTGACGACGCCCGCGACGAGGAAGAACCGTGCGCCGCGGCCGATGATCGAGGCAAGGACGAACGCCGGGAAATTCAGCACCGCGACCCCGGCGGCAATCGTGAATACCTTGTAGGGAATGGGCGAAAAACCGGCGACGAACACGGTCCAGAAACCGTAGGAATCGAACCAGACTCGCGCCGTCTCGTAGGCGCTCCAGTAATGCGACTCCCGCAACCACGGTTCGATGGCCTCGAAGGCCACGAGCCCGATCGCGTAACCGGCGATCCCGCCGGCGACCGACAGCAGCGAGGCGTTGAGCGCATAACGCCAGGATCGCTCCGGCCTCGCCATGCACATCGGCGCGAGCATCACGTCGACCGGTATCGGGAAAAACGACGATTCCGCGAAACTCATCGCGCCGAGATACCACTCGGCGTGCGGATGCCGCGACCAGCGCATGACACGATCGTAAAGGGGTCCGAATAAGGCCATCCTGGCTACCTGTCCTTTGTCGTCTGCACAGCAGAACCAACATAATAAATATGTTGTAACATATTAAAAAGTCTAATTTTAATCGTGAACGAGCGGCACAAAACTCACACCGCCCAGCGATTTTTGCTCGAAGTGGTCGCGCTGCCGCGTGACCAGCAAGAGTTCCTGGTAACCCGGCGCACCCACCGGCATGACCAGGCGCCCACCCGGCGCCAGCTGCTCGAGCAACCGCTCCGGCACCACCGGTGCCGCCGCGGCGACGATGATACCGTCATACGGCGAATATTTCGGCCATCCCTGCCAGCCGTCGCCAGGCCGGAACTGTACATTGTATATATCGAGATCGCGCAGCCGCTGCTTTGTCTTCCGCAGTAGTTCAGGGATGCGCTCGACGGAGTAGATCTTCTTCACCAGGGACGCGAGTACGGCGGTCTGGTAACCGCAGCCCGTGCCGATCTCCAGCACCGTCTCTCCCTCGAAGCCGTCGAGGAGCGCCTCGGTCATCTTGGCAACGACGTACGGCTGGCTGATCGTCTGGCCGTGGCCGATCGGCAGCGCCGTGTCCTCGTACGCGCGGCTCGCGAGCGCTTCGTCGACGAACAGGTGGCGCGGCACGTTGCGAATCTGGTTCAACACGGCTTCCGATCGAATGCCATGGTTTCGCAGGCGTTCGACGAGCCGGTCACGCGTGCGCGCGGACGTCATCCCGATCCCGGCGACACCGCCTCGCGGGCTACCCATGGGACAGCCAGTCCGTAATCTGCGGCAGGGAATCGTGCCGAGTGAGATCGACCTTCAGTGGCGTTACCGCGACCGCGCCCCGCTCGACCGCGTTAAAATCCGTGCCGTCGCCCGAGTCCGCGCCGCGGCCTGCAGGACCCACCCAGTAAATGGTGCGCCCGTGCGGGTCCTTTTCGCGCACGACCGGTTCGGACTTGTGGCGGAAACCGAGCCGCGCGGCGACGATTCCCGTCAGTTCCTCGTAGGGCCTGTCCGGCACGTTGACGTTCAGCGTCACATTGGAAGCGAACGATGCACGCTCGAGTTTTTGCACCATTTCGGTGACGACCCGCGCCGCCGTATCGAAGTGTTCCAGGCGCCCCTGGCCGGCCAGAGACACGGCGATAGCAGGCAGGCCGAGAAACCGCCCTTCCATCGCGGCTGCCACGGTTCCCGAGTAGATCACGTCGTCGCCGAGATTCGCGCCGTGATTGATGCCCGAGACGACGAGATCCGGCTCGTAATCGAGAAACCCTGTCAGCGCCAGGTGCACGCAATCGGACGGGGTACCGTCAACGCTGTAGCGATTCTCGGCAATTTTGTGAACCCGCAGCGGCATCTGCACGGTGAGAGAATTGCTGGCCGCCGATCGGTTGCGATCCGGCGCGACCACCACGACGTCCGCCACTGTGGCGAGCGCCTCGGTAAGTACGTTGATGCCTGTCGCAAGATAGCCGTCGTCATTACTTACGAGGATTTTCATTATTGCAGGAAGAGACTTGATCGTTTGGCTGCTCGCGACGCGGTCACTATACTCAATGTTCCCCCGGCACCATAGCTTTCAGGACTGGATACCGTGACAGACGACGACAGGGAGGCATTTCGCCAGGCGCTTGCCGACGCCAAACCGCTGCGTGCGGCCCGGCGGGCCGAGGAAGTCATTCGCAAGCCCGCGCCCAAAGCCCGGTTTGCGCGCGCGGACGAGATGGCTGCGCTGCGCGAGAGCCTCGAGGCGGACATCGACGACACGGAAAGCCACGGCGGCGAGAGCCTGCGCTTTCACCGGCCCTCCGTGGGGAAGCGCACGATGCGCAAACTCGCGAGGGGCAGCTTCAGCGTACAGGCCGAGATCGACCTGCACGGAATGACGGTCGCCGAAGCAAAACCGCGGCTCTCGGAATTCATCGAAAGCTGCGCGCGCGACGGCAAGCTGTGCGTGCGCGTCGTTCACGGTAAGGGTCTCGGCTCGGGGAATCGCGGCCCCGTACTGAAGCAGAAGGTCAACCGCTGGCTGCGGCAATGGGATGCCGTGCTCGCGTTCGTCTCCACGCGCCAGGTGCACGGCGGAACCGGGGCGGTTTACGTGCTGTTACGGCAGATTTGAAGGGTCACGGTTCGGGAACCGCTCCTACAGCGTAGCGATCTCGCGCAGGACCGAGGTCGCGAACGCGCCCGAGGGCAACCGGAACTCGAGCCAGAGGGCGGCGTCTTCGAGTTCCCAGGACAGGTCGGAGATGCGCAACCGGAGGGGGCGGCTCGAGGCTTTGACGGCGAGGTGCTCAAGGCCGGTTCTGAGGTCGCTGTGTGCTTCTGTCGCATCACGCTCCAGCTTGTCAATCGCCCCTTGTGAGATCTCAGTTCGAGAGCCCCATAACGTCCCGGTGGGATGAATATCGAGTTCCGCTGCGCGGCTTTCGATCGTCGCGTCGACCGCCTCGGCCCGAAAAACGCTGCCGGAACCGTCGAGATTGACGAGTTCCCCCGGCAGGATGCGCTCCCAGCTACCGTCGGCAACCCGCAGGGAGAGTATTTCGTTGAACAGGAACGATCGGGCTGCCGAGATCGCGATACCGCGCTTGTCGCGCTTCAGGCGTGCGCCTTCGAACAAGCGTCGCGCGAGATCGATGTTAGCCCCGTGCCGGCCGAAACGCTGGGGACCGAAATAGTTCGGGACTCCGCGCGCAGCCATTAGCCCCAGGCGTTCGTCGATCTGCGCCTTCATCGCCGCCGCCTGCGTCGTGCGGAGCGCAATCCGGAACGTATTGGCGTCATGCGCTCCGCGCCGCAATTTACGGTGATGACGGTGCACATCGAGGATCGATACGCCTTCGGCGGTGAACGATGCCCAGTCCGCATCCCCGCGGCTCGGCACGCTGAACCACTGGCGCGTTATCGCGTGACGGTCTTTCATGCCCGAGTACCCGACGTCGGCAGGCCGCACGCCGGCATGCCGGGCAAGCTGGCGGGCCGTCCAGTCGGTGTTCGCGGCGGTTTTTTCCACCCACAGGTAATCGTGCTCACCTGCGCCGCTGAACTCGAAACCGAGATTTTCGATTACCTGGAAATCGGCGGGCTCATCGCGTATCGACGCTGCAAAGAGCGACGCGCCGTGGGCGCGGGCCCAGTCCGGAAGCGCGCCCGGTGTTGTTTGCAAAGGAGTCTCAGCCGCCGCCGGTGTCAGGAACGACCTGGTAGAAAGTTTCCCTGCGTCCTATCAGCCCCAGGTCGGTGCGGGCGCGTTCCTCGGCTGCCTCGAGGCCCTGCTTGAGGTTGACGACTTCAGCGTCGAGCGCCGCGTTGCGCTCGCGCAGGTGCTCATTCATGTCGCGCTGTTCCGCCACCGCTTCGCGCAGTTTCATCGTCTTGCGGTAGCCGCCTTCAGACAGCCACAACTGCGCCTGCAGCAGCACGGCACCCGTGCCGAGCACGATCAGCAACCAGCGCAGGTTCGACAAATGAAATCCCCAATTTCCGTTATTACGCTTTTACGGAGAACGCGCCACGACCGGCGTAGTTCGCGCTCCCACCCAATTGCTCTTCGATGCGCAGCAGCTGGTTGTACTTTGCGATGCGATCCGATCGCGACAACGAGCCGGTCTTGATCTGCGTCGCCCGGGTACCCACCGCGATGTCAGCGATCGTGCTGTCCGAGGTCTCCCCGGACCGGTGCGAGATCACCGCGGTATAACCCGCGTCCACTGCCATAGTAATTGCATCAAGAGTTTCGGTTAAGGTACCGATTTGGTTGGGTTTTATCAATATCGAGTTTGCTATTTTTTCGTCGATGCCGCGTGCCAGTATCGCGGTGTTGGTGACAAACAGGTCGTCACCCACGAGCTGCACCCGTTCTCCGAGGGCATCGGAGAGCACGCGCCAGCCCGCCCAGTCGCTCTCGTCCATGCCATCCTCGATGCTGATGATCGGGTAGTTGTCGGCAAGTTCGGTGAGGAATCCACTGAATCCGGCGGCATCGAAGGTGCGTCCCTCGGACGCGAGATTGTAACGGCCGTCTTCGAAAAACTCGGAGCTCGCGACGTCGAGACCGAGCAGGATATCGTCCCCGGCCGTGAAACCGGCCTTGTCGATCGCTTCCATGATGGTATCCAGCGCCGCACGATTGGACGGCAGGTCGGGCGCAAAACCGCCCTCGTCGCCGACGGCCGTGTTCAGACCCTTGCCGCGCAACACGGCCTTTAACGCGTGGAAGATCTCGGCGCCGTAACGCAGCGCTTCGGAAAAATTCGGCGCGCCGACGGGCAGGATCATGAATTCCTGGATGTCCACGCTGTTGTCGGCATGCGCGCCGCCGTTGATGATATTCATCATCGGCACCGGCATGGTCGTGTCGTCGCCCAGGTGACGGAACAACGGCGTGCCGAGTGACTGCGCCTGCGCTCTCGCTGCAGCGAGTGAAACCGCGAGCAGCGCGTTGGCGCCGAGCCGCCCCTTGTTCTCGGTGCCGTCGAGTTCGATCATGCGCACGTCGAGCATGCGCTGATCTTCCAGGTCCTCACCGACCAGGGCGCCGCGAAGCTCGCCGTTCACGTTCTGAACGGCCTTCGTCACGCCCTTGCCGAGATAACGTGATTTGTCGCCGTCGCGCAGCTCGACTGCTTCGCGTGTTCCCGTCGACGCACCCGAGGGCACTGCTGCCCGCGCCATCGTGCCGTCTTCGAGAGTGACGTCTGCCTCCACGGTGGGGTTGCCGCGGGAATCGAGTATTTCCCGACCGCGAATTTCACTGATCCTGATCATTGCTGTGTCCCTGGATAATTAGTTGGCCAGCCCGAGCTCCGTTTCGAGGTAACCGTCTTGTTTAACATTCCTGTCGATGGAGACGAGGGTCTCGAGGAGTTGCGCCATGTGCGCGAGCGGCATGGCATTAGGCCCGTCAGACAGCGCCTCGTCCGGGTTCGGGTGCGTCTCCATGAAAAGTCCCGCGATCCCCACCGCGGTCGCCGCCCGTGCGAGCACCGGGATGAATTCGCGCTGTCCGCCGGACGCCGATCCCCTGCCCCCGGGCAGCTGCACGGAATGGGTGGCATCGAACACCACGGGACAACCGGTGCCGCGCATGACGGCAAGGCTGCGCATATCGGAAACGAGGTTGTTATAACCAAACGAAAATCCGCGCTCGCAGACCATGATGTCGTCGTTGCCCGTCGATTTTGCCTTCTCGACAACGTTCTGCATTTCCCATGGTGACAGGAACTGTCCCTTCTTGATGTTGACGGGTTTGCCGGTGGCAGCGACGCGGAGAATGAAATTCGTCTGCCGGCACAGGAACGCTGGCGTTTGCAGCACGTCCACCACCCCGGCGACCTCGTCCATGGGCGTATCCTCGTGCACGTCTGTCAGGACCGGCACGCCCACCTGCTCGCGGACTTCGCTCAGGATGCGCAGGCCTTCCTCCATGCCGGGACCGCGGAAGCTGCCCGCCGAGCTGCGGTTCGCCTTGTCGAATGACGACTTGTAGATGAAAGGCACGGCGAGCTTTGCGCAGATCTCCTTCAGCGCACCTGCGGTATCAATGGCCATGGCCTCGCTTTCGACGACGCAGGTACCCGCGATCAGGAAGACGGGCCGATCATTGCCGGCCTCGAAATGTGTCAGCCTCATGCCTCGGCGACCTTCGGTAACTCGCCTTCATGGTGTCGCCGCGCCGCGGATATGAAGCCCTTGAACAGCGGGTGGCCGTCGCGCGGGTTGGACGTGAATTCCGGGTGGAACTGGCTGGCAAGAAACCACGGATGCCCGGGGATCTCCACCATCTCGACGAGGTCGTCGACGGACAGCCCGGAAAACCGGAGCCCGGCTTCCTCCAGCTTGTCACGGTAGTTGTTATTGACTTCGTAGCGGTGCCGATGCCGCTCCTGGATTGCTCCGGCGCCATAGGTCCGGGCCGCCAGCGAACCCTCGGCAAGCAGTATCTCCTGTGCGCCGAGCCGCATGGTGCCGCCCAGTTCGGATTGCTCGTCGCGTTGCTCGACATCGCCGGTGGCGGTTTGCCACTCCGTGATCAGGCCGACGACCGGGTGCGGCGTGGACTTGTCGAATTCCGTGCTCATGGCACCGTCGAGCCCGGCGAGATTGCGCGCTGCTTCGATCACGGCTACCTGCATACCGAGGCAGATGCCGAGGTACGGGATGCTGTTCTCCCGCGCGAACTGCACGGCGTGGATCTTGCCCTCGATGCCGCGGTCACCGAACCCTCCCGGCACCACGATGCCGTCCATCTCGCGCAGGCACTCGGTGCCGTTATCGAGAATATCCTGCGACTCCATGTAATGGATGTTGACGCGTGTCTGCGTGTGGATGCCGCCGTGCAGCAACGCCTCCGATAGCGAGATGTAGGAGTCCTTGAGGTCCACGTACTTGCCGACCATGGCGATATTGACCTCGCCGCTGGGATGGCGCTTCGCGTCGACGATCGCCTGCCATTCACTGAGGTCGGCCGGCGGCAGATCGAGGCGCAACTGCCGGGCAACGATGTCGTCGAAACCCTGCTCGTGCATCATCTGGGGGATCTTGTACAGGTCGTCGACGTCGTAAGCCGATATGACGGCGGCTTCCTGCACGTTCGTGAACAGCGCGATCTTCTTGCGCTGCTCGTCGGGCAGTGGCTGCTCGGAGCGGCAGACCAGGATATCCGGTTGAATACCGATCGAGCGCAACTCTTTCACGGAGTGCTGCGTCGGCTTGGTCTTGATCTCCGACGAGGTCGCAATGTACGGCACGAGCGTCAGGTGCACGTAAACGACCCGGTCATGACCCAGTTCCACGCCCATCTGGCGTATCGCCTCCAGAAACGGCAGTGACTCGATGTCGCCGACCGTGCCGCCGATCTCGACGAGACAGATATCGGCGTCCCCGGCGCCCAGCCGGACGCTTTGCTTGATCTCGTCGGTGATGTGCGGGATCACCTGCACGGTCGCGCCGAGGTAGTCGCCGCGGCGCTCCTTCGCGATGACGCTCTCGTAAATCCTGCCGGTCGTGAAGTTGCTGTTGCGGCCGGTGACGGTGCGCACGAATCGCTCGTAATGGCCGAGATCGAGGTCGGTCTCGGTACCGTCGTGAGTGACGAACACCTCGCCGTGCTGGAACGGGCTCATGGTGCCCGGATCGACGTTGAGATACGGATCCAGCTTGATCATGCTGATCGTCAGCCCGCGTGCTTCGAGAATCGCGCCCAGACAGGCCGACGTAATGCCCTTGCCGAGGGACGACACCACCCCGCCGGTGATGAATACATACGATGTCATGTTGAGCCCGGTTGCTCCTGCGGCGGGAAAAGATAAGGGCTGGATCCAAAGCACTGCGCAAGGCCAGTGTGCTTCTCTCCAACCCTTTGAACGTCGCGCCGTCGTTGGATAAAAGACGGTGTTAAAAGGTAACAGATCGCCCCTGGTGAAACAACGAAAAGGACGCCCTGCTCAATACAATTCAGGCCGGTCGTCCCAATAAACGGCCGTGCCCGGCTCGCTCACCGCGTCCGCTGCCAGCCACAGATCCGCTACCGCGACCAGTTCGTCGCCGGCGTACACGAGCGGCAGCCGGTCGCGCATCCACGGCACCACGCCCTCGTCCTGGAGCAGTTTCCTGAGCTTCTTCGTCGGCGCCTGGGCGGCAGGTTTTATTTCTTCGCCACCCCGGCGGCCGCGGACGCTCAAGCCACGCTCCAGGATCGAGTCCGACAGACCCCGGCTTGCCCCGGGGGCGAGCCGCAGCGTACCCATGCCGGCCCCAAGCGCCAATGGCCCGGCGCCGAGCGCCCGCCCTGCAGGCGGCCACGCCGTCTCGCCCAGCGGCGGCAACAGGTAGAGCGTGCCTCGATAGCGTCGCAATTCCGCACCCTGCCACGCAACCAGGGGTTGCGCATCCTCGCGTGCGTGCAGCACGGTGTCGATTACCGTGGCAAGCCGGGCTGCGCCGGGAACCGGAAGACCGGCACGCCGGATCGCATAGCGCAGCAGGTTGCGCTGCCTCGGTTCGGAAAGCTGCAGCAGGCCCTCGATCTCGATTCTCGACGCCTGCCCGCCGACGCGCTGCAGGTCGATCGCCGCGAGCTCGTCGAGCATGCTCGCCGCATCGCCGGCGAGCCCCGCACTGCGGGCGAGGCGTTCGACAACGCCGGGCCAGCGCTGCTCGAGCGCGGGCAGCACGTCGTGCCGCAGGAAGTTACGGTCGAAGCGCAGATCGTCGTTGGAGGGATCATCCAGCCATCGCAGATCCTGTGCCGCCGCGTAGCTTTCCAACGCAGCGCGCGACACGTCGATAAGCGGCCGTGCCAGCCAGCCGCCCGCAAAGGGGGTCAGCAATCCGATTCCAGCCAGGCCGGCGGGGCCGCTGCCCCGCATGAGGTTCAGCAGCAACGTCTCGGCCTGGTCGTTGCGATGATGTGCGCTCAGCAACCAGGCCCCGCCGTGCGTATGCCGCGCGAGAACGGTGTAGCGCGCTTCGCGAGCCGCGGCCTCGAGACCGCCGCTGCCCGTCCTGTCCACGGAGACTCTCTCGGCGACGAACTCGATGCCGAGGCGACCGGCGAGCTCGCGGCAATAATCGGTCCATCGCCCCGACTCGGCCTGCAGCTGGTGATCGACGTGCACAGCGAGCAACGACTTGCCGTGGCGCTCGCGTGTTGTGGCCAGGGCGTGCGCGAGCACCGTCGAATCGAGCCCGCCGCTCAATGCGATCACGTACCGGTCGGGCTGGTGGGCAGCGGTCTCGAGCGCCTCGAGCCGCTCAAGGAGTACCTCGGGGCCGAACGTCACGCCTCTTTGAATGCGCCAAATCCGGCGAGCCGTTTCTGGCGATTCTCGAGGAGCTGGTCGGCAGGAATAGAGTCGAGTTCGTCCAGCGCTTTGATGAGCGCATTGCGGATGACCTCAGCTGCTTCTTCCGGGCTACGGTGGGCCCCGCCGAGCGGCTCGCGCAATACTTCATCGACCAGGCCGAACTTGTTGAGGCTCGGTGCCGTGATGCGCATGGCCTCGGCCGCCTCCTCGGCTTTTTCGGCGCTCTTCCAGAGAATCGATGCGCAGCCCTCGGGTGAGATGACGGAATAAATGCCGTATTGCAGCATCAGCAGCTTGTCGGCAACCCCGATCGCAAGCGCGCCGCCGGAACCGCCTTCGCCGATCACCACGCTGATGATCGGCGTCCTGAGTCCCGCCATCAGGTAGAGGCTGAACGCGATTGCCTCACTCTGGCCGCGCTCCTCGGCACCGACGCCGGGATAAGCCCCCGGAGTGTCAATAAACGTCACCACCGGCAGCGAAAACTTCTCGGCGAGACGCATCAGCCGCTGCGCCTTGCGATAGCCCTCCGGCTTCGGCATGCCGTAATTACGTCGGACGCGTTCCTTCGTATCCCGTCCCTTCTGATGGCCGATGAACATCACCGCGCGTCCGTCGATGCGGCCGACGCCGCCGATGATGGCTGGATCGTCCGCGTACATGCGGTCACCGTGCAGCTCCTGGAAGTCGGGCGCGATGATCTCGAGGTAATCGAGGGTGTAAGGTCGCATGGGATGCCGTGCGACCTGCGCGATCTGCCAGGCGCTGAGCTTCGCAAAGATGCTCTTCGTGAGCGCTTCGCTCTTCGCCCGCAGCCGCCTCACTTCTTCGTTGATGTTGATTTCGGAGTCATCGCCAACGAAGCGTAATTCCTCGATCTTGGCTTCGAGTTCGGCGATCGGCTGCTCAAAATCCAGGAATTTCAGATCCATGGCGCAGGACTCTACATGATTTCTCGGCCGGGTGCGTACAGCAGGCGCACGTTGTTGCTGCCGAGCAGTTCGATGAGTTTGTCACGCAACTCGCGGCTCGGCCGCACGGACCATTCGGCGCCGAGATCGAGACGCACTTTCGCGTCGTCGCCGAAATACTGCACGGCGACCTCGCAACTGCCTTCCCTGTACGGCAACAGCACATCGTGCAACTTCATCAGCAGCTGCTCTCCCTGGCCGTTCGGCGCCAGTCTGAGCAACATGCTCTTCGCGCGGCTCTCGATTACGCGGTCGATGTGCAGCACGTTCTTCACATTCACCGACCAGGCGCCGATGAAATCGTCGTAGCGCAGCGGACCGTTCACGACAACGATCTCGTCCTTGACCAGAAGGTGACGGAACTCCTGGAAGGCCTCGCCGAAAAGGCTGACCTCCATGCGGCCGGTGTCATCGTCGAGGACCACGCTAATACGGTTACCGCGTTTTCTGACGTCTACGACAAGTCCGGCGATTGTTACTTCGCGGCGCGACTGCGTGTAATCGCGCGCGCCACGGTTCGTCTGCGGGGGCGGTTCGGCCGCGAGTTCGGCGAGCGTTCCGTCGACGAAACAGCGCGCGTCGGCACGCACCGCGTGAAACGGGTGACCGGTCAGGTAAAGACCAAGCGCTTCTTTTTCGTTGCTGAGCAGCAGACGCTCGGGCCATTCGTCCATGTCCACCGTTACCGGTGCATCCACCGGCTTCGGCGCCGCTTCGAGACCGAACATGTCGTTCTGGCCCGCCGCCTGAGCGCGCGCATGCTGATCGGCGCTCTTCAGGGCCTCCGGCGCCTGGTGCATAAGGGCGCGGCGCGACTGGCCGAAATCGTCCATAGCTCCGGACTTGACCATCGCCTCGAGCGCACGCCGGTTGACCTTGTCGTGATCGACCCGCCGGCAGAACTCGGCGAGGCTCCCGAAGGGCCCGTTAACCCCGCGCTCGGCGATCAGGGCTTCGACGGCCGCTCGGCCGACGCCCTTGATCGCACCGAGGCCATAAAGAATCGCCCGGTCGCCGGCGACGCTGAAATGGTAGGAAGACCGATTGACGCTCGGCGCTTCGAGTTCCAGGCCGAGCTTGCGGCAGTCGTCCTTCAGCGTGACGAGCCGGTCGGTGTTGTCGAGGTCCGCGCTCATTACGGCGGCCATGAATGCAGCCGGATAATGAGCCTTGAGGTACGCGGTCTGGTAAGACAGCACGGCGTATGCGGCCGAGTGGGACTTGTTGAAGCCGTATCCCGCGAACTTCTCCATCAGGTCGAAGATGCGCGTCGCGGTCGGTTCGGCCACACCGCGTTCGGTCGCGCCCGAAACGAAGATCTCCCGCTGCTTGGCCATCTCCTCGGGCTTCTTCTTGCCCATCGCGCGCCGCAACAGGTCGGCGCCGCCGAGCGTATAACCGGCGAGAACCTGAGCGATCTGCATGACCTGCTCCTGGTAGAGGATCACACCGTAGGTCTCTTCGAGCACCGGCTTGAGGTCGGGATGCAGGTAGTCGACCTCGGCCTGGTTGGCCGAGTGTTTGCGCGCGATGAAATCGTCGACCATGCCCGACTGCAGCGGCCCGGGACGAAACAGGGCAACCAGCGCGACGAGATCACCGAACTGGTCGGGCCGCAGGCGTTTGATGAGGTCGCGCATGCCGCTCGACTCGAGCTGAAATACCGCCGCGGTCTGCGTACTCTGCAGCAACCTGAACGTCTCTGCGTCATCCATGGACACACGGCTGATGTCGAGCGCTGCGTCCGGGTAGGTTGCGTTGACGATGCGCTCGGCCCAGTCGATGATCGTAAGGGTCTTCAGGCCGAGGAAGTCGAACTTGACGAGTCCGATTGCCTCCACGTCGTCCTTGTCGAGTTGCGTGACCAGGCTGCTGCCGCCGTCTTCACAGTAGAGGGGCGCAAAATCCGTGAGGTGGTCTGGCGCGATCACGACGCCGCCGGCATGCTTGCCCGCGTTCCTGACCAGCCCCTCCAGCGACTTCGCGAGATCGATGATC
>Ga0193946_1000003_pt1 | contig 27670 bp, 30 predicted proteins | sample BRT_12_MG_FD_161268 | JGI IMG/M metagenome (GOLD analysis project Ga0193946, IMG submission 161268) | Sediment microbial communities from the Broadkill River, Lewes, Delaware, United States - BRT_1-2_MG | ecosystem: Environmental > Aquatic > Freshwater > River > Sediment | place: USA: Delaware... | reverse complement strand
AGCGTATGCTCACGTCGAGCGAGCAGCAGAGCCAGGTACAAATCAGCCAGCTCGAAGCGGAACTGGAGCGGCTGCGGAAAGCCAATAGCAACTACGAAGTCGAGCTCGCGACCAAGAACGAAGCCATCGCCGAACTGCTGGAACAGATTTCCGGCAAGGTGCGTCAGGACGATTCGATCCGGGAACTCGAAGCCGCCATTGAAGAACTCGACGAACGCATGTCGGCACGACTGGAGACGCCGGAGGTACCCGCGGCCGCTGACAGGGACCGGATGAGCCGCGTACTGATCGGCAAGATCGACAACCAGGAACTCCGTTTCCCGCTGTTCAAGAAGCGCCTGACAATCGGGCGCACACAGCAAAACGATATACAGCTCCAGGCACCGCACATCAGCCGCAGGCATGCCGTGGTCATGACGGAAGGCGATGTGACCCGGGTTATCGACTGGGGCAGCAAGAATGGCGTTTATGTAAACTCCCATCGCGTCACCGAGCATTTCCTCGCGAGCGGCGATGTCGTGGCGATCGGTGATGCGAAGTTTCGCTACGAGGAGCGGCCGAAACGCGATCCCTGATCGGCCTCATCGTTTCTCCCGCAACAATATGTGAGCGCAATCACGGACAACCGCAGCGCTTGCGCGTAGGCTTTGATTTAGATCCAGGGACGGGAACTATATCGATGCTGAGCAACGCGGGGACCAAGTCGGGGAGTCTGACCGATACGCAGGAGGTCGCCCGCAACGCCGGTTCACTCGTATCCCGCAAGATCTGGTTGCCCAAGGCGCTTTACGACACGCTGCCCTATTTCTACCTGGTGGCGGGCATCGCGGCCTTCCTCGCCACTCTCTACATCAGCAACTGGCTATGGGTGCTTCCGCACTACCTCCTGTTCTCCGCGGCCTGCCTGCACCTCGGCGTGCTTGTCTTGCGGCGCCGCAAGCGGCCGCGCGAGCGCCAGGCAATCACCGAATCCGATTCCGGCTGACCGTCGCCCGCCGCGGCGACCGGGGTTGACCTGCTTCGAGGGCTGGGCAACGATACCCCCGTGTGACTGACGGATATCCCCGTGACCAAGCGGCAATTCAGCATGAGTAAGGCAATCACCCGGGAAGCGGCCCTCTTGGTGGGCTTTCTGTTCCTCGGGCTGGTGCTCCTGCCCGTCGCCATTTATGTCGTCGGACAGGCGATCTTCGGTGACTATGGCGGTGGCAGCTACAGCCACTTCTATTCAGCGCTGAGCGGCCGAATCCGTGCCGGGGATACCGCGGCGTGGTTTCTCGTGCTCTCCCCGTACCTCGGCTTGCAGGCCCTGCGCCTCGTCGCGCTGGGCTGGCGGTCCGCGGGCCGGCGGCCCCGAACTCAGACCCGCTAGGCCCGCCTCGCGCGGAATGTGACCCAGATCACATTTCAGGCACGATAATTGGGTTATCAAGTGAGTCTTGGCGTGGTTTATGTCAACAGTGCGCACCGCGGCCGACGTCAAGCCTTATAGTGGTCAGCGGGGCTGTATTGGCAAACTAAAATCCGGACGGGATTCATCACTCATGATCAAGCGATTGATCAACTGGCTCAAAGGCAACACGGCGGCTGATACCGGGGGACCGGCGCAGCAACGGCGGCGCGTCTCCGTGCACGCCTCGCTGCATGCCCGCGATATCCCCTCCCCGGCGCCCCGGCGGCAACCGGACATCGGCGAACTCAAATCCGCCTTCGAGGGCCGCATTGAGAATGTCGGCCCCGGTAAGAACGTGCTGGTCAGCAATGGCGACGCCGTTGACGACACCGGTGCCCGCGAGATGCTCAAGCTGTTCGACGACACACCGCTCGATCCCAAAGAGCCCACGGGCATCGACCCCTACAATTCGGGCGAGTTCGACCGGTCCCGGCACTGGGACACGCGTTTCCGCAACTGATTCGGCTCGATATTGCACCACGCGATTGTCGTGTTAGGCTGCGCTGCGTCAGCGTGCGTGGAGCGATTGGATGGGGCTGCGGGTTACTTTCGAACTCGACGACAAAGATCTCAGGCATTTCAGGCTGATCATGCAGCAGGCCCGCACCACCGCGGCCCGCATCGCACCCGAGGACATCGTCGCGACAGCCGAAGAGTTACTCACGAGTATCGGGCCCGACGGCGCTCCCGCTTTCGTCGCCGAACGGCTGCAAAAGCTGCGATTGCTCATCGACATGCTGAAAGACATCGAGTGGCGCCTGCCGCAGGCAGAGGCCAACCGCGTCCTCAACGCCCTCGCCTATTTCGCCGAACCGGAGGACCTCATCCCGGACAGTATTCCCGGCCTGGGCTTCCTGGATGACGCCATAATGATCGAACTGATCTGCCGGGAACTGAAGCACGAGATCGAGGCGTACCAGGACTTTTGTGATTACCGAACTCGCACCCGCCGCGACTCCGGGCGAAACACCCGGGTCAGCCGCGATGACTGGCTTGAGAACCGCCGGGCGGAACTGCAGTCGCGCATGCGCCGCCGCAAGCGCAAGGAGCTCGCCGGGAAAGCGCGCAGCGGCATTCGGCTGCTGCGGTAGCCCGAATCAGGGCCAGTAATACCAGCCAGTTCCCAGCAGACCGAGCCACAGCAGACCCTGCGCGACGAACCTCGCCCGGTGGCCGATCAGCAGGGAATAGAAACTCGCGGCCGAAATTGCGGTCATACCGAGGAAGATCAGCAAGCTGCTGACCAGTGGCCGGAATTCGTGCTGTAGACGCGGGTGTTCATCGCCGAGCAGCAGGAACACGATCAGCACCAGCGCCAGGCTGATGGTGATCGCCGCGCAGGAGCCGAACAGAATGCCGGTGATCATGGTGAGAGGACGCATGGTGGAGTTTCCGGAGCGGACCATTAATCGCGCAAAGCGAGATTTTATGCCAAATACGCCCTTGATCGAAGGGCCGCGGACAACTAGCCTAGCCCACAGAGCTGCTGTGAAACAATGCCAGCCGATTGATATGGAGATTGCCTTGAATAGATATAACAACCGTCGTACCCGCTGGATTGCCGGCGCGATGCTGGGCCTCATGGCTCTGCCGCTCATGGCGGCCACCTCGGTGGAAGACGACGGGCTGCGGCCGGACCCGCGGCACGAGAGTGTTGGAGAACTGGTCACCGAGTTCATTCAAAAGTCCCACTATTCACACATCTCCGTGGACGACGAATTGTCGTCGCGCGTCATGGACCGCTATATCGAGTCGCTGGACGGCAATCGCATGTATCTGCTCGAGAGCGATATCGAGTTTTTCGAGAATTACCGCTATCAGCTCGACGACATCGTCCGCAGCAAGCCATTGAATCCCGTGTTCGAGATGTTCAGCATCTACCAGACGCGAGTCCGTGAGCGCCTCGACTTCGCGCTTTCCCAGCTCGAGTCGGAGCCGGACTTCACGGTCCCGGAGGAGTACCAGTTCGACCGCTCCGAGGAACCCTGGGCCAAGACCGAGGCCGAACTGGACGAGATCTGGCGCAAGCGCGTTAAAAACGACGTACTGCGCCTCGAACTGGCCGACAAGCCGTGGGAAGAGTCGCAGGAACTGCTGCGCAAGCGCTACAAGCGCTACCTCAAGCGCATCGACCAGGTGAAGGCGGACGACGTGTTCGAGACCTTCATGAACGCGTTCGCCCATACGCTGGACCCGCATTCCAGCTACCTGTCGCCGCGGAACTCGGAGGAATACCGTATCCAGATGAGCCTGTCGTACTTCGGCATCGGTGCCTCGCTGCAACTCGATGAAGACTACGTGCAGATCGTGAACATCATTCCGGGCGGTCCGGCCGCCATTGATGGAAAACTGAAGCCCAAGGACCGCATCACCGGCGTAGCACAGGGGCCCGAAGGGGAGATGGTTGACGTCATTGGCTGGCGCCTTGACGACGTGGTCGACCTCATTCGGGGGCCCGCGAACACCGTGGTCCGCCTGCAGATTATTCCTGCCGGCGCCCTGCCCGGCAGCAGCGAAAAGACCATAGCGCTGACTCGCGACCAGGTGAAGCTCGAAGAACAGGCGGCCAAGAGCGACATCGTCACGGTACCGCGCGACGGGCGCGAGTGGCGTATCGGCGTAATCGAAGTTCCGAGCTTCTATCGCGACTACCGCGCGATGAGCAGCGGCGACAAGGACTACACCAGCACCACACGAGACGTGAAGCGCCTGATCAGTGAACTCGAGGAAGAGGGAATCGACGGGATGGTTCTCGACCTGCGCGGCAATGGCGGCGGCCACCTGACAGAAGCGACGGCTCTGTCCGGCCTCTTCATTGACAACGGACCCGTGGTTCAGCTGCGCAACTCGAGCGGGCGAATCAGCCGCCTTGACGATCCCGACCCGGTCGCTCGCGTGGCCTACAACGGCCCGTTGACCGTGCTCGTGGACCGTTTCAGCGCCTCCGCATCGGAGATTTTTGCGGCCGCCATCCAGGACTACGCACGCGGCGTGATCATTGGCCAGCAGACCTTCGGCAAGGGCACGGTGCAGAACCTGTATTCGCTGGACCAGTACCTTAAACCGGAGGCAGGACCGGGCTACGGCCAGTTGACGCTGACTATCGGCAAATATTACCGGGTCACCGGGGAAAGCACCCAGCATCGCGGTGTAGACCCCGACATTACCCTGCCCTCGCTGATCGATGCCGAGCAGTTCGGCGAGAGCGTTCGGGACAGTGCACTGCCATGGGATACGATTCAGACAACGCGCTTTCGTGCCGGCGAACCGCTCGACAGCACGATCGAGTCCCTGACCGTCAGCCAGATGGAAAGAGCCAAGACCGACCCGAATTTCCAGTACCTGGTGGACCGGACGCGTGACGCCGAGGAAGCGCGTCAGCGCAAGACCGTTTCCCTGAATTACGAGCAGCGACTCACCGAACGCGAGGAAGAAATGGACCGCGCGCTGCAGCTCGAGAACGAACGCCGCCAGGCGCTCAATCTCGAGCCGCTGGAGAGTCTCGAGGACCTCGACGAAGAGGATCTGCCCGACGTGCTGCTGGAGCAGGCCGCGGGCATCGCAACGGACCTCGCTGAAATGCGGGAACTGCAGCGTGTTCCGGCGCAGACGGCCCAGAATCGGGGCTGACCGGACGATTTGCGTCCCGTCCGACAGGTGTTATACTCGGGTATAACACCCGGCGGGCGTTTTTCCGGAGGTGACCTTGACAATGAAACAGGCACCACGACGTAGAGTGGCACCGAGTCTTCTGAGCGCAGTGACAGTGCTCGCACTTGGCGCCTGGGCGCATCCCGCGTTCGCCGCAACCGGCACCGATGCTCGCTGCGATCAGTCGCTCGACGCCCCCTCCATGTCCATTGCGGACGACCACAAGCTGCCGCTCCAGGTTATCGATCACGGCGCGGTCAGCTCGGCAGCGGCCGGCGATATGTCCTTCGACGATACAGACGCCGACCCGACCACGAGAACGCCCACCCGGTCGACCGGCCCTGACGTTGACCTCATCCTGAAGCGGATGTACGACGAAGCGAGAGCAAGGCAACCCGGCCTGTCAGAACCGGAGCAGACTGCAGATCTCAGCGCTCCGCTCGTGGTCGACCAGTCAGAAAGTATCGAAGAACCGGCTACAGGCCTGGAGACCAACCCGGTCGATTCTGCGGCCAAACTCCCAGGCTTCTCGGCCGATGAGTTGCATCGCTACCGGAAACAGATGTATCGCACGGATATCTGAGCCTCGCTGGCGCGCGCTCAGCGACTCAGTACGTTCGCAATATCCCAGTAGTTGTCGCCGACGAGATTGGCGTCGGTCTTCGTGACCACACCGTTTCCATTGATCGCAAACACTGTGGCTACGGTGCCCGCAATGGCTACCGCGTCGTCGTCCTCGTTGAAAACCGCATGCTCCGCGATGAGTTCGGCGCGCCGTCTCAATACGTCGACATAGTCGCTCGCCTTTTCCATCGAATCGATGTGCGCGGCAATCCGGTCCAGCAAAACGTCGCAGTCTCGTTTGCTTCCGTAGTTAATCGCACCGACGCTCTTTTCGCGTGACTCCTTGACGAGAGCGACCAGATTACGGTCCTCGAACTGCAAATAAAGGTGCTGAGCGAAAGCGATGATCATGAAGTTGATGGAGCGTTTTTCCGCGACCGTCAGGCCCGGCGGATCGGGCGGCTTCGCCTCCTCGATCGATTCGATCTTCTTAAGAAATTCCTGTTCTTCGTCCCTTGCCGCGTCAAGTTGGTCGCTTAGCTCGGAACACCTATCGGACACCGAACGTCTCTTGAAGATCTTCCCCAATGCGGGCATCGACTCCGCGCGCTGTCGCTCGGCCTGCAACTGCCCTTCGAGCAGTTCCAGCCGCTCACGATGCCCACCGAGTTTTTCCTCGAGCTCCGCTTTACTCGCATTGCACTTTTCGCTCCAGGTCTGCAGCTGAACGTCACGGCGCCGGCCCTCTCGTTGTTGCTTGAGTTGCTCGGCAAATTTTGCCAGCTTGCTCTCACAACGCCGGTTCAAAGAACGAAGTTGATAAAAGACGACGACCGTGTGAACCCACTGCGGGTCCACGAGCAGACTCTCGAGATGCTCGAGCCTCTGCAGGACCCTGGCAGTCGAGCCCTGCTGCTCCTTGACCAGTTGCTGGAGGCGATATTTTTCCTTGCCAAGAGCTGCAAACTCTTTTTTGAGTTCGGCGCGATTCCTGAATAGCTCGACGAGCTTCTCGTTGTCGTCAGCTTGCTCGTTTGCTATTCCGAAGATAGCCTGCTTGCCTGCCATATCGGTTCTCTTGACATAATCCGAAATGCAGCGGCGCCGCCGCAGCACAGGGAATCATGTCAATTATGTGGTCGCGCGGCCCGGACCTGATCGGCAGTTTAAAAAACTGTCGCAAGCGGTGATTCGTCAGCGCTCCAGGACCAGGTGCCCCTGGTCGGACAGATATTCGAGCCACTTGTTGAGAATCATATTCCGGCGCCAGCGAGCATCGAGTTCGCGCCGGTTTCTCCTGATCAGGCGTCGTAATGCCCCATGCTGATGGTCTCGGCCGAGACTCATTGCCTCCGCAAGGCGGCCGTCGAGATACGCGCGCACTTTTACATCGGGATCGGCGATAGACCCTTCATCAGAATTGAACTGATAGGTCAGCGACATCGTTATCGTATATCGACACCGTTCGAGAACTTCGACAAACAGCTCGCAGTCGCCCGCAACCCTCGAACGAAAACAGCCATCGAGGCGTTCGAGTTCCGGCACCAGCTGCAGGAGACGGAGGTAATTGCTCTCATACAACGCCATCAAACCGACAAAACTCCGCGGCTTGACGACGGTCTCCGGGACCAGCTGTGAATCGAGTAACATGCGGTCAATATAGCACAGGGTAACCTGCTCAAAAGGCAAGCAAATACCGTTCCAAGACGGCCGTCACAAAGTTGAAAATCAGGCTCGAACCCGGCGCTCTACGCCGGTACTATCGAGTATTCGGCTCGCGATTTCCTCGATCGAAAATTCCGTGGTATCGACGTTCGGGATGCCATAACGCCTGAATATTTTCTCCGACTCGCGCAGCTCGTAGCGAACCTGCTGCGCGCTCGAATAGGTGCCGAGCGGACGCCGTTCCTTGCGAATATGTCGCAATCGCTCGGGAGCGATAGTGAGCCCGAATAATTTGTGCTTTTGCTCCAGCAACACGTCGGGCAACTCGCCGCTCTCGAACTCCTCGTCGGTCAGCGGAAAATTGGCGGCGTAAACGCCGTATTGCAGCGCGAGGTAAAGACAGGTCGGAGTCTTGCCGGAGCGCGAAACGCCGATAAGAATTACATCGGCCATTTCGTAATTCCGGCTGATGCCACCATCGTCGTTCGCGAGCGCGAAGTTGGTCGCCTCGATGCGGCGCATGTAGGCCTCGATATCGGTCATGCCGTGGGCACGCCCGGGCTCGTGCGTGGACTCCTGCTGGAACTCGAGCTCCAGTGGCTGCAGGAATACGTCAAATATATCGAGGTGGAGCCCGTCGGCCTCCCTCACGATGCTGCGTAAGTTGTCCTGCACCAGGGTCGAGAATACGATCGGCCGGAGGGTATCGGCCTTTCCCGCCGCATTGATTCTCGCCACGGCCTCGTTTGCCTTGTCATCGGAATCTATAAATGGCAAAGTCACTTGCCGAAATTCCTGACCGGTGAACTGAGTTAACAGACTGTGACCGAGCGTTTCGGCGGTCACGCCCGTCTGATCCGACAGAAAGAAAACAGTGCGTTCAGTCATATTCAGCAGTCTCGTCCGGTCGCGGCAATCCGGTCCGCCGCGTATCCCTGTCTCTGGAATCGATTGTCCACTTCCTGCAATGGAACACAAGGGAGTCTAGTTTGGAAGCATACGTCGTCAAGCTCACCGAGCTTGGAATGAATGATGTGGAGCATGTCGGTGGAAAGAATGCTTCGCTGGGCGAAATGATAGGCAATCTCAAGGAGCTGGGCGTCACTGTCCCCGGGGGATTTGCGACGACGGCGGCAGCGTATCGCGATTTTCTTGCTGTTGACGCTCTCGATGCCCGCATAAAGGACACCCTCGACGATCTCGACGTCGACGATATCGACGCGTTGACCTCGGCCGGCCGCCAGATTCGGGAGTGGATTCTGAATACGCCGCTGCCCGAGCGCCTGATGGACGAGATTCAGGTCGCCTGGGAGGAAATGAGTGACGGGAAAGACATCGCGGTTGCGGTCCGCTCTTCCGCCACGGCGGAGGACCTGCCCGATGCTTCGTTTGCCGGACAGCAGGAGACCTTTCTCAACATCCGCGGGCTGGAGCACCTCAACGAAGCGCTGCACCAGGTCTTCGCCTCGCTTTTCAACGACCGCGCAATCGCGTACCGGGTTCACCAGGGTTTCGACCACAGCCAGGTTGCCCTGTCTGCGGGCGTACAGACAATGGTACGCAGCGATCTCGGCGCCTCCGGGGTGGTCTTCACGCTCGACACGGAATCCGGCTTCCGGGACGCGGTGTTCATAACCTCGTCCTACGGCCTCGGCGAGACCGTCGTGCAGGGTGCCGTGAACCCCGACGAATTCTATGTTTACAAGCCGGCGCTCCGCGACGGCAAGTACCCGATTCTCCGCAAGAACCTGGGCGGCAAGGCCATCAAGATGGTCTACAGCGACGATCCGAAGCCGGGCAAGACCGTCGATACCGTCGACGTCGACGAGGCGGACTCGCACCGCTTCTCGCTGAGCGAGGACGAGATCGTCGACCTCGCGAAGATGGCCGTCACGATCGAAGATCACTATCAGCGCCCGATGGACATCGAATGGGGCAAGGATGGCACCGACGGCAAGCTCTATATCCTCCAGGCACGCCCGGAGACCGTTCAGAGCCGCAGCGGACGGACGATTCAGCGTTTCACGCTCAAGGGGCGCTCGGACATTGTCAGCAAAGGCCGCAGCATCGGCCAGAAGATCGGCTCGGGCACCGCGCGTGTTATTCGCGATGTCAGCGAAATGAACCGCGTGCAGAACGGCGATGTGCTGGTTTCCGACATGACCGACCCGGACTGGGAGCCCGTCATGAAACGGGCCGCCGCTATCGTCACAAATCGTGGCGGCCGCACCTGCCACGCAGCGATCATCGCACGAGAACTCGGTATTCCGGCAGTCGTTGGCTGCGGCGACGCGACGGAAGTCATCAAGGACGGCACCGACGTCACCGTCAGCTGCGCCGAAGGCGACGAAGGGCTGGTCTACTCGGGAAGACTGGAGTACGAGCGCACCAAGATCGAACTGGATTCGCTGCCAGACATTCCCGTGAAAATCATGATGAATGTCGGGAACCCGGACCGTGCCTTCGATTTCGCGAACGTGCCGAACAATGGCGTTGGCCTGGCCCGTCTCGAATTCATAATCAACCGCATGATCGGCGTGCACCCGCAGGCCTTGCTGGAATACGACTCGCTCGACGAATCGACGCGTACGGCCGTTGACGAGCAAATGGCGGGCTACGACAACCCCGTCAGTTTCTTCATCGACCGACTGGCCGAGGGCGTCTCTACGATCGCCGCCGCCTTTGCGCCGGAGCCGGTGATCGTGCGCATGTCGGACTTCAAGTCCAATGAATATGCCAATCTCATCGGTGGCGAAAAGTACGAGCCCGACGAGGAAAACCCGATGCTCGGCTTCCGCGGCGCCGCGCGCTACGTCGCCGACAGCTTCCGGCCCTGCTTCGAGCTGGAATGCGCGGCGATCCGCAAAGTGCGCAACGACATGGGGCTGCGAAATGTGCAGGTCATGATTCCGTTCGTGCGCACGGTGAAACAGGCGAAAGACGTCATCGATCTGATGGCGAAGAACGGGCTCGAGCGCGGCAAGGACGATCTCAAGGTCATCATGATGTCGGAGCTGCCGACCAATGCCCTGCTCGCGGACCAGTACCTCGACCACTTCGACGGCATGTCCATCGGTTCGAACGACATGACTCAGCTCGTGCTCGGGCTCGATCGCGATTCTGCACTCGTGGCGGACGTGTTCGACGAGCGTGACGACGCCGTCAAGGCCATGCTCGAAATGACGATATCCGCGTGCAAGGCGCGCGGCAAATACGTCGGAATCTGCGGCCAGGGGCCGTCCGACCACCCTGACCTCGCGAGATGGCTGCTCGACCAGGGTATCGAGAGCATGTCGCTGAACCCCGATAGCGTGATCGAGACCTGGCTGTTCCTTGCCGGCGAATCCGTCTGAGCGGCTAACGCTTCAGAATCGGTCGTAACGTGACCGGCGCTGCCAGCGGATGCGCGGCAGCCAGAGCCCGAGAACCATCCCGACCACGAGCACCAGTGCTCCGGACATGAACCAGTAGCGGGTCGTCTGGCTGGTCAGCTCGCGATTCTCCTGCTCGAGCGTTGCGACGCGGATTTCCTCCGCGGCCAGCTGTTCGCGCAACTGCTTGTTCTGGTTGTTGATGGAAAGTACGTTTGCGGAAGTACGCTTGATTTCCCCGAGTTCTTCCTCGAGTTCGCTCTTCTCACGCTCCAGCGTCTCGATCCGCCGGGTCGCGTTGTCATATTCGGTCCGTATGGTGCCGAGCTGGGCATTCAGTGAACTGCCCCGCGACGCTTCACTGCTGAGCTGACTGGTCAGCGTCGCCAGCTGCTCCCTCGCGGCGGGTTCGTTCATGAGATAACGCGTCAGCACCCAGCCTTCCGTTCCGCCACCGGTGCGGACGCGTGAATAGCCACTTTCACTATCCCGTTCGAGCACCTCGAGTTGCGTACCACTGCTCAGCATCAGCTCGATGGCGTTGCTCGTGGACGGGCCGCTGCGCAGCGTTATTTCGAATTCATCGCTCACCCACGCGCTGTCGGCGCTGGCGGCGCTCGCGAACAGTAGCGCCGACACAAGCAGCGCCACGAAGATTCCGGTTACCTGTCTCATGGCGCAACTATATGACATGGAGCCTGGTGGTTCTAGCCAAAAATCCATCAAATCAGTCGCTTATCGGAGACAGCTGGATCCTGTTCTTGTCCAGACCGTCAGCAGGTTGTTGGCCGGCATGGCGTAGACCCGGGCCAGTTTCATGCCGTTCTGCGCTGCGAGGTCCTCCAGGTCGTCGAGATCGCGGATTCCCATGCCGGCATTGCGGGACCTGAGCGAGGCATTGAATTCCGCATTGCTCTGCGTGCTGAAACGGCCGCCGCGACTGAACGGGCCATAGAGACAAAAAACGCCTGGCTCACCCGCCATGTCGCCAACGAGCTCGAACATCCTGCACACGGCGGCGTAGCTCATGATGTGCGCCGTGTTTGCCGAGAACACGGCATCGTATCGACTGGAGGGCGGTACCGCAGAGAGCACGTCGAACTGCAGCGGTGGCCGGACGTTCACGGCCCCCGCATCCGCGATCCAGGCCCGGATACCGTCGTGCGACTGTTCGAGGTCGCTCGTCTGCCACGTTACGCGGGGAAGTGCGGCCGCGAACGTCACCGCGTGCTGCCCGGTTCCCGAACCAATTTCGAACACCGTCGAGCAATCTCGCAGTTCGTGGCGCAGCACACCGAGGATGGGCGCGGCATTTCTAGCCGGCGCCGGGGCGTACGGCTTTTCCATTACGAGGTCGCTGCCGCGATCACGGCCTTGTCGAGAAAATTATCCCGGTACCACGCCAGTTCATCGATCGAATCGCGTATGTCCGCAAGCGCGCGGTGCGTCGACTCCTTCGTGAATCCCGCCGCCACCTCCGGTGCCCATTGCTGCGCGAGTATCTTGAGCGTGCTCACGTCGAGATTGCGGTAATGAAAATAGCTCTCGAGCTCCGGCATCTCGCGCGCAAGAAAGCGCCGGTCCTGGCATATGCTGTTGCCGCACATCGGTGACGCTCCCTTGTCGACCCAGGTCGCAAGAAAATCGAGCGTAGCCTGCTGTGCCTCTTCCAGGCGGACACCGCTGGTCAATACGCGTTCCGTCAGGCCGGATTCGCCGTGCTGACGGGTATTCCACTCGTCCATCGCGTCCATCGATTCCTGCGACTGCGATATCGCGAAGACGGGCCCCTCGGCGAGCTCGTTCAGGTACTTGTCCGTGACGATCGTTGCCACCTCGATGATCCTGTCGCTGACCGTGTCGAGGCCCGTCATTTCGAGATCAATCCAGATCAGGTTGGTTGCGGTGTCGATCAGGGGCGTGGTCTGGTTCATTGCGGATCCGGTTTCCACTGACAAAGGCGCTAGTGTACAACGCACGACGGTGCATGGTGCCGCCCGGCGCGGCATACTGCGGGTCATGTGCCCCTTCTGCCGACAATCATGACCGCCACAGCCGCGCTTGTCGTCGCCACCTACAGCCGGCGCATGCAGTTGCTGCTGCCGGACGGTCGCAGAATCGATGCGCGCATCAAGGGCAAGCGCGTTAAACCGGTCTGTGGAGATCGTGTCGAAGCGGAGCCGATTCCCGGCGAGACTGACTGGCTGATTACCGCGCTCTGCGACCGCAGAAACGAGCTCACGCGGCCGAACCTCCGTGGCCGGGTCGAGGTGCTCGCGGCCAATATCGACCGGATACTGGTGATGGCGGCACCAGCGCCGGACCCTGAATGGTCCATCGTCGACCGTTACCTGTGCGCGGCGGAGCTGATCGATGCAGGCGCTGCCGTCATCTTCAACAAGGCCGATCTGCCGGCAGGCCAGTCGGCCGACGAAGTGCTCGACGATTACGCCAGGATCGGCTACCACGCTGTCCGATGCAGCGCGAAAACGGGCCTGAATATGGATGCCGTCGCCACCCTGCTCCGCGATGGCGTGTCGATCATTGTCGGCCAGTCGGGCGTCGGCAAGTCCAGCCTCATCAATCGCCTGCTGCAGGACGACCGGCAGCGCGTAGCGACGATCTCGGAAAAGAGTGGCGAAGGCCGACACACGACGGTGAACTCTGCCATGTTGCAGTTACCGGGTGGCGGTGCCGTGATCGACTCGCCCGGCGTTCGTGACTACGCCCCGGCACTGCAGCCCGGGGAAGTCGTGGTTGGCTACCGCGAGATCGCGGCCGCCGGCCGGGACTGCCGCTTCGCGAACTGCCGCCACCTGCGCGAACCGGGTTGCGCCGTCAAGGCGGCCGTGGAGACAGCGGCGATCAGCAAGCGCCGTTACGACAGTTACCGGCACCTGCTTGCATTAACCGAAAAACTGACGCGAAAGCAGTTCTAACCCGGCGGCCACGACATCGGCCTGCCACCCAGCAGGTGCAGGTGGATGTGGAAGACACTCTGGCCGGCCGCCTCGTTGCAGTTCATGACGACGCGGTAGCCGTCGTCGGCGAGACCTTCATCAGCAGCGATCTTTTTCGCCGTTGTGAATAACTCGCCGGCGATTGGTATGTCGCTCTCCTGCAGGTCATTCATCGTGGCGATGTGACGCCGGGGTATCAGCAATATATGCGTCGGCGCTTTCGGACTAATGTCGCGGAACGCGATGAGCGAGTCGTTTTCGTAAACGATATCCGCGGGCAAATCCCCGTCGACAACCTTGCAGAACAGACAGTCTTTATCACTCATGAGCTTCCCCTATTCGACCAACCGGCGTCCGTAGAATGCATGCGACAGGGTGCCGCCATCCACGTATTCGAGTTCCCCACCCAGCGGCACCCCGTGCGCGATCCTGCTTGCCTGCACGTCATACCGTTCCGCCAGGTCCGCAAGATAATGGGCCGTTGCGTCACCTTCGACGGTCGGGTTCGTGGCAATGATCATTTCACTCGTAGCGCCTTCCGCCAGACGCTCTTCCAGAGACGTAAGCCCGAGTTCCTGCGGCCCGATACCGTCGAGCGGTGACAGATGACCCATCAACACGAAGTAGTTGCCACGGAATCCGGTGGCATCCTCGATGGCCATGACATCTGCCGGAGATTCGACGATGCACAGTAGTGTCTCGTCACGGCCGCTTGCGCTGCAGATCGAGCACAGCTCGTGCTCGCTCAGCATCCGGCAGCGCTTGCAGTGCCCTATTCCCTGCACGGCCTGCGACAGCGCGGCGGACAAGTGCGAGGCTCCGTCGCGGTCTCGCTCCAGTAGATGAAACGCAATGCGCTGGGCAGATTTTCTGCCGACGCCAGGCATGCAGCGCAGCGCGTCGATCAACTGGACCAGCAGGGGCGAAAAGGACATACGACTCTCAGAACGGCAGGTTCATGCCGGGCGGCAGAGACATGCCCGAGGCCAGCCCGGAGAACTTCTCCTGCACAGTCTTCTCGACCTTCGTAACGGCGTCGTTGAACGCGGCCGTAATGAGGTCCTCGAGCATCTCCTTGTCGTCTCCGACCAGGCTGTCGTCGATTTCCAGTGCCTGCAGGCGATGCTGGCAGGTCATTGTGACCTTCACCATGCCGCCGCCCGATTCGCCCGTGACGGTGAGCGACGCCATTTCTTCCTGGGCCTTTTTCATGTTGGCCTGCATCTGCTGGGCCTGCTTCATCAACTGGCCGATGCCACCTTTCATTGCTTGCTCCTTGCTAATCGGATCGGGTTGTATCGAGCGGTTCGATCGAATCCGCTTTGAGTTCCGCCCCGAACATGTTCTTGAGTGTCTGTACGTTGGGATCGGACTCGAGAGACTCACGTGCGGCCGCCAGGCGTGCGTCCGCCATGCGGTTTTCCTGCACGTGCGGGGACTCAGGCGTCGACTCGGCGATACGGACATCCACGCTCAGTTGCTCGCCGAAATACCGGGACAATGCCGCCGCCAGTGCGTCTTTGCGTTGCCGGGTCAGCAGCGGCTCGGACAGGGGGTCCAGCCTGAAATACACGGTATCGCCCTCACGCCTGTCGAGCGCGCAGCTGCCGGCCAGCATCCGCAGTGACCCCGTCAGCCCGAGATCGCCCATGAGCTGTCCCCAGTCGGGCTCCTGCCAGCTGCGAGCCGCGGCCGCGGGCTTCGACTTTGCGCCAGACGCGGCCTTTGCGGGAGGCTTCGCGATGGACTTGCCACTCGAACCGGCGCCGGCAGCGTTATCCGCGGCCGGCCTGAACGCCAGCATTCGCAGCAAGGTCATTTCAGCGCCGCTTCTCGGATCCGGAGCCAGCGGCAAATCCCGCCGCCCCATAATCGCCGTCTGGTAATACAGCTGGACGTCGGCCGGTTCGAACAAGGCGGCAAGATTGGCGACGACCTGCTCGGCAATCTCGTCGTCGGGCTCGGCGCAACCGACAAGCTGGAACATCGCGACGCGCTGCAGCATCCTTGCCAGGTCCTCCAGCAGCCGCGCGTAATCGGGGAACTGTTCGTCCAGCTCGGCCACGAGATCGATAATCGCCGCCGCATCGTTGTCGGCGAGGTGCCTGAGCAGCCGGACGACGTGATCGCGATCGATCGTGCCGAGCATCAGCGCCAGCGATTCCTCGTCGACCTTGCCGCCACAGTAGGCGATCGCCTGGTCCAGGAGGCTAAGGGCATCCCTGAGACTGCCGTCGGCCGCTCGGGCGAGCATCGCGAGGGCCGGCGCCTCGGCCTCGATGTCCTCGGCGTCGCAGATGTGTGCCAGCCGGTCCTGGATCAGCTTTGGCGTCAGGCGCTTGAGGTTGAACTGCAGGCAACGCGACAGCACCGTAACCGGCAGCTTCTGGGGGTCGGTCGTTGCCAGCAGGAACTTCACGTGCGGCGGCGGCTCCTCGAGCGTCTTCAACAATGCATTGAATGAACTGGTCGACAACATGTGCACTTCGTCGATCAGATACACCTTGTATCGGCCCCGGGATGGCGCGTACTGCACGTTGTCGAGCAGGTCCCGGGTATCGTCCACCTTGGTCTTCGACGCCGCATCGACCTCAATGAGATCCACGAAACGACCCTGGTCGATCTCCGTGCACGCGCTGCACTCACCGCAAGGTGCAGACGTGACGCCTTGTTCGCAGTTGAGCGCTTTTGCCAGGATTCTCGCGATCGTGGTCTTGCCCACGCCGCGCGTGCCGGTGAACAGGTACGCGTGATGCAGGCGCCCGGAGTCGAGCGCGTTCACCAGCGCTTTCAGCACATGTTCCTGTCCGACTGTATCCGCGAAGGATTTTGGCCGCCATTTCCGGGCCAAAACGAGATAGCTCATACCGTAACCAAGAGACGTAGACCGTCGCCCACCAGGGTCAGTCAGTGTAACGCACCGACCTCCCGTCGCAAGGGGTAAACCGCGGCGGACCTGCGGGCCGAAACGAGGAGAGTGGCCCGCGCCAGCGAGTCCCCGGCACCCGGCGTCACCGCTACCGCTGCTCCCTTCCGGGCCTGACGGAGTTCACGGCTGACCGTCGCGGGGAAGCCGACGCGGACCGGTCGCGATTATGGCCGCTCGGCGGCGCGGATACAACGCGGGCCTCAGAAAGCCCGCGACAGCTTCAGGAGCAGGTAGCCGCCGTAAAGCGCCAGGACAATGACCGCCTCGCTCTTCTGGATGCCGCGTTTGCGAACGAAGAACACCAGCACGGTCAGTGTCAGGAAGAACAGGAACGGCAGTTCGTAGCGCAGGAGGTCACGATCGAAACGCAGCGTTGAGATCGCCGCAGCCGCGCCGACCGGCACCAGGGTATCGAATATATTGCTGCCGATGAGATTCCCCACCGACATGCGTGCACGCCCTTTCAGGGCCGCGCCTACCGAGATGGAGAGTTCCGGGAGGCTGGTACCAAGACCGATGATGACGACGGCGACCAGGGCCTCACTGATATCGAGTGCCGCCGCCACCGCGATAGCGCCATCCACCGTGAACTCTGCGCTGATTCCGACAATGCCCAGACCGATCAGCAGGTAAAGCCAGGCTTTCCCCGTGCCGATCAAGTCGTCGTCGCCGTCCTGTTCGGCGCTTTTCTGACGGTCCCCGAACAACGCGGCAAAGTAAATGGCGTAGACCACCAGCAGAGCGAGCCCCTCCGCCCTCGTCACCGTGCCGTCATAGCCGAAGACGCCGAGCAAAACAGCCGAACCGAGCAAGACGCTGCCGTGCTGGAATATCATGAAGCGCGGCAGCGTCAGGTACGAGAACAATGCGGCGGTACCGAGCACGAAACCGATCTGGCCCAGGGAACTGCCTATCGCCGTGCCGACGACGACGTCGGACGCGTCACCGGCCTGCAGATTGATGATCGCGCCGTCGATGGCGATCGCCAGCTCCGGGAGGTCACTGCCGATCGACAGGATGGCCACGCCCACGATGAATTCGGAAACGCCGAGCCGCGACGCGACTGTGACGGCGCCTCGAATGGTCAGCTCCGTACCGAACCAGAGTCCGGCAAGGCCCAATAGCAGTGCCAGGTATTCCAACGGTCCGCCCTTTACTCTGCCCGGCGCACCCCGGCGCTTTGATCCCGAATCGCCTTGAATTCCGAACCCGCCTTCCATTGCGGCCAGCGACGCGAATTACCGAGGTCCTCGATAATCGCCTGGAATAGTTCCATGTCCTGCGCGGCGCCGCGAAGATCCCAGTCGGGGTCCCAGGCGTCGCAGGTCTGGTGGTAGCAATTGCCGATATAGTCCTTTATCCACTGATTGCCGGCTTCGCGCCCGCCCTCGACGAGATCGGCGCCGCCCGCAATCTGCATGATCAGCAACACGGGGACCCCACCCCTCGCCAGCGAGAAATGGTCGGCCCGGTAGAACAGGCCGTTCTCGGGCAGGCTTTCGGGCGTGACGCTGCGGCCCTGGGCCGCAGCCGCGCGCGCGAGATCATCCTCGAGTTCGCTCTGCCCTTCGCCCACGAGTACCACGTCGCGCGCCGGACCGGCCGTGTTGAGAATGTCGAGCGTCAGGTTCGCAACTGTCAATTCCAACGGATAGACAGGGTCCTTCGCGTAAGCGGCCGAACCCAGCAGACCGCTCTCCTCGGCTGTCCAGGCTGCGAAGACCACACTGCGTTCCAGCGGCGCTCCCGCTTTCAGGACGCGAGCTATTTCAAGAATGCCGGCAATGCCCAGCGCATCATCGTTCGCACCCGGGCGCACGGTACGGCCCCTTTCATCGGGCTCGCCGATACCGTAAGCATCCCAGTGAGCGGCCACCATCAGCACTTCCTCAGGATGCGTTTTCCCGGGGAGTTTAGCGAGGACATTGCTGCTCTCGAAGTGATCCACGGTCACCGTGATATCCGACTCGAAGCTGACACCTTCCATCTCGAAAGCCTCGAAACCGGGGCTGCGAGCACGAATCCGCAGGGCATCGAGATCATAGCCGGCATCCTTCATCAATGCCGCGGCCACATCGCCGTGCAGCCAGCCCTGTACCAGGACCGGAGGTACCGACTCAGCGGCGGAGACCACCGCGTAGTTTGCGCCCGGCGACGACGATGCGACATTCCATCCGTAACCCGCCGCCTCTGTTTCGTGTATCACCAGCGCAGCGATCGCGCCGCGGCGTGCCGCCTCCTCGAACTTGTAGGCCCAGCGGCCGTAATAGGTCATTCGGCGATTGCCGAAACGCCCGGCAGCCGGCTCGCCCGGTTCCGCAGCGAAGTCCGGATCGTTAACCAGGTACAGCGCCACCTTGCCTTCGAGATCGATATCGCCGTAATCGTCCCAGCCGCGCTCGGGCGCATGGGCCCCAAACCCGACGAATACGACCGGTGCGTCGATCGCTATCGTGTCGACGGCGCGAACGGTGCTCGCTTCGATATCAATTTTCTGCTGCAGCGCCTGTGGCTCGCCGTCGACGACAAATTGCAGCTTGCGCGGCTCTTCGAACAGCGTGTGGATCATCGGCACATCGTGTGTCCAGCGGCCATCCGCACCGCCAGGCTCGAGACCGAGCGCACTGAATTGCTCCACGAGGTATTCGACCGTTTTCCTGCCGCCGGGCGTGCCGGGCGCCCGGCCCTCGTACTCGTCCGACGCCAGCTCCCTGACGATAGACGACAACCTCTCCGTATCGATCGTTGCCGGCGCCGCCTGTGCCAGACCCGTGCCGAGCACTGCGCAGATCATTATTCGATACATCATCGGTTGCTCCCGGTCACCTTTTGCTAGAATTGTGGGCCACTGCCGTAGCCGAGCCAGCGGGCAGGACGAACAGTATAGTAATTCTTGTATCAAATGGTGGCCTGCAGTTACACCGGGTCACAATCATCGAATCGACCCGATAATCGAGTGTTACAGCCGCTTTGATCGATACTCTGCTCTTACTCGGTGGCCTGGCCCTGTTAATCAAGGGTGCGGACCTGCTTGTTTCAGGCGCCTCATCCATAGCCGGTCGGTTGGGCGTCTCCGCCCTGGTTATCGGCCTTACCGTGGTGTCGTTCGGCACATCGTTGCCTGAAATGCTCGTCACGCTCGTGTCCGGGCTCAGGCAAAACTCCGACCTCGCCATCGCAAACGTCATCGGCAGCAACATTGCCAACGTTCTGCTGGTTCTGGGCATTGCGGCCATAATCCGCCCGTTGCCCGTAAAAGACTCGACCGTCGTTTCCGAGATCCCGTTTTCGCTGACCGCCGCCCTGCTCGTGGGCTTTCTTGCCAATGCGGCTCTTTTCTCCAGCCACACCGAACTCAGTATCAGCCGGCTGGACGGCGGGATACTGCTCTTCTTCTTCGCGTTGTTCATCCTGTATGTCTACAAGATCAGTCGCAACAGCGAACATCTGAGCAACGACAACCCGAGCAACCTGCCCGCCTCGCGATCCGTGCTCTATATTGTTCTCGGCGTGGTCGCCTTGTACGTGGGCGGCGGCTGGGTCGTCGACGGCGCAGTAGGTCTGGCCCGCCTCATCAACGTCGATGACGCGTTGATCGGGCTGACGATCGTCGCGATCGGTACATCCAGTCCGGAGATTGTCGCCTCGGCAGTAGCCGCCTATCGGAATCAGACCGATATCGCGGTCGGCAACGTCGTCGGCTCGAACATCTTCAATCTGCTCTGGGTGCTCGGCCTTACCTCGAGCCTGGTCGAACTTCCGTTCGAAGTGGTCAATAATACCGACCTCGTCATGGTTATCTGTTCGAGCGCCCTCATCATTTTCGCGCTGGTAGCCAGCCGCAATAATTCCATCCTGAGATCCCACGGCATTGTATTCATCGTGCTGTATGCTGGGTATCTTTATTACGTAACGACACGATGACAATAAGCAACCCTGTCGCGTACCTGCTCATGCTTGCTGCAGCATCGACTGTAGCCGCCTGCGGACCGAAACCCGACCAAACTGCAACTGACGAATCCAGCATGTCCAAAGCACCTACCGAACCGTTTGCCGACCTGTCCGGCACCCCGCCGCTTGCCGAAAAGCGCCCGATCGAGATAGAGCAGCATGGGGATACGCGTATCGACAACTACGCCTGGCTGCGAGACGAGAACTGGCAGGAGGTCTTGCGCGACCCGGACGAACTCGATGCAGACATCCGCGAACATCTTGATGCCGAAAACGCGTATTACGATACGGCTACGCAGGACCTCGAGACGCTGCGTGAAAAGCTTTTCCAGGAAATGCGCGGACGGATCAAGGAAGATGACAGCTCGGTCCCGGCCACCGACGGCGAATTCGCCTACGCGCTTCGTTTTCGCGAAGGCGGCGAGTACCCCGTCTTCGTGCGTACTCCGAGAAATGGCGGCGACGAGACGATCCTCTACGACGGTGACCTCGAGGGCGAAGGCGAAGAGTTCTTCCGCATTGCAGCCGTCGAACACAGTCCGAATCACGAGCTCATCGCTTACGGTGTCGACAGGCTGGGCTCCGAGTTCTATGACATCCGGATTCGCGCGATCGAGAGCGGCGAGGAGTACGCGGAAACAATACCGTCTACCGACGGCTCGGCGGTCTGGGCCGCCGACTCGAAATCCTTCTACTACGTGGAGCGGGACGACAACCAACGCCCCAAACGCATCATGCACCATATCGTCGGCACTGACCCGAAGGACGACCTGCTCGTCTACGAAGAGCCCGACAACAGTTTTTTCCTATACGTCGACAAGTCGCAGAGCAACGAGTACATCTTCATCGGTGTGCGCAAAGGGACGTCGAGCGAGTATCGCTACCTGCCCGCAACTGCCGAGCCCGGCACGAAGCCGCTACTCGTCGCACCGCGCCGCCAGGACGAGCTTTACGCTGTCGAGCACGCAGGCGACTATTTCTATATTCACACGAACGCCGGCGACGCAGTTGACTTCAAGATAATGCGTGCGCCGGTCTCCGATCCGCGTCGCGATAACTGGGAAGAGTGGCTGCCCCACCGGGCCGGCACCTATATCAACGACTTCGTTACCTTCAAGAATCGCCTGGTACGCCTCGAGCGGGAAAACGCGCTGCCGCGTATCGTCATTTCCGACTACGCGCAGGATGACGTGTACGAGATCGAATTCGACGGCGCGGCGTACCATCTCGGCCTGTCCGCGGGATACGAGTTCGACACCATGAACCTGCGGTTCACGTACGAGTCACCGGCGACGCCAGAGAAGGTCTTCGACTTCGAAATGGCGTCGCGCGAGCGTGTTTTGCGCAAGACCCGGGAAGTACCGAGCGGCCATGATCCCGATCTCTACAGCGTCGAGCGCTTGTTTGTCACGGCGGATGATGGTGCCAGTGTTCCCGTAACGTTGCTCAGGCTAAGGTCCACGCCCGTCGACGGAACCGCGCCGTTATTGTTGTATGGCTACGGCAGTTACGGCGCAAACATGCCGGCCTGGTTCAATACGGGCATTCTCTCTCTGGTCGATCGTGGCGTTGTGTATGCCGTCGCGCACATACGTGGCGGTTCGGCAAAAGGCCGCCAATGGTATCTCGACGGCAAACTCGACAAAAAGAAAAACTCCTTTTCCGATTTTGCGACCGCCGCAAAGGAACTTCAGGATCGGGGCTACGGCCGCAAGGGCGAGACCGTGATCTACGGCGGCTCCGCTGGCGGTCTGCTCGTGGGCGCCACCCTCAATCTGCGGCCTGACCTGTTTGGCGGTGCTATCGCCGCCGTCCCGTTTGTTGACGTGGTCAACACGATTTCCGATGCGGAATTGCCGCTGACACCGCCGGAATGGGTTGAGTGGGGCGACCCGATCAACGATCCAGACGCGTACGCCACGATCGCTGCCTACTCCCCGTACGAGAACATCCGCGGCGATATCGACTATCCGCCCGTGCTCGCAACCGGCGGCCTGACCGACTACCGCGTAACGTACTGGGAACCGTCCAAGTGGATTGCCCGGATGCGTGACGAAGCCGGCGGCGGGCCGTTCTTCCTCAAGATGAATATGGACGCCGGTCACGCCGGGTCAGCCGCACGATTCGAGCGCATGAAAGAGCGAACGCACGACTACGCGTTCGCGCTCAAGCTGTTCGGCCTGACGGAGCGTGCCCCCGTCAGCCACGACCACAAGGGGCGTGGAAAAGCCCTATAGGTAGGGCGTTTCGTCGACGTCGAACTCGATTTCGGAGCTGGCACTCGCGGGCAGCTTCTTCATCGCCTCTTTCAGCATCTCGACGTGTTCCGTCTCCTCGTCGCGAAGCTCCGTGAACAGCTTTATGACCTCGGGGTCCGTGATGCCGGGCAAGGCCATGTCATAGAAGTCGTGGGCTTTCTTCTCGGCGGCGAGACCAATCTCGAATGCCTGGACCGTAGACATGCCGCGGCGTACTTCGCCCATTTCCGGGGCTTCAACGTCATAGAGATCATCAAGCGAGACGCTCGCCGGTGCGTCGCCGAACAGTTTCTCACGCCGTTCCTGCAGTTCACGGCCGTGCTTCTCCTCGTTCTCGGCCATCGAGGCAAAGAAGGCGCCGGCATCGTAGCCGCCGGTACGGCCGAGCTGGGAGGCAAACATCTTGTAGCGCTCGTACGCTTCCAGTTCGATCAGCGTTGCGAGATCGAGGGCGTCCATCAGGCTGAGCTTGGACAGATCAAGACGGGTGGACATTGAATGGTCTCCTGGTCTGGGTTTGACGTTCCGATGCGAATTCGATTTACAGTGCAGCAGCGCCCCGACGCGTTGAATAGGTGAAAGTACGTAATCCCTGCATAGCCGAACCGTTACAATAGCGTTCAGATTTCACAAGCCACGAGATTATTCATGACCGAAACGCGCGAGATTGAGTCGTACTCGACCTTGACCTGCCCGGAATGTGGTCACAAGGCCAGGGAACTGATGCCGACTGACGCGTGCCAGTTTTACTACGACTGCGATGGATGTGGCGCACTATTACGACCGCTCGCGGGCGATTGCTGCGTCTTCTGTTCTTACGGTGACGTGAAGTGTCCGCCGATTCAACAGGGAACCTCTTGCTGCAGCTAGCCTGGCTGCGCCGGATTAGCTGCAGCGTTTACCTCCCTTCAAGCATGAGGCCTGGACCCATTGAGCACCGCCATGCATTGGGCATCCGTTGCTCGACAAATCTGAGGTAAACTGTCGTACTTCGGCCTTCGGTAGCCGTTTGTCTGTTTCTGCTTGCGCGTTCGAAGCAAGGGATGTGGATACCGGTTGTCCGGCCAATATTAAAAAGAAAGGGGGAATGCTGATGAAACAAGCAAAAAATGAACTGCCGACTCGTCTCGAAGCGGGCGGCGTCTGCTTCCAGGGCCACGACTGGGGAGGCATCAACGTTGCTCGCGTTCGGTTCCCTGCCGGCGCAGACGCGAAACCGCTGCTCGAAGGGCTACCGGATAATCTTTGCCAGTGTCCGCACTGGGGGACGGTGGTCAAAGGTTCAATTCATGTGACCTATGCCGACGGCACGGAAGAGACGGTCAATGCGGGCGAGGTTTACTACTGGCCGCCGGGGCACACGGTCAGAGTTGACGAGGACTACGAGGCGATCGAGTTCAGTCCAAGCGACCAGATGGGTCAACTGATGGATCACCTCGAAGGGAAACTGAAAGGTTGAATACGCTCGTGTCATGAACGCACGGGGCCCGCGTGAATTCGGGCCCTGATGCCTTCACGGACGGGTGATTACCCACGGCGAGAACAGCTGGTGCGATCAGACGCGCCGCAATGCAACCATACCCTCGGGCCCCAGACATGGCCCTCTCAGTGCAACGGGAACAGCCAGTTAACGCCGGCTGTTCCCGGTGCTGTGTGTATTCGTCAGTCCTCGTCGTCGGACGGCGTCGACAGTCCAGGGTCATACCGCCAGATCGTCACCTTGACGGCCGAGAAGCCTGAGAGCCAGGTCTCGAAAATCTCCGCGGCCTCTTCATCGGAGCCTACTTGTTCCGTGAGCCACGCACCGAACCCTTCACCACTCGGCGCCATCTCGGCGTAATTGGCCCTGGGGAACACGATTGCCTGCGCCGGTTCACCACCTGTGCGGTCGACCCACAGCCACTCGTAGCCTTTCTCGGCCCAGCCGTCATTGAGTGCAATCTGGCTCATCCTTTCCCGCGCCTTGTTAGAGGCATAGCCGCCGCCTGGCTTCCACTTGCGTAAGACTTCCGTAAACAGAGGTCCTTCGGTTGCCTTACCTTCAGGCCAGTGGCTGTTCTTCCAGTCGTAAGAGTCGATGTAATGGTGATAGTGATCCACAAGCGGATCGATGTTCTCGTTGAAGGCTTCGCCAATTGCACCCATATCACTGCTGAGGTACGCATCGTGGTCCGCGTAGCTCATCGGTGTGCTGCGGTACATGATGAGCCCGGGATGATGACCGACTTCAGCGCGATAGCCATACCAGGTCCGCGGTTCACCCATTTCCTTGCGGACCGCGATGTGTTCCTTCATGGCGGTATCGAATTCTTCCTCCATGCCTCGCTTCACAGCAAAAACCCAGACGTCGCTGATTGCGCCACGTTCTTCTTCATGGGCATCGGCGAGTGCGTTAAAAGAAAACAGCAATGCCACGAAACCGACGAGACCGCCGGCCAATTTTGTGTTTCTCATTTTTCTCCCCTACAAGTTGTTGTTTTTGGTAGCCCCTGGAGGAGCTTTTCTTCTAATGCCACCCCTGAGTATAGAGGAATCGCCGGCACACTTCTTAGGGGGGGAAAGGGGATTGTCGCTTCGCGACCGGGCATGCGGCTGCGCCGCTGCGCCCGTCGAACAGGATTCTCATCCGCCACCGCACTCGGCGAGAAAAACAAAAAGGGCCACGAGGGCCCTTTTTGTTTTTCTGGCGGAGAGGGGGGGATTCGAACCCCCGGTACGGTATCACCGTACACTCGCTTTCCAGGCGAGCACCTTAAACCACTCAGCCACCTCTCCGTATTTCTTATTCCATTGGCTATAACCGCGGCGGTAAATCCAGGCACGGCGATCCTTTCGGCCGCTCTGGCCTCGGATTGGCTTCCGGTACCGGCATCTCCAGGTACGGCTGCGGCGTGTCCAGATCCTCCGGAGTTTTCCGTCGGCCGTTCTCCACCGCTTCCTGGTAGGGCCGCGGGTCGTCGCAGGTCAGGTCAGCCTCGCCGCCACATGCAGACAGCGCGGCCAGGAAAGGGAGCAGGACTGTGAACGACAAGCCCCTGGCTATGCGGTTTCGCATCAGGCACCTGTCTCCACGCCAGCGCCCGACATCGCTGCTCGCATCTGTTCATGGTACTGCTCGCTGAACTCGGTCAGCGGCAGCCTGATATGCGGCGCAATCAAACCCATTTGACAAACAGCCCATTTGACGGGAATCGGGTTCGACTCCAGAAACAAGGCGGTGTTCAATGGCTGCAGGCGATCGTCGACCGCTTTCGCCGCATCGCGCTCGCCGGCACTCGCAAGCCGGCAGAGTTCCGCCATTTGCGCCGGAACCACATTGCCGCTTACCGTCACGACGCCATGGCCGCCCTGCTCTATGAACGGCAGCACCGTGAAGTCATCGCCGCTGAACAGGCCGAAATCAGCCGGCACCAGCGCCTGGATATCACGCAGACGGTCGATATCGCCGGTTGCTTCCTTGATAGCCCAGATGTTCTCGTGCTCAGCCAGGCGCGCCACCGTCTCCGGGAGCAGGTCCGACGCGGTGCGGCCGGGCACGTTGTAAAGCATTACCGGCTTGTCGACCGCGTCAGCCACGGACGAGAAGTGCCGATACATGCCCTCCTGAGCCGGTTTGTTGTAATACGGAACTACCAGCAAGTAGCCGGAAATGCCCGTATCGCCCACCGCCACCGACAGGTCCACCGTCTGGGACGTCGAATTCGAACCGGTACCGGCGATAACGGGCAGGCGGCCGTCTGCGAGCTCCACGGCGCGCGTGATGAGCTCGATGTGTTCCTCTGTGGCCAGTGTCGCAGACTCGCCCGTCGTTCCGGCAACGACCAGGCCATCAGTGCCTTCTGCAACATGAAAATCGATCAGCCTCTTGAGAGCCGTGTAATCGACCCGATTATGGTCATCGAACGGCGTCACAAGGGCGACAAGACTGCCCTTAAGCACAGGTTGTCCTCGCTTAAAATGAGGCGGCGATGTTACTGTTCACGGTCGGTGCTGGCAAGAAACCCGGTAATTCCGGTGATCGCTGGGCGGCGCCCACGCAGCAGGTCTGGATCCTGAACGACAATCTTTTACTTCTAAGTCTAATAAAATGACACAACTCATTGTTTTATCAGCAATTGGTTCTGACCGTACTGGCATGGTTCAGGATATCACCGAAGTCATCCTCAATTGCGGCGGCAATATCGAGGAAAGCCGCATGACCACGCTCGGCACCGAGTTTGCGATGCTGATGCTGGTATCCGGCAACTGGCACACGCTCAACCGCCTCGAAAAAGGGCTCGAGAAGCTCGACGACGTCGACCTGACCTTCACGATCCGCAAGACCGGCGAGCGCGAGGTCAAGCAAGACCGTATGCCTTACGCGGTCGACGTCGTGAGCCTGGATCACGAGGGGATCGTATTCAGCCTTGCGAACTTCTTCGCGTCTCACAACATCGAGATCGCCGACGTCGCGACCCGCAGCTATCCGGCCGCGCACACCGGCGCACAGATGTTCGCCGTACAGATGGCGGTAAACGTCCCCTCCTCCATTCATATCGCCCAGCTGCGCGAGGAATTCCTGGAATTGAGTGACCGGCTCAATCTCGACGCCATACTCGAGCCGGTCAAGAGCTGAAACCTGCCTCTAAGGAGATACCAGTGAGCGGACCCACGATGAATCGAGTCGTTGCCGATTTCGCGGCCGAGTCAACCGGCGACAAGAAAGTGCGTTTGAAGGATTTGCGCGGCAAGAACGTCGTCATTTATTTCTACCCGAAGGACAGTACCCCCGGTTGTACGCTGGAAGGCCAGGATTTCCGCGACCTTCATGCGCGCTTCAAGCGGCAGAACACCGTGATCCTCGGCGTATCAAAGGACAGCATTGCGTC
>Ga0193946_1000002_pt1 | contig 30246 bp, 23 predicted proteins | sample BRT_12_MG_FD_161268 | JGI IMG/M metagenome (GOLD analysis project Ga0193946, IMG submission 161268) | Sediment microbial communities from the Broadkill River, Lewes, Delaware, United States - BRT_1-2_MG | ecosystem: Environmental > Aquatic > Freshwater > River > Sediment | place: USA: Delaware... | reverse complement strand
CTCGAGATCGGGCGACAGCTTCGCGGCCTGGTCGAGCACCATCATGACGTGCAAGCCGGTATCCACTTCCGGATGCCACTGCTCCGGCTGTGGAACGCCGAACAGACGGTCGATTTCGGGAAACAAAACCGCCAGGGCGCCGCACTCGCGCAGGGTCTCGAAAAAGACACGGCTGTCCGGCCCGAGGAGTGCCGACTCCGTTTCCCTCCACACCCGATCGGGAACCAGTGTGTCGATTTCGCCGTCGGCGGTGATGCGGCGCATCAGCGACATGGTTTCCGGCGCAATGACGAATCCGAGCGACGTGAAGCGCGCCGCAAAACGCGCGACCCTTAGCACTCGCACCGGATCTTCGACAAATGCATCGGAGACATGCCGCAGCGTGCGATCGCGGATGTCGGCAACGCCGCCATAAGGGTCCACGAGATTGCCGTCCGCGTCCTGCGCGATGGCGTTGACGGTCAGATCGCGGCGCCCGAGGTCTTCCTCGATCGTGACGCCCGGATCCGTGTGAAACTCGAAGCCGTGATAGCCGGCCGCGGTCTTCCGCTCCGTGCGCGCAAGGGCGTATTCCTCGCCGGTCTCGGGGTGCAGGAATACGGGGAAGTCCTTGCCGACCTGCTTGTAGCCCGCCGCTTTCATCTCCGCGGGCGTCGCGCCGACGACGCACCAGTCCCGCTCTTTCACGGGAAGTCCGAGCTGCTCGTCACGAACAGCGCCACCAACGAGGTACACTTGCATCGCGCGATTCTAGCAAACCGATGCTGTTGCACCGCCTGTGAATTCATACTCCGCACTCAGAACCGTCCTCTTGCTCGCGCTTTGCGCCCTGCTGGCCTCCTGCTATTACGTGCAGGCGACGAGAGGCCAGATCGAGGTATTGAGCAAACGGGAGCCTATCGACGAAATTCTCGAGAGTCCCGACACCGAAGCCGAATTACGGCGGCGGCTCAGGCTCGTGCTGGAAGCGCGAGAGTTCTCGGTTGACGAACTGGGACTGCCGGACAACCGGAGTTACCGCGCCTATTCCGATCTCGAGCGTGACTTCGTGGTCTGGAACGTGTTCGCGGCACCGGAGTTCTCGCTCAACGCACGGGAGTGGTGCTATCCGATCGTCGGTTGTGTCAGTTACCGCGGCTATTTCTCCGAGGAAGCCGCGAACCGGGAAGCGGAGAGACTCAGGCAAAAGGGTTTCGATGCCGCCGTGGGCGGCGTGCCGGCCTATTCGACACTCGGCAACTTCAACGATCCGGTGCTCAATACAATGATGCGATGGGATGACGTGAAGCTGGTGTCCACGCTGTTCCACGAGCTGGCGCACCAGGTCCTCTACATCAAGGATGACACCGCCTTCAATGAATCCTTCGCGACCGCGGTGGAAGAAATCGGCATCGAACGCTGGCTCGCTGCAAGGGGCAGGCCGGACGACATGGCGGGCTACTATGCCGGGAAGGCGTTGCACAGGCGCCTGGTCGAACTCGTCGACGCGGCCAAAGATGACCTGGCCGAGTACTACGGTCGCGCCATCAACGTGGACACCAGGCGTGAACTGAAGTCAGCGCGTCTCGAGCAGCTGGCATCCGATGTGCGCGCGGAACTCAGGGCGGCAGGGCGCAGCGAAAATCATTGGCTGACGGGCGATCTCAACAATGCACGGCTGTTGCCGATGTCGCTCTACGACGCGCAGGTGCCGGCGTTCCTGGTGCTGTACGCGGATTGCGAATCCGATCTCGAGTGTCTGTACGCGGAAGCCGAAAAACTGGCGGAACTGGACCGGGATGAACGCGGGGCACGGCTCGCCGCGCTCGCGGCCCGGCAAGGGGGTCCGGGCGACGGCTAGCGGCTGGCGAGTTGCTGATCGGCAGGCAGGGGCTGCACCTGCGGCAGGCGATCGGACATTCGCCGCATCTCGCCCGTCATGCGCCAGTGGAAAATGGTCTCCGCCGCCATGACGCGCCGTACGTACTTGCGGGTCTCGTTGAACGGAATGTTCTCTATCCAGACGCGCGCGTCCACGACAGCCGATTGCGGCAGCCAGCGGTCGACGCGATGCGGACCGGCATTGTAGGCGGCCGTGGCCAGCACGTGGTTGCCGTCGTAACGAGCGGCCATACTGCCGAGGTACGACGTGCCGAGGCGAATGTTGTGGTCGGGGTCGGTCAGCGTATCGAGTCCCGAGTAGGCCAGCTTGATTTCCCGCGCAACCTGGCGCCCGGTAGCCGGCATGAGCTGCATCAGTCCAATCGCCCCGGCGCGCGACCGAACATCGCGCATGAAGAGGCTCTCACTCCGGGCGATGCCGAGCGCCCAGGTGGTGGGAATGCTCGCCGACGACGCGCCACGTTCGAAGGACTGCCTGAACGGAAGCGGGTAGCGCAATGCCAGGTCGTCGTAATGTCCCACGGCTGCGGCCGTTGCAATCGCCCGCGAATGCCAGCCCCAGCGGTGCGCCAGCACTGCGGCCTGGGTCTTTTGCTCGTCGGACAGACCGGCCATGACGGCATCCCACTCGGAGCGGCCGCGACTGTCCAGGCCGACGAGGAACAACTCGCGGGCGCGGATGAGGTCCGGTCGCTGTGCAAGGGTTTCGATCACGGCATCGTCCGCTCTAAGCCTGTCGTCGGCAAAAGCATAGTCAATGCCGAGTTCGTCGGCTGCAAGAAAGCCGTAATAGCTCCGCTCGGCGGCCAGCGGTTTCAACACCAACCGTGCCGCGTCGTCGTTGCCGTTGCGCGCCAAAGCGACCGCCCGCCAGTATCGCCACTGCTCGGACCCACGCTCCTCGGCGGTCATCGTCGCGATGTCATTCAGGAGGTCCATCCATCGCTCGTCGCGAAGACTGACGCGAGCACGCCAGCGCAGGACTTCCTCGTCCTGCACCTCGAGTGGCAGGCTCGTCAACAGTTCATAGGCGCCGGCGAGATTGTCGCGAGCGGTCCACAGCGCAATATGACGCTGCGTCGCGTGGCGGGTTTGCGTGGAAAACGCGTAATCGCTCTCCAGGCGCTGCCAAAGCTGTAGTGCCGTCTCCGGGTCGCGATACGTGATCCGCTCGATGGCATAGGCAAGTTGCCGGCGCGAGACGTCGCTGTTCTCGCGTTGGCCGTGAGTTTCGACGAATTGCTCCGGTTTCGCCTGCGCCTGCAGCCAGCCGTTCGCCTGTTCGAGAGAGTCCCCGTCCAGTGACCGGGCAAGCCAGCGCGCCCGACGAAATTCACGCGCCTCGATCGCCAGCGCAAATCGTGCGCGGTAATCGTCCCCGGTCAGCAGCTCTCTTTCCTGCATCCACTCGAATACCGGGTCGCACTCATCGGCCTGGCTGTAACCGGTGAGCCACAGATCGCGGCCCCTGTGCGCGATCCGATCGCCGTCACCGGCTTCGATTTCGGCGTGCAGCGCAATGCAGTCGAGCCGGGCAATGCCGAGTCCCTGGTAGTAAGAGCGGTAGATGCGCAGGTATCGGTCGAGTAGGCCGGATTCCGCGAGATGCAGGGCGTAGCGATACCGGAGTTCGCGCGCGGGCTTCAGTGTTCCGTGGCGGTCGAGGAACGCTTCGATGCTGTCCAGATCCGCTTTGCGAATCGTGGTTCTGAACCACGCCGCACGCAGGTCAGGCCACAGCAGGTACGCTTGCAGCCGTTCGCGGTCTTCGGCGCTCAATGCTTCGATCGCATCCCAGCGCCCGAGTTCGACCTGTGGATAGACCTGGCGGAAAAGTTCGCGCTGATCGTCGAGTTCGGAACCGGCGTCAACGGTTCCATGGAGCAGCAGCCCCAAAGCCGCGGCGATGCCGGCGACGGGCTTCAGGAAGGCCATACGGGTCGACATGGCGGCTGCGCAGTCCCTTGTGCGTTGACGGGGTTCAATAGTGAGACCTTACTCAGCCACCAAAAGTTGCGCAACCGGAGCCGTCACACACGCAAAAAGACCGGGGCACTGAAAAGTGCCCCGGTCTCGCCATTATGTCGTTCGCCCGTAATCAGCGAATCTGAAGCATCAAGGCACGATCGCCGCGCTGCACGAGCAGGAACAGGATGCGGCTGCTCGACGCAATCTCGTTGAGTTCGGCCAGGGAACGTACGGGCCGCCGGTTGATCGCCGTAATGATATCGCCGGCACGCAAGCCGCGTTGCGCCGCGGGACTTCCCGGTTCGACCGCCGTCACCTCCACCCCGTCGTCGCGTGCGGCCGACGCCTCGGCAAATTGTGCGCCTACGAGTCCGGGATGAATTTCCGCGCCGACGCTGGCCGTGGCGCGCTGCTGACCCAGGGCCGTGGATGCTGAACGCTTGTCGTTGTCGCGATAGTACTCGATCTCGACTTCGTCGCCGGAGCGCATCAGGCCAATCGTATTGCGCAACTCTGCGGCGCCGGCAATCTTCTTTTCATTGACGCCGACGATAATGTCGTCCACTTTCAGTCCGGCATCTTCCGCCGCCGAACCCGGCTCTACGCGCGTGATCAGGGCGCCGCTCGTAACGGAGGAGTTGAGCGCTTCAGCGACTTCGGCGTTGACATCGGCTATCGAGACGCCGAGCAGGCCGCGCCGGACTTCGCCGAAATCGAGAATCTGGCGCATGATCGAACTCGCGATTTCCGTCGGCACCGCAAAACCGATGCCGACATTACCGCCCGTGCGGCTGATGATCGCCGAATTGATGCCAACCAGTTCGCCGCGCAGGTTCACGAGCGCACCGCCGGAGTTGCCGGGGTTGATCGAGGCATCGGTCTGGATGAAATCCTCGTAGCCGTCACGGCTGATGCCGCTGCGGCCCAGGGCGCTCACGATCCCGGAGGTCACCGTGTGGCCGAGACCGAACGGGTTGCCGATGGCCAGCACGAAGTCGCCGACGCGAACACGTTCCGAATCGCCGATCGGCATGTCGGTCAGTCCGCTGGCGTCGACCTTGATGACCGCGATGTCCGTCGCGGCGTCCGAGCCGACGATTTCCGCGTCGAACACTTCGCCGTCGATGGTCGAAATCTGGATCTGGTCGGCCTGGTCCACAACATGGTGGTTGGTCAGGATGTAGCCGTTGTCTGCGTCGACGATGACGCCGGACCCGGCACTGGCTACCTCGCGCTCTCCGCCGCCGGGCATATCGGGAAGCCCGAAAAAGCGGCGAAACGCCTCGTCGCCATGGTATCCGCCGGTGGTGACGGTCTGGCTCACACGGATATTGACTACCGCCGGCGACACCCGCTCCACGAGCGGCGCCAGGCTCGGCAGTTCCTCGCCATTGACCATTGCCGGTAGCGCTGCCCACGTCGCGGCAGACAGGCTCAACAGTACACTGGCGACTAGAATTCGGAAGTTACTGATCATTTATCGCTTGCCTCAAGCTTAACCACGCCGCATCTAACATTACGGCACAACGGCTGAATCGCCGGTGAATACGGAATTATAGGCCCAATGCCGTCGACACCACCAAGAACCTTTAGTTCCGGCGGGTCTGTTTATTGTCTGATGCGCGGGCGCGACCGACGGTCGCGCCCGTTACACGGCACGTCAGGCCGCGTGCACTTCGATGCGGCGAGCCTGCACTTGCGGCTGCTTCGGAATCGATACTTCCAGGATCCCGTTGCGGCACTGCGCCTCGATGTTGTCGGCATCGGCCGCGTCCGGCAGGGAGAAGCGACGGAAGAAGCGGCCGCTGACGCGCTCCATGCGCTGCAGCCCCGCATCCTCGCTGCGCGATTCCTGCACCCGCTGGCCGGCAATGCTTAGCACACCAGCATCCATGCTGACCTCGATGTCTGCCGCATCGACGCCCGGTACGTCCGCGCGCAGCAGGAAACGGTCCTTCTCTTCGATAATATCGACCGCCGGGACCCAGTCCGCGACGGCGGCATCGCTGTCGCTGGCCGGTATATGGCGGGCGGCAAGCCGGTCGAGGTCCCGATGCAGCATGTCGACGAGACCCCAGGGTTCAAATCGTGTCAGGTTCATGATAATTGACTCCTTGAGTGACTGTTGAGCGCATATCTGAGGGCTCGCAAGGGCAATTCAAGGCACGGCAAAGCGTGTTTTTGCATGGCTAAGCACCTGATTTTGAACGGCTCGTCAATTTCACTTAATGGCACTATATGTAGTGGCCCGGGAATTTCACAAAAGTGTCACTTTTTTTCGTGTTTTTTTAATGTCAATAATTCGATCATCGATGTAACCAATTGTTTTAATTAGTATAAAATCCTAACAAAAAATTCAACCAAACCCTTGACAGTCGCCCGCTACGGGCATAATCTTGTGCCTAGTCGAACACAACATCTTGTGTTCAATCAACGAGGGTCTTGAGGCCACCTCTGACGCTCGCCGCCAAAAAATCGATAAGCGGCGAGAGGGCACCTATTCCCTCGACATTTTGGGGCACTGCACAGTTTCGGGGTCTCCGAAGGGAGTTAAGGGGAGTATTTCTGCCAATGAAGTCTGCCGTTCATCTGGATGCGCACACGGTCGCCGACATCGAATTTCAGCCAGCATCGCTCGACATCTGGGACGCCAAGTACCGGCTCATAGCAAAAGACGGGACGAAGCTCGACGAATCGATCGACGATACTTATAAGAGAGTCGCGAAAGCGCTCGCGAATGTCGAACCGGAATCCAAGCAAGAGCACTATTTCAACGAATTTCTGTGGGCGCTCCGAAGTGGCGCGATACCGGCGGGACGCATCATGTCGAACGCCGGCGCGCTGGAGCACAAGCCGGCGACATCCACGATCAACTGCACGGTATCCGGAACCGTCGGCGATTCGATGGACAACATCCTGAACAAGGTGCACGAGGCCGGCCTGACGCTGAAGGCGGGTTGTGGCATCGGCTACGAATTTTCGACCCTGCGGCCCAAAGGCGCTTACGTCACCGGGGCAGGAGCCTATACGTCCGGGCCGCTGTCCTTCATGGATATTTACGACAAGATGTGTTTCACGGTGTCGTCGGCCGGCGGGCGTCGTGGTGCGCAGATGGGTACCTTCGATATCGGCCACCCCGACGTCATGGATTTCATTCGCGCCAAGCGCGAGGACGGCCGTTTGCGGCAGTTCAATTTGTCGCTGCTCGTCACCGACGAGTTCATGCAGGCCGTTATCAAGGATGATGACTGGAAGCTTGCGTTCCCTGTCACGCAGAAGGAAGTCGAGCAGGACGATCTCGATATCAGTGACGTGAGCCAGTTCGTCTGGCGGGAGTGGCCGGAAGCGGGCAACTACGTGTCCAATCCGGAGGGACTCGTTGCGTGCAAGATTTACAAGACGTTGCCGGCACGTCGCGTATGGGATGTCATCATGGCATCGACCTACGATTTCGCCGAGCCCGGGTTCGTGTTGATCGACAAGGTCAACGAGATGAACAACAACTGGTTCTGCGAAAATATTCGCGCAACCAATCCCTGCGGTGAACAGCCTCTGCCGCCGTACGGGTCCTGCCTGCTGGGGTCCGTCAACCTGACACGGTTCGTGGTCGACGCTTTCACCGAAGACGCGCGCTTCGACTGGGAGGCATTCCGCAAGGTCGTCAAGGTCTTTACGCGCATGCTCGACAACGTCGTCGAGATCAACGGTCTGCCGCTGCCGCAGCAGCGCAACGAGATTCAGCGTAAACGGCGTCACGGCATGGGTTTCCTGGGGCTGGGCTCGACGATCACGATGCTGCGGATGAAGTACGGGGACGAGCGGGCCGTGAAGTTCACGGAAGAAGTGGCCCGTGAACTGGCGATAGCCGGCTGGGAAGAGGGTCTGGAACTGGCACGGGAAAAGGGGCCCGCGCCGATCATGAACGAGCAGTTCGAGGTAACGGAAGAGATGCTCGCACGGCGCCCCGAAATGCGTGGCGACGGTTTCCAGCCCGGCGACAAGGTTCCCGGGCGCATTCTTCATGCCCGCTACAGCCGTTACATGCAGCGCGTGGCAGCAGAAGCGCCGGAACTCGTCAAGGAGCTTGCGGATGTAGGTGCGCGATTCACGCACCACAGTTCGATTGCGCCAACGGGAACGATTTCGCTGTCGCTCGCCAACAATGCCTCGAACGGAATCGAGCCGAGCTTTGCGCATCATTACTTCCGTAACGTGATACGGCAAGGCAAGAAGACCAAGGAGAAGGTCGACGTGTTCTCGTTCGAGATGCTCGCGTATCGCGAACTGGTGGACAAGGAAGCGATGCCGCCCGGAGCCCTGAATGAGGAGGCGAGCAACGGTTTGCCAGACTACTTCATCACTGCCGAAGACATATCGCCGACCGAGCATGTGGACATCCAGGCTGCGGCGCAGAAGTGGATCGACTCCTCCATCTCGAAGACAGCCAACGTACCGACCGATTATGCGTACGAAGACTTCAAGGATATCTACCTGTATGCGTACGAGCAGGGGCTGAAAGGCTGTACGACATTCCGATTCAACCCGGAAGCGTTCCAGGGTGTACTGGTGAAGGAGAAAGACCTGAAGAACACCATCTACACGTTCACGCTGGAAGACGGATCGACGGTCGATCTCAAAGGCGACGAAGAAATCGAATACGACGGTGAAACACACACCGCAGCCAATCTCTTCGACGCGCTCAAAGAAGGCTATTACGGAAAATTTTGAAGCAGGGTTGCAGCGAGCAGCATCTGTTGAGGAATGCAGCAAATGAAGATTGAGAAGAAAATAGTCGGTTACGCGGTAAAGAAACCGGAGCAGGAAGAGAAAAACGAGCGCCCCGAACTGCGCCGCGAGGGTGGCGGAGGCAACCGCGCCGAAGTGATCCGGATGCACGAGAAACTCGAGCGTCCCGAGATGCTCATTGGTTCGACGTACAAGGTCAAGACGCCGGTGTCCGACCACGCCATGTACGTAACGATCAACGACATCATTCTCAACGAAGGCACGGAGCACGAGAAGCGCCGGCCATTCGAGATCTTCATCAACTCGAAGAATCTCGACCATTACCAGTGGATCGTTGCGCTCACGCGGATTATCTCGGCCGTGTTCCGCAAGGGTGGTGACGTCGCGTTCCTCGTGGATGAACTGAAGGCGGTATTCGATCCGCGCGGCGGCTACTGGCAGCCCGGCGGCAAGTACATGCCGTCCATCATTGCCGAGTTGGGCTACATCGTCGAGAAGCACCTGATTGCCATCGGGCTGATGGCGTCGGAGGAACTCGACGAGGGGCAGCAGAAGCTGATCGCGGAGAAGCGCGCGGCGTTCGAGGAGTCGAGAAAGCAGCAGGACGCCTTTTCGAAGAGCGAATATCCGGAGGGCGCGCAGCTCTGCAACAAGTGCAGCACGGCGGCCGTCATCATGATGGACGGGTGTATGACGTGTCTCAGTTGCGGCGACTCCAAGTGCGGCTGAGCGTGTCTCAGGCGGCGTGATACGGCGTCAAAAGACCCGGGAAAATTGCTCATGTACGGACGTGTACACTGCGCATTTTCCCGGACCTTTTTCCTTGTCTCACACCGCCTGAGACACGCTCAGCTTGCGGAACGAGCTGTGCCTGTGCGTCGCGCATGGTAAATTCTTGCCGTGACCTTATCCATACCTGATTTTTCGAAGACGCGCGTCGTAGTGGCCGGCGACGTGATGCTCGACCAGTACCTGTTCGGTGCGACCAGCCGCATTTCGCCGGAGGCGCCGGTGCCCGTCGTGCATGTCCAGAAGACGGACGACCGCCCTGGCGGGGCCGCGAACGTCGCGGTTAACCTCGCGTCGCTGGGTGTCAGGACACAGCTGATCGGTGCGGTCGGCAACGATGCCGCCGCAAATACCCTCGAGAACCTGCTGACGTCACGCGGGATCGAGTGCGATTTTGCCCGGGTCAACGACCGTCCGACGATTACGAAGACGCGCGTGCAAAGCCGCGGCCAGCAGCTTATCCGGCTCGACCAGGAAAACGCAGCTGAGCTCAGGGACAGCGCGCTGGCCGATGCGGTCCGCCAGGCCGCGGCGGGCGCCGGCGCCGTAGTGCTTTCGGACTACGGCAAGGGCGCGCTGACGGACGTCCGGATGATGATCGACCTGTGCCGTAGCGCCGGTGTGCCGGTGCTGGTGGACCCCAAGGGGCGCGATTTCGAAAAGTACCGCGGCGCGACGCTGTTGACGCCGAACCAGGGCGAATTCGAAACGGTCGCCGGGCACTGCGAGAGCGATGCCGAACTCGTCGAGCGAGGCTGGCAGATGGTCGAGGACCTCGAGTTGACAGCGCTCCTGGTAACGCGCAGCGAAAAAGGCATGATGTTGCTCGAAGCCGGCAACGAACCGCTGTTCCTGTCGACCCAGGCACGCGAGGTCTACGACGTTACCGGTGCCGGCGACACCGTTATCGCAACGCTGGCCGGGGCGCTGGCCAGCGGTCAGTCGCTCGCTACCGCGTCGGCGCTGGCGAACATCGCTGCGGGCCTCGTGGTTCGCAAGATCGGTGTGGCAACTGTGACACCGGGCGAAATCCAGGTTGCGCTGCACCAGCGCGGGCAGGGTGGTCGCGGACTCGTATCACGCGACGAACTCCTGGTTCTCGTTGGCGAGGCGCGTGCGCGCAAGGAGCGCATCGTAATGACGAACGGCTGCTTCGATATTCTGCATGCCGGTCACGTGGCTTATCTCGAGGAGGCGAAAAGCCTCGGTGATCGGCTGATCGTCGCGGTCAACGATGACGATTCGGTGCGGCGTCTGAAGGGCGAGTCGCGCCCGGTCAATGCACTCGAAGATCGTATGCTGGTCCTGGCCGGGCTCGCGGCTGTCGACTGGGTGGTGCCGTTCGCGGACGATACGCCTGCAGCCTTGATTGCCGCGCTGTTGCCCGACGTACTGGTCAAAGGCGGCGACTATCGGCCGGAGGAGATAGCGGGCGCCAGGGAAGTCCTGGAGAATGGCGGCGAGGTGCGGGTACTGAGTTTCCGCGATGGTCATTCCACCAGCCGCATCATCGATAAGCTCGGCGGCTGAGCGCGCCGGCGCATTGCGAACGCGGCGTGCGGTTCTTTTATAACCTGTTGACCTACCTGTTGTACCTGCCGTACGTCGGCTACTGGCTGGTACGCGGTACCACCAACCGCGCCTATCTGCAACGAATCGGCGAGCGCCTCGGGATTGGCTACCCGCAGCTCGATCGCTGCATCTGGATTCACGCGGTTTCCGTCGGCGAGGTCGTCGCGGCCGTGCCCCTGATCCGCGCCCTCGGCAAGCGATATCCGGACCGGCCACTGCTGGTGACCACGGTGACACCGACGGGCGCGGCGCGGGTGGCATCGCTGTTCGGTGACGAGGTACATCACACCTATATCCCCTTCGAAGCGCCGGCCGTGGTCAACCGTTTCTTCGAGGCGACAAACCCGGAAATCGCGCTCGTCCTCGAAACCGAGATATGGCCGAACCTGTATCGCGGCTGTGGCGTGCGCGACATCCCGCTGATTCTGGTGAGCGCCCGTATCTCGCCGAAGTCCGTACGCAGCTATCGCCGCCTGCTGCCGTTGTTTCGCGAAACTCTGTCGCACGGCATCATTATCGCCGCGCAGAGCGACGCGGATGCGAAGCGTTTCGTGTCGCTGGGCGCCGCGCCTGATCGCACACGCGTCACTGGCAATATCAAGTTCGACGTCGAATTACCGCCGGACCTCGCGGTTCGCGGCCAGGAATTGCGCGCGCAACTGTTCGGAGAGCGGCCGGTCTGGATCGCGGCGAGCACTCACGAGGGGGAGGAGGAAATCGTGCTGGACGCGCAGTGCAAGCTGTTGCAGGTCATTCCCGACCTGTTGCTCGTACTCGTGCCAAGACATCCGCAGCGATTTGCCGGTGTACGCGAATTGGTAACCAGGCAGCGAATGAATATCGTGGCCCGTACCGACGGCAAGCCTTGCAGCGCATCCACGCAGGTGTTTCTCGGCGACACGATGGGTGAACTGACGCTTTTCTATGCGGCCAGCGATGTGGCCTTTGTCGGCGGGAGCCTCGTTCCCATCGGCGGGCACAACCTGCTGGAACCCGCCGCGCTCGGCCTGCCGCTCGTGAGCGGGACACACGTGTTCAATGCCCAGGAAATTGCCGACATGTTCGTCGGCAAGGGCGCATGCAAACTGGTGCAGGACTCGGCCGAACTCGCAGCCGAGGTCGGCCGGCTGCTGTCCGATGCCGAAGAAGCGTCTCGCCAGGGTGATGCGGGGCGCGAGATCCTCGAGCGCAACAGGGGCGCGCTGGCGCGCCTGATGGCGATGATCGAGCCGCTCGTCGACTGAGCGCTTACTCTGTTTCCTGTTCCGCTTCCTTGCGGGCTTCTTCAGCGAACTGGTCTTCCGGTGGCTTGCGCGGCACGAGGAATGGTTCGAGATTCTCGAGATCCTGCACTTGCAAGGTCCCTGCGGCTTGCTTGAGGCGCATGAAATTCAGCAGGTAGTCGTAGCGCGCCTGGTAATAATTGGTGATCGACTGGTACAGGCTTCGCTGCGAGAGCAATACGTCCACGATGGTGCGCGTGCCGACGTCGAAACCGGCCTGGGTCGCGTCGAGCGCCGTACGTGATGAAGCAACGGCCTGCTGTAGTGCCTGCACACGGCTGATTTCCGCCAGAACACCCAGGTAGGAGTCTCGCGTTTGCCGGTCCGTCTCGCGCGTGACCCGCTGCAGTTGCTCGCGCGCCGCACGGTGCAGGTAGATGGCTTCCTTCACGCGCGACGACGTCGTGCCGCCGGAGAAGATCGGCAGGCTGAACTGGATGCCGATGCTGTCGCGCCTGAAGTCGCTATCGGCGGGCAGCGCTCCGAAGCCGTTGAAGTTGTCCTGATCCTGCTCGGAGTCCGTCGAGCCGACATTCGCCACAAGATCGACGGTCGGGTAGTGCCCATTGCGGCGGAAGGAGATCTCGTCGCGGGCAAGCGCTTCGTCCAGGCGACTGGATACCAGCGCGAGATTCTGGCTCATTGCGAGATCGAGCCAGGCTTGTTCGCTCGCCGGGTCGGGGGCCTTGAGGGGTACATTTTCGACGGGCGCAGCGAGTTCATTGATATAGGAGCCGGTGATTTCGCTCAACAGGTAACGCGCCGTCGCGAGTGAGCGCTTGGCCGCAATCTCGTTGGCGACCGCCTGGTCGTAAGCGGCCTGCGATTCCTGCACGTCGGTGATCGCGATGAGGCCGACTTCGAAACGCTGCTTGGCCTGCTCGAGCTGGCGCGCAATCGCGTTTCGGTCGGCGTGGATCGCAAGCAGCCGGTCCTCGGCGCCCAGTACGTTGAAATAAGCCTCGGTCACGCGCACGATCAGGTCCTGCTGCGCGGCTTCGCGATCAGCCTCGGCCCTGGCCACGATTTTGTCCGCCTGCCTCAATCCCACGATCTGGTCCCAGCGAAACAGCGTCTGTCGCAGGCTGAAACTCCAGCGCGTGGTTTCGTCTTCGACCTCGGTCTGGAAAGAGAACGGGACCACGACGAAGTTTCCCGAGTTCTCCGGCTGCTCCACCACCGCGTTCTGGATACCCGAACCGGAGGATTCGGACTTCGTCCAGTCGGCGCCGAAATCGATCTGCGGCAACAACACGCCGCGCGCCTGGGGCTCCGCCTCCAGTGCAGCGAGGCGGCGCGCCTCGGCCTCGTGAATTCGCGGATCGCTCTGCAATGCCTGCTGGTAGATCTCCAGTAGCGTAGCCGCCTGGCCGGGCACGGGGGCTGCGAGTATCGCGGCAGTGATCAGTAAAGCCTTGAAGGTCATTGGTTTTTTCATACGTCTTATTCCACGAGATCCGGGGGCGGGGCTCAATACAGGTGTTATGGTCTACTATATCACTAAATCAGCCGCGATAATCAACGTTTCTACGCTGTCCGACGCCTGCGGGGGGCCGAAGTTCGTACGATTGCTACATCGCGATTGCTACAACATAGATGCAGCATACGCCCAAGTGGTTTCTCCCCGGCGTAAATCGCCGCCGTCTTCAGAACACGAATTGCGGTGCCAACGTACCATGAACGAGCGGGCCGAGACTCGTTTCGAACAGGGATTCGCTTTTCCAGTCGGTGTCACCGGTACGGCGGAAGAGGCGTGCGTCCATGACCGGTGGCGATCCGACGACGACGAACAGGCGGCCGCCAGGCCGCAAGGCATCGACGAAGCGCGGATCGAACATCTCTATCGATCCGGTCACGGCAATCGCGTCGTAGCGGTCGCCCGGCAATTCGCGAGTCGCGTCCATGGTCCGCAACTCGACATTGTCGATGCCGGCGCCAGCGAGTTTGCGCGTCGCGTCGCGCACAAGATCCTCGTAGATATCGATACTCATCACTGTGCCGGCCAGTTTCGCGAGGCAGGCGGTGAGGAAGCCGCTGCCGGTGCCGATCTCAAGCACGTGATCGTTCTCGCCGAGTTCGAGCGCCTGCAAGACGCGACCTTCGACTGTCGGCGTCATCATGAACTCGCCATGTCCGAGCGGAATCTCCGTGTCTGCGAACGCCATTGATACGTACGCCGCGGGCACGAATTCTTCGCGCGGTAGGGCCGACAATACGTCGAGAACCGCGGGATCCAGCACGGTCCACGCACGGACCTGCTGGTCGATCATTTGTTGTCGTGCAAAATCGATGTTCATGCTTTAGCCACTTATACGGTTTCCGGGCCCTTTCGCGCCGCCGTACCGCCGAATTATGGTGAATCAAGGCAGTCGGCTTCAGCCACTGGGATATGCTTACAGATGCCTAACTTTAGGGCGCTTTCAACCTCGAAGTCGCGCCTGCGGCGACGGCCTTCGGGCGGCTAATAATAACAAATGATCAATGAGCGGCATCACATCCGGCACAACCTGACTGTATCTGTTACTTCGCGGCAGGCGGTACTTGCAGCAGTGGCCCCGAGCCCTGATATTGGCGCCTGAATGGATGCCATGACCCTAATCCTGATCGCATTGTCGCTTTTGCTGGCGGCAGCGGCCGTAATGATCGTTGTCGCGGTGATCGGGCGGCGGCGGCTGCAGGCAAGAGTCCGCAGGCTCCGGGAGGAACTGGTGGAGGTTTCAGCCGATGCCTCTGTCGGTCACCGCCTCAGTATCGGCGAGCACCGCGATGTTGCGGACCTCGCGGAGTTGGCGGCCACGATTAACCGGTTATTCGATGCGCTGGGAGAGCGCGATCAAAAAATCCAGGGCCGCGACCGCCTGTTCCGGGATTTCGCGCGAACGCTGCCGGAAATCGTGCTGATTCACGACGAGAAGATATTGCTGGCCAATGATTCGGCGGCCGCGCTGATCGGGCTGGAGCCTGCGCAACTCGTCGGGCGCGATATCGTGGATCTCGTGAAACCGGCCTACCGGGCGCTGTTCCGCAAGTCCGTGACGCGGCGACTGGAGGGCCAGGAAGTGCCCCAGCGGCTGGAAATTCAGCTCATTAGCGGCGAGCGGGCCGGGCTCTGGGTGGAGGCGGAGAGTTCAACGATCGAATTTAACGGGCGTCCGGCAATTCTGACCGTGGCGCGCGACGTGAGCCATCGCAAGAGCCTCGAAGTCTCCCTGTCGCGCAACAAGCGGCAGGCGCAATTTACGCTGGAGTCGATTGGTGAAGGCATCATCACCACGGATAATGACGGGCACATCGACTACATGAATCGCGCTGCCGAGACTTTGATCGGCACCAGCCGCGAAGATGCCGCGGGACACAGGATCGGCGAATTGTTCACGCTCGTGGATGATTCGGACCGGCGTCCGCTTGGAGATCCCGTGGACCGGAGCCTCGCGATGCGCCGCCGCGTCAACATGGGGCGGCACGCAGTCATGGTTACCCAGGACGGCGAACAGGAGCATTCGGTCGAACTTTCGGCATCGCCTATTCGCGGCCCCGGCGACAGCATCTCGGGATCGGTCGTGGTGTTTCACGACGTCGGCGAGCTGCGCGGGCTGACTCGCCGGATGAGCTACCAGGCCACGCATGATCCGCTGACCGGGCTCGTCAATCGGCGCGAGTTCGAGCGCCGCCTGGATGAAGCGATGGATTCGGCACACGCAGACGAAGCCGTGCACATGCTGTTCTACATGGACCTGGATCGCTTCAAGGCGGTCAATGACAGCTGCGGCCACCTTGCCGGCGACAACATGCTCCGCGAAGTCGCGACGCTCATCAAAGACCAGGTGCGCGACTCGGACTTTGTCGGACGCCTCGGCGGTGACGAATTCGGTGCCTTGCTGATCGGTTGCCCCATCGACAAGGCGCGGCAAATAGCGACGGATATCTGCACCGCTGTCGCCGACTACCGGTTCGTATGGAAGGACAAGATATTCAACATCGGAATATCGATCGGTCTCGTCGAAATCAGCCACATCAGCGGCACCGTTCAGGACGTTATGAGCGCCGCGGATTCGGCCTGCTATGTCGCCAAGCAGGAAGGGCGAGGCAAGGTTCATATCTACTCGGCACGGGACGAAGCGGTCGCGCGCGAGCGCGGCGACATACGGTGGTTGCGGGAATTACAGGAGGCGCTGCACGACAATTCTTTCGAACTCGCGGTGCAGCCGATTATCGCGATGAGCCGCGGCGCCGACTCCGGACCGGCTGCGGAAGTCCTGATCAGGCTGCCGGGGCGTGGCAGTGAGTCCGATACAGCGGACTTCCTGCGTCCAGCGCAGCGTTACCAGCTCATGCCGCAAATCGATCGCTGGGTCGTAAATGCCACGCTGACTGCGATCGCCGGTGGTGAACTGAAGATTGCCGGTCACCGCAGCTGTGCCATCAACCTCTCCGGGCAGACGATTGCGGACGATGCCTTCCTGGGATTCGTCGTCGACGGACTCGACCGGACCGGCGTCGCACCATCGATGATCTGTTTCGAAGTCACCGAGCGGGCTATTCTCGACAATGTGAAGCAGGCGCAGCGCTTCATCGAAGTGCTGCATGGCATAGGTTGCGAGTTTTCGCTGGACGATTTCGGCAGCGGTATGGGCTCGTTTTCGAGCCTCAAGCACCTGCCGATCGATTACCTGAAGATCGATGGTCTTTACACACACAACGTGCAGACCGACCAGGTGAACCAGGAGATGGTGGCTGCGATGATCAAGCTGGCTCGCACCATGGAGTTTCGCGTCGTCGCAGAGCAGGTCGAGCGCCAGGAGGACTTCGACTGGTTGCGGGATATCGGCGTTGACTACGTGCAGGGCTACTTCGTCGACCGGCCGGTCAATCTCGGATCGGCGACAACCGGTGCTTATCGCACGTTGAACCCGTAAGAGCGCGCCACGGCGCGCGATCGCGGTTCGAGAACCGCTCCCGCAGGAGCGCTGCCATAAAAAAAGGCCGCCCGGCGCATGCCGGGCGGCCTCCTGTACCCGTTCCTGCCGGCGATCAGCCGAGCAGCGGAACCATCAGCAATGCGACGATGTTGATGATCTTGATCAGTGGGTTGATGGCGGGGCCCGCCGTATCCTTGTACGGATCGCCGACGGTGTCGCCGGTGACGGCCGCTTTATGCGCGTCCGATCCCTTGCCACCGCAATTGCCGTCTTCGATGTACTTCTTGGCGTTGTCCCAGGCACCGCCGCCAGCCGTCATCGAGATGGCGACGAACAGGCCGGTAATGATGGTGCCGAGCAGCAATCCGCCGAGCGCCTTGGGTCCGAGCAACAGCCCGACCGCAAGCGGCACGAGGATCGGCAGCAGCGACGGTACGATCATCTCCTTGATCGCAGCCTTGGTCAGCAGGTCGACGGCGCGGCTGTAGTCCGGCTTGGCCGTGCCTTCCATGATGCCCGGGATTTCCTTGAACTGGCGGCGAACCTCGGTCACGACCGAGCCGGCTGCGCGGCCGACGGCTTCCATGGCCATCGAGCCGAACAGGTAGGGCACCAGGCCGCCGATGAAGAGACCGATGATCACCAGGTGATCGTCGAGCTTGAATACCGCGTCGATACCTTCTCTGCTCAGTGCATTCGTGTAGTCGGCGAAAAGCACCAGCGCTGCGAGGCCGGCCGAGCCGATTGCGTAGCCTTTCGTGACGGCTTTCGTCGTGTTGCCCACGGCGTCGAGCTGGTCGGTGATGTTACGGACATCCGGCGGCAGTTCCGCCATTTCGGCAATGCCGCCAGCGTTATCGGTAATCGGACCGAATGCGTCCAGCGCGACGACGATACCGGTCATCGACAGCATGGTCGTGGCCGCAATTGCGATGTTGTAAAGGCCGGCAAACGAGTCGCCGTCCGGAGCAAGTGCGTAGGCGCCCCAGATGCTCGCGCAAACCGCAAGCACGGGCAGCGCCGTGGCTTTCATTGAAATGCCCAGTCCCGCGATGATGTTGGTGGCGTCGCCGGTCAGCGAGGCATTGGCAATCGTCCTCACGGGCTTGAACTCGGTGCCCGTGTAGTACTCGGTGATCATGACCATCGCGGCGGTCAGCGCAAGCCCGATCAGGGCGGAGCCGAAGATGCCGGTTGCGTAGCCGGTGTCACCCATCATCATATTGGTCACGGGATAAAAAGCGATGGCCGCGAGCACGCCGGCGGCGATCATGCCCTTGTAAAGCGCGCCCATGATCTTGCCCCCGTCCGACGTGCGGACGAAGAACGTGCCGATGATCGAAGCCACGATGGAGATCGCGCCGAGTACGAGCGGGTAGACGACTGCCGCAGCGCCCATCTGGCTGACGAGCATGCTGCCGAGGAGCATCGTCGCGATGATCGTAACCGCGTAAGTTTCGAACAGGTCGGCTGCCATGCCCGCGCAGTCGCCGACGTTGTCGCCGACGTTGTCGGCGATGACGCCCGGGTTGCGGGGGTCGTCTTCCGGAATGCCGGCTTCCACCTTACCCACGAGGTCGGCACCTACGTCGGCGCCCTTCGTGAAGATACCGCCGCCCAACCGGGCAAAGATCGAAATCAACGAACCGCCGAAAGCGAGGCCGACGAGCGCGTGAATCGCTTTGTCGACACTGGCGCCCATGCCGAGAAGCAGCAGGTAGTACCCGGCCACGCCCAGCAGGCCGAGGCCGACCACGAGGAGCCCCGTGATGGCGCCGCCCTTGAAGGCGATGTTGAGCGCCGGGTTGACACCCTTGGTAGCCGCTTCCGCCGTGCGCACGTTGGCGCGCACCGACACGTACATGCCGATGTAGCCCGCGAGGGCGGAAAAGATCGCGCCGATAGCGAAACCTATGGCGGTATACCAGTCCAGTGCGATTCCCAGGACGAGGAACAGCACGACACCGACGACGGCGATAGTGCCGTACTGCCGGTTCATGTAGGCGCTCGCGCCTTCCTGGATAGCTTGTGCGATCTCCTGCATCCGGTCGTTGCCGGCCGGCTGCTTGAGAATCCACTGTGAAGAAAATATCCCGAACAGTACGGCCAGACCGCCCGCACCGATCGAGAGCCACAGGGCCAACTCGTTACTCATTAGAATGTCTCCCGACTTTTTCTTTTAGTTTGCGGGTTGAACGAATTCGCCGTCGGCGAGCAATGGCGCCGGCTTTGTTGTTGTGTTCGACCCGGTTTGAATTATCTGGTCGCGGGCCTCATTCCCCAAAAGCACCTGAGCCGACCCCCGACCGGGCGCGCATCATACCACAAATTTTGATTTTAGCTGCACTGCAACAGGAACATTCTTTAGCGAGACGTACTTCGGTAAGCCATTGAAATACGGAGGATAATCCTCGCCGCGAATCAGGGGCTGAAGATATCGGCGCGCCGCGTCCGTTATACTAAAGCCGTCTTTACTGATGAATCGGGCCGGCAACATTTTCTCCTTGTTGGCCACCCGCGAGAGCGGCGCCTCGTCGATGCGCCAGCGATAGGGCTTGTCCGAGACCCGCTTGATGACCGGCATGACCGCGGTTTTTCCGGCGACGGCGAATTCGACCGCCGCCTTGCCAACCGCGTAGGCCTGCTTTACGTCGGTTGCCGAGGCGATATGGCGCGCGGAGCGCTGCAGGTAGTCGGCTACTGCATAGTGGTATTTGAATCCCAGGTTGTCGCGCACCATCTGGGCGACGACGGGCGCGACGCCGCCGAGCTGCGCATGGCCGAACGCGTCCCGTGTGCCCGCTTCGGCGAGAAACTTGCCGTTCTTGTAGCGCGCACCCTCGCTGACGACTATGACGCAGTACTCGTAGCGCTTCACGCAGTCACGTACGCGCCGCAGGAACGCCTGTTTGTTGAACGGCACTTCCGGGAACAGGATGATGTGCGGCGCGTCCTCCGGCTTGCTGCCGGCGAGTCCTCCCGCGGCGGCGATCCAGCCTGCGTGGCGCCCCATGACCTCGAGAATGAAAACCTTGGTCGACGTCTTTGCCATCGAAAGCACGTCGAGCGCGGCTTCCCGGGTTGATACGGCGACATACTTGGCGACCGAGCCGAAGCCGGGGCAGTTGTCGGTGACGGGCAGATCGTTGTCGACGGTTTTCGGAATACCCAGGCACTGCACCGGGAAACCCATCTTCTTCGAAATCTGCGACACCTTGTGGGCGGTATCCATCGAGTCGTTGCCGCCGTTGTAGAAGAAGTAGCCGATGTCGTGAGCCCGGAACACCTCGATAAGCCGCTCGTATTCCGCACGGTTTTCCTCGATGCCCTTGAGCTTGTAACGCGCTGAGCCGAATGCGCCGCCCGGCGTGTGGCGCAGCGCGGCAATCGTACTCGCGCTCTCCTTGCTGGTATCGATCATGTCCTCGGTGAGCGCCCCGATAATGCCGTTGCGTCCTGCATAGACATTGGCGATTTGCGCGCGATGTTTCCGGGCGGTCTCGATGACGCCGCAGGCCGTAGCGTTGATCACGGCCGTAACGCCACCGGACTGGGCATAAAACGCGTTTTTTCCGGGCATTCTCGGGATACCTCTGGCTTGTGGTCGAAGGCGCATCAGGATAGCGGAAACTGCGGCCCGGATCACGGCTGCTTCTATAGTCGAATTGACCTCGCAGGCCTTTGACGGTAGCGTCGATCCGCAGCCCGGGCACGTGCCGGGCTTCCTTCATTGAATCGTTTCGGGAAAGAAAAATGCGAATTGTTTTGCTGGGCGCGCCGGGATCGGGGAAGGGCACGCAAGCCAAGAAGCTGGAGGCTGACAGGAACATCCCGCAGATATCAACGGGCGATATGCTACGTGAGGCCGTCGCCGCCGGCACGCGCTTCGGCGCAAGGGCAAAAGACATCATGGAGGCGGGGCAGCTCGTTTCCGACGACATTATGCTGGGCATCATCAGCGAGCGCCTCGCAAAGCCGGATGCGGCCGATGGCTTCATACTCGACGGGTTCCCGCGCACGAGTCAGCAGGCGTCGGACCTCGAGGAACTGCTTGATGAACTCGGTGTCCCGCTCGATGCCGCCGTACTCATGGACGTGGACTTCGAGATCCTCATGAAGCGTCTGACCGGGCGCAGGACCTGTTCGCTGACCGGCAAGCTTCTGAACGTCTACTTTTCGCCGCAGGAAGAGATCGACGCATGCCTGAACGCGGGCGGCGAACTCGTGCAGCGCGAAGATGACAACGAGGAAACGATCCGCAGCCGCCTGGACGTATACCGGGAGCAAACCGAGCCCGTTATCGACTACTACCGGCAGCGCGGCAAGCTGAAGACGATCGATGCGGAAGGCGCCATCGACGACGTCTACGAGAGACTGTCGCAGGCGCTATAGCAGCCGCAGCAACTGCTCGCCGATCAGTTCCCGGCGCCAGCCGCGGAACACGCGCGTATCCGCCTTGCCCGTAAGGATGGCAGCCGACAATTCCTTGCGCGGCGCAACCAGCTCCGGACTGATTCCGAGTTCGCGTGCACAGTTGGCGACGTCCGTCTGCATCCTTTTGAGCAGCTTTTTCTGGCCTTCATTCGGCGCTGCAGGAGGCTGGTAACTGTGATTGTCGTCCGCCGACTGCGCCACGATGGCCAGCAACTTCTCACCGGCACGATCTACGAGTTTCCCGGGCAGGCCCTCGATACGTTGTAGTGCAGCTCTGGATTCGGGCAGTTCGAGCGCGATTTCGAGCAGTGCGCTGTCCCTGAGTATCCATTGACGCGGCCGGTTGCGGCTTGCGGCCTCGGCCTCGCGCCACACGGCGAGCCGCTCCGCGGCCGAGCGCCGCCGGCCCCGCAGATTGCGAGCGCCCTTGAGCCGTTGCACGGCCTGGGACGCATCGACGTCGTACAGCGATTCGTCGAGGAGCAACTGCGAGTCCTGTTCAGCCCATTCCTTCCTGCCGGCTTTCTCCAGGCGTTCGCCCAGCAGCTCGTAAGCCGGCAGCAGGTATTCGACGTCCTCGACCGCATAATGCAGCAGTGCCTCCGGGAGCGGGCGCTGCGACCAGTCTGCCCGCGTATGCGACTTGGGAATATCGACGCCGAACAGTTCCTTTACGAGCCCGGCATAACCTATCTGAGGCTGCATGCCCAGGAGGGCCGCTGCAATTTGTGTATCGAAGAGCCTGGTCGGCATTGCCCCGGCCGTCTGGAAAATGACCTCGATGTCCTGCCGCGCTGAATGGACGATCCAAGTCTTTTCGAAGGCCTTGTCCCAGAATGATTGCATCGGACTGCCGGCGAGCGGATCGACACAGTAAATGCGGTCGGCGGTCGCAATCTGCAGCAGGCACAGATAGGCGAAGAACGTTTTCTCACGGATGAACTCCGTATCGATCCCCAGGAATCGATGAGTGTGAAGTTCGGGCGTAATCGTATCGGGTTCGTCGACGAACGTGAACGAGGTCATTAATGGTCGCAGGCGTGGACTTCGGATCGGAAGATTAACATGCGATCATTGGCCTATCGACGAGAACCGTGATTTCGCCGTGCTGGCATTCATCAAAACGCTTTTCGACATCGTCACCCTGCGCAAGGGACCGGAGACGATTCCATACTCGTGGTTGCTATTGAATGCTGCCACCGTGATGTGGTTCCTGCCCCTGCTCGTTGCGGCGGTGATTGTGCCCGGGTTCGGTGGCGCTGCGGTTGCCGCTTCGGTAGGCAGCTGGGCTCTCAGCCTCGTCTGTTATGCCGCGGTCATCGTGCTGGCCGGGTACACGAGCCGCTTGCTGCAGTCGCTGACCGCAATAATCGGTTGCGGTGCCATCATCTTCGTCGCGCAGGTTGTCGGCCTCATCGCGGCGTCCATCTTGCTTGGCGCAGCGGCGGCGGAACTCGTCATTTACCTGCTGCTGTTCTGGTCCGTCTACGTAAAGGGACACATCATTGCGCGCACGATCAGCCGCAACTGGTACGTTGGCCTGGTCATTGCAATTGGCGTGTTCCTTTTACAATATGCGTTTTCCAAGGCAGTCGTGGCCGCATCCTGAGTTCCTCCATGCACATACATATACTCGGCATTTGTGGCACCTTCATGGGCGGCATTGCGGCGCTCGCTAAAGCCGCCGGCCATGAAGTGACCGGCTGCGACGCCGGTGTTTACCCGCCAATGAGTACGCAGCTCAAGAAGCTCGGCATCGATATCCACGAGGGATTCGACGCCGGTCAACTCGAGTCGTCTCCGGACTGCGTCGTGGTCGGGAACGTCGTCAGCCGCGGATTCGAGGTCGTCGAGTCCATGCTCGACCGCGATATGCCTTACCAGTCGGGACCGCAGTGGCTCGCCGAGCACGTGTTGCGGGGCCAGCACGTCTTCGCCGTGGCCGGCACCCACGGCAAGACAACGACCGCGAGCCTGCTGGCCTGGATTCTCGAGGATGCCGGGCTGCAGCCAGGATTCCTCATTGGTGGCGTGCCCGCGAATTTCGGCGTGTCCGCGCGCTACGGCGGCGGCGACTGTTTCGTCGTCGAGGCCGATGAGTACGACACCGCGTTCTTCGACAAGCGTGCGAAATTCGTGCATTACCGGCCGCGTACGCTCATCCTCAATAACCTCGAATACGATCACGCGGACATCTACAAAGACCTCGACGCGATCTTGTGGCAGTTCCACCAGCTGCTGAGGACCGTGCCGGGGAGCGGTCGCGTGATTGTCAATGCGGCGGACGAGAATATCCGACGCCTCGTGGATATGGGTTGCTGGACACCGCGCGAATCGTTTTCGCTGGAGGAGGGGGCCGACTGGCAGGCCGGCTTCGTCGATTCGAGCGAACGCCACATTCGCATCAGCGACCGGCAGGGCCGCTCTGCGGAGTCGCGGTGGCTGCTGGGCGGATCGCACAACCTGGAAAATGCGCTGGCGGCTGTCGCCGCAGCGCGTTCAGCCGGCGTGGAATTCGAGCAGGCCGTGGATGCCCTGTCACGGTTCGAGGGTGTCAAGCGGCGCATGGAGCGCACCGCGACCGTGGGTGACATCGCGATCTATGACGACTTTGCCCATCATCCCACCGCAATCCGGCGCACGATCGCCGCCATGAAGCGGCGCTACCCGGGTAACCGCCTCGTCGTGGCGCTCGAGCCGCGGTCGAACACGATGAAGCTCGGCGTGCACAACCGTGAACTCGCCGAGTCCCTCGAGCAGGCCGATCTTGTCTGGATGTATCGTCCGGAGGAGATGGGCGAGGACTTCGATGCGGCGCTGGCGCCGCTCGGAAAAAAACTGCGCGCGTTCCGCGACTACGATGGGCTCGTCAGCGACATGTCGACACGAGTGCTTGCCGGGGACCAGGTCGTGTTCATGAGCAACGGGGGATTCGGCGGGGCGCGGCAGACGCTCACCGCTGTCCTGCAGCGCACACGCGGCTCCTGACAGGAATCAGGTCGCGCTTCGAGACGCGCTCCTACTATACTTGGAAGTACTTCACCTTTGGCGAGCGTCGTGCGCGTACCTCTTTTTCCCCTCAGCACCGTCTTGTTCCCCGGCGGGCCATTGCCGCTCAGGATCTTCGAGGCACGGTACGTGGACATGATCGGACGGTGTATGAAAGACGACAGCCCCTTCGGCGTCGTGTTGATCCGCGAGGGCGGTGAAGTCGGGCCGGCCGAAACCTACGATATCGGTACACTGGCTCGGATTGTCGATTGGTACCAGGGCAGCGACGGTTTGCTCGGCGTTACAGCGCGGGGCGAGCAGCGATTCCGGCTGCTGTCGTCACATCGTGAGGCTGACGGCCTCAACATCGGCGAGATAGAGGTTTTGCCCGAAGAGGTCGAAGTCCCGTTGCCCGAAGAATACCGGCCAATGGCGTCGATCCTGTCGGGCGTCCTGGACGATCTCGGGCGGCTTTACGAGGACCTGGAACGGCGGCTGGACGATGCCGGCTGGGTGACCAACCGGTTTGTCGAGATCCTGCCGATCGACCTCGAGGAAAAGCAGCTGTGCCTCGAGCAGTCGGATCCGGCCGAACGACTGCGGCTCGTGCAGGAAGTATTGAAGCACGTGCGGGGCCCGGTCGGCACGGGCTGACTGCTAGAGTTTCGCGAACACCTTGCGCGCGGCCACGAGCGTCTGTTCGATCTCGCTCTCGCCGTGGGCCGCCGATACGAAACCGGCCTCGAAGGCCGACGGCGCAAGATAGACGCCCTCGTCCAGCATGCCGTGGAAAAACGCCTTGAACCGCTCCACGTCCGCGGCTGCGACCTGCGCAAAACTTCTTACCGGCCCGGAGTCCGTGAATACCAGGCCGAACATCCCACCGCGCTGCTCCACGCATACCGGAATTCCGGCGTCGGCCGCCGCGGCGGCAAGCCCGTCGGTCAGCTGTTTCGTGCGTTCGCCGAGTTTTTCGTAGAACCCCGGCGCGTCGATGAGATTCAGCGTCGCGAGGCCGGCCGCCATGGCGACCGGGTTACCGGACAGGGTTCCCGCCTGGTAGACGGGCCCGTCGGGTGCAATGCTAGCCATGATTTGCGCACGTCCACCGAACGCGGCGGCGGGCATGCCACCGCCGACGATCTTGCCGAGCGTCGTCAGATCGGGCTCGATTCCGAACAGCGACTGGGCACCGCCTTTGGCGACCCGAAAGCCGGTCATGACTTCGTCGAAGATCAGCAAGGCACCGCTGGCGATACACGCGTCCTGCAATGCTTCCAGGAAACCCGGGGCCGGCGGAACCATGTTCATGTTGCCGGCGATCGGCTCCACGATTACACAGGCGATCTGGTCGCCGAGTTCATTGAAGGCCTGGCGAATCGCATCGGCATCGTTGAATGGCAGGGTGATGGTATGGGCCGCGAGTTCGGCGGGAACGCCCGGGGAACTCGGAACGCCCAGCGTGAGCGCGCCGGAGCCGGCCTTGATCAGCAGTGAATCCGAATGGCCGTGGTAACAGCCCTCGAACTTGATGATCTTGCTGCGCCCGGTGTGTCCGCGCGCGAGGCGAATCGCGCTCATTGTCGCTTCGGTACCTGAGCTGACCATGCGCAGACGCTCGATCGATGGCATGAGCTCCGTGATCTTCGTAGCGATCTGCGTTTCGAGTACGCAGGGGGCTCCAAAGCTGAGTCCACGCCGCGCCGTCTCGATCACGGCCTCGAGGACTGCCGGGTGCGCATGGCCGAGTATCATCGGGCCCCAGGAGCCGACATAATCGATGAAGCGGCGGCCGTCCTCGGACTCGACCCAGGCACCGCTCGCACTCCTGAAAAAGACAGGTTCGCCGCCGACGCCGGCAAACGCACGTACCGGCGAATTGACGCCGCCAGCGATCACTTCGCGGGCGTCTGCATACAAACTCATTCGATTCCTCTCTGCTCGTGCATTTGTGTAATCCTCACTCCGCGCTGCTCCAGCAAATGCGGCACGCCGTCGTCGCCGACCAGGTGCAATGCACCAACGACGACCAGGTAATCCTCGCGTTGCTCCAGCAGCGCATCGATCGTGTCAACCCAAAGCCGATTTCGGCTTGCCACGATTGTGTCATAGAGCTCCGGGTATCCGGAGACATCCTCGAGCAATGTCCGCTCGAGGTAGTCAATGTCACCCGAACGCCACGCCAAAATCAAATCATCCATGAGGTCCTGGATGGCAGCGCTCTCCGCCAACGTCTGCATCAGGAGGTCGCGCTGCGCGTCGAGCGAGAGACCATCGAGATAGGCGAGCTGCTGTTCCACGGACTCGAAGCCCAGGATTTCCTTGCCGTCGCTCGACGCTTTTTTAAGCAGGTGCATCTCGACGCCGTACGACGGGTTGAAGCCGATGCGGGCCAGGGCCAGCTGCTCGACCGTAATCGCCGCCAGCCACGGCTCGGTGCGCTCCAGCATGTCGAGCGGCAATTCGAGCTCGGCCGCCCTGGCCTTCGCCTCGGCGTAAAGCTCGTCGCCCATTACGTCCTGCAGCGACGTACCTTCGTCGAGCATTCCCAGCCGGTTGATTGTCGATTGCATCAGCAGGGGATCGAGGTCGTCCATGTCGAGTTCCATGTACAGGGTCTCGGCCTCGTCATACACGTCGTCGATAATGCGCGGCAGCGGGTGATCCTGCGCGCGCAGCAGATGCACGGAGCCCAGCAGGTAGACACGGTTGCTGGTGCCTTCGGCCATCCACATCGTGACGGGGTGGCCGGCCGAATCGGCCAGCGCGATGGCGGGCAGCAACCAAAGCAGCGCGGCACCCAGCCTGCTAGGCACTTGCCACCCAAATCAGTTCGGGGTTAATACTGCCATCGGGCAACAGCTCGATGCGCCGGTAAGCCGGCGGCCGGTCGTCCACCGCGAACTCGTCGGCATGCGGCAGAAACTGGCGGCACGTAGAAGGGGTCGCGAGCAGTCGGATGCCATCGTGCACGGCGTCATAGTCCTGGTGAACGTGTCCGAAGATCGCGGCCCGGACCCGTCCCGACGACCTGGCCCTGGCGAGAAACTCATCGCCATTGTCGAGGCCGACGGTGTCCAGCCACTTGCTGTGCATCGGTACGGGCGGATGATGCAGGCAGATCATGACGTTCCCGGCGTCGCTGGTCGAAATCGTTTCGTCCATACGCCGCAATTCCCTTTCTGCGACTTTGCCTCCTGCACGTCCAGCGCTGCAGCTGTCTATTCCTGTGATCAGCCAGTTGCCGTACTCGACCGAGCCGCAGTACGAGAACGGCGGGTTCGGCAACAGGTCACGCATCAGGTGCCGAACATCGTGATTGCCCGGCACGCACAGGACCGGGAGGCCGAGCGATGACAGGAGTTCACGGCAATGCTCGTAGGCCTCGGTCGAGTCGTCCTGGACGACGTCCCCGGTCAGCGCGATGAAATCCGCCTCGAAATCGCTCTCGCGGTAATGGGCGAGGACCGATTGCAGCGTGTCGTACGTTACGGCGCCGCGAAGAGCACCGTGCCTGTCGGCGAAAAGATGCGGGTCCGTCAGGTGCAGGACCCGCACGGGATCAGCAGAGTCGCGAATTTTCTCCGACCTCAAGCCGCGTCACTGATGGCGGCCACTAGTAGCGGTAGCTATCCGGCTTGTAGGGACCTTCCGTGGAAACGCCTATGTATTTCGCCTGTTCGTCTGACAGCGGCGTCAGGCGGGCACCGATTCTGTCGAGGTGCAGCCGCGCCACCTTCTCGTCGAGATGCTTGGGAAGCACGTAGACCTCGTTCTTGTACTGGTCGCCGTTCTGCCACAATTCGATCTGCGCCAGTACCTGGTTGGTGAACGAGTTCGACATCACGAAGCTCGGGTGTCCTGTCCCGCATCCCAGGTTAACGAGGCGGCCTTCGGCCAGCAGGATAATGCGCTTGCCGTCCGGGAAGATCACGTGATCGACCTGCGGCTTTATGTTCTCCCACTCGTATTTCTTCAGGTACTCGACGTCGATCTCGTTGTCGAAGTGCCCGATGTTGCAGACGATGGCTTCGTTCTTCATGCGCTCCAGGTGCTCGCCGGAGATGACGTGGTAGTTGCCGGTAGCCGTTACCACGATGTCCACCTGGTCGCAGACTTCGTCGAAGCGCACGACGCGATAGCCTTCCATCGCCGCCTGCAGCGCACAGATCGGGTCGATCTCGGTGATCCAGACGGTCGCACCCAGGCCGCGAAGCGACTGCGCAGAGCCCTTGCCGACGTCGCCGAAACCGCACACCACGGCGATCTTGCCGGCGATCATCACGTCGGTTGCCCGCTTGATGCCGTCGACGAGTGATTCGCGGCAGCCATAGAGGTTGTCGAACTTGGACTTGGTTACCGAATCGTTGACGTTGAACGCAGGGCAGGCCAGCGTGCCTTCTTTCATCATCTCGTAGAGACGATGCACGCCCGTCGTCGTTTCTTCCGACAATCCCTTCACTTCTTTCAACAGCTCCGGGTATTTGTCGTGCATCACGAGCGTCAGGTCGCCGCCGTCGTCGAGCAGCATGTTCGGCCGCCAGCCATCGGGGCCCTGTATGGTCTGCTCGACACACCACCAGTATTCCTCTTCGGTTTCACCCTTCCAGGCAAATACGGGAACGCCCGACGCGGCAATTGCCGCAGCGGCGTGATCCTGGGTCGAGAAAATGTTGCACGACGACCAGCGAATCTCGGCGCCGAGCGCCTTCAGCGTTTCGATAAGGACCGCCGTCTGTATCGTCATGTGCAGGCAACCGGCGATGCGGGCGCCCCTGAGCGGCTGTTTGTCACCGTATTCTTCGCGCAGCGCCATCAGCCCGGGCATTTCCGTTTCGGCGATGGCCATTTCCTTGCGCCCCCAGTCGGCGAGGCTTATATCCTTGACTTTGTAGTCGGGTGTCTGAATGGCAACGGGTTCGCTGCTCATGGTTATCTCCTGTTAATAGTCTGTCAGGCCGCCGCGGCGCCCTTGAGCGCCTCGGCCTTGTCCGTTTTCTCCCACGGGGCATCGATATCTTCGCGGCCGAAATGGCCGTATGCCGCCGTGGCCTTGTAGATGGGCCGCACCAGGTCCAGCATCTTCAGGATGCCGTAGGGTCTCAAGTCGAAATGCTCGCGGATGAGTTCCGTCAGGCGCGCGTCCGAAATCTTGCCGGTGCCGAACGTGAACACACTGATGGACGTCGGCTCGGCAACGCCTATTGCATACGACACCTGGACCTCGCAGCGGTCGGCAAGGCCGGCCGCAACGATGTTCTTCGCTACGTACCGCGCCGCGTAAGCGGCTGACCGGTCGACCTTGGACGGGTCCTTGCCAGAAAACGCGCCACCGCCGTGGCGCGCCATCCCGCCGTAGGTGTCGACGATGATCTTGCGGCCGGTGAGGCCGGCGTCGCCCATCGGGCCGCCGATTTCGAAGCGCCCGGTCGGATTGATGTGAAATTTCGTGTCCTTGCCTATCCACTCCGCGGGCAGTACGGGCTTGATGATCTCCTCCATGACGCCCTCGCTGAGGTCGGACATGCTGACATCGGCCCTGTGCTGGGTAGACAGCACGACTGCATCGATCGACACGGGCTTGTTGTCTTCGTAGACGAAAGTCACCTGGCTCTTGGCGTCCGGGCGCAGCCACGGCAGCACACCACTCTTGCGAACCTCGG
>Ga0193946_1000001_pt1 | contig 36740 bp, 50 predicted proteins | sample BRT_12_MG_FD_161268 | JGI IMG/M metagenome (GOLD analysis project Ga0193946, IMG submission 161268) | Sediment microbial communities from the Broadkill River, Lewes, Delaware, United States - BRT_1-2_MG | ecosystem: Environmental > Aquatic > Freshwater > River > Sediment | place: USA: Delaware... | reverse complement strand
TTGGGCTAGTGCTCCTGATTCGGTCTTTTTTATTGTCACAATGGGCATAATTGAAGGCAAATAATCCTTGCTTTTCTCAAAATTCATGATTAAATTTAATTCATATTAAAAATGAGGTTTATTATGGGTAATGAGTTTGTATATAGTGTAATAATAATTGTGCTAATAGGGTTTGTCTTTCTAATATCGATTATCATTTCCGACCAAATAAAAATAAAAACTTTAAAAAAGAAAATTAAACAAAAACCGGCTAGTATTGAGCTCCGTGAATTTTTAGCCGATTTAGCGGCTGGTGAGGCGTTGATTTCAATTCAGCGAGTGAATCCTGACCACCTTTTCACATATTCCCCAAAGGACAAGTAAAATGAGATATTTGATAATTGGCGGGACTGGTACTTTAGGCAAAGAACTGGTTTCGAGGTTTTATGAACGTCATGAGATCACAATTTTTTCACGGGATGAATTCAAGCAAAGTCACATGAAAAAGGTGTATCCAAATATTCGATACATCATCGGTGATATTAGAAATGAACGAGACCTCGAGTTTGACTTTTCAAATTACGATATGGTGTATCATACTGCCGCTTTGAAACATGTTGATATTGGTGAGGTCAATGTTTGGCCTTTTATTGACGTGAATCTCAACGGCACAATAAACGTTGCAAGATCATGTCAAAAAGCTGGTGTAAAGCTGGTATTTTTTTCGACTGATAAGGCAGTTCTTCCAATAAATACTTATGGAATGAGTAAAGCACTTGCGGAAAAATATATACAAGCCAACAACGACAACGCGGCTATTTTTCGTTGGGGAAATATTCTCGGTTCAAGGGGTTCAATTGTTCCAGCATTTGTTAAAATTATTAAAAATGACGGAATTGTTCCCATTACGCATGTTGAAATGACTCGTTTTTGGCTGACTATAAATGAAGTGGTGGATTTCGTCATTGAAAAAGAATCTCATAAAAATCCCAAAAAAATACTTATTCCTACCGTTTTAAGTGCAAAAGTAACTGATCTAGCGTTGTCGATAGGGAAAATTCTCGATAAAACTGTCAAATTTAAAGATATCGGGATACGGCCAGGTGAGAAGATCCACGAGCATTTATACACGGACCATGAGTATTGTATTCGTTCCGATAACTGTGCAAAATACACGATTGATGATCTCATATTAAAACTCAAACCAATTGTGGATATGTTATGAAAATAGCAGTGATAGGAGCCCATGGGAATATGGGCTTGAAATATAGAGTTATATTGAATTATTTAGGCGTTAAAGTGGTGCCTGTTGATATTGGAACACCCCAAGACGACCTTGACAACTGTGACGCTTTTTTAATAGCAACACCAACAGACACACACATAAAACTTATAGATTATTATGCCGTTTTTGGAAAACCAATTCTCTGCGAAAAACCTCTAAGCGTTGACGTTGAGGCGGTCAAAGAGATTTGCAAGAGTAGAAAATTAAAGCTCCGAATGATTAACCAGTACGAATATTTCGAAATTCAGCGAAATGCTAAATTAAAAGACATAAAAGTGTTGCGAATTGAAGACGGTTTACCAAAAACTAGCTATAATTATTACAAAAGTGGCGGCGATGGTTTGCTCTGGGATTGTATTAATATCATCGGGCTTGCGGAGGGGACAGTTGATTTGAGCAACGAAAGCCCCATATGGAAGTGTACGTTGAATGGTGTTCCCTTGGACATCGCCGATATGGATTTCGCTTATATTTGGAACATCCGCGATTGGCTGGAAAAGCTTGATCAGAACAAGCGATATATTGTTAGAACTCATGAGCGAGTAGAGGAGTTTTTAAATGCTTACAATAACGATCGGGATTCAGACGAGATTGAGTAGCAGCAGGTTGCCGCGAAAGAGTATCTACGAAATAAACGATAAAACGTTGACCATGCATCTGCTCGATAGAGTTTTTAACAGCGTTTTTTGGATGGGTAAAAAGCCCGACAGAAATCATGTTCGTTTTGAGGTTTATCTTTTGTTTCCTCAATCTGAAGACGACTATTGGAAGCCATTTATAATTCGCTATAACAAAGCCAATAATACGATTTTGAAGTATGTTTCTGGAGATATGGACAACGTATTTTCACGCTATGAACGGCTTTATGACGCTTCACGCCCCAATTATCTGGTTCGGCTTACGGGCGACTGTCCAATGATACCCAGTCCGTTATTGAGCAAAATGATCAATATCGCTACCAAACACCGACTCGACTACACTTCAAACGTTGACGAGCGTTTTCGCACGATGCCAGATGGATATGACGTTGAAATTATGAGTGATAAGGCGTTTGAATGGTTAATGATCAATATTGAGCGTGGCAATATGACAGATAAGGAGCATGTAACAACTTATCTAAGATCAAATCATCCAGAGTGGATGCGAGTGGCACATTTTTCATCGAACGTTGATCATAGCGATTTTAAAATTAGCGTTGATACTAAACAAGATTTTGATTTTGTAAAGTCGCGATATAATGCTAAATTTAATAAGGATAATATGGCTTTAGAGAAAGGGTACGGAGTTTATGAATATTAATGAAAATGTTTATGAATATGAGCTTGAACAAAACATTGCCCAGGGAGCTCTGACAAATTCGAAACATCCAAATAGGTTTGTGAACGGTATTTATCCACAAGTCATAAGTCACGGCCATGGTTGTCATTTATATGATCTGCATGGCGATGCTTATATTGATTTTATTTGTGGACTTGGAACGAATCTTTTCGGCTATGGCAACGAGAAACTTCATAATTACGTTTCACGTTTTTCGAAACAAGGTGCTTGTCATAGTTTGCCCAGCAAGTGGGAAATCATCGCTGCTAGAAAAGTCAAAGAAATCCTACCATTTGTCGAACGTGTTAAATTCGTTAATGACGGTTCCTCGGCTTGCTCTGCGGCTATTACAATGGCTAGGTGTTATCAACAATATTATGGTGATACAAGGCGTCTCATGGTGCATTCTGAAGGTTATCATGGTTGGCATGACAATTTTACTGCTTTGACTCCTCCGGCACATGGTGTCATCAAAAAAGGCTATATCAAGCCGCTATCCGAAATGGATCATGCCGCTCCTGAAAAAATCGCTGCTATTATCATCGAGCCAGTTCAATTAGACGACTCACGCGAACGAATAGACTATTTGAACGAATTGCGTTCATTTTGTTCAGCCCATGGCATTGTTTTGATATTTGATGAAACCATAACAGGGTTACGTTATCCGAAACTGTCGGTGAGCGCCGCGTTTAATATTCAACCAGACCTCATCATTATGGGAAAAGCCCTTGCCAATGGTGAGAAAGTGTCGTTTATTGCTGGCAAAAGTCATTTGACGGAGCTCGATTATTTTGTTTCAGGTACGTATCATGGTCATGCTCAAACGCTTGCGAGTGTCGCTTATACTATACACATGGCTCAACACGATTCACAATATGACGTTTCGTATCTATGCAACGAAGGGAAATGGTTTGCTGACGAACTAAATAAATGTTCTGAGCCGATGTTTAGGTTGTGTGGTTATGGATCAAGGGCAGCTTTTCAAGGAAATCAAGAACAGATTGCTCTTTTTTGGCAAGAAATGGCAAAAGCCGGAATTTTATTTGGACCAAGCTTTTTTCTAAATTGGGATTTAATTCCTCATTTGAACGAAGTTCTATATATTGCAGACCGTGTTATTTCTAAAATAAAAAATGGAGATATTGTTTTAGAAGGAAATATGCCTACATCTCCTTTTTCACAGAAAGCGAGGAAACAATGACGTTATCAACAGAAAAAAAAGCAGAATTACGTGAACTTTTCGAACGAAAAAAAGAACTTGATGAAGTTGAACGACAGTTACGAGTAGACATGCAAGCATGGAATGAGCGAGTTTTTGAAATAACCGGTTCTGATAAAACGAAACCTCTTAATTTAAATGATTTAATGCTAATGGTGTTGTGATGGGAACGCTTTTAAGACGGATTACAGAAGATGATTTACCTGCTCTTTTTTGTGCCAGGAATCATCCCGCTATTATGAATATGTGTCGTCAATATGCTCCACTTCATTGGGATGATCATCTTGATTGGTTTGAATGGCAAAGGAAAGATCCAAAGACAGAAATGTTTATAGCTCCCAATGATTCTGGAGTCGTTGGTTTAACATCGATTGATTTGATTGCTAGAAAAGCGGAATTTTCCTGTTATATTGATCCTTCTATGCAAGAAAATGGGTATGGAAAATTAGCATTAAATGAGCTTTTTAATTTTGGATTCAATGATTTAAATCTAAATTTAATTTGGGGTGAGACATTCGAAGGAAATCCGGCATATAAGATTTTTACCGATAAGCTTGGTATGAATCATGACGGCACGAGAAGAGAATTCTACTATAAAGATGGTAAATATATCAATGCTCATTTAGTTTCTATAACGAGGAAAGAATGGATTCCAAAATAATAATTTTTTGGTTAGCGTTTATGGTCTTAAACTTCCTTTGTCTTTGTGCGGTTATATTTTTAATCTATAACCGCACTTTTCCGCCTTATAAGCCAAATAGACCTAAGAAAAACTACCCAAAAGAAAATTTGCTATCGAATCTTCAATCGACTATCATAAAAAACGAGCCTAAGTTTAAGCCCATAGTTAAAACTGACCAAGAGCTATTTGATGAATACAGAAGAAATCATAGCAGTAGCATCGGCCATTAGTGTTATTTTTCTAGTTGTTTTTCGGTTTCTTTTGTCAAAAGTGCAAAATGAGTTTCAAAGTTTTAAAGACGAATTGCGTTTATTTCAAAAAGATATCTCTGATAAAATTAATTCTCTTGACAAATCCTTGGCGGTCAAAAGTCACATAATCGATTATCTTCATAAAGAGATCGAAGACATTAAAGCGAATTGTAAAAATCATAAAATTTAGGAGCTATTATGAATAAAATAGGTATTAAAGAAACGATGGAAATGGTTGAATTTGCCGATTATGTCGTGGATAAGCTTAGTCAGGCTTTAGACGAGGATGGTAAAATTGACATTAAAGACGTAATGTCAATGGTTTTAGACGCCCCAGATAAGACGTTTTCATCAATCTGGGGTAGTTGGGAAATAGCAGACGAGCTTGCGGACTTGGACGAATCTGAAACGTTAGAACTTATAATGAAAGTTTTTCCTGTTATTAAAAAAATAGTCGCAATTTTCGATTGATCATTAACCAGAACCATCGCCATCGCCAGAGTCATATCCATAGCCAGATCCATAGCCAGATCCATCGCCAGAGCCATCGCCAGAGTCATATCCATAGGAGAAGCCAGAGCCAGAGCCAGAGCCAGAGCCAGAACCATCGCCAGAGTCAGAAACATATCCAGAGCCAGAGCCAGATCCAGAGCCATCGCCAGAGCCATCGCCAGAGCCAGAGCCAGAAAAATAGCCAAAGCCTAAGCCAGAGCCATCGAATGGCGATATTAGTGACTTGTCCATTCCTTAACCTCCATGATGGATTTTTGGGCCACTTCGGTACACGGTATGATTTCAATTACTTCCGTCAATAAGATTTCCTCGACTACGCAAGGAAATTTGCATTTTTCAGGTTTACTCGTTCCTCGGACTGCTAGCTCGCTTAATGAGGAAGCACCATCCCAATACCAAAGCCTTCGGGCTTCTTTTATTATTACTCGTTTTCCATCTTCGGACCTAAACGCTAATATTCCAGCAAATACTCCAGCTGAGTAAGTCCTAATAATACAATATTTATTAATCATAATTTCCCCCACTCGATTTTAAAACCAAATTTTTTCAAAATTATTTCATCAGCGAATTCTTTATCAGCATCCCCCATAATTACTCGGCAAATAAGATTACAAATAGCTAATCTCTCACCGAGTCCTTTTACGTTCGTTCCCGATAGTCCTGTAATAAATCGTATCGCTTCAACAGGAAAAAAAACGTTAACATTTTCATTCATCTTTATTCTCATCAATTAAATTTTCGAGTATAATTTCACTTTGAGTTTTGGGTTTAGCGTTTTTGCTTTCGTTTACAGACGATTCTAATTGAGTATCCTCTTGAGGCTCGGTTTTCTCCTCAAGAGGTTTTTTTTCAGGTTTGACTGTAATTGTTTCAATCTCGTCGGTTGTGTGACTGGTAACTGTTAAAACATCGGGGAACATGACACGACAAGCTCTCGAAATCGCTCTCCATAGCAACATATCGGCTGGATAATGTTTCCAGTTGTCCTTTGCTAGAAGTCCAGCATCTTTTGCTTGGGTGATTGTGTAGCAAAATTTTCCGCAACTTTCTCTATCACGCCCTAAATGCACTTCAGCCGCTTGAGCGGTGTTACTCACAATTTTATAATATGCCTGTGGATATCTTTTCAACACCAGGCTAATCATCAGTTTTGCTTCAAGCGTTGGCTTACCTTTAATTACGCTGATATTCATCAGAGCGGTCATTGGCGCAAGTCCTAGCTCACGACCCATTAGAACGATACTGACACATTTTTCGATGGTGTTGATAGATGAGGGTAGAAAACCTGATTTAACAAGCACGCCGCATTGTTTCCAGGTCAGTTCCCATTGGTTTTGAGATAGCAAAAATTGTTGTTCATACGGTTGTAGTTCAGTCATTAAATTTTTCCTTTAAAATAGCTGTTAATTTGTCGGTGTCAATTACAGGAAATTCCTTAAATTCAAATCCACCGCCATTTGCTTCTTCTTGGATTACAATAAACCCGCGAGAATACCAATCATAAATGCATGTCATAGGGTTTTTAAACCATTTACTAGTGGTTAGAATTGATTTCCCATCCATTGCGTAGATGGCTTTTGGACGACACCATTTTTCCGTTGGACCTCGATAGTTTGTTCTATTCTTTTTCCGTTGTATTATTGGATCATTTTTTCTAAAAACGCGATTGTTCATTTGCGGATTCCTATCCTGGTGGTCAAGTTCTCTTTTAATTCTGCTATTGGCAGCGGTCCAGATTGAAGTATTGTTTTGATCTGAGCTTTATCCCACTCGTATAAAATTTTTTGACGCATGAGTTCAGGATATTTCGCCTGATTTTCTTCAGTTGGTTTTTCTTTCATCTCAACCTGATACGAACGTCTAACACCCACTTTATATGTCTTCCCGTATAATTCCGGTGTCTCATTAATATCCAGCAAAAACGCAATATAAGAACGAATTCGTTTTTCAGCATTTTCAAGGCTTTTCGCTTTTTCTTGAATTTTCTGTGCTCGCTGTTTTAACGCAACGCTGCGTTCTTGCATATACTCAATAAGTTCAACATATCCGTCTATTTTTTGTTTAAGCCCGTTAAAAACGATTCCTAGTTTTTCAGGAGTTATTTCAATTAAACCGTCCTCGATATCAGAAATCAGATTCAAGTACTCTTGAAGTGTCGTTTTCATTGTTTCACCTCTTCTTTGTGTGAGAATCTTCTCCACTTTGCAAATTCAGCATGAAGCTCATAAACTCGCATTTGAAGCTCAATAAGGTCATCGCTGATTTCGCCTAATTTTGACAGTAATTCATAAAATCCTTTTGGTTCAGTCGTCATTTGTTTTTTCCTTTTTTTATTTTTCAATGTTCATGGTTTTAATATCCCATGCGATAATATCAAATTTTGTGTTTGCTTTAGCAAGTTCCTTGCTCGGATAAAACGTTGTTGGAGGATAGATGCAATTCGAGTCTACATCAAATGTTATAGCACCATAAAAATTCCGTTTGGGTACTATTTTTTTCCAAATATTTTTTTGGTCATCCCAAAGAGCCGGCGCTCCAGGATCCTTGGGGCTAGAATTGTGCATAACACCGTAGGCTTTCAGTTCGCCGTTGTCGGCAATCCCCTTCATTTCGAAAATTGCACCGTATATATTTTGAGCGATGCATTTTTTACCTGGCGTTGTCGCGTCCCAAATTTCTTTTAATGTTTTGTTGCAAATACTAACATTACTTACATTAACCTTAGTTTCCATGTTTTCTCCTAAAATGGAATAGTCCTGAAATCCCAAAAGGCCCTTAATAATTTCGATATAGGAAATCCAGGACATGTTTTTTCCCCGTTAAAATGATTATGTGAATAAATATCGGCAAAATCCAAACCGTAAGTATGCATGATGCCGCAACAAACTGAATACATCGCAGCGATTTGCATATTTGTTGGTTTTTCAGTCCCAATATAGCATATGCCAATGGAGTCGTCGTTTTCCCCATAACAATGAGCACCAATCATGTTGTCGTCGCGCCCCTTTTGAACTCTTCCATTTCTTTGTATTACATAATGGTAGCCTATTCTGTCAAATCCTCTTTTTTTATGCCATTTGTCTATGTCTTTAGCACCGAATTTGTTGAAGTCTTTGTCGCCAACGTCATAATCAGGAGTTTCAGAGCAATGAATGATGATTTTTTTAACATTTCGTGGTTGTAGTCGCATATTTCCCTCATATTTCAGTGAATCTACAATATTGCAATTCGGCTAGTAATTGTATGTCAGCTTCGCTTCCAAATCTGTTGCCTTGAATTTTCAACATTGCGTTCGGTTGCGAATTTGATGTCGGATGCTCATGTTCGTTTGTTCTATCTCTTGTCAATATTCCGATTATGTCCGCGTCCTGTTCGATGCCTCCGCAATCCTTTATGTAAGCCATGCCGTCGTCAGCCTGAGCATGAACGAAGGCTCGGTTTAATTGTGCAATGACGATAATTGGAATGTTTAAAGTTTTGCAAATGTCTTGAATTCGATTTGTGATCTCGCTCAAATCTTGGTAGCGGGAACGCGAATGATCGATGTGATATCGCTGTATGTAGTCAATTACAGCGATTTCACACAAACCCTTTTTTGCGCGGTCTTTTAAAATTTTTTCAACTTTTTTGAAATCATTAAAACGTTTTCCAAATACAGTTACGTTTGTATTGTACAGTCGTTTTTGACACTCAACGTAAGCATCAATTTCGCTTTCGTTCATTTTTCCATCGCGGACCTTTTCGGGCTTGATTCTAGCCATTGAGCAAATTAAGCGGTTAAAAAGCTCTTTCCCGTCCATTTCGATGGAAAACGCTGTAATTTTTCGCCCATCAAGAATTGGCTCTTTTAGCAGTGACAACCAAAACGACGTTTTTCCGACCTTCGATCGCGCTGCGATGACAACGTAAGATCCTTTTTTCAAACCACCTGTGACGCGGTCAAAAAATTTAAAACCAGTTTGAAAAGCATTTTCACGACCTGTTTGTGATTCATCAATGTCGGTTGTTAGCTCTTGCAAAATTTCGTTTGACGTTTCCCCATAGTATTCTTGCATAACTGTTGAATTTAAAAAATGCTCAGAAAGAGCCTTAGAATCGACTACAATGTCGTCAATTTCGTCGAATGGTTTCCTATTCAAAATCTTTTTAACGATGCCAGAGGCGGTGTTAAGGGCGTTTAGGCACGTCTTCTGAATCAAAAACTCCTTCGCATAGTATTCTGCATTGACAGCAGTCGCACCTTTTTCGGAAAACTCAACGAGTTCATTAATATGATCTGGGAATATTTGCGCCAACAGAGCTACGTCGTAATAGCCCTGCGTCTCGATTAAATTTTGCATGGCCTGGAAAAGGCGAGTGTATTTTTGCGAAAAATGTGAAGCGTCAATACCGATTTCGAGTTGCTTTTTAAGGCTTTCCCCAGAATTGATGGCGATGCCTATCAACATTTGCTCAGTCGTGAATTCAGTCATAAAAATTTTCCTCAGAGAGGTGTGAATTGTCCGTATATTTGCGTGTTTCTGTGGGAATTGCAATCTTTTTTTCGGATGCTTTCGCGGCAAAAGTCGTGAACGTGCCGCGAGGACTTTTGATCTCGCGAGAACTCGCCCAGGTTTTGAATTTGAATGCGAGCTCCTCGATTTCGTCCAGCGACAGGTTGTATCGCGTTTGGATTTCGTCGAAATATTTTTCGTCTCGTTTCAGGTCGAAAATTTTTTTCCACGACGGGACCGACAAAATGTGAGTGTAGATTTTGGCATATGCACTTTCGGCGTAGTTAGGGATTTCAGTTTTTCTTTTTTTATTTTTAATTTTTTTATTTTCTTTTACTTCTTCACTATGTATCCCCTCCTCTTGTCCAAACTCTTTCCCTCCTGTTTCCCTAACGTTGCCCTCGAACTTTACCTCGTCGTCGCCAGTAGCCTGATAACTGCTGTAATTACAAATACTTATTAGCAGTCCTCTTTTTGCCTTGCTTTTGACCTCGACTGTCCCTTCTTTTGCCATCTTTTGTACCCTTGACGTGACCTGTTTTCGGGACAATCCGGACCATGCCATAAGTTCGGGGTAAGAGGTCAAAATCTCCCCTTTTTCTAATGGCTTACCAATATTCTTTAGTACAGTTTGACATGGCTTGTGTGCCGCGTTTAAAACCAGAAAGATAAAAAGGCTTTGCATCCCGCTGTCGCCGTAGAATTCGTTATTTTCCCTAGTATCTTTTTGCATTCTACAAAATTTCCTATGCATTTTTATCCAACCTCCATCGTGTCTCATTCATCACTTCCCCCCTCGGCGACCAAATTTTCCAGGGACTTTTTTGGGTTCAGGGAGATTCAATAACACACGCACATAGTCGCTTACACTATTAGCTCCGGCCCGTTTTTTAAGCATTTTCATTTCATTTTCACTTAATCTTACCGATAAAACCAATCTGCGGTCGTTCACCAACTTCATAAGTATTTTCCCTTTGCATAAGTATTTTCAATGGTGTATGTCATACAGTATAATTCAAATAGAGGTCAACTAAATGTTTAATATAATTAAAGCATTGATTTCCCGGATATGGTGTAAGCATTACTACGCTTGGGTTAAGACGGAAATGATTTTGGGGAAGAAATACGCCATTCATCGCTGTTATATGTGCGGTAAAGTCAGGTTATATAAATATGATTAATATATAAGCTTGACTATTTTGACGCGCCAATGTATGACATACATCAGCTTTAAAAAGCGTTGATAAAAACCAACCAGAAGCTTCCTAATAAATTTCAATCATCTTGCCCCTTAACTGGTTAGGGGCTATTTTATTACTTTCAATACACATTTTGGAGGTAATATGTTCAGGTATCTTTTGCCAATTCTGGCGTTAATTCTTGCAGGCGCAAAACTTGAAATTACGCATGAAAACGACAAGGTCATTATTCAAGCGATCGATGAATGCCCTGATGTTCCAACACCAAACCCAGATCCAACCCCAGATCCAAACCCAAATCCTGATCCAACTGATAAATGGATTCAAGCGTATTATGTAGGCTATCAACGTGGCATTTATCCCGTAGAGGCGGTTGATTTCTCTCGCATTACTCATTTAACGGTGGGGAGAATAGTACCGAGACCGGACGGCAATATCACAACAAACTTTGACATTAACGACCGAGATGGTCCAGCTATGGCCAGAGCTTTAGAGGCGAGAGCCCATACAGCAGGGAGAAAAGCTTTGCTAATGGTTGGTGGCGACGGAGCACACAGCGGTTTCTATGGCGCGACAGCGAATAATTTTGAACGATTTGTTTCTGAGCTTTTGCGCATTAAAAATTGGCTAAATTATGACGGCTTGGATTTGGACTGGGAACCAATTAACCAAGAAGATAAACCGTTGCTTTTAAAATTGGCAAGGGAATTAAAAAGACGAGATCCAAACATCCTTTTAACTGTTCCTATCCCTTGGGTTAACAATAACTTTGCTCAAAATTTAGACGGCGAATTTTATACAAATCTCGCTTCAATTGTAGACAGAATCTCAATTATGTCTTACCATATGACTGGGCCATGGGGTGGATGGTATTCATGGCACACGTCAGCTTTGACGGGTGAAAAAGCGAATACCCCCACCTCAATATCATCGTCGGTCAAAGCTTATCTCGCAAAAGACGTACCACCAGGAAAACTCCAAATTGGAGTCGCTTTTTATGGTTTGTGTTGGCAAGGAGTGACCGGACCAAACCTGCCAGCTTCAAATGGTCGCATCGTCGCCTCAGACAACGTTATTAGCTTCGCTAACGTCGTTCGTGATTATTACAATGAAAACCTATACCTCTACGATGAGGCCGCTCAAATGCCTTATTTATCGTCTTCAAATGGAATTGGCCCGAGACGCTGTAATTTTCTGTCTATAGATGATCCTGTTTCAATAAGAGACAAAGGCGAATTCATCAAAGAAAACAACCTCGGTGGTGCGATAATCTGGACCGTGAATCAAGGTTATGTGAATGGTGGCAATCCGTTGCTTGAAGCATTATCGGATGGTGTGAAGTAAAAAAAAAGGCCCCATTTAGGAGCCAATGACACTATTCCAGACACATCGTCAGTGAGACGAGTTTGTGTTCGTGTTTGTGTTTTTGTTTACATTTTTTCCCCAATCGACACACATGTCGTTACGGCACTTTGGATCGTTTGGGAGTGGTTTTGACGGGAGATTGCAGTATTTTCTGCACTTGAGATCCACAAAAACAACGGTATCGTCGTCGTCGTTATCCATGTAAGTAAGCAGATCGCTAGCACAATCTTCATAACACTCCCCCAAATTTTCGTTGGTGATTGTAATTGGATCAAGCTTGACGTAATTGTCATTGCCGTTTGTATTAACATTAACGTTCGTATTGTTGTTTTGTCCAAAAGCTACACCGCTTACAAAGATTAAACATAAAATCCATTTCATTTGATAAAACCTCTCTTTCGTTGGCTCGTCGCATCTACGCAACTATTGTTATTATCGTTCTGATTAACATTGTTATTATTAACGTTAATTATAACCTCCGTACAACCATCTTCCTCGTCTTCATCTTCTTCATCTGTTTCTGGTGAGCTCCACCAAGGATACTTGGCTTCGGCTTTGTTACTAACTCGATGAAAAACGATAGTTTCGTTCAAATCAGTAATCAGGATTCGGTCGCCGTCCAGATCGATGATGGCGCTTATTTCCACGAGTTCTCCATGCATGTCGCTATCCGCATACTGCATCGTTATAATATCGCCTGACCTACTCCACAAACCCGTAGAGACATATGGCTGTGTATGCGTTTGGCACTTCATGACCTCTTGAAAAAATTGATCTTTCAAAAAAATCAATTCACGATAACATTTGGATTCGTAGCTTTGCCAACGCCCCTCAAGCCCAATTTCTTTTTCGGCTGACGTTCGTTTCCCACACGAAGTTGATAAAAGTGTTAATAAAATAATTAATAATTTCTTCATAATACCTCCATAATAGTGTCATATTATTGCTAGTATCAAATATACGTCATACATGCAAGCTATAAAAAAGCCTAGTAGTTACACTAGGCTAAACAAGCAGATAGAGTGGATGCTCAACGCCCCTATTATGGAGTAACAGGAGGCGTTGTTTGTGCTGTTTTGACGTATTGCTGGATGCCAGCGATTGCCGCAGAAAGTTGGCTCAATTGAGCCGCAAGATTCATACCTTGAGAGCTCTTATCATAGCCGGTGTCCATTTTGACAGTTGCAGCGGCTTCCTCTGGATCAGGCTCAACCAAGGATTTTACAAGCCGTCCGAGTGCCGCGTCCATTGTGGAATTGAATCGATTTGTGGATTGAATTGCATTTTCGCGCAGCAAATTAGTCGCATGTCGAGAATCTTCAGCTAGGCTCATCGCAAAACGAGCGCCGAATTCACCATTCGCTTTGTAATTCGAATTTGCAACACTTTGAAGTACGCTTTCGTCAATAGTTGCCATTTTATTGCTCCTCTATAGAGTTATCTACCAGGCGTCAGACCATCCGACGACTGATTGCAGTTATTGAAATAGTCAGTCATCTCTTTAGCGAACGAAAAATACTCTCTCTGTTGCTGCAAAATTGCCTCGTTAGTTTGCATGTTGATTTCGAGTTGCGTTTCTCGATAACGTTTGACTAGCTCGAGCAATCGTTCATCGTCGTCATTTAATTTACTCATCATAAACCTCATTTTTTTATGTCATACCTCAGTATAAACATTTTTCTAGGCTTTTGAAAATACCAGATACATATTTCTACCAATTCTATACAAAGACTAAAAATGCAACAATAAAGTAATAACTTTGGAGGTTACTATGAAATTAACATCATGCCCAATTAGGGAAAAAAATTGTCACCAGGAAGCGTGTGCTTGGTTTATCTCAGAATATTGTTGTAGCTCCAGCCACAAAGAATATGGAATTTGCAGCATGAAATATAATGCTTTAAAAACTATGAAAGGATTCAAAAAGGACTTTTCCAGATAAAAAAAAAAGTCCTTGGAAGGACTGCCTTTAAAACGACTGAACATATGTTCAAAGCCCAGGTTAACAGTTTCTTGTTGACTTTTCCAGATGAAAATTATCATAATTATAAATTAGCAAATAAAAAATATGAGATTTATATGAGTGATAAAAAACCTAACGAATTATTAATAGAATTAATAGAAATTGATAAAATCACGCCGCATGAAGCAAACGAAAGATTGCACCCATCAGAGAACGTGGAAATCTTAAAAAAAGGCTTAGAAGACTTCGATCAACAGAAACCTATCGTCGTCGATGATAAATATAAAATCATAGCAGGACACGGCATTTGGTATGCAGCGAAGAAGTCAGGATATACTCATTGGTATGTCAGCAAATCTAAGTTAAAAGGGAATAAAAAGAGAGCATATAGGGTGTTCGATAACAGATCTGGAGAATTATCCAAATGGGACGATGAAAAGCTCTCAAAAACACTTTATGAGCTCCACAGCGATGGTTATGCGGTCGCAGATATAGGATTCGATGAAAATGATTATGATTGGGGAAACACAACACCAGAACAGAACGAAAAAGAAGATGACGTACCAGAGACAAACGAAAATGAATTCGGTGTTGAACGTGGTGATATATTTCAATTGGGTGAGCATAGATTAATGTGCGGTGACTCCACCTCGATCGAAGATGTTGATAAGCTCATGAATGGTGAGAAGGCGGATATGGTTTTTACAGACCCGCCTTATGCTGTGAATTTTACCAAAAAAAGCAAAGAAATTTTTGATTCAAAAGAATATTGTGAGATAAAAAACGACGATCTTAACGTCAAAGAGATATCTGAAAAAATATGGGGACCATGTTTTAAATTAATGTTTGATCATTCAAATGATCATTGTGTTTTTTATATGACCATGCCGCAAGGTGGCGACCAAATGATGATGATGATGATGATGGATAAAAATTGGAAAGTTAAACATGAATTAATATGGATAAAAGAATCTCCTGTTTTTTCAATGGGTAGGTTAGATTATGATTATCAACATGAGCCGATTATTTATGGATGGAAAAAAAAGCATCGTTTTTTTGGCAAGGGTAGATTTAATAAGTCAATTTGGGAAATTAAAAGAGATTCAAATAAAACTCACCCGACAATGAAGCCAATCGAATTAATTGAAAACGCTATTTTAAACTCATCTAAAACAAAAGAATTAATTATTGACTATTTCCTTGGCTCCGGCTCAACTCTAATCGCTTGCGAAAAGACAAACCGACGTTGTTTTGGGATGGAAATTGACCCACATTATTGTTCTGTTATTATTAAAAGATGGGAAGAATATTCTAATAAAAATCATATTAAACTATAACATCTCACAATTATTAAGGAATTATGGCAAATTATAAAGGAAATCATAGTCAGCTTAAAAAGTGGAAGAAAGGTCAAAGTGGAAATCCGTCAGGCAGGACCAAATTAACTGAAGATATTAAGCTCGCTAGACGAAAATACACTAAGGAAGTAATTCAAGGGCTTTTGGCTCAATGTCTCGATAAGCCTGTTGAAGAATTAGAAAAAATTCTAAAGGACAAAAACAACAAAGTCGTGGATCATTTGGTTGGTCGAATAGCGTTGTTAGGCATAGTTAAAGGGGATCCTCTTCGATTTAATTTTATTCTTGACCGAATGATTGGTAAAGTCACCGAAGAGAAAGAAATTAAACTTGTGAAGCCATTTGTCATCGAATCTCATGATGGAAAGAAAGAAGTGACTGTTGGGGTGGAGCAAATTGAAGAAATAGAGGAAAAAAAAGATGAGTAGAAACATAGGCGACCTTGAACGTGATAAGTTTTGGCAGCCGAACAGCAATACGAGCCAACTAGCTTTTGAGCAGCATACAAAGCATTACTTTTCGCTTGCTGAAGGCGTTAACAACGGTTTTAGCTATGTGAATAAATTTGGTCGCGTGTTGAATTATACAACGTCAATGGTTGATGTCAACGACCTGGCTACTCCTGCCGTTTACGCTTGGCTAACTAGTGCGGTGACGCTTGAGGCGATATCATCGAGTTCAAATGATGCCGCAGCTGGCACAGGAGCCAGAACCGTTGTAGTTCAGGGTTTAGACGCTAATTTTGAGCCTTGTGAGGCGACCATTACGATGAATGGCACATCAGCTAGCACGGCTACTACTCAAACGTTTATAAGAGTTCATCGGGCCTACGTTGCTACGTCAGGAACATACGCGACGACGACAGCAGGCTCACATATTGGCAATCTCACAATTAGAATATCGAGCGGAGGAGCTACACAAATCTACATGCCTGCTTCTCCAGCTCCTGTTGGACAATCAAATGTTGCCCGATACACAATACCAGCAGGAAAAACGGGATATTTGATTCACGTGACGTTTCAAGCGTCAGGAAACAAGGCATCCGATTTTTATCTGTGGCGCAGGTTTAACGCGGATACGGTTAGCGCTCCATATGGAGTGAAAAGACTAATCGAATATTTTTCTGGCGTTGTGGATCATTTAGGTCGTGATTGGGACGTGCCAGTCAAGCTGCCAGAAAAAACTGACATCTGGGCTTCAGCTTTAGGTGCTGGCGCAGGGACCAATGGGATTTGCACGTTCGATTTAATATTGGTTGATAATGAATGAGGTTAATTAATGTACATAATCGCTGATGTAGGCAGTAATTGGGAAAAAGAAGACGATCTTTTTGAATCGATTTATTATGCGAAAAAGGCTGGTGCTAATGCAGTTAAGTTTCAATTTTATGATCACGAGAAGCTTTATGGTTGTAAAGGAAATATGTCGGGTGTATTAACAAAACAGCAAATCGTACAACTTCATAACAAATCCAAACATTGTGATATCGATTTCATGGTAACTCCATTTCATGAAGACGATATCAGTTTTTTAAACGATTATGTGAAGACATGGAAGATAGCGAGTTCGGATAATACCTATACAAGGATGTTAAGGAGAATAGCAAACACAGAGAAACCTAGCATAATATCGACAGGGAGCGTTGGTATCAACGACTTGGGAGAGAGTATCTCAATTCTTCAATCGAAGACAAGAAATGTCTGCGTTATGTATTGTGTTGCTGCTTATCCGTCCGTCGAGCACGATCTTACCTATTTGGATTATTTGCGAGATCGTTTTGGTAAAAGCGTAGGCTTCTCTGATCATTCTTTAGACATCTATAACGCTCCATGGGTGGCAAAGCATGTTTTTAAATGCAGTGTCCTTGAAAAACATTTCAAATTAAGGGAAATGAAAACTCCCGATGCTGATCATTCGTTAACGTGGACTGATTTCAAACGCATGGTGGACCGTTTGAAAGTCGATAAATTCCGCGCTTGGACCGAAAATCATTCTGAAGGTGATATGAAACAAATGCATAATCGGCGTTTGGTTGCAACACAGATGATACATCCAGGCGATAAGTTTATATATGGCAATAATTATGGTTCTTATCGCGTAAAATCCCGTGATCCTTGCAGAATTGACGCAAAAGACTGGCAGCAGATTGAAGGTCATTCGTGCCGTTCAATCGTTCCTACAGGATCCTCGATTCAACTTCATCACGTTGAAGAAAAAAACGGAACTTTCTATTGAATTTCAAAGCCCACAGCGAAAAACAAAGCACAGTATTATTTTCTAAAAAACGTATCACTATCGCAGGGACAGGCATACAATGGGGAAAAACCATTGTTGGTGTGGTCAGGTTAAAGTTGAATATGCACAAATATCGAAGTCCCGACGATAATTTCTTGGTTTGCAGTCCTTCATATAAAATACTTGCCCAGTCAACACTTCCTCCATTTATGCAATTAAACGGCGATGTTGGTCGTCTCGACAAACAAAACTACTGCTTTCATATTCATGGAGGCGGAAAGGTTTGGTTTCGGACTGGTCAAAATCCTGATTCTGTGGTTGGTATTACTAACGTTCGCCACGTTCTTTGTGATGAAGCTGGGTTGTATTCTCGATATTTTTGGGACAATATTCAAGCTCGCGCTTCGATCAAAGAAGCTCCTATTACGATCGTTACGTCTCCTTATTCACTTAACTGGCTTTACACGGATTTTATTCGCAAATATCAGAAAAAAGACCCATATATTCGTGAGCTTTGCCAATTAATTCAAGCGACTAGTAACGAGAACCCATATTTTCCGGCTAATGAATACGAAGCTCGACGGCGAACGATGGATCCTCGGCGGTTTAACATGATCTACGGTGGCTCGTTCGAAAAAGCTGACGGTCTGGTTTATGACTGTTTCAAGCAAGACGTTCATGAATGTGAGCCTTTCAAACTTCCCGATGGAACGCGCTACTTTGGGGGTATAGATTGGGGTTACACAGATCCTTTCGTCATCTCAGTTAGAGCGATAACCCCGCGTGGCATGCACTATAAAGTTGGCGAGTTTTACAGAACACAATGTTCGCTAAAAGACATGCTTGACGCTGGTCGTCGATTCAAAAGCCTTTGGCCTATCGAAGTTTTTGAATGTGATCCCTCCAGGCCGGATTACATCTCAGAATTTTGCGCTGCAGGAATGCCTGCTGTCGCGGCTCAAAATGATATTAACATGGGTATAGATAGGCATTATGAGCTTATTAAATCAGATAATTATAGAATTTTTAAAAACACGTCACCGCACACTTTGGATGAATATGAGCAATATCATTATCCTGAACCGAAAGATTTGAAACCTGATCAGGATAACAAGGATCGATTGCCAGTTGATCAAAACAATCATTGTATTGCTGAAGGGACATCAATAAGGACATTATCCGGAATTAAAAAGATTGAAGATGTGACTTTAGCAGATAAGGTTTTGACTAGAGAAGGATTTAAAAAAGTTCTTTTTTCTGGTTTAACTGCTGAAAATAAAGATACCTTGGTTTTTCATGCCAACGATAAAAATTCTTTAGAATGCACTAAAGACCATCTAGTCTTTTGCAATAATAGTTTTATGCGTGCCGATGGTGTAAGGTATGGTGATGTACTATATGTAATAGAGGAATCATCATGCACATTGATACAACTATTTGGAATGGCAAGGCTTTTAGACGTTATACACAAAGCAAAAATCAAAATGATCGAAATTATTTTAAACGTGGAAACAAATACTTGCATAGGGAGATTTGGAAATTTCATAAAGGAGATATTCCAAAAGGTTTTCACGTTCATCATATCAACAGTGATTTTTCTGATAATAGAATTGAAAATTTGCAGCTTTTATCGCCAAAAGAACATTCAGTTATTCACGAAAAGAAAAAAACAAAAGCACAAAGAAGAGCTAGAAAAGATCATATGGACAAAATTAGAGATCTTACGAAGGTTTGGCATAAATCAAAAGAAGGAAGAGAATGGCACCGTCAGCATGCTATCGAAGTTAACAAAAATAGGATTTTTAAGGAAAAAAAATGCAAATACTGTGAAAAAAAATTCATTACATCGAATATTACGAACGTTGATAAATTTTGTTCCAACAAATGTAAATCTGCATGGAGAAGGGCTTCTGGTATTGATGACGAGAGCAGGGAATGTTGCATATGTTTTAAATATTTTAAAACCAACAAGTATTCTAAAATTAGAACCTGTTCTAATGGCTGTAGAAAATATCTCATTAAAAAAAGCAAGAAGAGTTTATGATTTGAAAATAGATGAAAAACCTGAATTTTATGCCAACAACATATTAGTTCATAATTGCATGGACACCGAGCGCTATATTTCCATTCGACATTTTAATGTTGGCAAAGAAATAAAACGTGCTATTATTAATAATAATCAGATACAAGCCAATACGGCATACGAGCCCATTGATCGTGACACCAAAAAGCTTCTTAAAAAGAAACCATCGTGGCTAGAGGAGTACGAGTGAACTATCCTTACGAATGTAAATGTGGTCATAAAATCGATATCAGTAAATCTTTACGTGATATTGACAAGTCTGAATACTGTATCCATTGTGGAGAACAGATGGATCGTAAAATAGGCCGTTCTAATTTTTACGGTCAAGGAGTTGAAGACGCTGCATTCGATCCTGTTTTTGGTTGCGTCATAAAAAATTCCAAACACCGAAGAGCTCTAGCGAAGGCCAACGGTTGGGAAGAAGTTGGTAACACCGATATGAATAAGTGGCATGATGAAAAGCAGGCTGAAAAGCAGAAAGAAACAGAGCGTTATTACGATGACGTGACTACTGATAGAATTGTAAGGGGCAAATATGACTCTTGAAACGTTGAACAGCTATACAGATATAGACCAAGAAGTTTCGAATAACCCAGATATTTCTGATGAGGAGCGTCAAGAGGTTAAAAAGCTTCTTAATATGTTTACACAATATAAAAAAGAACGCGGTCGTTATGACAAGAATTGGATGACCTATTACAAAATGTTTCGCGGTGTTCAATGGCCAACTAAACGACCGTTTTGGAGAAATTCAGAAATCATCAATTTTATTTGGCAGACAATACAGAGCCAAATACCATTACAAACCGATGTTCGGCCTAAATTTGAATTTTTGCCAAGAGAGCCATCTGATCGTGAATTTGCTGATGTTCTTGAGAGTGTGAGTGAAGCCGATTGGGAGAAAAACGGATGGTTGAATGTTCTTTTGGAAGTGCTTTATGATGGGTGGATCTACGGGACTTCATTTGGATCCATGAATTATGACCCGACTATGAATTATGGGGTAGGATCAGCTTCGTTCAAGTCGGAAGACGTTTTTTATATTTATCCTGATCTAAATGCAAACGATATTAACGACAGTGAATCAGAAGGGCTTATTTATGCAAAGCCTATTTGCACGCAGCGTTTGAAACGCAGGTTTCCAGATAAAGCCGATCAGATAAAGGCTGATGTTGAAGATTTCATCAGACGCGAACGGACGGATTTAAAAGATTTCGAATACACTCATTTCAATAGCGATCGTCAGCTACCCGAAGGGGTTTATGGGCATATGTGGGACGATTCCAACACAAAAAAGACGTTTGTTTTGGAATTTTTCCTTAAGCCAAAAGACACGATCGAAGAAAAATATGAAGATGAAGGTGAAGGTGGCGAGGTCACGACGAAATATAGAATTAAACGCAAATATCCTAACGGCCGTCATGTTGTCATAGCGAATGGAATGATACTGCAAGACGATGATTTGCCTTACGAGGATAATAAAATTCCGTTCTGCAAATTTAACAATTATATCTTGCCAAGAGAGTTTTATGGTGTGAGCGAAGTCGAACAGCTAAAATCGCCACAGCAGGTTTTCAATAAGATGTTAAATTTCACACTTGACGCATGGGCGTTGACTGGCAACCCGATTTGGGTTGCTGATAGCAACACGGGTATTGATCTCGATAGTGGTTTTACCAACGTGCCTGGATCTGTCATGGTTAAAAACCCAGGAACGGAGTTAAAGCAGGTTCAAGGCGTAGGCATGAATCCTGCTATTATGCAAGTAATCGACCGTTTAGAAAGCTGGTTCAACAAGATTGCTGGTATCAGCGATCTACAGTCGGGAGAAGCCCCAGGCGGCGTTACTGCGGCGTCAGCCATTGAACAGCTGATACAAATCCAACGTACTCGTGTAAGGCAAAAACAACGCAACATGGACATGTTCTTGGTTAAACTAGGCCAGCTTTATATGAATCGAGTGTTTGAATTCTATTCGGTTCCTCAAATATTTCGAATTACGAACCAGGACGGTTCGACTACATATCGCAAATTTCGCATCGATCAACAGGCAGACGAGCAAAATAAAATGGTTCGAGTAGCGGTTTTTCAAGATACTGAAGAGGATGACGAAAAGAATCAAACAGTTAAACCAGAAAAACGATTGATTCTGAAAGGCGATTTCGACATAAAAATCAAATCTGGTTCTTCTTTACCGTTTGAAATTGCCGACATCGAGCGCAAATCTCTCGCTCTTTTTGATCGCGGCATCATCGATGAAGAAGAAGTATTAAATAGGTTAGACGTTCCTAACAAGGAAAAGATATTACAGCGATTAGCTGAAAGGCAACAAGCTGCGGCTCAAGCGGCTCAACAACAAGGAGCATAATATGCCAGACGGAATGCAACAAGGTCAACCACAGCAGGGCGATAGTGGTCAATCATTGCCAACCGACATCATGATGGGATTGCAGACGATGGGACAGGCTTTACAAGAAGCCGGAGCTCCACAAGAGATTTTGCAACAATTGATGCAAGTCATAGAGCTTTATGATGGTGTTTTACAGGCATTGAGTGGCGGCGGCGGTTCTCCTAACCAACCACGACCTGAACAAGTAAATACCCAAGGTGCGGTAGCATCACCAGCAGGACCAATGTAAGAGGTTAATACATGGATAATTTTTATTTAGAGAATTTTGATTTGCAAGATGGAGATTTGGCAAGTGGTGACACTTCTACCGAAACTCCTCAAGAAAATACTCAGCCAACGGAAGCTCCGGCTCAGACTTTTAAATACACCGCTTCAGGAAAAGAGATTGAAGAGGATATTAACACCATTCTCAAGCGTGCATCCCAGGGCTATCATTACGCCCAGAATATGCAACAATTCAATCAACAGAAGCAGGCATTTGAAACTGATAGGCAGCGAAAGGAAGCTGAAATACGGGAACTTGAAGGCAAGTGGTCTCAATATGATCAGTATGCCAGGGAAAACCCTGATTGGGCTGAATATGTTAGATCACAATGGGAGCAACGACAGCTTGGTTTAAACGGGCAACAGTCAACGCAAACCGACTCAAACTTATCTCCTCAGCTTGCCAACGAGATTTCAGAACTTCGTCAATTTAGGGATGAATTTAAAGGATTTATGGCTGATCAGAAACGGGAGCGAGAAGATTTGGAGTTGAACGGCCAAATTGATCAAACCCGTAAAGAGTATTCTGACATCGATTTTAGTCATTCTGACCCTGATTCTGGCAAATCTCTTGAGTTTAAGGTCTTAGAACACATGCAAGCCCATGGCCTCAATAACTTCAGGGCGGCTTTTAGAGATTTCTACCATGATCAGCTTTTGGCTAGAGCAGTTACTAAAGCGAAAGAAGATACTGCAACAAGTTTGCAAGAACGTCAGCAGAAGGGGTTTATTGCAGAAAGTGACACTCCATTTACTGGGCTCAAACAAGCTACTGGTATTAAGAATAAATCCTATTTCGACCTTATAGACGAAGGTATTCAAGAATTTGGGGTGAATTAATAAAAAAGGAGTTAAAAAATGGCTGTTTCTATAGACCAATTGACAGCGATTACGCATAAGAAAATTATGCCTAAGATGTTCGATAACATTTTTGATTCAAATCCACTTCTGAAGCGTTTTCTTAAGGGTGGTCAATATGTATCTCAGGATGGCGGGCGAGCTATCGATGTTCCTTTAAACTATGCCACAACAACTAGTTCTGGCTGGTTTCAAGGAAGCGAAACGCTCCAAACAACCGATAACGAAAACATTACAGCGGCTTCTTATGACTGGAAATCTTTGTACGCGAATATTTCCATAACCAATGAAGACGAACTTAAAAACAGTGGTCCTAGTGGTGTTTTAAAGCTTCTTGCTTCTAAAGCAATGATAGCTGAAAAAACGATGAAGGATTCACTTGGTACGGGGTTATTTTCAGACGGCACCGACACGAAAAGTATTGTCGGTTTACGTGACGTTGTCGCTGCTACCCAAACAGTTGGTGGCATTTCACAAACGACAAATAGCTGGTGGCAAGGACAAGTTGATTCAACAACTACGACTCTTACATTGAGTGCTCTTCAAACTCAATTTGAGAATGCAAGCGTTGATTCTGAAAAACCAACAGTAGTTGTCGGGACAAGGGCGAATTATAACCGATACTATAATTTGCTTCAGCCACAACAAAGATTCACAGATTCAGAAACTGCAAAAGGCGGTTTTCAGAATTTGATGTTCAACGGCGTCGTGTTTTTGTCCGACTCACATGTTCCGACAAACCACGTTTTTATGCTGAATGAGAAGCACTTGTACTTGTGGTATCATCCAAAACGCAACTTTTATGCGACTCCTTTTCAAGCTCCGATCAATCAGGAAGTTAAAGTCAGCCGCATACTTTGGATGGGTAGCTTTGGATCTTCTAACAACCGTTACCACGCTGCTTTCACAGCGTTGGCAGCATAAGGAGGTGAATTATGGCTTTTTATAGTGCTGACCCCGTATTATTCTACGGTCCCAGTCATGTAACTGCTACGTTAGGATCAAAACATCCTGAAGTTGGTACGCGAGCTCATGTTGCTGGTCGTGACTATGTTTGGGCTTATAATGACTGTAACTCAGACATTAACCCAGGATTTGGTTGCGTGTTGCAATCAGCAGCGACTGGTATGAGTGTTTCCGTATCTGCGGTTACATCTGCTGACATCGTTGTGGGTGTTTGCTATCACTCTACTCTTACAACTGGCACTTATGGTTGGTTGTTAACAAGAGGTATTGGCAAAGCTGAAATGAACGCGACTTCAGGAACAGTTGCTGCGAAAGATCTTTTAGAGATCGGTGCAAATGGTGATTGGCAAAAGGTTTCCAACACCACAGCAAACTTTGCTCCTGCCGCTGGTTGTGCTCTTGAGGCGATCGTTTCAAGTGCTTCTGGCGCTGCGTATTTTTCGGTGTATTAATTAGGTTAAAGGGAGAATCTTATGGATATTAGGAATATTATTGTGGAGTTGCAGCCTTACATTATGACGCCGCCTCTTAGCACGGGTTCCGCGCATAAACAGGCTTGTTCTAATGATGAGGTCACCATTAACCAATGGTACGATACATGGATTTCTAATATCAAAGCCAACAAAGAAAAATACGGTTCTTTTGCCGATAATTCCGTAGGGAAACTTTACGAAACTATGGCAATGAGACCTTGCATCGTTGCAGGTAGTGGACCATCATTAAAAAGAAATCTTCATCTGTTAAGGGAGCGCCCTAGTGGCATGGGACTAGTTTCATGTCTTCATAACTTTCATGCTATGGAAGACGCCGAAGCTAGTCCTGATTTTTATGTTTCGCTAGACGCGGGACCTGTTACGGTTGAAGAAGTCTATGAAGGTGGATCGAAAACTCCTGATGAATATTGGGAGATGACAAAAGATCGAAAACTTGTTTGCTATATCGGAACATCGCCGCTTTTGCTTGAGAAATGGCAAGGTGAGGTTTATTTCTTCAACGCGCCTGTTCCTCACGCAGGTTTCCGCGAAGCCGTTGACGAGATAGAGCCGTTTCACTTGTGGGTAGAAAGCGGTGGAAACGTTCTCGGTGCAAGCGTGATGATCACAAAAGGATTCATTGGTTCACAAGTCATCGTTTTTGTTGGCGCAGATTTTTCCTTTTCTAATGAAGAAAAAGTTCAATTTCATCCTTGGGATTCGAAATATGACAAAGAAATAGGTCAATGTATTCGGGTTCCTGATATTTATGGAAATTCTCGCAAGACATGGGCTTCATATCAAAATTTCAAACTTTGGTTTGATGTCGTAGCACAACGAATTCCAGGGATTTATATTAATGCAACGGAAGGTGGAACCCTTGGGGCTTATCCACAGGGGAATATTATGCATATTCTCCAAAAGACGCTAAAAGAAGTTTATGATATGTTTACAGTTCATAGACACAAAGAAATGCAGGTAAAAAAACCTGAAGAAGAAAATAACACGGTATTCATTTAGGGGTTAAAAAATGGCTTTTACAACTTCTTTTCTAACAAAAACTACATTTGGCAATCAAAGAGTTCATTTTATTCGTGTGACCGCTGACGCGGCGACTGGCGTTGTTGACACGGGTTTTGATGTCGTTGAAATGTTTTCTGTCGGCAATCAAAGTTCTACAGCAGCAACCGAAAAATATGCAATGAACGAACTTTGTGCTGGAACAGCTTCAGTTGGAAATATTGGCATAACTGGTTGTACTAGTGGTGACGAGTATATGCTGACTGTTTACGGGAGATAATAATGGTAGGACCAGTATTAGCATTCACCGCGACAATAGCAAGTGCTGCGACAAGCTCAAGTGCTATCGATCTCGGTGGTGCCTACAAAAAAGTCATGGTTGGAATTCCGACGATGACAAGCGCGACCGATATATTTTTTCGGGTTTCTGACTCGATTGATGGAACGTTTAGGCGGATTTATCATTCCCCAAAGGTTGATTCGACAACGCCCACAGCGGTTCAATACGCTTCAACTGTGACGAATTGCTATGTTCCTCTGGATATCGCGGCACGTTTTTTTCAAATTGCTTATACTTCAGCTACGACTGAAGCAAGCCAAACGTTTAAAGTTTTATGTTCTTCATAAGGGGTATTTATGTTAGTTAAGGTTCATAATAGAAACGTATATCCATTTGAACAAGTTTTCAAAGGTCAAAAGGTTTTTATAAAACCTAATGATTATATAGAAATGGACTATATGGAAGCTGTTGAATTTAAGTCGTTATATTATCCAATTAAAAAAGATAAAGGCGGCTTGCAGGATCCTAAAACTTACAAATGGATTGAAATAGACGAGGCAGACACCAAGAAATTTTTTAAGTCATTGGGCAATCAAACCGATGAAAGAAAAGAAAAATTCGTTTGTCATGTTTGTTCCAAGGATTTTTTGACGAAAAATGGTCTTATGGCTCATATCAAAAAAAACCATTTATCTGATATGATGGATGAAGACGCTCGCGACGAGCTCATAGACAACGAAGAGGTTTAAGGTGAAATTAAAAGGCAGATGGTATGTAACTCTTTATGGCCCAGACAATGAAGTTAAGGACTATCGGGAGGGTAACAATGTAGTAACAACAAACGGAACGTCTTTTGTAGCGGCTTTCTTGAATTCTGCGGCTGCGGCGGCGGCAACCTTTACAATGAATTATATTGGTATCGGGACAAATGATACAGCTGAGAATTCGGCAGATACTGCACTTGGAACCGAGCTTGATCGTGCTCAAGCTACAATTTCAAACGTCACTGGTTCGATTTATCGCCTCACAGCTACTTTTGCTTGTGGAACGACATCGGCAGGCGCCATTGCAGAGTATGGGGTATTTGACTCCACAACTGGCGGAACTATGCTGAGTCGTGACACAGAATCTGTAATAAACAAGGGAGTCAACGATGACCTTGTTTGTGTTACTGAGATCACAATCAGTTAGTTCCCCATTTAGGGGATATTGTGGCTAATTACTCAATTACAGTTTCAAATACGTTCAATATTTTTGGTGGCACACCAACCAATCGATGGGGTAGTGCTGTCTCAGGGCGAACACTTGTTTGGCAAAGTGTTGGCGCTTCAACATTTGAGAATCTTTGGGGTACTCAAGAGGATTTCGAGCTTCTGATAACCAAAGGTATTTCAAATAGTCTCAATTTTGCTACAGATCCACAAAAAAGTGTCACAAAACAAGTCATCGATTCTATTGGATTGAGCTCTACGGTCGGCAAAAAGGTAACCCGTCAAATCGACGAGTCATTGAGTGTTGCCAATACCATGTCAACATTAACCAAGCAAAATAATGACTGGAACTATATTTTCCCAGGTGAAACAGATAACGCAATTGATCAGGCTGAAGTAACTTGGTCTGTAGTTTCTGGATCTTCTTCGACCTGGGCAACTGCGGCGGCAGCTGCAACAACTTGGACGGAGGCTTAACATGGCTTTGACGGTTTCCAACATAATGGAACGAGCGCGAGAGCGTTACAACGCGACTGGAGATGAGTTTTTTACTGATCAAATGCTTAGAGCTCTCATATTTTCGGCTCAGGAAGAACTCTCAAAAGAGGGTTGGGTTATAGAAACGACTTATACGACGACATCGACGAGCGGCACGAGAGAACTTTCATATCCATCCAACACTCTTGCCATAAAAGAGATTCGCTATGATTATGAAAAAATTAGAAAAGTTCCTCTTAGAAACGATCCAAAAACTTCCTCTACGAATCCAGAAGGCGAACCCCGTGAATATGCTATATGGAATGATATTATCATCCTATACCCAACGCCTGATACAACAGGCGATACGATCCAAATCCGCGTCTACTCGTACCCGTCTGATATCACGTCTAATGTATCTCCGCTTGAAGTACCCCAAGAATACCGAGACGATCTGATTAACTATTGCATTGCTCATATGGCGTTAAAGGATCAAAATGTTCCTATCTATCGAGAATATATTAGCGAATGGAAAATGGCCGTTGAGAAAGCGAAAGAACAACGTCAAAGGCGTCTCAGATCAGATAGGCCAGCCAAAGTAAGAGACGAATATTTTGGCAGTGACTTTCCAATTTCAGAACAGGAGATTATTTACGGTGGCTTCAGGTTTTAATGTAATTTTTCCTGATAGAGGTCGGATTTCTCTTGACGGAGGTTTAAATACAAAAGTTGATAGACAATGGCTTTTGGACAATGAAAGTCCCGATTGTCTAAATGTCATTTTTGGAAATGCTTCAGTTGAAACGAGGGGCGGAACTGAGCTTTTAAATACGGCTTCTGTGGGTTCTTTTTCGTGCGATGGTTTTTATGTCAGGCACGATAATTCTGGCGCAGAAACGATGGTAGCATGGTGGGATGGTACTCTATTCGATCTTCAGGGGACTTCATTTATAACAATTTCTTCAGCGCAAAGTGTATTCACAGCTGGTGCGCGAGTGCATTCTGCTGAATACGAAAATTATAGATTTTTCTCTAATGGGGAAGATACCCCATATAAATACAACGGTGATGAATTCACTAGGATGAGCGTTCCGGCTCCTACCGAAACTATGACCGTTTCTAATGCAGCGACAGGGAACGTATTAAACGGTGATTATCAATATAAGGTGACATATGTTAACTCAAATCTCGTTGAATCCGACGTTTCACCTGCTACTGCTACTTTTACATTTGCTAGTCAAAACGGTTATCTTGCTTCCATTCCTGTTGCTCCTGCTAGTTTTGGGATTAATAGTCGGCGTCTTTACCGTACCGATGCTGGTGGCGAGACATTTAAAAGAATCGCGACGATAAACGATAATACAACGACCACCTACGAAGACGGAGTTGCTTCATCAGCAGCGGGAACTGAAGCGCCAACTGATCAAGGCGTAATTGCTTCGACAGCCAAAGCCTTGTTGTACCACCAAGGCCGGATATTTTACATCGACACGGGCGATTGGCTCGTGAAATACAGCGAGGTGGGTAACCCTTATGTATTTAAAGCAACTAGTTTTATTCGCGTTGGTGATACTACTGGGGATCTCCCATGTACTTTGGGGATACATGACAATTCCATTATTATCGGATGCAAGAGACATATTTGGTGCATTTACATGCCTGACACTGATCCTAGTAATTGGGTTCAGTTACGATTAAAGACATCCTTTGGTTCAAAATCTCCATTTTCCGTTTTCAACTACAATAATAAGCTGATGCTCGGAGTAATGGAAAATGATAAATTCGTTGGATTTGCAGCTATCACCGGTCAAACGATTGAACCAACTGCAACGTTGATGACAATTTCTGCTACGGGATCTGATTTAAAGTCGAATGTTATTGAGCCGGATATGTTCAATATAGTTGAAAATCGGGTTGAAACGATTTCGTCCATCGTGTTTAAAAACAAAGCATATATTTCTGTAACATATACATCGGGCTCGACAAATAATCGCATTTATGTTTTTGATTTTGGCGATGAAAACCTAGGAAAAAAACAGAAATTTTCATGGGTTCCATGGACGGGAATGAATGCTGCTCAATTTGTGGTGTATGGAGGATCTCTATATTACGCGGATGATGCGGCTACTGGGCGGGTATTTTCCATGAATAGCTCGACCTATAGCGATAATGGAGTTGCTATAAACAGCTATTATTGGACAAAAGAATTCGGTGGCAAGCCTGGGCATGAAAACTATACGAAAGACTTTCGATGGCTTCATGTTTTATTTGAGCTCGTCGGTGATTATTATATGGATTTTACTCGTCGCATCGATTCTAAGGGTGGCGTTGGCGATACGAGGCAGATTGATTGCGATCCTGGTGGTTCTCTTTGGGGGACCATGATATGGGGACAAGATGACTGGAGTCCTGGCGGTGAACAGGCGGAGCTTAAAATACCTCTTGGTGGTCTTTCACCAGCGAAACGATTGCAGCTTAAGTTTTCAAATCAAAATACAATAAATCAGCGTTTTAAAGTTATAGGACTGAATTTGGATTACAACATCAGGGGGCGTAGATAATGGCAACTGTCAATGATGCGATCACTAGACGATATCAGACGTTAGGGAAGCGATTAGAACAAAAGGAACGGGCAAGAACCCAAGAAGAACAAGAAGCCCTACAGCGAAGGTTTGCGGCTATTGGTGGGCTTGGTTCTGGAGCATCGATAAAAACCCAACAACTTGCACAACAGGCGGCTAGTAAACGAGTTGCGGAAGGTCAAGAAGCTCTTTCATTAGCAGAAAGCCAAGAACGCCAACGACAGCAGGAAATACAAGAGCAACGAGCATATCAAACTAGCGAACGTGAAGCTTCCCAAACGCATCTATCGGGTGAATCGGCCCTAAATAGAGCTCTTCAAGAAAGAGGATTAACTCTTCAAGAGGGTGTTGCAATGGGCCTTATAAATGGCAAAAAAACACTATCAGCAAAAACAGCAGAAGAACAAAAAGCTCTAGCAGTCGCAGGTTTAACTGGAAAATATGGGGGAGAAGAGACATTGGCGGCAAGAGAAGCCAGATTAGGGCGAGAAACGCAAGCAGAACAATGGGGCAAAACTTTCGAGGAATCGAAACGTCAATCCGAAGTCAGAGAATTTCTAGCAGCAAAGTCACTGGCTTTTCAGAAATTATTTGAGGAAAATAAAGTTAAATATCAAGATGCTGTATTAGCTTGGAATAAATTCACATGGGACAAGCAATTCACGTTAGATAAAATGGTGACGCTTGATAATTTGAGGCGAGCCAATGAAGCTGCTGAGAACGCTGATCAAGGTTTTTTTGAAGGTATTGTCGAGGACGTTGTTGGCAAAAGCACATGGGAAAAAATTAGCGGAGATTCAGACGCAGGAAAATTAGCGGCTAGCGCTGTATTATTTCCAACGTTTGCTCCGACAACTCTTGGTTATTCTAAGGCTGCTAGTAGTCCAAAAATTTTAAGTGATATTTCGAAGACTGCATTTGGTGGATTAAGATTTTAGGAGTAAATATGACAACATCGGTATTGATACCAGAAAAAAAAGATTCATTAGGACAGCTTTCAAAGTTAGCTAAAATTGGCGCTGCGGTAGCTTCATTTATACCTGGTGGTCAGCCTGTAGCTGCTGGATTAGCTGCTGCTAGTACTTTGGGAAGTATGGCAAGTCAACAACAGGCTACCAAGCAACCTATGGCGGTTCCTCTTAGTCCTCAAAGATCTCCTGATGTTGATTCGTCTGTGAGTTCAAGAATGCAAGATAAAAATCCCATGGCCGATTTAGAGTTAGCATTGGCAGAGTTGAACAATTTGGAGTTACCTGAACCCCAGAAAAATATTTATCGTCGTCCTATATTGCAAGCGATCCAAAAAGGAGGATTTGTGTAATGCCCGTAGCAGTTCAACAGTTTACTAAACAAGGCAGAGACCCGTTAGAAACGATAGCTAGAGGACTTCAAATAGCGCAAGGCATCTATGGCATTAGAACCGCGATGGAACAGAATGATTTAAGGAAAATGCAAATTGAACAAGCGAAAGCTATTGAAGCGAGAGAAACGATTGAATCAGAAGCAGAGACTAAAAGACGTGAAAGAGAAATGCAGTTAAAAGAACAAGAGTTTCAGTTTGAAAAGAAAAAATATGAAGATCAACCGAAACCACCAGCAACAACAGTAACCCCATCTGGGGCTTTATTATCTAAAGCGCAAAGCAAAGCCGATCAAGAGTTTGCAAAAGAATTTTCACGTTATGTTGCAAAAGGTGATGAGGCAAAAAACTTTAATGTTATCAAAAAACTTGATTTGTTGATCGATGATGCGGAACGCGATTTGGATCGTGGCTTAGATGAGCAATTAATGGGTTTGATGCCAGATAAAGTTAGAGATATTATTGATGCGGAAGATAAGGCTATTGAAGATAGGATCAAATCAGAAGCTCAGAAGAGTTTAAAACAAGTTTTAGGTGCTCAATTTACTGAAAAAGAAGGTCGAATGTTGCTCGATAGGGCTTACAATCCATCACAGCCTAAAGAAGAAAATATCAGACGAATGAGGGAACTAGTCGAATCATTGCGCACGGAAGCGTTGGCAAAAAAAGCAGCATTTGACTTTTTTGCGAAACAAGGAACTATTCAAGGATTTCAAGGTTCATTGCCGTCAATGTTTGCAAGGGAGCAACAAAAACAAACTCAACAGATGCAACGAGGCGGGATAGTTCCACAAGTTCAAATGCCGTTGCCGCAGCAACCACAACAGCCTGTTCCCATTACAGCACCACCAAGACAACCTACTCAAGATTATATTTTGGGAATTTTCGGAGGAAGGAAAAAACCGGCAACTCAGATGAATGATGTTGAATTTTTGCAAAATTACTTGGGGGATTGACATGTCTGTTTCAAATGATGATGTCAGAGTTTTGGATATTATTGCAAAAGGCGAATTGCCTTCAGAACAGCTTGAAAGTGCTATGTTTAAGCTTGGCGCTGATGAAGATGACATTCGAGCGTGGAAATTATCAAAATCCCCTAATTTGTCTGCGGACCAAAGAGAATCCGTCCAAATCAAGGTCATCGATAAGATCAGAACGCAAAAACAAGATAAATTATCTGACGAATGGGCGGCAACTGTAAAGGGCGGATTGCAAGGCGTTACTTTTGGATTTGCCGATGAAATTGAATCTGGTTTTAGGGCAGGACTTGAAACTATTAAAACCGGCGCCGATTTTCAAAAAATTTATGATAAAAAGGTAAAGCGAGAACGCGCTGAATTGAAGCGCCTTGAGGAAAAACACCCATTACAATTTATTGGTGCCGAGCTTGGAGCTTCTCTTGTTCTTCCCGTTCCTGGTGCAAGAGTTAGGGGTGCTAAAGTGGCAGGAAAGATGCTCCAAAAATTTGGTTATCTTGCTTTGGAATCGGCAGTACAATCCGCAGGTAAGTCTGAAGCCGATATTATGTCAAAACAATTCATCGAGGATGTAGCAAAAGGAACAACGCTTGGTACTGTTATCGGTGGGTTAGGCGGCAAGGCAGTTTCAAAAACTGGGGCTTTTTTGAAAAAAGGGATATCTCCAGCAAAAAGAGCGGCTAATGTAGTGAGTAGCGTTCTTTTTGATTTGCCACCTGCATATACAGAAAAATTGATCGATCCAAAAACAGCCAACAAGATTCTCAATCCAAAATCGACTGATGACATCATTGATTCAGTTGTTGAACTGACGAAAGATATGGGATCTCATGCGAAAGCCCTTTCAATGAAAGCTCAGAAAAAATTGAGTGATGAATACAATATTGACGTAACTGAAGTTATAGAAAATATAGGAAATCTCGAAAGTGTAAAAAAGGTCCAGAGATCAACATTAAACGAAGCGATGAAAACAAAAAAGGATGGTGCTAAAGTTATTGAGGATCTCGCTGCACGTTCAAATCAAGACGGATTAATATCTGAAAAGGAATTAAAGCGATTCGTTCAAGATATTGATCTTGAAATCCCATGGAATAAACTCGAATGGAAAACGAAAGATAAGGTTTTTGCTGATATTCGCGCTTTTATCGATCACAATCTTTTAAAAGCAAATAAAGAATATGCAAAAGAAATGATTCCAGTAGCGAAAATAATGTCAAATCTGAAAGACGTATCAAAATCGTTTTCTCTTAAACGAGAAGGTTATAAACTTGTGCCTACGGATGCGACGACAACGAAAGTTAATAATTTTTTCAATGTTGCTGGGATACCAAAAAAACCGGTGACAATTAGCAAACTCAAAGAACTTCAGGAACTTAGGCCGGGCGACGGGAAACCAAATATCCTAGAGGATATAGAATTTTCAGCAATAGCAAGACGAACTGAGGGTGGTCTGCCAGCTGGTAGCAAACATATTTTGCAAGGTTTGACTGCAGGCACATTATTTGGATCACCTGTTTTTGGTGCTATTGCAGGCGCTGTTAAGGACCGATACGGTAGAAAAGTAGGTAAAAATTTACTCCCAGCTTTATCTGGTGCGATTAATGTTACAGATGAGACTTTGCAAAAAGCTTTTCAACAGCTGAATCCAGAAATTTTAGAGCGTTTTGCTAGAACAACAGGTCGTTTCACTGGTGTTTCTCAAGGAATTGACGCATCTCAGAAACCACCATCATCTTTATTTTATAAGCAACAAACAAGTTTAATACCTCAACGATAGGAGAATAATAATGGCAAGCCCAAGCGTAACATATACGTTTACCAACGCTACAACCGCGGACGCTGCTCAGGTGAATCAAAATTTCACGGATATTTTAAATTCATTATCAGATTCGACAAAATCACTGACGATCGATGCTTTAACGTGTGCGGGAAACGTTGCTTTCAACGCAAATACAAGCATAGGCAATGCTACCGCTGACGATTTGACAGTTACCGCACGTTTGGCGAGTGATTTGATACCTAAGACAGATAGCACTTACGATTTAGGAAATACATCACTTCGTTATGCCGAGGCATGGATTGATGCAATTACAGGAAGCACGTTAACGATGGCCGGTGATTGTACTTTCGAAGGCGCTGTAACGATAAACGATAGTGGCGCGGATAAAGATTTTAGAGTTGAAGCGAGCGGTGTTGCAAATGCGTTGTTTGTGCAGGGTAGTGACGGCAACGTGGGGCTTGGGACGGGTAGTCCTACTGATTCTGGGGGATTCTCAAGGGCTTTAGACATCCAAGGATCTGGGGGTGCTTCTGCATATTTCCGTGATTCCGATGCTACATCATTATACTTAAACACAGGATTTGCAGGAACTAAGGCATATTTATGGGCAAATGGTGCCAGTACAGAGTTATCTTTGGGTACGGTAGGTACTGAACGAGTTCTGATAGATGCATCAGGAAATATGGGAATTGGTAAATTTTCAAGTCTTGGAGCAAGAATACATTTAGAAAATGCTTCAGCGACATCTATTGCTCATGCGATTTTTAATAATTCATCAGCGTTGAATGGCAGTGCTAGTGCATATATCACCTTGCGCCAAGGTGGTTCTGATATATCACTGCTTCATGCGGCTAGAAATTCAGCTGCTTCGGCTTTTATGGGTATCTTAGAAATGGATGATCATGGAGGAACTACTAGGACTCTATTTTGGGACAACAGCGGCACTGTTAAAATCGGGAATAGTGTTGCTCAAGCTGCCGCAAATACTGGCACTGTAGTAGGCACGCAAACATCTGATGAGAGAACTAAGATAAACATATCTCCTATTTCTTACGGGATCGATACTATCAATGCTTTACGTCCTATTGAATATGATCAAAACAATCAGCATAAATTGGGTTTTGGAGCACAAACGACACTGCCGATATTGCCAGAAGCAGTTTATGATACTGGCATTGATGAGTTTAATGATACAAATAATACAAAATTGGCTATGGAATATGTGCAAATCATACCTGTCTTAGTCAAAGCGCTTCAAGAACTAAACGCCAAAGTAGAGGCTATTAAAAATGCTTAAAATTCTGGCGTTATCTTTTGCGTTGATTTGTTGCGGTTCGCATAAACCGCACAAATCTTCCAGTTCTATTGAAATTTTGCAGCAACGTAAGGATTATTACGTTAGTGAGATTGATAAACATGCTATTTATCATCATCGTTGCGACAAACTAACATTCCGCGGCCTATTATCAGCATTTGGACCCAGGCAAGCTGTGGAGGAGCATGAAATCGAGCCTGGCAAGTTTCGCAGGGATGTGATTCCTTGCTTTCCTCATGACTCGCGTTCCTCGATTTCTCTGGACGGCTATTTGGGCGTCATGCATCATGCGATTACTTACGAAGATTGGGGTATGGTTCAACGTATTGACGACTACGCGCGACGACATCGTTATATTATGGGTGAAGGACCAATTGAATATACAAATATATTAGTCCTAGCGCCAATTTTGAGCCATTTAGCAGGCAACCATGCATTGGGTATCCCCAAGGATATTTCAGACGGCTATAGGGGCCATGTCGCGGCGATATTGATCCTACTCAGAGGCAGAACTTATGGTCGGCTGAATAATGCGGAACTATTCGCATTGAAGAAACTTCACGATCTTTCACCAAAAAATCCGCTTTACGCTGCTGCGTATCATCGATTTTCCGATGGTGACCAAACTGAAGCTCAATCAATTTTGCTCCGCGATTTTACTGATTCTTTCCCAGAAACTACGGCTCGTTATGGTTGGGGTAGTGCTCCTGATTCGGTCTTTTTTATTGTCACAATGGGCATAATTGAAGGCAAATAATCCTTGCTTTTCTCAAAATTCATGATTAAATTTAATTCATATTAAAAATGAGGTTTATTATGGGTAAT